>LXNI01000838.1_pt1 | contig 32220 bp, 22 predicted proteins | sample 809091 | NCBI WGS metagenome assembly LXNI01 (sample SAMN04870527, study PRJNA318959) | sponge metagenome | biome: 01000161; feature: marine sponge reef; material: water | host: Sarcotragus foetidus | place: Greece: Milos, Mediterranean Sea | collected 2013-05-29 | depth 5-7 m | reverse complement strand
GGTCCACCCCGTCACCAACGAGTTCGAGGAGCGCGGCACCATCGGCTCCACCCACCCGGTGGCGATGGCGCTCGGCGGCCGGGAACTGCAGCCGGAGGAAAGCCGCAACCTGTCCGTGGGCGCGGTATTCGCGGCCGCCAACGGCTTCATGCTGACCGTGGACTACTTCAGTATCGATATCGAGGATCGGATCGCGTTGTCGGGGCTGTTCAGCGTGACCGAGGAGATCAAGCAGCGCCTCGTCGCGGACGGCGTCCCCGAGGCAAACGAATTTAATACCGTGCGCTATTTCACCAACGACTTCGATACGGAAACCAGCGGCATCGACGTGGTGGCCAGCTACGGCTGGGTCACGGCCAACGGCAACGCCGATCTGTTGTTCTCCTTCAACACCACCGACACCGAAGTCGTGGACTCTTCCAGCATCTCGGCGGGCACCATCAGGAACCTGGAACACGGCTGGCCCGAAACACGCTACAACGTGACGTACCGCCAAAGCTTCAATCAATGGGACCTTGTGGCGCGTTACAGCTTCTTCGGCGACTGGTACGACGATCACGCAGGTGACGACTTCAACGGCTACGGGCTCGCCGACGTACAGGTACGGTACAACTTCGCGAGCGGGCTGGCGATTACGCTGGGGGCCGAAAACGCGCTGGACCAGTACCCGGACGAGGCCATCAACTACGGCAACGGGCGCAGGTACCCGCGCTACGCGCCGGCCGGCCACAACGGTGCGCTGGTCTTTGCGAAATTGAACTACGCGATTCAGTAGCTGCGTAGCGGCCACGCGCGGCGAGGGCGTGTGCGGTCGATCTTGGTCGTCACGAACGGATGTTCGCATTCCAACTACTGGCACCTATAAAACAGAATTGACATACAACGATATCGTTGTATAGTTACTTGAACAACATTTCTGTTTTACAACTGGATTGGTGTAAAGGTGGAAAACACCCCCGAATTCTATACCGGGGCTCCCGTCGACCCTGTTGACTTGCGATACCGCGGTGCGTTTCTGGCAGAGCTGTGGCGAGCACTGCGCACCAGGCACGTGGTGCTGACGGCGCCCAGACGAACCGGCAAGACCAGTGTCATGGATCACTTGCGGGACAGTCCCGAAAACGGGGTCTCGGTAGTTTCCATCAATGCTCAGGATTTGACCCATCCAGCCGATTTCTTCCAAGGATTGCTCGACGCGTTACATGATGCGCACCCGGACTTCGTGCGCGATCAGCTTGCCACGGGTTGGGAACTCGTGGGTAGCGTAATGGGGAAGATCGACGAGATCGGAGTCAGTGGTTTCAAACTCGCGCTGCGCCAAAGCGACCCTGGCTGGCGCGAAAACTGGCGTCAGCACGGCGACACGTTTCTCACGCAAGCGCGCAAGACACGCGTCCCGATTCTGTTCATCGTTGACGAACTTCCCGACATGCTCCTCAACCTGTCCCGGGAAAATGAAGCCTTGCTGCGCGAATTCCTCGCCTGGTTTCGCACCCAACGACTGAATCCGGCGCCGGCCAGAGACTCGATCCGTTGGCTGGTTGGCGGTTCGGTCAATCTGGCAGGCACGCTTGACGCGCTCGGAATGGTGGATCTCATCAACGACCTTGATGACATACGTCTGCCTCCGCTCACTGGCGATGACATTGAAGCCTTTGTGCAGGACATGCTGAGCGGCCGAGGCGTTCGATTCGAGAAGGATGTTGCGCAACGGCTCATGGCTCGCCTGGGTCGTCCCATCCCGCTGTTCATGCAGATGGCTACCCAGGACCTCTACCGGTTGTGGAAAAACGAGCGACGCAAGATCGTCGCGGCGGATGTCGATACGACATTTGACGCGTTGATTGTCAGTTCCGGCGCCCGCACCCGGTTGCAACACTTCTATTCGCGGATAAGGCAATACTACGCGGAACCAAAGCGCTCGATTGCCTACGCCTTGTTGAGTCAAATCAGCGTGAGTGAATCCGGGTTGGGGCGTGTAGCCCTGATGCAGGCAACAGATCGCCTGTTGCTGGACCTCGGCCATGAATTCCCGGGGCACCAGCGCAAGCAGATTTTCAATCAGCTATTACTCGACCTGGAGAACGATTTCTACATCATCGAGGTCGAAGACGAGGTCTACGATTTCGCCAGCGGCGTGCTGAAGTTGTGGTGGAGGAAGTACTATGCCTGAACCGGCCCATAGCACAAACATCGGGTTGTACCGATCAGGCGTGACCAGCCCGGAGCGCTTGCGCCGAACCAGCGTTGGACGCGAACGCATGCTCGACAATGCCATCGAATCCTTGCGTGGTTCAGTGGGCAGAAAATCCAAACAGCACATGTTGTTTATCGGGCCGCGAGGGATAGGCAAGACCCACCTGCTCTCCTGCATTGAGGACACCGTTCAATCGGACGAAGCGCTCAGTGCCAGCGTCGTGGTTGTCCGATTTCCCGAGGAATCGAATCAGACACGGTCCTTCGCCGATTTCCTGATCGGTGTATGTCAGATCCTGAAAGATGTCCTTGAAGACGAACCGCAATGGACGGACTTGTTCGCGAGATTGCAGACCGAGGAAGACGACACCAGGGTGGTCGACACGCTGGTACCGGAAATTCGCCAACGGAATCGCCGATGCAATCGCACTTTGCTCATCATGCTGGAAAATCTCGGCGAGATCCTTACCCGGCAAATCCGCAACAAGAACGACATCGCCTCGTTGCGCAAGTTTCTCATGGCCGACAACGGCTGCCTCCTGTTGGCCACCGCGCCGCTGCACTTCGACGGCATCACCGACATTGGACAGCCGTTTTACGATTTCTTCGATATTCAGATCCTGGAGAATCTGAGCTTTGAAGAAACGGTCGAAGTCATCCGGCTGAATCTCGATTGGGATGGGCGCAAGGACATCCTCGAAACCTACGATGACATGCGTCCCCGGCTGCAGGCGCTCTACCGGATGACGGGGGGAAACCCGCGCCTTACGATGATGCTCTACGAACTGATCGCTCACGAATCGGTCGCGAATGTGCAGGATCAGTTCCACCTTCTGCTCGACAGGATTTCGCCGTTCTATCAGAGCCGACTGAACGACTTGCCGCCCGCTCAACGCGCGCTGCTGGAATGTCTGGCCAGCATGCGCGACCAGGAGAAGACACCAGCCGCCATTGCTGCGCGAATGCGCATGAGCCAACAGGAGACTTCGTCGCTGCTCAAACGTCTCTCCGACGCCCACTACCTGCGCGTCGCCCAACACCCGCGAGACAAGCGCTCGCGTCTTTACACGATCCGCGAGGGTTTCTTCGATATCTGGCTCGCAATGAATCTTTCCCGCAGTGCGCGCAAACGCCTGCCGTTTCTGCTCGAGTTCTTCAACCTTTTCTACCCGAGCATCGATGCACGCGAAGAGAAGCGCCGCCTGTTGCGCGAGAAACTCATCGCGGAGGGCAATGTCGATGCGGAAAAAGCTCTCGACTACCTTAGTGAAATCGGCGACGAAAAGGAGAGAGTGACGGCAAAGTTTGACATGGCCAGGATTTTTGCCGTCCGCGGGGATGCCGAACAAACAGCGAATTATGTGCGCGAGGCTGCGCCGCTGGCGCGAGATGGAGTGAGCAAATCCATTGTCCGCACCGTTTCGAGCACTCCGCTAGCTCCTGATTATCTGTCCGAAGTCAAGGAAATGATCGAGCTTTGGGAAAGGCACCGAAGCGGCGAATTCGAAGAGTTTGCCCATCGGCTTACAGATATGGGAAAAGGGCTGACGCTGCGCACGTTTTCCGAGACCAGACTCAGCTTCCTGCAAGATACGCTCGACAGCATCGGCGATCGCGAAGAGCGGATCATGCAACGCCTGAGAATCGCGAGGGTGCTACGCGACCTTGCGCGGTGGAAGGAGTCCGAGGATCAGGTTCGCTCCGCGCTTGCCGAGGCGACGGCACTCGCCAATGCAAAGCTTGCCGCAGAGGCTTCGAGCAACCTGGGGATGCTGCTATGCGACACCAACCGGATGGAGGAAGCTGAGCCGCTCATGCGGCGGGCGCTGGAAATCGATGAGGCCGCTTCCGGCAAACATCACCCAAACGTGGCGATTCGCTTAAACAACCTGGCGACGCTGCTACTTGACACCAATCGGGCCGAGGAAGCCGAACCGCTCATGCGGCGGGCACTGGAAATCGATGAGGCCGCTTCCGGCGAACATCACCCAAACGTAACGATTCACTTGAACAACCTGGCGATGCTGCTACGCGACACCAATCGGGCCGAGGAAGCCGAATCGCTCATGCGGCGGGCGCTGGAAATCGATGAGGCCGCCTTGGGCGACCAACACCCGACCGTGGCGATTCGCTTGAACAACCTGGCGATGCTGCTGCGCGTCACCAATCGGGCCGAGGAAGCCGAGCCACTCATACGGCGGGCACTGAAAATCGATGAGGTCGCTTTCGGCGACCAGCATCCGACCGTGGCGGTTCGCCTGAATAACCTGGCGACGCTGCTACACAACACCAACCGGATCGAGGAAGCCGAGCCGCTCGCGCGGCGGGCACTGAAAATCGATGAGATCGCTTTCGGCGACCAGCACCCGACCGTGGCAATTGATTTGAACAACCTGGGGGCGCTGCTACTTGACTCCAACCGGATCAAGGAAGCTGAGCCGCTGTTGCGGCGCGCGCTGGAGATGTTAGTCGCTTTTGGTGTTAAGACCGGGCACGAGCATCCGGAATTTCAACTCGCGAACAGCAACTACGAAGCCCTGAAGCGGTCCATGGGCCAAGAATAGTCGGTCTAACCCGAATCGCTCAGTCAGACGCTGTCGATGTACTCGCGCATCATCGCCTTGGCGGCCTCGTCGGGCATCCGGCCGAAAGCCGTACCGGCGTTCTCGGTCATGTGGACCGGATTGCTGGTCTCCGTCAGCACGCAGGTCACGGTGGGATGAGCCAGGATGTACTTCAACGAGAACTGAGCCCAGCTTCCGCAGTCGAACTCCGCCGTCCAGTCGGGTAGCGGCACCCCTTCGAGCCGGCCGAAGTAGGAGCCGTTCATGAACGGGCGGTTGATCAGCACGCCCAGGCCCATGTCCGCGGCCAGGGGCAGCAGCCGCTCCTCCGCCCGCCGTTCGGTGATCGAATAGTTGATCTGGATGAAGTCCGGATTTTCCCGCTGCAGGAACGCCTCCAGTTGCTCGTAGAGCCCATACTGGGACACGGTGACGCCGATATAGCGGGCATCGCCCGCCGCCTTCCAGTCCTGAAGGTTCGGCCACTGCACATCCAGGTCGGCAAGGCTCATGATCTGGGCCAGGTCCAGGGTCTGGCGGCCGTACACTTCCTGAGTCTGCCGGAACTGTTCGATCCCGGCTTCCTTGCCCGTACGGTCGATCTTGGTCGTCACGAAGAGGCTGTCCTGCAAGTCGGGCTCCGCAAGCACTTGTCCCAGGCCGGTGTCGTCGGTTACATCCCGGGGCCAGGTGTCGACCACGCTGCCGCCTCGCGCCCGCAGCGCCCGCAGCACCGCGGCCAGGGGTTCGGTGCCGTGTTCGGAGACTTCCGATACCACCTTGCTGGAGCCGAGCCCCACGATCGGGAGCATCTCTCCGGTGGAGGGAATCGGGCGCCGGGGCATCGTTTCCTGGCCCAGCGCAGTTTTCACGCCGAACGCCGATAACGCGGCAGCCGCCGACGAAGCCGCGAGAAACTCGCGTCGATTGGTTGTCAGGGTCATTTCACTCTCCTCGCAAGTTCTTGCAGATCCGCGCAAATGGCTGCGGTCGATGACTGGATGCGATATCGGGCGAGATCGACCTTCTACTTCAGATGTTTATCGAAAAACGCGATGGAATCGGCCACGACTTCAAGCTGGACAGGGTCCGGCTCGTACGTGCCGTCCGCGTTGCGCTCCACGTACGCAAAACCATGCAATTCGTGGTCGTAGCTCTTCCATCCCACGTCTTTGCCGGCTTCTTCCAGCAACTCGTAGTTGAGCCTGAAGACGTCCTGGTTGTGATCCCGGTCGCGGCCCTGCACGAAGATCGGCAGATCGATGGGCCCGATGCGCGCCATGGCCAGGTCCTTGTCGATGCGCTGGCGGGTCGCCTCGACATCGGCCGCCAGCTTCTCCCCATCGTACTCGGCCGCGGTCTCGGGCTCGTCGCGGTCGGCCGGCGCGGTGGTATCCATCGCGCCCACCGACAGGAAGGCCGCCGACGCCGGCTCGCTGGCGATCGCCGCGGCGATGCCGCCGTAGACGCTGGCCATCTTCATCAGCATCTCCCCGCCGTGGCTCATCCCCATGTAGCCGACGCGGTCGGCGTCGATTTCGGGCAGCGACTTGACATATTCGATGGTTGCGATGACGTCTTCGTATTCGAATGGCGGGCGATTCAACACGGCGCGTCCGGACCAGGGACGGTCCGAGAGCAGCGTACCGTCATACGCCGGCGATTCGACTTCGGAACGGTAGCGCAGCCAGGCGACAGCGTAGCCTGCATCCAGGAATTGCTCCTGGCTCCAGCTCCGGTTATGGCTGTAGTGGCGGACGTAGCCCAGGCCCTCGCCGCCGTTTCCGGAAGCGAACAGCACGATGGGGAAAGGCCCATCGCCCTCGGGCACGCGCAGGCCGATCGCCGTGTACAACCCGTCATGGGTCGCCACCAGGTGATAGGTGACCGGCAGGGCCGATCCTGCGATCTCTTCGGTTTCGTAGACAAGACCGGTCTGGGCTTGCGTCACCGGGGACAACAGGACGGCGGTTGCGGCGGCAACCGGGGCAATCGACCAGGGGGCCACTGACCGGAACAAACGTCTGTGCGAGCGGATCATGGTTTTTTCCTCATTCTTTGTTCAGTACCGGTTCCGCAGAACCGGTCCGCGTCATTCTAACTCTACTATTCGATGCGTATTCATCCAACATCCTGCCAGACAGAGCAACATGAACGTTGTTTAAGGCTAAACTTCGGACATGGACTGCGCATGTTCGCGAAGACGGCGTGGACGCCGGAGATTCGCGCCGGCGACACTCGCCCTGCTCTGCCTGTTGTCGGGCGCCGCCGCTAGCGCCCAGCAGACCGTGCCCCTCACGGTCGTCAGCGGCTATCCGCCCACGGCGCTGTGGGTGGAGACGTTTCGCACCCACTTCATCCCCGAAGCGGACCGGCTTCTCGGCATGGCGGGCCGTTACGAGATCGACTGGAATACGCCTTTCGGCAGCCTGACACGACCCAGCGGGGCCTTCGAGGCGGTCCAGTACGGTGTTGCCGACATCGGCATCATCACCACCTCGTTCCATTCGGACAAGATCCCCTTCTACAACATCAGCTACGTCACGCCGTTCGTGACCACCGACATCGGGCTCGTCGTGCGCACCGTCAGCGAACTGCACGACCGCTACCCGGCGCTCAAGGCACTGTGGAGCGACTACCGGCAGGTCTACCTTGTCGCGGCCGGGCTGGTGGATACCTACCAGGCACTGATGAACAGGCCGATTGCCGCACTCAGCGACTTCCGTGGCCTGAGAATGTCCGGAATCGGCATGAACCTGCGTTACTTCGAAGGCCTGGACGCCGTCGCCGTCAGCGCCGGACTTGCCGACTTCTACAACAACCTGTCCACTGGCCTGACCGACGGCGCCATCGTCTGGCCGGAGGCCATCGTCTCGTTCAAGCTCTACGAAGTCGGGCCCTACCTTGTCGACGCCCGACTCGGCGCGGTGAGTTCCGTCGCCCTGAGCGCCAATGAGCGCACCTGGGATCTGCTGCCTGAGGAGGTCCGCCAGGCGCTTCTCGATGCGGCAGCAGTCTATCGGGATGCGCTGGCGCTTGAGACCGTCCGCAGAAGCGAGCAGGCCATGGCATCCTTCCAGTCCCTGGGCGGAAGCATCGTCCCGCTCTCCGACGAACAGCGCCGCGAGTGGGCCGCCACCGTCCCCGACCTGGCCGGCGCCTGGGTAGCCGACATCGAGCGCCGGGGGCTGCCGGGCAGCGAACTGCTATCAGCGTATATGGACACCATGCGAGACAACGCCCAGCCCATCATGCGCCACTGGGACGAGGAATAACCAAGGCGTAGCGGAGGTGTGTGCGGGCAGCCCTTTTCCGCGTCGTGGGATCGGCGCGGGGCCATGGATGGCCAGGAGTGCCGAGCCCCGATAGGAGCCCGCCAGGGATGGCGGGCGAGTTTTAGCGGAAAAGGGCTGCCCGCGCACACCTCCGCGGCACACGAGCGACACCCCCGGGCCGCATCAGGCAGTCGAAAACGTCGGCCAGTAGAGCGCCAGCAGATACCCCACGATCACGATGGCGAACAGCGAAAGCAGGCACGCCCAGAACCCCTTGACCGCCATGGTCCTCAGGTTGATCCCATACCCCGCCGCCACCGCCGGACCACCCGCCGAGGTCGGCAGCATGTAACCGCAGTTGCCCACCGCGGCGACGATATAGACGAACGGCAGCGGGTTCATCTCCAGGCTCTGGAACGTGCTGATGGTGATCGGCACGATGATCGCCACCGCCGCCGTGTTGTTGGTGATCTGGGTCAGCAGAATCGTCAGAAACGCGAACACCAGTACCGCCAGGAATCCCCCGCCGCTGGCATAGGGCAGCAGCGCATCGGCGATGTAGCCTGCCGTACCCGTCTCGCCCAGCACACGCCCCAGGGCGGTTCCACCGGCGAAGAGATAGAACAGCCCCCACATCATCCGCTTCTGGGCGTATTCCCAGGTCATCAGGTTTTCGCCCCTGGGACGCAGCAGGAAGCACACGATGGCGCAGCTCAGGAACGCGTACGCCGGCGTCAGCGCCGGGAAAACGGCCGCGTACAGCGGACGCGTGAAGGCCAGGAGCGCCGCGGCCCCGAAAAGCACGAACCCCCACTTCTCCTGCACGCTCATGGGACCCAGCGACTTGAGTTCTCCCATGAAGAATTCCCGCGTGCCCTCGACCTCGCTGATCTCGGGCTTGAACGCGATCCGCACGTAGAGAAACGTCACCAGCATCACGGCAAGACTCAGGGGCACGAAGCGCACCACCCAGGTCGCAAACAGGAATTCCTCGCCCGTGACCAGTTCCTGGATGTACTCCATGGCCAGCAGATTCGGCGCCCCGGCCAGCGGCGTCATGGCGCCGCCGGCGCTGGTGCCCCAGGCCACGGCGATCACCAGCGCGGTACCCAGGTTGCTTTCCCACAGGTCTTCGATGCCGATGTAACGCAGCATGGCCACGACGATGGGGATCATGGTCGCCGCAACGATGGTATTGGGCAGAAAGGCGCTCAGGAACATGCCGATGGCGAACCAGGACATGATCTGCCGCGTCGTATTGGTGCCGACGCCGATCAGCGAACCCAGGGCGATGCGCCGGTCCAGCCCCCACCGCGTCCAGCAGGTGGTAAGCACGTTGGCCGACAGCAGCAGGATGACCAGCTCCGCCGCGTACGCCGGCAGGATTCGGTCCATGGGCGCGAAATCGAATATCGCAACCGTGGCAAGCGGCAGGAACCCGGTGACGGCCAGATGCACCGGGCGGGTGATCCACCACAGCGCCATCCAGAACAGCAGCCCGAGGCTGCAGCGGATCTCGTAGGGCAGCCCGCCAAGAGGCAGCAGCAACAGGGCCGCGAACACCGCAGGCCCCGCGATCACGTAGATTGTTCTGCGCCCGTCATCCATCGCTGTACCCGTTGGTTGCCGATTTTCCCGGGATCTGCCCGGGCGTGTAGCGTCAGGCTCCCGGTGGCCCCTTAGTAGACAGGCACCGTGGCGCGGTCGCCGAAGGCCGCCTCAAGGCCGGCCACTGCGCAGGCCTCGTCATGGCCGCCCGTGCCCGAGATGCCCACCGACCCGATGAGTTGGTTGTCGACGACGATCGGCAACCCCCCGGCCACCGAATAAAACCCGAACAGCGTCACCGAGCGCGGGTAGCCGCCGGGATTGTTGTGCACGCCGGCTTCCCGGCTGGAGGTGGGCCCGCGGCCCCGCAGCGCCGTTTCCGCCTTGAGCAGCGCGGTCTGCATGGCATGGGGCTGCTGACCGTCCATCCGTTCGGCGTGAACGGCCAGTGCGGTGTTGTCGATCACGTAGATCGAGGCGGTGGCGCCCTGCCCTTCGATCCATGCGCGGCAGCCGTCGGTCACCGCAACGGCCGCGGCGGCTGAAATCTGGTTGGCGTCGAAGAGGCGGGCCGCGGCCGCGCCGGAGACGACGAATTCGCTCGGCAACGAGGACTCGGGCGGCGCCTCCGCCCGGAATCCCGCCGTGGGCAACTGCTCGGCCGGGCGCTCCCGCGGCAGGTCCTCCAGCAGCGGCGGCTGCGGGCCGATGACTTCGGCCATGGCCTCATGGGCACAGATCTCGTCGCTCCAGCCCTCGGCGAGTCGCGGTGCGGACCCTCCCACGCCGATGGCGCCGATCAGGCTGTCGTTTACGATGATCGGCAGGCCGCCCGAGTTTGAGAACAGGCCGAGATCCATATCCCGCCATTCCACCGCCTGGTTGCGCGTCGCCTGGTTCATCAGGGACTTGCTCGGCGCGCGCAACCTGTGCGCCGTGCGCGCCTTCATCTCGGCGGTGGCGACGTTGGTCCAGACCTGCCCGTCCATGCGATGCACGTAGACGTGGTTGCCGCCGTTGTCGAGCACGTACACGCTGACGGCCACGCCTCTTTCTTCGGCCAGCCGGGCGCAGATGCTGCCAATGGCTTTCGCCGTGGCGAGATTGATCCCGCCGGAGTCCAGCGTGGCGGCGGCCGCGTCGCCGGAAACGACGAATTCGGACGACGTGTGCTGGGCGCGGGCCGTGCACGTGAGAGTGACGGCGGCGATGGCGCACAACGCCGTCCCGAAGCAGACGCTCGATTGCAGATATTTCATGTTCGGGCTCCTCATTATTTTTTTCTATCGCTGGAGATTGCCGGCGGGATAGAGGCTAGAATTCAGTGAACAATACGAACAGCGGGAATAGTACCCATGATCAGTTCATTCCGCACCCGCCTTCTGACCATTTGCCCCACGCTTGCGCTAGCGGCGGCTGGCGTGCCGGGCCAACTCGTCCATTCGCAGACTCTGGTGATCCAGGGCGGCACCCTGATCGACGGCAATGGCGGCACGCCGGTGGAGGACGCCGTCGTGGTTGTCGAAGGCAACCGGATCGAGAGCGTTTCCAGCGGAGACGCCGCGTCCGCCGACGATGGGGCCACGGTGATCGACGCCGCAGGCAAGTTCATCCTGCCGGGCCTGTGGGACTCCCAGGTCAGCTATAGCTGGTACTACGGCGAGATCATGCTCAACTACGGCATCACCTCGACCATCGACGTGGGCAATTCCGGGGAGGTCGCCATCGCGCACCGGGATGCGGTGCATGCGGGCCACCTGCGCGCACCACGCACCTACTCCGGGGTTTCGCGACTCAACCGGATCCCCGACGGCGGCACGGGGCTTGAAACCGTCCTCACCCCGGCCCGCGACCCGCACTCCGTGGACGAGGCCCGGGAGCTTGCCCGGGCCTTCATCGAGGCCGGCGCCGACGCGCTGATGTTCAACGACGGATCGCTGCCGATGGAGTACTACATCGCCGGCATCGAGGAAGCCGACCGCACCGGCACCCCCGTCTTCACGCGCTCCTACGGCCCGGTGTACGGCCCATGGGAGGCGGTCGAGCGCACCTCGCACAACCTGCCCCATTCGGCGGGCATCTGGGCCGCGGTCACCGATCCGGCGCCGCAGCCGGACGACCCGCGCGACTGGCTGGACATGTACGCCGACATGGACGACGACCGCGCCCGGGCACTCATCGAGCGCCTGGTGGCCAACGACACCGCGTTGACTCCGACCTTCATGGCCAACTTCAGGGGCTATCCGGCCGGCTGGGCGGGGTTCGAGGCGCGCGACCGCGCGTTCTTCGACGAGGCGGACCCGAGCCTCCTGGCCTACTACCCGCCGGCCCGCAGGCTGGCGGCGCTGGCCTTCTACGGGCAGCGCGGGCCCTGGAGCGTGGGCGACGAGGCCGCCCGGCAGCGCAAGATGGAAGGATTTCAGAACGCGCTGCGGTTCCACAAGATGTTCGTCGACGCCGGCGGACGCCTGGCGCCGGGCGCCAACACCAACCCTTCCCGGGTGCCGGGCGAGAACCTGCACCACGAGATCGCCGTCTTCGTCGAGGCCGGCGTGACCCCGATGCAGATCATTCAGGGCGCCACCCGGTGGTCGGCCGAAATGCTGCTGCTCGGTGAAGAGATCGGCACGGTGGAGGCCGGCAAGCTCGCCGACATCATCATCGTCGACGAGGACCCGCTCCAAGACATCGCCAACCTGCGCGCCATCGATACGGTGATCATGAACGGCAGGGTGGTGGAACGCGGTTACGACATCGGCTACCACGATCCCTACCGGCGCAATTCCGAGCTCAACCCGCCCGTGGAGTCCCTGCACTGGGTGGTGGCGTTCCGCGACGCCAGTTTCAACAAGCGCGGTTTCCGCTACGTGGGGCGCCCGCCGGGTGGGCCGGGGACCCCTCTGCCCAATCCAGTGGAAGCGCCCCAGCCGGCCATCGAGACAATCACGCCGGTGATGGTAACCGCGGGCGACCCGACCACCACCGTCACGCTGACGGGCTTCAACTTCGTGCGCAGGTCACGGGTCTACTACAACGGCACGCCGGTCCCGTACCGGGCGCTGAGCCCGACGCAACTGGAAGTCACCATCGATTCAGGCCTGCTGCACCAGCCCGGCTGGTCCGACATCGTGGTAGTCAACCCCGAGCCGCTCAACCCGGAACTGGGCTACCCGTGGGGCAACGGCACTTCGAACAAGGCGCACCTGGTGGTCAGGTTCCGGGATTAGGGCGGCAGGCGCCGCCTCGACATCGCACTACCGGGTATGGGTGCGTCAGTTGCGTGCAGCGCGCCGATTGTCCAGGCAGAACGAATCCCAGGCGTGGGCGGCGATGAGCAGGCAGAAATAGAGCGTGTAGTGCATGTTGTTGCCCGCCGTGCCCCAGTCCTGCCGCGTGGTGTTGCCGAACAGCAGCGCCAGCATCATCAGCGCGCCGCCGACGCAGGTCCACCAGGTGAACAGGCCCAGCGTCAGCAGGGCGCCGAGCACCAGCTCGTAATACGGCAGTACGTGGAGGAAGATCCGGACCCAGATTTCCGGCAGAAAGGAGTCGCTGAAGGTGACCACCAGGCTTTCTACCCAGGCGCCGGTGTCGCTGATGATCCGCATGAAGCCGTGAAAGAACATGTTGACCCCGAGCGTGATGCGAAACAGTGCATAGGCCATCTTCAAGCTCTTGTCATGGTTCATTGCGGCTCCTTCCGGACGGTCGCCCGAGGTGTTTGAATTCGTGTTGTGCGCCCGGCCGCTAGCTTCCCCCGACGGGCGCTTGCGGTCAAGCGCGGGACTGCATGCGCGTCGGCGAATTGCTATCCTTGGCGCAGGCAAAAAAGAACCGAAACACATGGGGGATATCGTGGGGGCCATCGACAGAGCTATCGATTCCTGCGTCCGGATACCCGTGCGCGGAGTCCGCATTCGCCATTGCGTCTGGCTGGCGGCGGCGCTGACCTGCTTCCCTGCCGCGGCCCATCACGCCAACTCGGCCTACGACCGCGACACCACCGTCCGGGTCAGCGGCACGGTGACCCGATGGCAGTTCATCAACCCCCACGCCGGGCTCTGGTTCGAGGTCACGGACGACGACGGCGGCAGCGTGGAGTGGTCGGCGGAGTTTCAGGGCACGCTCGACCTGTACCGCCATTTCCAGTTCAACAAGGATACCTTCCAGCCCGGAGATTCCGTTACCATCGTCGGGCACCCGGCTCACAACGGCGATCCGACCATGAGCACACGGATCGTGATCTTTGCCGACGGCCGGGAAGCGAATGTCAGGAGCGCACCGGACTAGCGCTCGTTGGCGTTACAGGAGGTCGAGCGATGCCGAACAGAACGTTGACAACACCGTGGGCCGCGGTCGCCGCACTGGCGACAGTCGCGGCAGCCGGCCTGTTCCCGCCGGCCGCCCCCGGCCAGGAAGCCGCCATCCCGGACCTCTCCGGCGTCTGGCAGCGCGATTTTCCGGGCATGAACCCCCTGATCCCCGACCCGCCGATGACCGCATGGGCACAGGAACGTTTCGACGCCGCCAAACCCATTCACGGCCCGCGCACCACCTCGGCGACCGAAGCCAACGCCGCCGAACTGATGTGCCTGCCCATGGGGTTCCCGGCGACCTACTACCGCCCGCGGCCGTTCGAGATCGTCCAGCTTCCCGACCGCGCGGTCATGCTCTTCGAGGTCGATCACTTCTGGCGCATCATCTACATGGACGGGCGCGACTTTCCCGAGGTGCCGCTGCATACCTGGAACGGCTACTCCATCGGCCACTACGAGGGCGATACGCTGGTGATCGAGACGCGCCACATCATCGGCTGGGAATCGGAAAACCAGCAACGCTGGATCGACCGCATCGGGCATCCCTTCAGCGACGAACTTCGGCTCGTCGAGCGCTTTCGGCGCGTGGACGAGAACACGCTCGTAAACGAGGTGACCGTCGACGACCCGATCGCCTACGAACGCCCGTTCACCGGCACGCTGAATTTCCGGCTCCGGGACTTCGAACTCGCCGAATTCATCTGCAATGAACTGATGCTCTCGGAATTGCCCGAGATGAGGCCCGGACAGGAATAATCGCCCCAAGGAACCAAAACGTGACCGCAAGACAACTCCCCCTCGCCTTCCTCGCGTTGTTCGCAAGCCTTTTCACGGCGCTGCCCGCGGATTCGCACCACGCAAACTCTGCGTTCGACCGGGAACGCACGATATCGGTTTCGGGCGTGGTTTCCCGCTGGCAGTTCATCAACCCCCATGTGGGCATCTGGATCGAGGCGACCGACGACAACGGTGAAACCCGCGAATGGGCGGGCGAGTTTCAGAGCGTCCAGGACCTGTATCGGATGTTCGGCTGGAACAAGGACACATTCCGACCGGGGGACCGGGCCACCATTATCGGCAGTCCCGACCGCAGGCCGGATCACAACGCCATGTTGGTCGAGGCCGTCATCTTTGCCGACGGAACGGAGGTCAACGTCCGCAACAATCCATAGCCCGGCGCCGCGCGGCGTCACGCGGCGTCACGCGGGCTCAAAAGAAAAAACGGCATACGCGCCGCAAGCGCTGCCCACCCAGGAGAACAACAATGTACAAATCTACCACCGCCCTGCTCGCTTCCGCCCTGCTGTGCACCGGCGCCTTCGCCCAAGCCCCCGAATACAAGTTCGATCCGGAGTGGCCGAAGCTGCCGCTGCCCAACAAGTGGTGGATGCAGGGCGTCACCGGCCTGTACGTCGACCACGAGGACACCATCTGGGTGCTGAACCGCCCCAGCAACCTCAACAACACCGAAGACTACGCGCAACTGGACCCGCCCACGGGCGAATGCTGCGTGGCGCCGCCGGCCATCATCGCCTTCGACGTGGAAGGCAACGTGGTCGAGTACTGGGATACGCAGGAAGGCCACGGCCTCACGGTGGATACCGAGGGCCACGTCTGGGTCGGCCAGGACACGGTTCGCAAGTACACGCGCGACGGCACGCTGGTAGGGGAAATCGCCAGGGTTGACCGCGACTCCAACCCGCCGCCGGAGACCCCGGCCGTGGTCGGCGGGCTTGAAGAAGTGCGCGTGGACGAGGCGGCACGCGAGGTCTTCTACGTGGACAATTACCTGAACGGCCGCGTCATGGTGCACGACATGGATACGCTTGCATTCAAGCGCGGCTGGGGCGCCTACGGCAAGCCGTTGAGCGAGATTTCCATGGATGCCGGGGAGATCGAGTACGAGATCGGCGCACCTCCGGCACAGGAGTGGATTGGCCACGTCACCCTCGGCCTCTCCAACGACGGCCTCGTATACGTCGCCGACCGCCAGGGCAACCGCTTCCAGGTGTTCACGCTTCAGGGCGAGTTCATCAAGGAATTCTTCCTGGCCACTTCGACCCTGCAGCGCGGCTCAGCCGGCGGTGTGGCCTTTTCCCACGACCCTGAGCAGCAATACCTGATCGTCCCCGACATCCAGAACAACACCGTCTGGATACTCGACCGGGACGACGGCACCGTGGTCACCCGCGTAGGCAGCGCCGGAGACAACGGCGGCCAGTTCCACGGCATGCACATGGTGAACCTGGATTCCCAGGGGAATATCTATACCGGAGAAGTGCAGCAGGGCGAACGCGTGCAGCGATTCCGCCTGATGAACTGACGATTCAGGCGACGACCCGAGTCTCCCGGTTTCCTATCCGCGCCGGCTGCGGGGGCGGGTCCGAACATCCGTTGCCGCTCCCGCTGGAGCCGCCGGTCAGATTACCGCCGGCTCCAGCAACTCGATCGTCCCTGCCTCGGCATCGATCTCCGCCATGGTCCCGACCGGCAGAGTCCGCTTCTGGGAAATGTGGCCGAACATCGCGCCGGAAAAAGCCGGCTTGCCGAGCGGCACCATGTGATGCTGGAAGACATCGTTGAGCGAGAATCGCCCGTAGCCGTTGGGTGAGGGGTCGCAGTCGGTGAAACCGCCGAAGACCACGCCCGCCGCCTTCTCGAACACCCCCGCCAATGCCAACTGGGTGAGCATGCGGTCGCAGCGGTAGATGTACTCTTCGACCTCCTCCAGGAACACGATCGCGCCGGTGGTGTCGGGGAAGTACGGCGTGCCGGCCAGGGCGGCGAACAGCGTCAGGTTGCCGCCTATCAACCGGCCCCGGGCGCGGCCCGGAACGATGGGATACGTGCGGAACTGGCGCACGGCCAGCGTGCCGTTGCGCAGGCGCGGATTCCTCATCAGCGGCGTGCCGCCGTCGAAGACGATTCGGCGCATTTCCCGGGTGGTGAACTCGCTCCATGGCGAAGTTGCGTTGGGACCGTGAAAGCCGACCAGGTTCGATCGCGCCAGCATTGCAAGCAACAGCGAGGTGATGTCGCTGTAGCCGAGCACGACCTTGGGATTCGCCGCGATCAGGTCGAAGTCGATGAAGGGCAGCGCCCGGGAGGCGCCCCAGCCGCCGCGCAGGGCGATGACGCCGCGGACCTCGTCGTCGGCGAACGCGGCGTTGATGTCCGCCGCCCGGTCCGGGTCGGAGCCGGCAAGATACCCATAGCGCTCCATCACATGTTCGCCCACCCGCACCCGCAACCCGAGCGCTTCCAGCGACTCCACGGCAACCAGCACGGTGTCCTCGTCATAGGTGACCGATGCCGGGGCGACAAGCGCCACCAGCTCGCCCTCGTTGAGCCGCGCGGGCCGCGTGGGTGCGGCGGGCTGCGAGCCCGTGCCGGCGGTCTGGCCGCGAGCGGCCGAAGCCGTTGCCAGCGCTGCGCCGCCGGCAACCGCCCCGGCGAGAAGATGTCTGCGTGTGATCTCGATCATGTCGGCTCCTGCTGTGTAGTCGGAGTTCCTGCTGTGCGATCGCAGCGCCTGCCTTGCGATCGGAGTTCCTGCTGAGTCATCGGAGTTCCTGCAATGCGATCGGGGCGGCTGCTACCCACCGCCCGGGACCGGAGCCGGTTCGCCGGCCTGCGCTCCCCCCGCTTCGCGCCGGTAGTTGCTGTCGATGTACCACGACATGTACTCGATGAGGCTGACCGGCTCGAAGGCGGCCGGCCGATCCGCTGATACGCAGGTAGGCAACGGTTCGGCCAGCGTCTCGGGATTCGGGTTGAAGAACATGGCCATGGAGTACCGGTCCTTCTCCGGCGCCACCACGCGGTGGGGCGTGGCCATGAACCGGCCGTTGGACCAGCGGTTGAGGAATTCGCCGGTGTTGACGATGATTCCGTCTTCCACCGGCACGGCCGGGATCCACTCGCCTTGCGGGCTCAGGATTTCAAGTCCCGGCACCTCCGACATGGGCAGCAGCGTGATGAAGCCGTGATCCGAATGGGGCGAGATGCCGAACTGGTTCTCGTCGGGCTCCATGGCGGCGTAGTAACTGTTGCGGGTCCACCAGGTCGGGCGCGTGAAGTACGGCGCGAAGTAGTCGGGCGGCAGGTCCAGCGCCCTGGCGTAGAGCGGCAGCATGGCGTATCCCAGCTTCGACAGCGCCTCCTGGTAGGCAATCATCGCGCCGCGGAACTCCGGCAGGGACTCCGGCCACTGGTTGGGCCCCACGAACCGCAGACCGGCCAGGATGTCCGGATCGTCGGCGGGGCGCTCCCGGGCAATGGTGATGGTCTCGTTGAGATCGGGCCGCGTATTGCGGTTGATGACGGAGGTAACGTAGACAGTGGAACGGGCAGGCACGTAGCCCACCGACTTCTCGTTGATCCGGATCCCGAGCTTCTCCTCAAGCGGCAGGGCGAAGAATTCGCGCATGGCACGCGCGGCCCTGCGGATCGGTTCCTGGTCGACACCGTGGTTGACCACCACGTAGAAGCCGATGTTCTCCTGGATCCACTGCAGTTCCTTCGCCAGCGCCTCGCGCGCTGCAACGCTGCCTGCCAGGTAAGGGCCAAGATCCAATTGCGGAATCATCGCCGGCTATTTTACTGCCGGACGAAACCGGGCGCTGCCCTGGCGCTGGATCGAACCCATGGATGCCCGTTTGGATGTATTCTGATGCAGGCGAAAGCGCACGCCGAGGACAGATGACATGACTGAATCGAACAGGATCACCTGGATCGAACCCCTGCGGACTTGCCTGCAACTCGGCGCTTGCTGCACCGCCGTGGTCGCGGTTGCAGCGCTTCAGGGCTGTGCAACCATGTCCGAGACGGATTGCCTCAGCGCGGACTGGGCCGTGATAGGCGAGGTCGACGGACAGCGGGGCCGGCCGCTCTCGGAACTCAACAGGTACCGGCGCCAGTGCGCCGCGTACGACGTGGTTCCGGACACGCAGGCGTACACCGAGGCAAGGCAACGCGGACTCGCCCTCTATTGCACGCCGAGCAACGGCTATCGCGAAGGACGGTCCGGAACCCGCTACGAACTCGTCTGTCCGACCGCACTGGAACCCGACTTTCAGCGCACTCATCAATTGGGGCGCGCGGTGTTCACTTCGCTGAACCAGCTCAGAAACTCCGGCACGTCGATCCAGTCCTCCCGGCGCGAAATCGCGGACCTGCGAGACGATCGCGAGGACCTCGAGGCGGCTCTTGACGACGACATCACGGACGAGGAGAGGCGGGAGAACCAGGACGAGATCGATGCCATCGACGATCGGATTGACGACCTGGAAGACAACATCGTTATCATGACCGCCTCGCTGACGGCCGCGATTGCCGCCTATACAGGGGCCGTCCAGGCGGCGCGCAGGGAAGGCTTCGACGAACCCATGGAATCGGAACTGATTCGCGAACTCGGAAGACTCACACGGTGAGCGCACGCTGCGCCGGCGTCGGAGCGCCAATGGTTTAAAATTCGGGCTTGCCCGCAAAGTCGCTTACGGGGCGCGGACACGTCCCGCAACCATGATCAGCAGCAGCCAATCGAGCATACGCCCATGACACGTCGCCGCAAGCGCAAGGGCCGCAAACACGCGCGGCACAACCCGCAGCGCCAGGACCGGCCGCGCCACAACCGGCCGAGCGGCACCGCACCGGCAGGCGAGCCGGCGCCCCGCCCTGCGGCAGTCGACGAGCGCACGGCCAGGAGCATCCTCTGGGGGGTCGTGGCCTGCTTCGTGCTCTCGGGTTTTGCGGCACTGCTCTACCAGACGGCCTGGCTCAGGCAGTTCTCCCTGGTGTTCGGAACCTCCGAGCTGGCGGTTGCCGCCGTGCTGGCCGCCTACATGGGCGGCCTGGCGGCGGGTGCGGCCGTGGCGGGCCGCTTGCTTACGCGGGTCGAGCGCCCGGTACTCGTCTATGGCGTCCTTGAAGGCGGCATCGCGGTCTGCGCCCTGGCGGTGCCCCTGTTGCTGGGCGCCGCAAGCGCCGGCTACGTCGCCGTGCTCGGCGGACAGGCTGCGCCGCCCGATGCGGCAACCCTCGGTCAGCCGCTGTTCTACCTGGCCGTCGCCTTCGTCGTGCTGGCGCTGCCGACGGGTTTCATGGGGGCCACACTGCCGCTGCTGATCCGCCATGCCGTGCAGAGCGACCGCGAACTGGGACCGCGGGTCGCGCTGCTCTATGCCACCAACACCGCGGGCGCCGTGGCCGGCACGATCACGGCCGCCTTTTTCCTCCTGCCCGCGCTGGGCCTGAACGCCACGGTCTGGGTGGGTGTCGCGGTCAATGCCGCGGTATTCGGCATCGCCGTATGGCTCTCGAAGAAGGCGCCTGCCGTGGCGCCCGAGGCCGCAGGCGATACGGCAGCACCGGCGCCGAGGCCGATCGGCTTCATCGAGTCCTGTATCGCCCCGGCGTTTCGGCGCGGCCTGACCTTGCAGGAACGCTATGGTGAGATTCTCGTCTCCCAGCGAGGCTGGATCCTCGCGCTGATCCTGGTCTCCGGAGCCAACGCCTTTTACTACGAAGTGCTCTGGACCCGCATGCTGTCCCACGTGATGGGCGGCAGCATCTACGCCTTCGCCACCATGCTGGCCGCATTTCTCACCGGTATCGCCCTGGGCGGCGGTCTCGCCGGCCCCCTGGCCAGGGACCGCGAGCGCGCGGCGCTGGCCTTCGCCGCGACGCAGGCGCTCATCGCCGTGCTGTCCGTGGCGGTCTACCTGTGGATGGGCCCGTTGATCCCCGAGTCACGTTCCACCATGACCATGGCGGGCATGGCGGTGGCCGTCATGTTGCCGGCGACGATCTTCATCGGCGCCACCTTCCCGCTGGCGGTGCGGATCCTGGCACAGACGGAGCACGAAGCTGGCGAAGCCACTGCCAGAATCTACGCCTGGAACACCGTCGGCGCCATTTTCGGCGCGGTCCTGGCCGGATTCGTGCTGATCCCGGCGCTGGGCTTCGAGGGATCCATCAAACTCGCCGTGTGCGTGAATCTCGGTCTTGCACTTTGGGCGTCGGCGTTCGTCAGCCGGCCCAATTACGCCTGGTCCGGGGCGGCCGCGGCGATGCTGCTTGTGGTGATCGCCGCCTGGTACCCGAACCGCCCGCAGGCCGTCATCGGCACCGGCGGGTTCGAGGGGATGACACCCGGGACTCAGGAAGAACTGTACTTCGCCGTGGGACGCTCCTCCACAGTCTACCTGGCCGAGACCAGTGGAATGTTCGAACTGCGGACCAACGGGCTTCCGGAGGCTTCGGTCGTGGTTCGCGGCGCACCGCCCATCCTGCACTCCCAGGCCTGGTTGACCGCCCTCCCCGTGGCCGCCCGCCCCGAGGCCGAGAGCGTTCTGGTGATCGGTTTCGGCGGCGGCGTCGCGGTCGAAGGCGTGCCCTCCTCTGTCGCGGAGATCGACGCGATCGAGCTTGAGCAGGAGGTCATCAACGCCAACCGCCTGCTCGCCGGCAGGCGGGCCATCGATCCGCTTGCGGACCCCCGCCTCAACCTGGTCATCAATGACGCCAGAAACGCCCTGCGGCTGACCGACAAGACCTGGGACGTCATCGTCTCGCAGCCGTCGCACCCGTGGACCGCGGGCGCGTCGCACCTGTTCACGCGAGAGTTCACCGGCCTGGTCAAGGAACACCTGAACCCGGGGGGCGTATTCCTGCAGTGGATGAACTCCGAGTTTCTCGACGAGGACCTGCTCAGAACGCTGGCGGCGACCGTGCTCGACACCTTCGAGAATGTCCGCGTCTACGCGAGCACGGGCACCGTGCTGCTGTTTCTCGCCTCCGACGATCCGCTGGATATCGAGCGGCAGATTCTTCGCTCCGGCCAGCCGCTGACCTCGGACCTGCTGCACTACAGCTACATGGGGCTCAACAGCGCGGACGACTTCATCGCCGCACTGGCGCTGGACGAACGCGGCGTGGAAGCATTCGCCGAAGGGGCTCCACTGAGCACCGACAACAGAAACTACATGGCCACCCACAGCCGTTTCCTCGGCGACGGACTGACCGTGGCGCAACTCTCGGAGCTGCTGCGCCCCTACGATCCGCTGCTTGACAGCGCAGGCTGGATACACCGAGACCTGGGCGACGAGTTGAACTTCTCCTACATCGCGACCCGGCTTCTGGCCAACGGTCAGATCGAGCGTACGGCCCGGATGGCGGAGGCCGTCACGGATCTCTCCACTCGAGCGCTCATCGCGGCCATCGGCTTCACTTACGGCGGCGACTCGGAGGGCGCCGAGGGGGCGATCCAGCAGGCGCTGCGGGCCAACCCCGAAAACGTGGATGCGCTGTTCCAGTTTGCCGCCCGGGAGCTTCCGGACTTTGCCAGCGAAGCGGCTTCCGAGCAGGCTCTCGCGGCCGCCGCCCGGCTCGGGGGCGCGCCGGCCGCCGTTTTTCGCGGCTGGCCTCTGGGGGCCGCCCAGAACTGGCCGGCCCTGGCCGCCCTGGATAACGACCTGGCCCGCAGCAACCCCACCGACATCTGGTATCCGGAAGTCGTGCAGCTCAGGGCCGACTGGCGCACCAAGGTGCTGGACCAGCGACAGTATCCCTTCGACGCCCTGCGCATGGTCGACCGCGCGCTGGTCATCAGTCCGAGCCTGGACCTCTATGTCCTGCGCGCGGCCGCCGCATCGGCGCTTGACGACGACGCGGCCTTCGTCGAATCGGGACGCTACGTGTACGGTTACCTGGCCAGCAAGCTCGCACGCGCCGAACAGGGCACCTATGTCATCTCCGACGAGGAACTTCAAACCACGCGAAATCGCCTCACCGCCTTCGACCTCAGGTTGACGCAAATAGCCGAAGCCGGCGGCCGCCGCGCTGCGGACGTGCACGATGACATTCTCGAGTTGATCGAGGAATTCGAGGCGATTGCCAGGGAGCGGGGCTAGCAGCCCGTGGCAAAAGTCCCGCGGCATTCGACCGACGCGGCATCCCGGCTGACTGCGTTGCTCGTCGGGGGCTGCCGGTCATGAATAACGATGGGCCTGCTCGGACAAATCCGCCTCGTAACCTGATGCTGCTGATCGCCCTGGCCCAGGGCATCGCGCTGTTGCTTCTCTGGCGCGCACTGACCAACGAGACATGGCCCGCTCGACAGCCGGCCGTCAACTTCCCGCTTTGGACCCTGGCGATCGTATTGCCTGCGTTGCTCTTGCTCAGCCTCGAATCGGGCCGCGCGGTCCGGACCGTCAGCCGCGTGGGCCTGTTCTGCGTCGTGCTTGTACTGCCGGCGGTTTATATCGGCTGGCAGGCATCGCCATTTGGCGAATTCCCTATCGCCTCCATGCTCTTCGTCTACATCGTCACCATGGGGATCGCCTGTTTCAAGGCGTTGATGTACCTCCAGCTACACATTGCAAACGCGCCGATCACCTATCGGTCGCTGTTCAGGTTCTCGTGGCGAAACTTTCTCGTGATCGCCTTGACGGCCCCCCTGGTGTGGGGCGTCGCGTTGATCCTGTTTCTCTGGGGGGCCCTGTTCCAGGCAATCGGTATCGAATTCTTTGCCGATCTTTTCGCCAGGGACTGGTTCCTGTTTCCGGTCCTGGCGGTCGCATTCGGACTCGGAGTGCTGATCTTCAGGCACCTGGCAACGGTGATCGACGGCATCACGAGCCTTCTTGAGGGACTCATTCGGCTGCTCTTCCCGCTGATCATTTCGGTGGTCGCCATTTTCCTCGCGGCGCTGCCGTTCACCGGCCTGCAACCGCTGTGGGAAACCGGCAACGGCACCGCACTGTTGATGGGGATGAACATTTTCGCGCTGTTCTTCGCCAATGCGGTCTACCAGCCCGGCCGCCGCCCACCCTACCCGGCAATCGTCCATCGGCTGCTGTATGCAGGGACCTGCCTGCTCCCCATCATCTCCATGCTGGCCCTGTACGGACTGTATCTCCGGATCGCGCAATACGGCTGGACCGTGGAGCGGTGCTGGGCGCTGGTCATCTGCCTCCTGCTGGCGTTGTTCTCCGCCGGTTACTCGCTGGGGATCGTGAGGCGCAGGGACGACTGGCCCGAAACCCTGGGTCGCGTCAACGTGATCATGGGATGGGTCATCGTGGCGCTGATGCTGCTGGTCAACACGCCGCTGCTCGACTTCCGGTCCATCTCGCTGGCAAGTCAGTTCGCCCGGGTCGAGCGCGGTGAAATCGAGATTTACGACTTCGACTTCTTCTACGCTCGCGAGCACCTGGCGCGCCCTGCCTGGCTGAGAACGCAGGCGCTGCTGGGCGAGGTGGAGGATTCCGATGAGCGGTTGGCGGAACTTATCCGCGAACCACGCCCGCCAAGGACACCCGTCGAGGGTGCAGAGGATCTGTGGGAGCGCCTGGCCTACCGCCCCGAACCGTTCGACGTGCCCGAAGACCTTCGGCCCTTCATCGAATCATCCTACGCGGCACACTACGACAACCTGATGCTGGTCGCGGTCGACCTCAACCAGGATCAGGCGCTGGAATACGTGCTGATCGGAACAACGGAATTCGACGTGCTCTGGGCAGAAGGATTCTACCGGCAGGACGACGAATGGCTGAGTCTCAACGTCCGGCGCGACGTTTCCGGGGCGTCGGACGCCGAAATCGAGACGAGCCTCCAGAGCGGCGAGATCGAAGCGGTGCCTCCCCAATTCCAGGACCTGCGGATCGGAGACGTGGAACTCAGCTTCATGCCAAGGTGATCGGGTATCGGCGCGTTTTGAGCGCCCGCACCTCGATCCGCCGCCGTTGAGCTCCCGGCGCTGGCCGACGTCCACCAGTCGGCCAGCGGGTTGTGGGTCAGGGGGTCGTAGTCGAGTTCCGGATGCGGCTCAGAAAATCTCCTCGAGGAAATTCGCCATTGCCTGCCACGACCGCCGGTTCGCCGTTTCGTCGTACGCCACGCCGTGATCCGGATCGTTGGCCTCGGGATTGGTGAATGCGTGCAGCGCATGGCCGTAGCCGTGTATCTGCCAGTCGGCTCCGCCCGCGGTCAGCTCTTCGGCCAGCGCCACGACCTGTTCCGGCGTGGCCATGGGATCGTCCCAGCCGTGCAGGGCCAGTACCCTGGCCGATATCCGGTTGCCGCCGGTGTTTCCGGGCGGGTGGAACAGGCCGTGAAAGCTGACCACGCCGCGGAGATCGGCGCCGATTCTCGCCAGGTCCAGGACACAGAGCCCGCCGAAGCAATAGCCGATGGCCGCCATCCGCGAGGCATCCACGCCATCCTGCTGCGAAGCCACTTCGATGGCGCGCTGCAGCCGTCCCTGCAGCATCGCCCTATCATCGAGGAAGGGTTGCATGAGCACTGCATTTTCATCCGGATTGCTGCCGCGCACGCCCTTGCCGTAAAGATCCAGACTGAACCCGATATAACCCAGTTCCGCCAGCTCCCGGGCCCGAGCGTGCTCGAATTCCCCGGCCCCTCCCCAGGCATGCGAAACGAGGACCGCGGGGCGCGGTTCCGCGCTGGCGTCATCCCAGGCCAGATAGCCCTCGAATGTGGTGCCGTGGTGACTGTATTCGACGATCTTGGTTTGAATGGTCACGGTTCAATTGTCCTGATCTGTTGGGTTGAGATCGGGCAGGCGAGCCCGATTCGGCTGCAATTATATGGAAAAGGGACAGCAAACCATAATCTGGCGAGCCTGGTGTTGCATCGGCGTTTTAGGGTTGATGCAGCACTAGCTCTCAAGGTCAGCCAGCCGCTTTGCCGCGCGCAGGAGTCCATCGAATATCAGGCCGGAAACGGATTCGGGAAAGCCCGCCGGCAGTCGCGCCGACACCCGTTCGACAACGCTTGGCGCCTGCTGAGTCAGGTCCAGTATGTCTTCTTCCGCCGTCGACGCCAGACCCACCCTGGCGGCGGTTGACATCCAGTGGCGAGGCTGAATTTCCGCCCACCTGTAATGCCTGTTCTTCCCTGTCACGGCCATTGCCATCCTGACTTTTTGCGGTGCAAGCCGGTTTCTTCCATGCCCCAGGATCGGATACGCGGAAATGACATCGTAGAGCGGCGTCAGCGAGAATCGGCCGCGGGGTTCGATGAACACGCTGAAATTCTTGGCGTGCCCATCCGTGGCGCACAACATCCAGAAGACGATCTGTGCCATGAAAAATCTTCTTCTATCCCTTGCCGCCTCTCGCGAGCCGAGCAATACGGAACTTATGTCGACGATTCCCGGACCGCCATCGGACTCGTAACGCCTTGCGGGCGGCGTTGCGGTTGCCTGACACATGTCCTCCTGGGGGAGACGTACCCACCACCGCCGATCGAGTGAAAGCCGTCGGTCAAAGCGCTCCACGACCAGAACATTCTGCCCGGAGAAATTCGCAATGTCGCAGTTCGCAACGGGAAGCCCGAATTCGCCCACGACTTGCGCGCATAGCCACTCGTTTTCAACCGAGGTCGACAAGTCAGCCTGCATGTTGCCGACCCTGCCCAACGGCAACTTGAATATGTGCGTCGTCGGAGTTGCGTCCGAAGGCCGATGCCATCGTTTTTCGTGCCAGAGCAACGCGGTTTTTTCCTGCGCGCCGGCGATCGAAATGCGAAACGCGTCTTCGTCGCGTTGCCCCAGCGGCGTGGGGGACGTGGCCGATCGCAATAGCTCGGCGACATCTACTTCATCCAGCGGGGTTGCATCGATCTGTCTGACGTTTTCGGAAGGTTGACCGGGAGGAAGCAACTGGATTGCGCCAGCGCAGTCACGGCCGATCTCAATCAGCAAATCGAATGCCGATGTCGATTCCGCACCGAACTTGATCTGCGCGCGCCGGCGAATTTCCGCGCTGTCCGGCAGAAGGTTTTCAAAGTACGATTCGACGATTGGACCGCGGTATGGCGCTGTTGGCGACCGCACCGGCATGGACAACGACAGGGGGCGGGCATCTGCGACATCGGCCCAAGCCTGCTCGTAACGGAACTCGTGCCGGCCTTGGCCGTCAATGCTCCAGTTCCCAACCTTTTCGCCGTTCATCCATGCGGCGAGGAGTCTGGTTCTTGCTCGGCGCGGCACGAGCTACCATTCCGTGCTGGGCGGTTTCTGTGGCCTTGACCGCACCACAAGCTCCAATTGCAGTGCCGACAGCAGCTTGAAAAGACTCTCAACCGAAGCGGTTTCGGTAGCAAGTTCCAGCCTCGAGATGGTTTTTGGCAGGAGTCCGACAACGTCGGCAGTCTCCTTTTGGGTCAGTTGCCGAGACTTTCGCTGTCCTCTGAGAGCCTGACCAAGTTGTCTGGGCGTATACGCCGTAGTATTCATGAACATCCCTATAGGGTATATTGCTCAAATATACCTCATGGGGTATATACTGGCAATATACCCTATAGGGTTCAGGATAATCGGCAAGGCATTGCCGATCAGAACGAGGCAAGAATCAGCAAGAGCAGGCGCCTGGCAGTTTTCGCACCGGCGACCGGAGCGAAAACTGCTAGCGGAATCGTACGTTACCGCCGCCTCCGCTCTGTTGCGAGAACGGGGTCGAGGAGCCGAACCGGTCCGAGATGAATTGCTGCAGCATTTCCTGCTGCTCGAACAGGCTCGAACTCGGCAGCAGCAGCACGTGGTCCTCGGGTTCCAGGCCTTCGACGATTTCGCTGTAGCGCAGATCGGTGACGCCTGTGCGGACCGTCATGGGCACGGGTACGCCGTCCCGCATGGCCACTACCCAGTAGTCCCCGCCGAATTGATACTCGAGTACCGAACTTGAGCTGCGCCCGCCTTGCCGGCCGCCTCCGCCACCGAAATCGAAACCGCCCATTCCGCCGCCGGCAAACGCGGTGGTCCCGCCGCCTGCGGCTCCGATCATTCCGCCGGTCCCGATCGCGCCGCCATTGGCTTGCTGGCGCGCCTGCATCATTGCCTCAAGCTGAGCCTGTTCCGCGGCGCCCAGCGTTTCGCCATTGCGACGCTTGGTCATCAACTCCCGCACCAGATCCATGTCGATTTCCCCGACCGCGGCCGTATCCGCCCCGCTTGCGTCTTCGGCGCCGAACTCACTCCCCAGCGCAGTGCGAAGTTCGCTCTCCTCAAGGCCCAGCATCATCGCGGCCACCGGGATGTCGCTGTCCGCGCGCAACGCCATGGTGGGAACGACCGACGCCGCGCTGCGGTTGGCGATCTGGATGTCCACCTCGGCGTTCATGCCGGGTTTCAGCAGCCCGCCGCGGTTCTCGAGGCGAATCAGCACCGCAAACATGGTCACGTTCTGCTCGACGATCGCCTGGGGCTCGATCTTGAGGACTTCGCCCTCAAAGGGCTGGTTCGGGTAGGCGGCCACGGTCACGCGCGTGGTCATACCCGGGCGGATCTTGCCGATATCGGTTTCATCCACCAGCGTTCGCACCTGAACGGCGGTCAGGTCGGCCATCTGCATCAGGATCGTGCCGCCGCTGACGTCCTGGGTGGGCGACGAAATCACCGTCCCCTGTTCCACGTTCTTCAGAATGATCGTGCCCGTAATCGGCGCCCGCACATCGGTATCGTCCATGGCGATTCGCGCATTCTCGAGCGCCACCTCGGAACCGATCACCTGGGCCTCGGAGTTGGCGTACTCAAGTTGCGACTGTTCGTAGTCGGTTTCGGTCAGCGTGCCGGTCTCGAACAGCGTCTTGGAGCGCTCCATCTGGGTTTCGGCGATGGCGCGCCGCGCCTGGGCCGCCACCAGGCTGGCCTCGGCTTCGGCCAGGCGGTTGCTCGGCGTGCGCTTGTCCACCTCCACCAGCAGGAAGCCTTCCTCCACGACATCGCCGGTATCGGCGTGAATCGCCAGGATCTCGCCGGAGGCCTTGGACTTCACTTCCACGGTGATTTCCGGCTCGATGACGCCGGCCGCCTCGACATTGACCTCGATATCCCGAATCTCCACGGGCGCGCTGTCGTAGAGCGGCGCCACCGACTCGAGTTGATCCTGCTCGCAGGCCGTCAACGCCACGACAAGCAGCAGCCCGATTGTTACTCGCATGATCAATGTCTCCTGAACCTCTCCGGGTCCCTGAATCGCTCGGTGCTGGAGTCACCTTCGATCTCGCCATCGGATATGACAATGACCCGGTCCGCGTGATTGGCTATGTCGAATTCGTGGGTTACCACCACGATGGTGTGTCCTGCCTGGTGGAGTTCATCGAACAGCGCCATGATCTCCTTGCCGGTGGTCGAATCCAGGTTACCGGTGGGTTCATCCGCCAAGAGTATACTCGGCGACGTCACCAGCGCACGGGCCACGGCGACCCGCTGACGCTGTCCGCCCGACATTTCGCTGGGCCTGTGGCTCATGCGGTCGGCCAGCCCCACGCGGGTGAGCGCCTCGCCCGCGGCCTTGAGTCGGGCCTTGCGCTTCATGCCGCCGTAGATCAGCGGCATCTCCACATTGTGAAGGGCATCGGCGCGGGGCAACAAGTTAAAGGTCTGGAACACGAACCCGACCTCGCTGTTTCGCACCCTGGCCAGTTCGCTGTCGCTCATCTTCGAAACCATTTTGCCGTTCAGCCAGTATTCGCCGCCGTCGGGCGAGTCCAGGCATCCGATCACGTTCATCAACGTGGACTTGCCGGACCCCGAAGGCCCCATGATCGCCACGTACTCGCCGGATTCGATGGTCACGTCCACGCCGCGCAGCGCATGGATCGTTTCGCTGCCCATGACGTAGCGCCGCTGCAGGTTCCGCGTCACGATCAATGACGCGGGCGTTTCTTCAGCCCCTGCCCTGGATTTTCGTCCACCGATTCGCATGCCCGACATTATCCCACTGCGACTGCCCCGTTGGGCAGGAGATGAAGATTAATACATGATAGCTAAAGGATTCTTTGCACATCGCGCGTTGCCCAAGTGCCGCGATTCTCCACATGCAATCTGCACGCCTTTCGCCGCCCCGGAACGGGAGTTTGTCCCCTTCGAGTCTGGTCCAATTGGGACCGACGCGTTCGTTTGAGTGTGCATACCTGTAACCATAAAGTATAGTCAGGTCGGACGATGTTCGTGACGTTAGTTTCCGCGAAAGGCGCAAAAAAATGCGATCACATTCGATCCCGATGAGCGCTCTCACATCTCTCAAGTTCGATTTGTGCGTGCACAGTCTAGTCTGTATGGTTCATGAACACCCGTGTCGGGCCGTCCATGGCCAATGTGCCGTTCATGCGCCATCTCCTGATTTGTCTGCTTCTAATTTCAGCGCCGGCAGGCGCTGCAAGGGTTGGGGTTGGCGCATCCGTCAATGACGGCGACGCTTCGATCTACTTGCCGATTGATATTTCTCCGCGGGTTCGGATCGAGCCGTACGTGCGCCATTACGGCATTGACTCCTCGACCGCGCCCGGCGCCAGCCTGGGGCGTGTGCTCGCGAATGGAACTGATTTCGGTACTTTTTCTTCGTCATCGTGAGGATGTTTTTCTGACGGTCTGTCATGAGCCCGGCTGGTAAGTTGGCGACGCGCATCGCCACCGGATACTCGCTGCTTGCGTGCCTGATGGTGTCCTCATGCGGCGGGGGTGGATCAGGGCCCGGCACTCCTCCTTCGGAACCGAGGGTCCAGGGGTTGGGCAACGATGTCCTCCGGGTCAACTTCCCATTCGAGCATGCGGCCTACAGTGCCTCCTCGGTCACGGTTTCCGGCTCGCTTAACCATGCCGAATTTGCCGAAATGTCGGTGACTGCCATCGCGGGGGACACGCGCATTCCGGCGTTCATTGACGAGCACGGCAATTTTCTCGCGCCCGATGTGCCCCTCCGGGTGCAGGCTACGGGCGCCGCGCTGCAAGTTTCCGCCTCGCACCCTCTGCGCGGAACTGCTCAACGTTCGTTCCTTCTTTCACAAGAGCCGGATGTGGCCTCCCTGGCGGACATCGAGATGGATCCCGTATCCGGACACCTCATCGCCATTGACGGGCTAACCGCGTTGGTTCTCTCCATCGATCTGGCCGACGGCCGGCGAGAAGTCCTCTCCGGCCCGACCAGGGGCGGCGGAAAGGCGCTGTCCGAACCCGTCGATCTTGTGCTGGATACGGCGAACGACAGAGCGTTCGTGCTGGACGAGGACGAAGACGCAGTTTTCCTGGTCGAACTGGCCACGGGCGAACGTTCGATCCTCTACGAACTGGACTCGTTTACCGGGCGCATCGCGCTCAACCCGGTCGATGGAACGATCGCGGTCGCGGATGGTTTTGGCTCCAATTTTCGATTGGTCGCGATCGACCCTGTTTCCGGCTTACACACCGTCCTGGTGGATCGACGCATGGGCGCTACCGCGTACATCCCTCGTTTGACCGCGTTGGCGCTGGACATGGATTACAACCGGGCGATACTCGTCAGCGACAATGCCGTGCACGCCATCAGTCTGTCCACCGGCGCGGTGCGAGGCATTACAAATCGCAGCTTCGCAAGCACGCCTTTCGGCAATTCCTTTGAGGACATCGAGATTCGCGACGGGACCGCCTACCTGGTTGACGGCTATGCCAGGGCGATCATCCGGGTCAATCTCACCTTCGGTCTGCAGGAGTTTGTTTCCAACCCGGCGTCCTTTCATGGCGAACGTGTCGGTTCGGGTCCTCTCCTGTTTTATCCGAGTGCGCTCGCGATGGATGTTGACGGCGACCGGCTGTTCGTTGCCGATGAGTTTGCCGACGCGCTGTTGGAAGTCGATCCCGACACCGGTGATCGCGTTGTGCTCGTGAACGGCGGCGTCGGAGCGGGCGATCACTTCCACACCGTATCCGCATTGGCCATGAGCGAGGACCCGGTGCGGCTCTTCGCCGTGGACGGCGCTTCCGGTACCGGCGTGGAAATGGACCTGAACACCGGCGACCGGCGCCTGATATTAGGCGCCGGCAACACAGGCAGCTCTGTCGATCCCGCCCCGACCGCGGTCGCGGTCGACCCGGCGCAGGGCATCCTGTACTACGGCGATTTCACCGCCAGAGCGCTGTTCAAGGTGGACCTGGCCGGCGGATTGCCCAGCGTTGTTTCGGGCGAGGCTCGGGGAACAGGCCCTTTGTTCGGCGTCATCATCGACATCGAGCTCGATTCATCGAGTCGAACCGTGTACGTTCTTGAGAGGTATCCAGTGGCGGTGCTCGCCGTGGATATCGATACCGGCGATCGGCGAATTGTCTCCGACGCGACGACCGGGGTGGGCAGGTACTTCCTCAATCCGGTTGGTCTGCAACTTGACGTTGAGAATGATCGCGCGTTCGTTTCGGACGCCGACAGCCGATCCATCCACGAGGTAAACCTGCTCAGCGGGGATCGCACGGTGGTCTCGAGCTGGCAAATTGGCGGCGGCACGCACGTGAAATGGCTCGGGGACATCGCGTACGACCCGCGCAAC
>LXNI01000837.1_pt1 | contig 32270 bp, 21 predicted proteins | sample 809091 | NCBI WGS metagenome assembly LXNI01 (sample SAMN04870527, study PRJNA318959) | sponge metagenome | biome: 01000161; feature: marine sponge reef; material: water | host: Sarcotragus foetidus | place: Greece: Milos, Mediterranean Sea | collected 2013-05-29 | depth 5-7 m | reverse complement strand
GAAGCGGTCGTCGGATCTCCGCACCGCCTCAGGCTCATCGCGTCGGATATCACCTTACACTTCGCCCGGCGGCTCGAAGCCATCGACGGCAAGGCGATGATCGTCTGCATGAGCCGCCGCATCTGCATCGACCTGTACCGGGAGTTGATCCGCCTGCGCCCCGAGTGGCACCACGAGGACGACACCGAGGGCGAGATCAAGGTCGTGATGACCGGCAGCGCATCGGATCCTCCCGACTGGCAGCCTCATATCCGCAGCAAGGCGCGCCGCAACAAACTGGCGAAGCGGTTCCGCGATCATGCCGATCCCCTTCGGGTCGTGCTCGTGCGGGACATGTGGCTGACCGGATTCGACGCCCCGAGCCTGCACACCATGTACGTGGACAAGCCGATGCGCGGCCACGGGCTGATGCAGGCGGTCGCGCGGGTGAACCGGGTCTTCCGTGACAAACCGGGCGGCTTGGTCGTGGACTACCTTGGGCTCGCGCACGAACTCAAACGAGCCCTCGCGACCTACACCGAGAGCGGCGGCACCGGCAGGACCACTCTGGACCAGTGCGAGGCGGTCGCCGTGATGCTGGAGAAGTACGAGGTGTGCCGAGGCCTGTTCCACGGCTTCGACTATTCGGGGTGGATCGACGGCACGCCTGCCGCACGCACGAGCCTGCTCCCGGCAGCCCAGGAACACATCCTCGCGCAGGAGAACGGCAAGGAGCGCTGTCTCAGTGCCGTGCGCGAACTCTCCCAAGCGTTCGCGCTCGCCGTGCCCCACGAGGAAGCGATAGGGATCCGGGATGACGTGGCGTTCTTCCAACACGTCCGGTCGGTGCTAGCAAAGGGCACCGCCGGGGAGGCGCAATCCGAGGAAGAGCTTGACATGGCCATTCGCCAGATCGTCTCCCGGGCCGTCGCCTCAGAAGGCGTCGTGGATATCTTCGCCGCAGCCGGTCTTGAGAAGCCCGATATCTCGATCCTGTCCGAGGAGTTTCTGGCCGAAGTGCGGGGCATGAAGCGGCGAAACCTCGCTGTCGAACTGCTGCGGAAGCTGCTCAAGGGGGAACTGGCGGTCCGCCGGCGGAGGAACGTGGTCCAAGCGCGATCCTTCGCCGAGATGCTCGATCAGACGGTCCGCCGCTACGCGAACCGGGCCGTCGAAGCCGCGCAGGTCATTGAGGAGCTGATTCAGCTTGCCCGCGAGATGCGCGAGGCGAACGCTCGAGGGGAGACCCTGGGGCTCTCCGAGGACGAGTTGGCCTTCTACGATGCGCTGGGGACGAACGACAGCGCCGTGCAAGTGCTCGGCGAGGACACGTTGCGCGACATCGCCCGCGAGTTGGTCGAGACCGTGCGGAGCAACGTCAAGATCGATTGGACGCTCCGTGAGAACGTGCGCGCCAACCTGCGGCGGCTGGTAAAGCGCACCCTACGCAAGCACGGTTACCCGCCCGACAAGCAGGAGCAGGCAACCAAGACGGTGCTCGAACAGGCGCAGGTGTTGTCGGCAGGATGGGCCGAAAAGGGGCCGGGCTGAAAGCGTGGAGGTGCACGGGCACATCCAAGCCTCGCTCCAAAGCGGTTGATGGCCCCTGACTCCAGCGAATCGTTGGATCGTTCCGATGGTTCTTGAAGCGTTCTGGATCGGTTCGTATACTTGCCAGCGGCTGGAATCCGTGGTAGGCGTCGCGCAGACGCCGAAGGCCGAGGTTTGGCGATAGTTGAGGGAGGTGACCGGCATAAGTGCCGTCCTGTGGTCGGGAGACCGCCTCATTCAACGAGTACGTGAGCACGAAGAGGAATTGGGGCGAATCCGCTTCGATCCATCCTCGAAGGCCTATGTCTTGTGGCTCAAGGATGCCTTCGGAGTGACCGGATCACGTGGCGGATACGTTCGGGCCGACGAGTACCACACGATGGCCGAAGCCAAGGCCCAGGCTGCTCGCGCCCCGTCGGTATTCATCTGGCACCTCATTTGGATGCGTGGCGTCGTGAAACGCGAAGCCGAGCGGGTCATGGACGACCGCTGGGACGAGATCGAGGCCGCCACCGGGGCCGAGGTCACCCAAGCTACAGCTAAGGACGGAGTGCGGGCATACTTGGACCGCCTTCGCGGTGACAAGATCCCGGACCTATTTGAGAAGGCTGCTCAGGGAGTCTTCACACACTGGATCATCGAAGCGATCAAGAAACTGTTCGGACAACCCTGAAGGGCCTCTCGCGATCTGGATCGGGAGAAGGGTCGTCGAGGACGTTGGCAGCTATGAGACAGGCTGTGGCGTCCGAGTGAATGGAGTGGCGGTGCGAGACGCTGCTGCCGTGGAATCCGAGCGGGAAAATTCTCCCGCCATCCGATGGCGAATCTCCCGCTATTCGGATGGGTTGGAACTAGGCAGAATTCCATGACAGGGAACGCAGATCGTGCAGTCCCAGTTAGACTTACGTGATCTCCTGCCGTGATATTGGCCGTTAGCAATCCGCCTACGCGGCTGAACTCGCTCGCGTTTCGGTGTGGATTGGGGAGATCCAGTGGATGCGCCGCAACGGGTTTCCGGGTTCGCGGCGGCCGATCCTCGATCCCTTGGAGACCATCGAATGCCGCGACGCGATCCTGACGCCGGATGGTGGAGAGCCGGAGTGGCCCGAAGCGGACGCGATCATTGGCAACCCGCCGTTTCTGGGCGGCAAGCTGCTCATCGCCAACCTCGGCGAGGAGTATGTCTCGACCATGTTCGAGGTGTACGATGGCCGGGTACCGCGCGAGGCCGATCTGGTCTGCTACTGGTTCTTGAAGGCCGGAGAGCATCTGGGCCATGGTGCCTCGAAGCGGGCTGGACTGGTCGCGACTAACTCGATCCGGGGAGGAGCGAACCGCCGGGCGCTGGTGAAGGCGACGGACGGCAGGCCGATTTTCGAAGCCTGGAGCGACGAGCCGTGGGTGATCGATGGAGCGGCCGTGCGGGTCTCTCTAGTCTGCTTCGCGCCGTCGGACGACGAACTCCTCAAGGAGCGTCGGCTGGACGGCCAGGCGATGGATACCATCTACACGGACCTGACGGCGGCGGTGGTGGGGATGGCAGGTGCGGACCTGACGAAAGCCCGACGTCTCGCCCGCAATCGCGGTGTGGCATTCATGGGCGACACCAAGGGGGGTCCGTTCGATGTTCCCGGCGACCTCGCCCGCCGCTGGCTGCGGGAGCCCTCGAATCCTAATGGCAGACCGAACGCAGACGTGCTCAAGCCGTGGATCAACGGACTGGAGGTCGCTCGGCGCTCCGCCGACAAGTGGATCATTGACTTCGGATGGACCATCGGCGAAGGAGACGCCGCCCTTTACGAAGCGCCCTTTCAGTACGCGCAGAAGCACGTCTACCCGATGCGGCAGCGGAATCGGATCGAAGAGCACCGTCTCACTTGGTGGCGACATCTCCGACCGAGGCCGCACATGTGGGATGCCCTCTCGGGGCTGTCGCGCTACATCGCCACGCCCCTTGTGGCCAAGCACCGGGTATTCGACTGGCTCGATACCCGGATCTGCCCCTCGAACACCGTCATCGTCATCGCCCGCGACGACGACACGACGTTCGGGATCCTGCACAGCCGCTTCCACGAGGCTTGGTCGCTGCGGAAGGGAAGCAGCTTGGAGGACCGGCCCCGCTACACCGCGACCACGACCTTTGAGACCTTCCCGTTTCCGGAAGGACTCGGACCGGACGTGCCCGCGACCGAATATCTTACCGATCCAAGGGCGCAGGCCATCGCCTCGGCCGCCCGGCGGCTTGTCGAACTCCGCGACCGCTGGCTCAACCCTCTAGAGTGGGTGGAGTGGGTCGACGAACCTGTTTCCGGATATCCCCGCCAGGCGGTGCCGCGCGACGGAAAGGCGGCGAAGGCTCTCAAGAAACGAACCCTTACCAACCTCTACAACGCCCGGCCCCAGTGGCTTGCCGACTCCCACGCCCGGCTGGACGCAGCCGTGGCCGCCGCCTACCGGTGGCCTGCGGACATTGGGGACGATGCGGTGCTGTCCGAACTGCTTTCACGGAACCGGAGCCGTGCGGCACCGTAGTCCGGCCGCTTCGTCAGAATGGGTTAGTTTGTCTGGACGCACGGTCCCTCCCGCCGATACCTTGGCGCACACTCGCTAGGGGAACACCACTCTCCAACAGCCCCCACCCCCTATCGCGTAACATTACCATGGCCATCTGTTCAGTTGACGCGTGCAACCGCCAAGCACAGTCCCTCGGCTATTGCCGTGCCCACTACCAGCGCTTCAAGAAGGGCACGCCCCTCGACCATCCGCCGCTACGCGAAGAATGCTCGATCCGGGGCTGTCGGCAAATCCACCATCGAAACACATTCTGTGATCCCCATTACACGCAGTACCGTGAGGTGGTGAGGGCGCTCGGCGAGGCTGGGCAGGCGTCGGGCAGTCACGCTTAGGTGATCGCCCTCCCGGGTCGAATCCGGGGAGTTGGCGACTCGACTCGATGTCGGATCCCCCGGTCGTGGCGCGCCGGGAGGCGTCCGGGCGGGGTCGCGATTCAGCGGTCCGGGGCGGCTCGTCGTCCCATAACGTCCCATGGATTCCCGTTCGAGACGGGGGATCAAATGAGGTAACGACGAATCCCCATGCTCTTGTAAGTCGTTTGATAGCAACACGTACCAAATATTGTCAGCGGACACGGTGACCGTGGCCTCGCCCTTTGCAACTGCATCGACCGTGATCATGCTTTCCGCGACCCGGGCCGCTGCGACCAGCGTGTCGCTTGCCACGACCGCATAGGAGAGTGCATCCCCATCCGGATCATTGAAGAACGGAGACATGTCAACCATCGCGCTGTCGGCCACTTCAATGGTCTGCTCAGGTACCGAACCCTCCGCCAGCGGCGGCCGGTTGGGAACCATCACCAGGAAGCTCTGCACCGCCTTCATGCCGCCCGGATCCGTCGCTGTCAACGTGACGGTCGCCGTCCCCTTGGCCGTCGCTACAACGGTCAGGACAGACCCCGCGATCGACGCGCTCAAAACGCTGCTGTCGGCTGCTGCCGTGTAGGTGAGCCCCTGCCCGTCCGGCTCATTGAAATACCCCGCGACATCCACCGTCGCCGAGTCGCCCACGGTGACTTCCCGATTCGCGATCTCGCCAATGGCCAGCGGCGGCCGGTTGGGGACCAGAACGCTCACACTCTGTTGTGCCTTCAGACCGTAGGAATTGTCGGCCAGAATCGTCACCAGTGCGTTGCCGGGACTCACGGCCGTGACGGTTATCGTCGCACCCGATCCTGTGACTGCGACCACGCTCTGGTCCGAACTCCACACCTTGAAGGACAGCGTGTTCCCGCCGGGATCGTCGAAGCACGCGGTCACGGTTGTAGATTCACCTACCGTGATCGTCTGTTGCGCGAGCGCTCCGCAGACCGCAGGTGCCTCGGGAGCTTCGCAGGTCAGGATGGCGCACAAAGCCGCCAGTGTCAGGACAGCGGCGAAGCCCACCGACGCACGCGAACCAGTGGATCGTTCGGATCCGGGGAAGGCTTGAGCATGGAACACTTTGTTGATCATGCCCAGATCCTTTGGAACGCGGTCTTGCCTGGAAAGTACGGTATCCTTTTCCATCAGGGGCCTACTCCTTTGTTCCTCGTGCATTTGCGCAATACTAAGATAAGTCTCTATTTGTGAATCATTTGTGAACAGATGCATGCCAATCGTGTCGGACTTGTGATGACGTGCCAGATCGAAGGGTGTCAACTCCGAGTGACGTTCTACTACAAGTCATACTATATGTCCCAAGAGTCGGCAGACCTCAGTGCGGCACCCCCCAGTCGCTATTGCTCGCGGCCCTGTGGATCGCTCAAACTTGTAAGGCGGAAGTTGACCAATGCAACCGAAACGACAGACTCCATGACGATGACCACACCGCGCAGTCGACTGGCGGCATCCTCGGCGATCGCCCTAGCCGCCCTCTTGGCCACCGCCTGCGACCGCCCCGACCCCACCCCCATCCCCGTCGTCGAGGCCACCATCGCTGGCGTCCAGGAGGCCATCTTCTCGGGCACGACTACCTGCCGCATGGTCGTGCAGGCGCACCTCGACCGCATCGAAGCCTACGAGGACCGGATCAACGCGATCACGGTGGTGAATCCGGCCGCTCTCGACCGCGCCGACGAACTCGACGCCGCCCTGGCCGCGGGCGAGCCGCTCGGCCCCCTGTTCTGCGTGCCGATGCTGGTCAAGGACAACTTCGACACGCACGACATGATCACCACGGCGGGATCGATCGCGCTGGCGAACAGCGTCCCGCCCGACGACGCGTTCATGGTGCGCCGCATCCGCGAGGCGGGCGCGATCGTGGTGGCGAAGACCAACATGGCCGAGTGGGCGTTCAGTGCGCGCCAGTCGGTGAGCTCGTCCTTCGACACGACCCGCAACGCCTACGCCCTCGACCGCGTGCCGGCCGGCTCCAGCGGGGGCACCGCCTCGGGGGTCGCCGCGAACTTCGGCCTGATCGGACTGGGCAGCGACACCGGCAACTCGATCCGCGGGCCGTCGTCGCGGCTGGCGCTGGTCGGCATCCGCTCGACGATCGGGCTGACGAGCCGCGACGGCGTCGTCCCCCTCTCCTTCGACCGGGACATCGCGGGGCCGATGGGCCGGACCGTCGAGGACGTGGCGCGCGTCTTCAACGTGGTGGCCGGATACGATCCCGCCGACCCCTACACCGAGGCCGGGCGCGGCCGCAAGGAGGACGACTACACCCGCTTCCTCGACGCCGACGGCCTGCAGGGAGCGCGCATCGGCGTGCTGCGCGCGCTGGTCTACACCGAGGACGCCGATTCGGGCGTCGTGGCCGTCTTCGAGGGCGCGCTGGGTGAACTCGCGGAGCTGGGAGCCGAACTCGTGGACCCCTTCGACTTCGACGTGCAGGCCCAGCTCGAGCGCGAGAACATGTTCTGCAGCCGCTTCCGCTACGACATGCACGTGTATCTCAGCTCACTCGGCGATGCGGCGCCCATCACCGATGTCGTGCAGGTGCTCGAGACCGGCGAATACTCCGACTACGTCGAGGGCTCGCTGCAGCGGGCTGAGGATTCGCCGCTCGACACCCCACCCGCCGAGTGGGATCCCCCCTGCCCCGACTACCTCGAAAACGAGGGCCGCCAGGCCTACCTCAGCGATCTGGTGAGCGCCATGGATGCCGCCGAAGTCGACGCCGTCGTCTACCCGACCTGGCTCAGCCCCCCCGCCCACATCGACCGCGGACGCGAGGAGTACAGCGGCGACAACAGCCAGCGGGTGGCCCCCGCCACGGGCATGCCGGCGATCACGGTACCGATGGGCTTCACGGAAGGCGTGCACCCGGCGGGGCTCCAGATCCTGGCGCGGCCGTACGAAGAAGGCCTGCTCTTCCGGTATGCATATGCCTACGAGCAGGGCACGCTCCATCGGCGTCCGCCGGAGGGCTTCCCGGAGCTCTGAAGCACGTTTATTGTTGAATATCTCTTTCGAAATAAACGATATGCAACAATATCTCCCTCGCACGCACCTGCTGACCGCCGTTAACCGTGGCCTCACCGAAGCCCCGGTGGTGGCGCTCCTGGGCGCGCGCCAGATTGGCAAGACTACCCTCGCCGAGCAGGTCGCATCGGCGTGGGACGGTCCCACCACCGTCTATGACCTGGAGGTCGCAGCCGCTCGCGAGGCGCTGTCCGCAACGCCCGAACGGCTACTCGGCCGGAGCGAAGGACTCGTCGTCATCGACGAGATTCAGCGCAGTCCCCACCTGTTCGAGACTCTCCGTCCGATCTGCGACGACCGCAACCGCAAGTCGGTGTTTCTCCTTCTCGGTAGCGCATCGTGGGATCTGATTCGCGGGGTCTCCGAGACGCTTGCAGGCAGGATACTCTTTGTCGACGTTGGCGGCCTTTCCATGGACGAAGTCGGCCCCGAGAATATGGACCTCCTGTGGATGCGCGGCGGGTTCCCCCGTGCCTACCTCGCTCGCAGCAGCTCCGCCTGGAGACGCTGGATGCAGGCCTTCACGCGAACGTTTCTGGAGCGCGACATTCCCGGTTTGGGCTCCAGGGTGTCCACCGAAGCCCTCGGCCGCTTCTGGCGCATGCTGGCCCACCGGCACGGCCAGACCTGGAACGCCGCCGAGATCGGTCGTTCGATGGACATCGGTGTCACCGCGGTCAACCACTACCGCGACTTGCTGGCAGGCACCTTCATGCTCAGGGTGCTGCCCCCCTGGTTCGAAAATCTCGGTAAGCGGCTCGTCAAGTCACCCAAGGTCTACCTGCGCGACAGCGGGATCCTGCACTCCCTGTTGGGACTCGACGACCCCGCACAACTCCCGCTCCACCCGACCTACGGGGCCAGTTGGGAGGGGTTTGCGCTGGAACAGACCCTGATCGCGCAAGGCGCCGACGAAGCCTACTTCTACCGCACCCAGCGGGGAGCCGAACTGGACCTGATGCTCCTCCGTGGCGGGAAACGGTGGGGCTTCGAGTTCAAGTGCAGCGACGCGCCCCGGACCACGAAGTCCATGCACATCGCCAAGGACGACCTCGGCCTGGAGCACCTGTGGGTGGTCTATCCGGGCGACCTGGAGTACCCGCTGGGAGACGCAGTCACCGCGTTGCCGCTCACTCGGATTCGGGAACTGCGGTTCCGGGCGTCGGCACCGGGGACCCCCTAACCGCGACCACCTGCCAGGAACCATGGCAGGACCCGGAATCGTGTCAAATCGATGATGCCATCATCAAAGTGACATGCACACGCCGTGCGACGGCGCCCCAGCTCACCGTATTGTAAACTCAGCTTTACATTATGACATGCCGAGTTGACATCTCCCTACGCCGGAGGCCACCTCGGCAGCGCCCGTCCCGTCGTCCACGGCACGCCCGCCTCTTCCAGCCGCGCTTCGAGCGCCGGCAGATCGGTCTCGACGAGCTGCTGCAGGTCGGGATACAACCCGCCGAACAGCCGTCGCGCGATCCGGTACTGCTCGCGATGCGTCCGCGTCGGCCCATGCATCCCGTTCCAGTGCCCGCGCACGATCTGGTTCACCCGCCCCGTGATCCCCGGCAGGTCGGGCTCCGCACGCGCACTTCGGGTCCGCGACCCTTCGAGGGTTTCCCTGAGGTCCAAAAGCCTGAGCTCCAGGGCGCGGGCCTCGGTCATGAGCTCGCCCGGGGCCGCTGGCCAACGCTGCAGCGCCTGCTTGATGGCCGAGATCCGCTGCCCGGCTCCCGCGGCCACGCGCTGGCTACCCGTGACTGCGCGGAGCAATTCACCCGTCTCGCGCTGGAATGCGAGGATGCCCGCGCGGTCCTGCTGCGCGATCACGGGCTGGTTGAGCGGCGCGATGGTGAACGGCACCGGCCCGGCCAGCTCCGTCACCTCGCCGTCGACCCGCTGGGCCAGCGACACCGTGTAGTCGCCCGGCAGCGCCATCGGCCCGTTGCCACCACCGCCGCCGAAGCCCCCGCCGAAACCGCCGAAGCCCCCGCCTCCCCCACCGCCCGTCACGGGGTTGTAGCCCGGGTAGCGGTAGTTCCACACCGCGCGGTGAACGCCCCGGCCCGTCGAGCCATTGACGACGTTGACCACGTTGCCTGCGTCGTCTCGGACGGTCAGGTACACGCGCGGCGCCTCTTCGCGATCCTCGGCCTCCAGCTCCTCCCATGAGGGGTACGGCGTGTCTTCGCCCGCACGTTGCGCTCGTCGTTCGGCCGCCCTTCTCTCCGCCTCCCGAGTCTGCAGCGCCTCGCCCACCCAGTACGTGAAGGTCACGCCCAGCGGCGGATTGTCGGCCTGGTAGAAGTCGCTGCCGTTCGCGCCGCCGGGGTTCCAGGGCGCGTACATGTCTCCATCGGCCACCTCGAAGATGTGACCGCTGCTGGCGAGGATGTCGGCGGACGCGCGGGCCAGCTCGCGGAGCGGAGTGTAGTCGTCGACCACGTAGAAGCTGCGGCCGAATGTGGCGGCGACCAGGTCGCCCTCGCGCTTCTGGATCTCGAGCTCGCGGACGGGGATCGTGGGGAGACTGTTGTCGAAATCCATCCACGACTCGCCACCGTCGACCGAGACGAAGGCTCCGAACTCGGCGCCCAGGAAGAGCAGCCCCGGCTCGACGTGGTCCTGCACGATCGAGAAGCTCGGGCTGTTGTCGGGCAGGCCGCCGGTGATCATGGTCCAGTCCTGGCCGCGGTTCGTGGACTTGAGCACGTACGGGCGGAAGTCGTTGCGCTTGAAGTTGTTGACGACGACGAACACCTCGTCGGGGTTGTGCAGCGAGGCTTCGACATCGTGCACGAAGCTGGTGTCGGGGACGCCCGGCAGGCTCTCGACGGCCTGCCAGTTCTCGCCGCCGTCCTCGGTGACCTGCACCAGCCCGTCGTCGGTGCCGACGTAGATCAGCCCTTCGACGAGCGGCGACTCGGAGACCGCGACGATGTGCCCGAACGCCGACGTCGAGCGGTTCTTGGCCACCGCGTCGACGCTCCACACGCGGCCCATGACCTCGAGCTGGTTGCGGTCGATGTTGCGCGACAGGTCGCCCGAGATCGCGCGCCAGCTGGTGCCCTGGTCGTCGCTCTGGAAGAGGATCTGCGCGCCGAAATAGATGCGCTGGTTGTCGTGCGGCGACATGTGCAGACCGGCGTCCCAGTACCAGCGGAGCGGCGGGCCGCCGGGGTCCGGCTGCGGCTGGATGTCGAGGCGCTCCTTGCTGCCCCGGTCGAAACGCGACAGCACGCCGTACTGCAGCTGCGAGATGATGATGTCGGGGTTCTCGGGATCGACCACCGGGTCGAATCCATCGCCGCCGAGGGTCACGTACCAGTCCGAATTGCGTATGCCACCGCCCAGCGTCTGCGATGGGCCGCCCAGCGTATTGTTGTCCTGGGTGCCGCCGTAGACGTAGTAGAACGGCTCGTCGTTCGAGGTCGCGACCTTGTAGAACTGGGTGAGCGGCAGGTTCGGGAAGAAGTGCCAGCTCTCGCCGAAGTCATGAGTCTCGTACAGCCCGCCGTCGTTGCCCAGAATGAGGTGCTCGGGGTCGTCCGGGTCGAAGGCCAGCGCGTGATGGTCGACGTGGACGCCCTGCGTGGGGAGCCGGCCCCAGGTCTCGCCGCCGTCGTCGGACATCTGGACGAAGGTGTCGAGCGAGTAGATGCGGTCGAAGCGGTGCGGATCGGCGTAGAGCTCGTGGTAGTACATCGCCGCGCCCGACTGGTAGGTCGAGGTGCGGGACCAGTTCTCGCCCATGTTCTCGGAGCGGAAGGTGCCGCCGGCGTTGCCCGACGCCTCGACGATCGCGTAAAGCACGTCCGGATTGATCGGCGAGATCGCCATCCCGATCCGGCCCTTGTCGCCGCCAGGCAGCCCGCGGTTGATCGCGCGCCAGGTGTTTCCGCCGTCGGTGGACTTGTGGATGCCGGAGCCCGGTCCGCCGTCGATCATCGTCCACTGATGGCGCCGGCGCTGCCAGGACGACGCGTACATGACCTCGGGGTTGCGCGGGTCGAAATAGACCTCGTTGACGCCGGTGTGCTCGTCGATTTCGAGCACCAGCTCCCACGTGTCGCCGCCGTCGGTGGTGCGGTAGAGCCCGCGCTCGCCGCCTTCGGCCCAGAGCGGGCCCTGCGCCGCGACGTACACCGTGCGGGAATCGTCGGGGTGAACGGCGATCATGCCGATATGCCGCGAGGTCTCCAGCCCCATGTTCGTGAACGAGCGCCCGCCGTCGACGGATTTGTAGACGCCGTCGCCGTACCCGGTCGAGCGCTGGCCGTTGTTCTCGCCGGTGCCGACCCAGAGGGTGAGGTGATCGTTCGGGTCGAGCGCGATCGCGCCGATCGAGTACGAGCCGTAGTTGTCGAAGATCGGCGTCCAGGTCGTCCCCGCGTTGCTCGTCTTCCAGACGTTCCCCGACGAGGCCGCGACGTACCAGGTGCTGCGATCGGTGGGGTCGACGGCGATGTCGGCGATGCGTCCCGAGGCCACCGCCGGGCCGATGCTCCGCCAGCGGAAGGAGGAGAGGAGGCCGGCGTTGAGCTCGGCCGGGGCGTCTTCGTCGCCGCCGGCACCGTCGCCGCGCTGCTGGGCGGGGAGGGTGGCGGGGGCCGCGAGGGGTGCGAGCAGGGTCGTGGCGAGCAGAGTGCGCGTGATCGTGCCGCGCCGGGGGGTGCGTGTGCGATGGTCGTGCATCGTGGTTCCTGATGGGGTGACAGTAGCGGTGCGCTGTGAGTCTACGGCATCGGCCGGTTTGTCACCATATGGGCGACCCACGCTCCATGGATTGGCCGTCTCGCCCGTCGCGAGTTGCGTTAGCGTTCATCATGTCCTTGACCAACTCACGAGAGGATTCGGATGGCGACTTTCAACGTTGGTGAGGCCAAGACACACCTTTCGCGCCTTCTGGTGCGGGTAGAGGCGGGCGAGGAGATCGTGATTGCCCGGAGAGGCAAGCCGGTGGCCCGCCTCGTTGGCTGCCCGGGCAGCCGTCCTGTCCGGCGATTCGGATCCCTGAAGGGTCGTCTCACGGTGGACGACAGCTTTTTCGATCCGCTGCCCGAGTCCAAACTGGATGCGTGGGAGAGCTGATTCGGTTAGGGCGCTACCTGACTGGGCCGGTCGCGAGCGGCACCGACGGCCAGGTACCGTCCCATTCGAGCATCGCTTTGTCCCTGCTCGTTTCCGCGGGACCACGGGGTTCGCCGGCCACCGCCGCTCTTTGATCGATGAGGCGGATCTGGTAGCGAGCTACCTGACTTCCGGCGGCAGGCGCATCACCACCACCGTCGGCACATCAAGCTCGTCCCGTTCCACGAAGGCGACCATTCCATCGGGGCCAAAGGCGGATGGCATCGCGGTGGCTTCTGCGGGGAGCGTGCCCAGGTACCGGCCATCCGGTGCAAGCAGGTCGATCGGACCGTCACGCGTCACTCCTTCACCGCGGCGGCGGGCCCAGATCGTCCCATCCCAGCTGGTTTTCAAGGCACTCAAGACGGGCATCTCGTCATGGAAACTCATCGACTCGATTCCCTGGCGCCTGAATTGGGCCATCTGCCTCATTATGTCGCCCCTTTGGCCACCAATTCTCTCCGCCCCGTAATTGTTGGTCCCCTCAAGCAGCGCCAGTTGTCGCTCGATCTCCGCCTCCTTGATGCGGTCCGTAACGGGTTCGGGTAAAATCGGTCGTGTGAGCACACGCACCAGTTCTCCATCCGGCGACGTCACCTTGATCGCGTAGGCGGTCGAATCGGTGTAGGCGATGCCATCGTCCGGGAGCGCGCCCACCGCAAGCGGCGGTATGAACCCGCTTGCATCGCTCGGTGATTTCCATGCTCGAACGACCGTGTCCTCGACAACTTCTTCGCCGTTCAGACCAAAGCGCACGATGGCTCGGAACGTGCTCTCCTCGGGAGCCTCGCGATTGCGAATGGCGGTCATGTCGAATCGGTTCACAACAGTGGTCGCCAGGACAGTCTCACCGCCACGTTCGGGTTGCAAGCCAGGGATCATGTAGATGGCGGTCCCCGGCAACGGCACCGTGCGCTCGAACTCACCATCCGCTCCGAACACCGCGAAGTTCCGGCTATCGGGGTCAAAGGCCACAGTGTTCCCGCCCGTCAGAACGGCGAGTTCGATCCCGGAGCTATTGTCTCCACCGAATTCCCCCGGGCCGTCGCCGAGCCCCCCGAACTCGCGAAGGAATTCCCCGTCCACTCCCACGACCACGATCCGCCCAGCCTGGGAGTCGAGCACAAACAGGTTGCCCGACTCGTCGAACGCCACCCTGGCGATCTCGCCAAAGATCTCCCATTCGTCGCCCGAGAATGACCCCACGCGGTAGACCTCCTCGAACTCCGCGTCGAGGATTCGGTCCTCACCAGGAAGCTCGATCACTTCCTGGCCGGTGAGTGGTGCCGCGCTTGGCGCGGAGGCGGCCAACAACGCAGTGAGCGTCAGTGTCGCGGGGTGCGTTATCCGGCACGAACGATTCACGGTGGTCCCACTTTCCCTGGAGATTGTCTGGCTCCCATGCATCCGCATCGCTCCCATGGTATTGGTCATCCCAATCGCGCATATGGTTGCAGTACGCTGGGGCGGGAGCCGGTTTACCAACGGAAGCCTCGCGACCGGCCAGGCCTGTCCCATTCGAGCATCGTCCTGTCCCTGCTCGTTTCCGCGGGACCATGCGCGCTCGCCGAACGGCCTTGACGCCGCCCCCCTGCGCCCCTAGCTCACCACGCAGCCAGCCGACCACTCGCACGCCACGCGCCCATGCCCGCAGAACACCCCACACCCCCCCAAAGCCGCCCCCGCCGCACCACCCGAATCACCCTCGCCACGCTGGCCGCCGTCGCCATCGCCACCGCGGCAGCCTTCGCTCTCACCTACGAGCCACCCCCACCCCCGCTCCCGCCCCTCGAGGTCACCTGGACGCCCGCCGAGCCCACCCAGGGCCACCTCTTTCTGATCCGCGTCGCCGCGCCGCCCGATTCCGGGGCGATTTCCGCCACCGGCGAGGCGGGCGGCGAGACCCTGCGCTTCCACGCCACCAACTCCACGCTCGAGAGCTTCGCCCCGGTGCCGATCAGCTCCACCGACTCGATCGACGCCTGGGTCCGGGCCACCTACCCCGACGGCCGCACCCAGACCGACACGCTGCGGATCCCGGTCGCGGCCGGCACATACGAGCACGAGCGTCTCACCGTGGCGCCCCGCTTCGGCTCGCCCCCCAACGAAGAGGACCAGGCGCGCCTGGCACGTGACCGCGAAAAAGCCGCCCAGGTGGCCCGCGACGCCCACGCGGCGCCCCGGCTGTGGTCGCCCGCGATGGTCATGCCGCGCCCCAGCCGCGTCACCAGCGAATTCGGGACCGGCCGCGAGTTCAACGGCCAGATCTCGAGCCGCCACATGGGACTCGACCTCCAGGGACTCACCGGCGACACGGTGGTCGCGGCCGCCGACGGCGTCGTCGCCCTCGTGGACGGCTTCCTCCTCGCCGGCAACATCGTCTACCTGAACCACGGCGGCGGCCTGGTGAGCGGCTACTTCCACCTCACCGAACAGCTCGTCGAGGCGGGCGACACGGTCACCGCCGGCACTCCAATCGGCCGCGTGGGAGCGACGGGCCGCGTCACCGGTCCGCACCTTCACTGGGTGGTCCGCTACGGCACCACCAGCGTCGATCCCCGCAGCCTGCTGGCGCTGGTGCGCTGACGGGCCGCTCTCCAGCGTTGGACGGGCCGCCACGCGCGCGCCAACTTGGCCACACCTGCCCGCCTGACCCTTCCCCCGGAGCCGCACTGCCATGAAGCCACTCGCCATCCGCGCCGCCCTCGCGATATCGGTCGCGCTTTTTTCCTTTCCTTCAGGCTCCGCCGCCCAGCCGCTGCAACTTTCGGACGCCACCATCGCCGATCTGAACGCGGCCATGGATGAAGGGGTCCTGACCTCGGAGCGGCTTGTCGAGATGTACCTGGCCCGCATCGCCGCCTACGACGACGAGGGACCCCGGCTGAACGCGATGCTGACCGTCAATCCGCGCGCGCTCGAGACCGCGCGGGAGCTTGACCGCGAACGCCGCGAGCGTGGGCCGCGGTCGCCACTGCACGGCATCCCGGTCATCCTGAAGGACAACGTCGACACGCACGACATGCCTACCACCGCGGGCTCGATCCTGCTGAAGGGCTCGATCCCGCCCGACGACGCTTTCATTGCGCGCAAGCTGCGCGAAGCGGGCGCCATCATACTCGGCAAGGCCAACATGAGCGAGTTGGCGTCGGGGGTGCAGATGAGCTCCATCGACGGCCCCATGCGCAACCCGCACAACCTCGGCCGCACGCCGTCGGGGTCCTCGGGGGGCACCGGCGTGGCCATCGCGGCCTCTTACGGGCAGGTCGGCATCGGCACCGACACCGGCGGATCGGTCCGGGGCCCCTCGACCTCGAACGGCATCGCGGGGCTCAAGCCCACGCTCGGGCTGCTGAGCCGTGACGGGATCGTCCCCCTCGCCCTCTCGTTCGACACCGCGGGGCCGATGGCCCGGCACGTGTACGACGTGGCCGCGATGCTGAGCGCGATGGTGGGGGTCGACCCCGCCGATCCGGCAACCTCCGCCAGCGAGGGGCGCTACCGGACCGACTACACCCAGGCCCTTGACGCCGGTGCGCTCGCCGGCGCCCGGGTCGGCATCGCGCGCGACTTTCTCGGCTACGACGACGAGGTCGACTGGCTGATCGAGGCGGGGCTGGACCGCATGCGCGAGGCGGGTGCTACGGTGGTCGACGTGCGCTATCCGCCGTGGCTGCTTGCGGCCAAGGCCGAGTTCTACCAGACCATCCGCTTCCGCGAGTTCCCGGTGCAGATGGAGGCCTACCTGGCCACCCTGTCGCCGGGCTATCCGCGCACCCTGGAAGAGATGGCCGAGCGGGCGAAGCGGATCCTGGCCCCGCTGCCCGACGGCGGCATGCCCAACCCCACCCGCTGGAGCTTCTTCGAGCAGGAACTGGACGGCGGATCGCTCGACGACTCCGAGTACGCGGCGATGCGCGACCACGGTCTGCCGCTGGTGCGCGACCTCCTCGTCGGGGTGCTGGACGACCACGACCTGGACGCGATCGTGTACCCCACCCGGCCGACCAGGCCGGGTCCCGCGGGCGTCTACCGCGGTTCGTCGGCGCCGAATCCGTCACCATCGGCCACCAACCTGGCCAACCTGAGCGGCCTGCCCGACATGATCGTCCCGGCCGGCTTCACCGGCGACCGGCTGCCGGTGGGGATCTCGTTCCTGGGGCGGGAGTTCAGCGAGGCTCGGCTGCTGGCGCTGGGGTATGCATTCGAGCAGGCGACCCGGGTGCGGCGGGATCCGGTGCATGCGCCGGCGCTCGAAGGGGAGACGATCCGGCGCTGAGGGCCGTCCCTCAGCTGGACGACGAAGCCGCCGCCGCAGCCACAACCGCGGCATTCGTCGCCGCGACCGCCGCCTGCGCTGCCGCCACGGCGCTCTTCACTGCCTGCTGCGCGGCTACGGCCGGGTGGCTGCTCGTCCAGAACGCCTCGCCCGCCGAGATCGCCTTCAGACGTTTCTTGCGGGCCCGCAGTTCCTTGCGGTCGACGTGGATCTTGAGCGACCCGGTCGTGTGGGCCAGCGACAGGACGACGCCGAGGCCGGGCTCGACAGCCGCATCGCCCATCACGGCTTCTCGCAGTGCGGCGATGATGCGGCGTTCGGGCTCGGGATCGACGGTCGGGTAGACCTTGCGGCTGAAGACCAGCAGCAGTTGCGACTCGCTCGTGCGCAGGATGCCCCGGCGGCAGAGTCCGACCGCAGTCCGGTGCCGCAGGCGCTTGATGGAGCCGAACCGCTGCACCCACGAGGCGGCTTTCCGCCGTTTGGAGCCGCGTACCTGATCGAGCGCCTCGTCCATGACCTCGTCGCGGCTCCGGCCCAGGCCGGCCACCGGCGCGACCCAGGCCTTCTTGCTCTCGTCGATCTCGATATAGCCGTCGAGTGCCAGATCGGCGAGGATCGCCCCGCCCATCGCCAGGTTGTAGTGCCCGGCCCGATAGTCGACCGTACCCTTCCGGTCGCGCAGGACGAGGAGCAGGAGCTGCTCGTGAAGGTGGAGGTCGTATCGGGACGCTGACATGCGGATCCTGGCTCGGGATTTCCGGGTGGTTCTGTCCTGGAGGGAATCTGGGGTATCTGCCCGAGCTGCGTCTACGGTCTCCAGGCATCCGCATCGGGAATCCCCCGGCTGCTCACTACTCCGGGAACTGCCCCTGGCGTCTGGTCTGCCGCCGGGCTGGCCCGCGGCAGCTCCTCGGGCCGAACGCCACGCAGAATGCCCCGCACTTGCCCGGTCCGCGGATCGCGGAGAATGACCATCGGGCGATCCGTGTCGCCGTCGAGCGTGGCCATACCGCCGGGACCGGAGAGCGTGATCGCCGCGAGGTTTCCGGCCCACCCGGCTCGAACCGGCAACGCAAAGACGAAGCTGGAGCCTCCATCGCCATCCGCCACTTCGGGCATGGTGAAGCTGAGCGAGAAGATCTCCCGTCCGTCCGCGGTGCGGCCCGTGAGCTGGTAGTCGCCCAGGGAATCGGGCAGCACCGGCGGGGCGTCGGTCACGAAGGCCGGCTCGAGGTACGGGACGCCCCGTGCGCCGACACCGCCCCAGAGCAGCAGCGACCTGGCCGGCGCCGGCGGCGACGTCTCGTCATCGACCTCGTCCCGCAGACGAAAGGCCAGTGCGTTGGTAAAGTGGTAGTCGCTGATCCAGCTAGGGTTGCAATACGACATCAGGTCGAACAGGGCCGGGGACATCAGTGTGCCGCCCTGGCGGGAATCGAAGCCCCAGGCGCCGATCCGCCCCCGGGCGTCGGGGAACGAAGGATCCGGATTGTCCGGGTCCCCGCAGGGCGCGTGCTGAAGACTCATGTTGTGTCCGAGTTCGTGGGCCATCGTCGTCGGATTCGGGACGGAGACGCTGATCCGACCCGGCCTGTAGGCGCGTCCAGCCTGCTCCTCGAAGCGCTCCATGATTCCCATGTAGTGGCCGCTCCCGCCTTCCATCGTGCGTATGGCGTTGAGTTCCCCGAGCAGCCGAGAGGAGTTGTTGGTCGTTGTGGTTACCGGTGCATGCTCCATGACCGAGAGACCGGTGACCGGCAGGAGTGAGCGCGTCGCGGAGAGCAACTCGTGACCACCGGGGTCGGCGGCCATCGCGCTGACCAGGTCCACCACCCGCCGCTGCGGCTGCTCCGACCAGATCAAGGGAATCAACGTGAGGTCCAGCACGGGCATGGCACGCACGTCAACGGCCAGCCGTCCCGTCTCCGGAATCCGCGTGGAGACACCCAGCTCGGGACCCAGGGTTCCCCCCGGGTCGACCTCGATCACCATTTCAAGGCCGGGCTGAAGCACCTCTGCCGGAATCCCGGCGTTGGACGACATCCTGAAGTCACCCTCGACCACCGCCGACGGGATGGCTGCCGACTTGCCTGGAATCTCCACCACGTGCACCTCGGCACCGCTTAGGTAGAATGTCGCGCGAACGGGTGGTATGCGTGCGCCGCCGGGCCGGGCGGTCGTCACGAATACGCGCAGCACGGCTTCCTCGCCGGCAACGAGCGGCACCGGAAACTCCCGCGACTGGACCGCCTGGATCAGGTAGGCCGCGGACCCGGTTTCCGCGTCGCACCGGGCCAGGCGCAGCTTCTGGATGCCCCCCAGCCACTCCACGAAGTCCGCGTCGGATGGAGCGCAGAGGTCCGTACCCCCCGCGAGCAGCTCTTCGAGCGCACGAAGAGCCGTGAAGCTCGACGGAAGCCTTCCCGACAATCCGGAATTGTTCGAGAGCGCCAAAACTCCGAGTGCCGACAACTGGCCAAGCTCGGCCGGCACCGGCCCTTGCAGGTTGTTCGACTCGAGGCGCAGGAGTTCCAGGTCGGGAAGGCCACCGAGCTCTGGTGGGATCGGGCCGCTCAATTCGTTCGAGTAGAGCCACAATCGCTGCAGCGAAGAAATGTTGCCCAGCTCGAGGGGAAGAGGACCGCTCAGTTCATTGCGCGACAGCGCCAGATACTCCAGGGCGACCAGGTTGCCGAGTTCGGATGGAACCGAGCCACTCAGATTGTTCGTGTTGAGGTACAATCGCTCCAGGGAAGTGAGCTGGCCCAGTTCGGGTGGAATCGGGCCACTCAGGTGGTTGGACAGCAGGTACAACCGCTTCAGAGAAGGAATACCGCCCAGTTCGCGCGGAATCGGACCACTCAGATCGTTGTAGGCGAGGGACAGTTCCTCCAGGGCAAGGTTGGTCAATTCGGCTGGAATCGGGCCGGCCAGATCGTTCCTCGAGAGCACCAGTTGACGCACGGACGAAAGGCTGCCCAGCTCCGGCGGAATCCGGCCGCTCAACTCGTTCGAGTCGAAGATCAGCCGCTCCAGGGAAGCGAGCGAACCCAGTTCCGGCGGGATTCCGCCACTCAGTCGGTTGTTGTGGAGGAACAACTCCGCAAGGGAGGATAGACTGCCCAGCTCGGGGGGAATCCGGCCGCTGAGGTCGTTGTGGGAGAGCGACAAACTCTCCAATGAGGCGAGATTCCCCAGCTCGGGAGGAATCCGGCCGCTCAGGTTGTTGCTCGGCAGGCGAAGCCGGGTGACCCGACCGTCTGCACCAACAGTGACTCCGTACCATTCGCCGAGTGGCGCCGCGCTCAGCCAGTTGTCGCTCCGGGTCCATTCGTCGCCGCCCGTGGCTTCGTAGAGCGTCGTGAGCACCGCACGTTCCAGAGTGGCCGGGTCCGCTGGCAGCGTTGGCTCAATTGCGCCGTCGCCGCATGCAAGTGACCACCCGCTGAGACCCAGCACCAACATGGTGTAGCTGCGTGGCGAGAGCGTGCGCATCACTATTGTACCCATGCAGGGCGCTTGTGTTGCATGTTCCCCACTTGCAGGTATTCACTACAACCCCCGATTGGACTGCGCGCATGAGAGCTGCTTTCCTCCTCTTGCCACCGGCGACCGCTCTGGCGTGGGCGTGCGCACCGCCCGCGCCGCCCACCGAATCCGGCCCACCCTTCCACCTCGGCGCCACCATCGACGTCGGCGCCGCCCCACACGGCATCCGCTTCAGCCCCGACGGCGACACCGCATACGTCGCGCTCAGCGGCGACGGCCAGATCGCCGTCGTCGACCTTACAGCCGCGGCGGTGGTCGCCCGATGGGACGCCGGCGAGACCCCCCTCGACCTCATCCGGCTCGACGACGGCTGGCTCGTCAGCCAGTTCCAGGACTCCACGCTGGTCACGCTCGACGCCGCGGGCCAACCCGCCCCCACCGCCACCCACACCGTCTCCCCCGGCCCCTCCCTCTTCTCCCCCACCCCCGTACGCGACCAGACCTGGATCACCACCGAGTTCTCCGACCGCCTCTGGGTCATCGACACCCGCACCGGCGAGCCGACGCAGTCCCACCCCACCGGCGACCGCCCCTACCCTGCCGACGTCATGTGGGACGGCTCCCACGCCTTCGTCCCCAACCTCGACGCCGGTACCGTCTCCGTGATCGACCTCCTCAACAACGAGACCGACGCCACCGTCGAGGTCTGCCCCGGCCCCCCCGGCGGCGCCCTCACCCCCGACCAGACCACCTACATCGTCGCGTGCGGCGGCTCCAACGAGCTCGCGTTCATCAACACGGCCTCTTTCAGGGTCACCGGCCGCGTCCCGGACCTCGGCCCCCGCCCCTTCTCGGTGGCCGTCCCCGGCGACGGCCGCTACGCCGTGGTCAACAACGCCGGCGGCAGCACGGTGTCGATCGTCGACATCGAGGCGCACACCGTCGCCCAGACCATCGAGGTCGGCGCCCAGCCGATCGTCGTCCGCGTCCACCCCGACGGCGAGCGCGTGTTCGTGGCGAACGAGCTCGCCGGCACCCTGGTCGAGCTGGTGCCCGGCGCCCCCGACACCGCCGCGCCCGCCGCTCTCACCGCCCTCACCGAAGTCGTCGTCCTCGGCATGCTCCACAGCGGCCACGTCACCAGCGACCGCTTCAGCCTCGACGTCGTCCGCGATCTGGTCCGCGAGATCGACCCCGACTACTGGCTCACCGAGATCCCGCCCAACCGCTGGGAGCGCGCCCGCACTGAATTCGAGACGACCGGCACCGTCGACGAGCCCCGCGTGCGCCGTTTCCCCGAGTACATGGACGTGCTCTTCCCCCTGTCTTTGGAGATGAGGTTCCAGATCATCCCCACGGCGGGCTGGACCGAACCGATGTCGGACTTCCGCGCCGGCTACCTCGACGCGTATGCCCGAGACCCGAACCGGGCGGCCGAGTGGGCCGAATATCAAGCCGCCAGCGCGGCCTCCGCCGAAGCCCTCGCGGCCGGCGGCGCGGGCGACGACCCATACTGGATCCACACCGACGCCTACGACGAAGCCTACGACATCCGCATGCAGGTGTACGCGCGCCTCTTCGACGCCGACCTCGGCCCCGGCGGCTGGGACCCGATCAACGCCTCGCACTGGACGTATATCGAGCGCGCGCTCGACCGTCATCGCGGCGAAGGCGCGCGCTTCCTGCTGACCTACGGCGCCGGCCACAAGGGCCCCTTCCTGCGCGAACTGCGCCAGCGGGACGACATCGTGCTGCTCGATGCGGCGGCCTTCCTCGACCGGCTTCCGTCCGCCCAACCCGGCACCGCCGTCATCCGCGCCAACACCGTCCACACGGCCACCAACGGCGCCCTCACACCCGGCGAGATCCTGATCCGCGACGGGATCATCGCCGCCGTGGGCACCACCGTCGACGCACCGCTCGATACGCGCGTCTACATGGCCGAAACCGTCATCCCGGGAATGATCGACGCCCACGCGCACCTCGCGCTCGACCGCTCCAGCCGCTCGCGGATCCCCGGCCCCGTCACCGCCGAGTGGAAGGCCGTCGACCACCTCGACCTCGACGACCCCATGATCCAGGTCGCGCTCTCCGGCGGCGTCACCTCGCTGATCACGCGCTCCGGCAGCGGCATCATCTCCAGCGGCCAATCCGTCGCGCTCAAGATGAAGCGCGAGCCCACGATCCTGAAACCGTACGTCGACCTCAAGATGGCGGTGCGCCCGCTCATCAACCTGCGGCCCGGCGAGACCCCGCAGACGGTGATGGGCTGGTACGCCACCGCCGACGACCACTTCCGGCGGGCGCTTGCATACTCGAATGCGCAGGACGCCCACGCGGCGGGTAGCGGCCCGGCCCCGGAGCACAACGAGCGCCTCGAGGCCTTCGCCGCCGTGCTCCGCGGCGAGGTCATGGTGCACGCGCACACGCACTACCCCAGCGAGACCATGATGGTGTTGCGCCTGGCGCGGAAGTACGGCTTCTTCGACCGGCTCGCGCTCGCGCACGCCGAAGAGATCTTCCCGATGACCGAACTGCTCGCGGGCACGCAGATCGTCCCCGTGATCGGCCCGATGATGATCGTGCAGTACTTCAACGACCCCGAGCCGCGCAACCTGCTCGAGGAGCTGCTCGACGCCGGCGTCCACGCGAGCATCCAGACCGACATGTCGAGGCAGCACTTCAAGGACTTCCGCGAGTACGGGGCGTTCCTGGCGCGCCACGGGCTGACCGACCAGCAGGCGCTCGAGGTCATGACCATCAACGGGGCCCGCGCCATGGGCCTGCAGGATCGGGTGGGCAGCATCGAGCCCGGCAAGGACGCGGACCTGGTGCTGCTCGACGGCCACTTCCTCGACCTGACGGCCGACCGGATCGAGCGCGTGTTCGTGGATGGCCGAATCGAGTATGCACGCGCCCGAAAGCCGCAGCCGGACGAGCCGCGCGCGGTGGGGCCGTTCGGGCCGGTCACGGGCGCCATTGCCCCGGATGATCGAACCTTCGCCATCACCGGCGCCCACGTCTTCACCATCAGCGACGGCGCGATCGAGAACGCGACGCTCGTGGTAGAGGACGGCCGGTTCACCGCCGTAGAAGCCGGCGCGAGCCCGCCCCCCGGCATCCCCATCATGGACATCGGCGGCCGCGTGGTGATGCCCGGCACCATCATCGCGCGCGCCTTCCCCAACGACTGGATCGGCGACCTCAAGTGGCAGGTCCAGAACGACGAGATCACCGAGCCGGTCGTGCCCGAGATGAACGCGCTGTACGCGGTCGACCCGTGGTTTCCGTCGTACCGGGTGAACACGACCATCGGTGTGACCGCGATCCACGTCACGCCGGGAACCCGCAACCTGATCGGCGGCAGCGGCGTCGTGGTGAAGACGCCCGGCCTAGACTTCGAGAAGATGGTGCGGCGCGAGCCGGCGAGCATGGTGTTCGCGCTGTCCGCGTCGGCGCTGCGGGAGTGGCCGGACGAATCGGGTGACCCGCTGACGCTGGAGGCCGCGTCGGGGCGCATCCGCGACGCGCTGGATGCTGCGACCGCCTACGCCGGGTCCGCGGAAGTCAGCACCGACCCCGGCTACAACCCCCACCTCGAAGCCCTCCTCCCCCTGTTGCGCCGCGAAGTCCCCGCCCTCATCCACGCCGACCGCGTCGCCGAGATCACCGAAGCACTCAGCATCGCCCGCGACTTCAACCTGCGCCTCGTCGTCACCGGCGGCGTCGAAGCCCACAAGCTCGCGGCCGAACTCGCGGCAGCCGACGCCGGCGTCATTCTCGGCAACTCCGGCAGCTACGCCTCGGACATCCGCGGCGGCGGAGAAGGCTGGAGCGTCGAGGGCCCCGCGATCCTCAACCGCGCGGGCGTCAGGGTGGCCTTCTACGGCCCGGGTGCCTCGCGCCGCGCCTCGCCGATCGGCCGGCTGGGCGGCGAGCCGATCCTCAATTCCGCGTGGGCGTTCCGCAACGGCGTGCCAGAGGTGGACGCGCTCCGCATGGCGACCCTCAACGCCGCCGAGCTCCTCGGCGTCGACGACCGCATCGGCAGCATCGAGCCGGGCAAGGATGCGGACTTCGTCATCCTCGAGGGCCATCCGTTCGACTACCGGGTGGTGCCGAGCTGGGTGTTCGTGGATGGGAAGCTGGAGTCCGAGCGACACCTTGACCATTGAGGCTGCGCAGCTATATTGCACATGCACCACTATTGTGTGCAAACAGCCATTCCCGACCACGATCTCTCATGTCCCGCATTCACTTCATCGTCGAGGAGACCGCGAAAGCAGCGTACCAGACCCAGGCACGTCGTGAAGGCAAGTCCCTCGGTGAATGGCTGCGCGAGGCCGCCCAGGAGAAGCTCGCCGACGCGCGCCCGCGCAAGTTCACCGTCGAGGAACTCCGCCAATTTTCGGCAGAGTGTGACGCCCGCCACCCGCCCGGCTCCCGGGAGCCCGACTGGCCCGAGATCAAGAAGTTGCTGGTCGAGACCCGGTACCCTCGCTACGACGGCGAATGATCTTCGTCGACGCGAACGTCTTCATGTACTTCGTCGGGGCCGACCATCCTCACCGCGCCGAAGCCAGGGCGTTTTTCGCAGGCGCTCGGCAAAGCGGCACCCGCCTCGTGACTTCCGCCGAGGTGCTGCAGGAACTACTCCACAACTACCTGCGCAGGAACAGGCGATGGCTTCTGGATGCGGTTTTCGATCTGGTGGGCGGCACCATCGACGAAGTGTGGCCGGTCGAGCAGGCCGATGTCGAGTTGGCGCGGAATCTGGCCGTCCAACACCCGGGCCTCGAAGCCCGCGACCTCGTTCACCTCGCCTGCTGCCTTCGGCGAAAGCCGACCAGGCTCATGACGTTCGACCGCGGTCTGGACGCGGCGTGGAGTGTTCGCAGGAGATGACCAGGCCGGTGGCGGTTGCACGGGCGCCCGATTAAGCTGGCATCGCCCCCCTCAACCCGGAGACGAAGCAATGATCAGATCGATTCGCGCGGCGAGCATCGCAGTCATGGCCACCACGGCCATCGCTGTACTCGCCCCCCTCCACGCCCAGCACGACACCAGCAACCCGTTCCGCCCCATCTACGGCTGGGGCGAGCTGCCCGAGGGCCGTGAGTGGGGATCGACCAGCGCGGTCGAGATCGCGCTGGACGGGAACATCTGGGTCGCGGAGCGCTGCGGCCGGAACACCTGCGTCGGCTCGGACGTCGATCCGGTCCTGCTCTTCGACAAGGAAGGCAACCTGCTCCGCAGCTTCGGCGGCGGCATGATCGCGTGGCCGCACGGCATCGACGTCGACCACGAAGGCAACGTCTGGATCGCCGACGCGTGGGCCAACGGCGCCACGACGACCGGCCACTCCGTGCTCAAGTTCTCGCCCGAGGGCCAGCTCCTCATGACGATCGGGACCCCCGGCGAGGCCGGCGACCCCCCCAACCACCTCACCCGCCCCTCCGACGTGGTCGTCGCGCCTAACGGGCAGATCTACGTGGTGGATTCGCATGACCGCACGAAGGGCCGCCTGGTCCGCTACGACGCCGACGGCAACTACATGGAGACCTGGGGCGAACTCGGTTATGGCCCCGGCCAGTTTCGCGACCCCCACGCGCTGGCGATGGACTCGCAGGGACGGATCTTCGTCGGCGACCGCTACAACAACCGCATCCAGCTCTTCGACCAGGAGGGCGAGTTCCTTGCGATCTGGACGCAGTTCGGCCGGCCGAGCGGCATCTACATCGACGCCGACGACAACATCTACGTGGCCGATTCCGAGTCGAGCCCCGCGCCCAACGAGTTCACCGGGCAGCGCAATGCAGGATGGGAAAAGGGGATCCGCATCGGCGACGCCCGCATGGGGTGGGTGCACCACTTCCTGCCCGACGACCGCGCCAACGTGATGGGGTTCAGCGGACCCGAGGGCGTCGCGGTGGACGACGAGGGCAACGTGTACGGCGCCGAGGTGTCCCAGCGCCGCATCACGAAGTGGGTGCGGTTCAGGCGGTAGCTCCGCCCCGCACCGCCCGCTTCACCAGGTTCCGGAGCAGCGGAATCTTGAAGTGGTTGTAGTCGAGGGGATCGGCGTCCTGGATCGCGAGTTCACCGGCCAGCTCGGCGGTCGTCTCGTCGCGGGGACGTCCCCGCACAAGGTCCTCGACTTCGGTCAAGCGGCGGGGGATGCACTCGACCGCTCCGGCGACGATGCGGGCGTCCTCGATGATGCCGCCGTTCGTGCCGCCGCCGCGCACACGCACCGCCGCGGCTACGCTGACCAGCGCGAAGTCCCAGGTCTTCCGGTCGGCGACCTTCTCGAAGTGGAAGTCGGCGCCGGCCCAGCGACCCGGGATGTGGATCGCGGTGAGGAGGTCGTCCGGCTCGAGCACGGTCATGCGGGTGATGTCAACGCCGGGCGCCATGAAGAACTCGGCCGCGGGGACGACCCTTTCGCGGCGCGCGTTGCGGACGACCATCTCGGCGTCGAGCGCCACCAGCGCGGGGGCGAGGTCCGACGGGGTGACGGCGACGCACCGGTCCGCGCCGAAGATCGCGTGCTCGCGGTTCATCGCGCCCGAGGCGCCCGCGTAGCAGGTGTTGCCGCCCGCGCGGTAGCAGGTCATGCCGTAGCGGTAGTACCAGCAGCGGGTGTCCTGGCAGACATTGCCGCCGATGGTGCCCGCGTTGCGGATCTGGGGGCTCGCGACCTGCGCGGTAGCGGCGGCCAGGAGCGGGTATTGTGACCGGATGAGGGGGTGAGCTTCCACCGTGGTCAGCGAGGTCATCGCGCCGATCGTGATGCCGCCGTCGCCGCTGGAGCCATCTCCGCCCTCCATCCCCCTCACCCCACTGAGCTCTTCGATCCCCTCCAGATCGATCACGACGGTGGGCTGCTTGCCGCGGTTCTTGAGCCAGTCGAAGGTGTCGTAGCCGCCGGCCAGCGGCCACGCGTCGGCTCCGTGGCGGGCCAGCAGATCGAGCGCGCTGTCGAGGTCGGCCGGCTGGAGCAGCTCGAAATGGGTCATCATGTCGTTCATCATGGCCGTCTCCCTCGTGTCAGCCTCACTGCGTGTTGACCTCGAGCGGCCGGTGCGACTGGGCCTGCTCGGCGAGCACGTTCACGATCATGTCCGGGACCACCGGGGTGCGGTTGAAGTAGTGGCCGCCGAGCGCGTCGGAGATCGCGCAGAGGAGCGCGGCGGCGGAGCAGCCCATCAGCGGCTCGCCCACGCCCTTTGCGCCCACGGGGTTCTGGGGGTCGGCGATGTCGGTGGCGGCCCAGTCGAGGTGCGCCGGCACGTCGAGGTAGGAGGGCGGCTTGGCCTGATGGAAACCGATGTTTCCGGCGACGCCGTAGCGGCGGTCGTAGACATGACGCTCGAGCGCCGCCATGCCGAAGCCCATCACCGCGCCGCCCTTGATCTGCGCGGCCAGCCCCTGCGGGTGCACGACGGTGCCGCAGTCGGCGACGCCGAGGTAGTCGATGATCTCGAAGGCGCCGGTCTCGACGTCGAGCTCGATCTCGATGAAGCCGGCGGCGAGCGCGGGGACGGTGCCGTCGCGGGGGAGGTTGTCGCGGGCGACGCCGATGAGGCCGCTGCCGGCCAGGTTCGCGACCGAGGCCGCGGTGATTGGGTTGAGGTCGTCGGGGACCTCGTGGCCGCTGAAGCGTCCGGCGAGCTCGATCGCGCGCTCCGCCGCCCGCGCGTAGCTGATCCGCCGCGAAGGGTTGGCGCGCGCGAAGACAGCCTCGCCGGTGTCGCTGCCGTTGTCGCCGCCGATGTCGTAGTCCTCCGGCGAGCCGCCCAGCTCCATCGCCGCGATCGCCTTGAGCTTCTCGGCCGCATCGATCGCCGCAACGTACGCGGCGCGCGTCATGGTGAAGGTCGTGTTGCTGCCGACCTGCGGGCTCGCCGACGCCAGGTTGCGCGACGAGTCGCCGCGCACGATCACGCAGTTGTCCCAGTCATACCCGAGCACCTCGGCCGCCGCGCGTGAGACACCGGCATACGAGTATGTGCCGAGATTGCCCACCCCGCAGTGGATGTGCAGCTTGCCGTCGGGCGTGATCCGCACCAGCCCGTCCTGCCCGCTCATGCCGGCCGAGTGGAAGGCCTGGCCGACCGCGACGCCGGTCACCTTCGAGCCGCGCCGCACGCCGCTGCGGGCCAGCCGCTCGTCCCATCCGAATCTGCTCTTGCCCAGATCGAGCGCTTCACGCAGGTGCGCGCTGGTCACCGGACCCTGATTGCCTCCGTAACGCGACTCGCTATCGGGGGCGTTGATGCTGCGGATCGCGACCCGGTCGATCCCGAGCTGCGCGGCCGCCTTGTCGAGCAGCGGCTCGACCGCACACGCGATTTGATTCTGCCCCGGCCCGCGCTGCGCCCCCCGCGCCGGCGTGTTGGTGAGCACCGGAATGCCGCGGAATCGCATGGCGAGAGGTGTATAGACGATGGAGACGGCCCCTGCCGCGCTGCCAAGGTCCCCGAATCCGCTGTTGGGACCGTTTTCCTGCACGATGAAGAGGTCCGCCACCGTGATGCGGCCGTCATCGCGGAACCCCATGCGGATGCGGCCCTGGAAGCCCGCCCGGGCCGACCCGATCGCGTATTCCTCCGCCCGGCTGATGCGCATCATGACGGGACGGCCGGTCTTTCGCGCCATGTGCGCCGGGATCGACATGACCGGGTACGCGCTGCCCTTCGACCCGAACCCGCCGCCGCAGAACTCGGCCACGAAGACCAGGTCGGAGGGCTCGATCCCGATGTAGCGTGCCAGGCTGCCGAGCGTCGCGCTCTGGCTCTGGCTCGAGCCGAAGACATGACACTTCCCGTTCTGCCAGTACGCCATCGCCGTGCGGGGCTCCATCGAGTGGTGCGAGGTGCCCGCCGTGACGAAGCTCTCGTCGAGCACGAGCGCCGCGTCCTGGAAGCCGGCCTCGAGGTCGCCGTAGGACCACTCGTTGTTGACCTCGCCCATCGGCAGCTGGCCACCGGCCGCGGCGGCGAAGTCGGCGTCGGTCCACTTGATCTCGGACACACCGTCGCGGCGCACCACCGTGTTGCCGTCCTCGCGGGCGTTGGGGCCGTTCGGGCGCAGGCTCTCGAGCGGATCGACCACAAACGGGAGCGGCTCGAGGTCCAGCTTGACCTTCTTGATCGCGTCCTGGACCGTGGTCTCATCCACCGCGGCCAGCGCAGCGACCGGTTCGCCGACGAAGTGCGGCGTGTTGGTGAGGATCGGGTTGCCCGGCGCGGGGATCTCGGGGACCTCGTCGGCGGTGAGGATGGCGACCACCCCCTCCATCGCGAGCGCCTCCGAAGCGTTGATCCCGCGCACTCGGGCGTGCGGCATCGGGCTCGTGATGAGGCGGCAGAAGAGCATCCCGTCGGCGCGGAAGTCCTCGGCGTATTTGGCGCGGCCGGTGACCTTTGCAGCCACGTCCGGGGGCGTGAAGTCCTTGCCGATGAGCTCAGGCATGGGAGACCTCCCGGGCGGCAGGCGCGCGGCCCGCGGGAGCGCGGGTGGCGGTCGACCCCGTGCGAGCCGCCCGCATGACCCCGTTCAGATAGTGATCGTAGGCACCGCAGCGGCACAGGTTGCCGGACATCGCCCGGCGTGCCTCGTCGCGCGTCGGGTTGGGGTTGGCGCGCAGCAGCGCGGCGGCGGCGATCACCTGCCCCGGCGTGCAGAAGCCGCACTGCGGACCCAGCTCCTCGATGAACGCGCTCTGCACGGGATGAAGCTCGCCGCCGGGGCCCTCGAGCCCCTCGACTGTCGTGATCTCGCGGCCCCGGACCCGTTGCGTCAGCGTCGAGCAGGAGTAGTGCGCGACGCCGTCGATCATCACCGTGCAGGCTCCGCACTCGGCGCGGTCGCATCCGAGCTTGGTGCCGGTGAGGCCGAGCTTGTAGCGCAGCGTCATCGCGAGTGTCTCCTGGGGCAGGACATCGACCCGGCGCGTGCGCCCGTTCACTTGCAGCGACACGAGTCGGCCGACTGCTCCGCGCGCAGCCCCCTGAGGCGGCGCGGCCGCTGGCGCGGCGAACCACGATATCGCCGAGACCGAGGCGCCGGTCGCGATCACTCCCTTGATGAAACTGCGCCGCGAGACGCTGCCCCGACCAGGCGGCCGCGATAACAGCCCCTGCCAGCCCGGGTCGCCCGACGGCGCCGTGCCGGATTCGATGATTGGCGCGCCATCGCGCTGCCGCTGGGTCATGCGTCGCCTCCTGCTCGACCGGGTTTTGCGTCTGCCGATTGGCTGACGTTAGGGGCGAGGACGCCGCCGGACAACGGTGGGATTCCGCAGGCGTCCGTTTCCTGTCCCAGCGGAGCATCCGACTGTCCCTGGTCGTTCCCGCGGGACCGCCTGATGGTGAGTCGAATGCGTTGTCAAAAGTAATATTTGCCTTACATATTGTCGTGTCTACATTACATTACGTCTAGTCTGCGCCGTGTCTACCACCCCCACCCTTCCCCTCCAGCGCCTCGCGCAGCCTGATCTCCGCGCGCCCGGCCGCTGCACCGTCGCGCCACCTCGCCGCCCCGTTCCACAGCCGCCCGAACGGCTCCCTCGGCGCGCGCCGCGGCTTGCCCACCGGCCCCGCCATCGCCGGCGGCACGCTCCCGATCGGCTTGCCGCGCTTCGTGAAGAACACTGCCGTGCCGTGGCGGTCCAGCGCCATCTTCGCCCGTCCTTCGTGAAGCAGGCGGTGGTGCCGCCTGCACAGCAGCACCGTGTTCGCGAGACTCGTCTCGCCACCATCAGCCCAGTGCCGCACATGATGCGCCTCGGTAAACCGGTTGCCGCATCCCGGGTACCGGCACCCCCGGTCCCGCTCCTCGAGCGCGCGGCGGATGTGCGGAGGGATCGTCCGCGTCTTGCGCCCCACGCTCAGCACCTCCCCGTCTCGCCCGTGCACCATGCCGACAACCGCCGCGTCGCACGCCATGCGCCGCGAGGTCTCCGCGCAGACTCTGACCCCGTCCAGCTCCGAGCGCCCCGTCTCGCCGGTCTCGGCCAGCGTCGCGGCTTCGGTGTGCACCACCACCTGGTACCGCTCCGCCCTCGACCCGGACTCCGCGCCCCCGAACCCGGCGGCGAGCGCGCGCTCGGCCACCACGCCCGCGGCATCGGCGCGCCGCTGCTCGCTGCTGGGCCGCTGCGCAGGGTCCTCTTCGCGGTAGATCGCGTCGTTCGCGGCCTCGATCGCCCGCATCAGCACGGCCCCCGCCTCGGGCTCCAGGCGGCCCCGCACCACGTACATGCCCTCCCCGTCGACGACGACCGAGAGCTTCCGGCTCTGGTGGCGGATCTCCTCGGCGCTGATCTCGCCTTCGCGCTCCATCCGCTTCCATCCGCGCACGAAGTCGCGCAGCTGCACCGCTGAGCAGCCCTGGGCGTACTCGAGCAGCTGCTGTTCGCTCTCCGGCGTGGCGACGCGGGTGATCTCGCGCACCTTGGTGTAGGAGACGAGCCCCTCCCGCATCGCCCGCGCCGTGCGCGGCAGGTCAGCCAGCGCATGCGCCACCCGAATCTGGTGACGAGCGGTGGTGGGCATCACGCCGGTGCGCCAGGCGAGCCAGTCCACGCACGACGAGAAGCCGGCCTCGGCCCACCCGTCGAGGTGGTCGAACTCGGCGATGAGGGTGAGCATCTCGTGGCGTGCGACGTTGATGCGGGCCGCGAGTTCGGCGATCCGGTCGCCGAGCTGGGGGAGCGTGAACTCAGAGGTGGCGGGACCCTCACTCCCGGGTCGGAACGAGGGGGTTCGGGCAACGGCAAGACTTGAGCGGGCCACAGGTCCTCCAATGTATTCGGGCTATCTTCGGTATGCGTGAACATAGCAGCGGCT
>LXNI01000836.1_pt1 | contig 32270 bp, 26 predicted proteins | sample 809091 | NCBI WGS metagenome assembly LXNI01 (sample SAMN04870527, study PRJNA318959) | sponge metagenome | biome: 01000161; feature: marine sponge reef; material: water | host: Sarcotragus foetidus | place: Greece: Milos, Mediterranean Sea | collected 2013-05-29 | depth 5-7 m | reverse complement strand
ATGCTGGTGCAAATGAACACCCCAAAACCATCTGCTGTATGTCGGGAATAGTGTGTGTTTGATAGCATCGTATGGGGTGGCTGCCCCGAAACCCGGGTTTAGAGATAATTTGTTTGATGAGAGTAACGATTATTGCCATGTAACGGAATTTCTGATCAAATCACCCTATTCTTTGAGTGTGATTGTTTAGTGTGTCCACTCAGAAACCCTGGAACCTGGATGTTTCCTTGCAACACATTACTCGCTGCCGGTTCTGCGCCTGATACTGAAATGGAAGTCCTCCATGAATGACATTATCCCGATTCAGGCCCGAAATCAGATAAGCATTAACGCACTGAAGGTATTGAGCCGGTTGAACAGGCATGGCTATCAGGCATACCTCGTAGGTGGCAGTGTGAGAGATATGATTCTTGGAAGGGCGCCCAAGGACTTTGACATTGCAACAGATGCGCACCCGGAAGATGTCAAATCATTATTCAAAAATTCACGTTTGATCGGCAGGCGTTTTCGAATTGTGCATGTCCGGTTTGGCCGGGAAATTATCGAAGTTGCCACTTTTCGTGCTGCCTGGTCAGAAAATCAACGCGAGCAGTCAGAAAACGGCATGTTGCTTGCGGATAATATCTACGGAACTCTGGAAGAAGACGTATTCCGTCGGGACTTTTCCATTAACGCCCTGTATTACTCTCCTGATACCGGGGATGTGATAGATCTTGTCGGTGGTGTGGATGACATCAAGGCAAAGAAAATCAGGTTATTGGGTGACCCCGAAAATCGATATCGTGAAGATCCGGCGCGTATGCTGCGGGCCATCCGTTTTAAATCGAAACTCGATTTTGACATTGACAGCGAAGCCGGGGAACCCATGAATCAATTAGGATACCTGCTTCAGGATTTATCAACTTCACGGCTGTTCGAGGAAGTACAGAAGCTGTTCATGACCGGGCATGCTTTATATGCATTCAATGAACTGATGTCTTACGACCTGTTTGGCTGGCTGTTTCCGGACTCTCGACGAGCTATGGATTCCTCGCCTGCAGAAAAGCTCATCCAGGTGGCTCTCAAAAGCACGGATCAACGAATAGCCAATGAATTGCCTGTAACACCTGCATTTGTTTATGCAGCAATTCTCTGGTATCCATTTGTAGAAGAGAAAAAGAAGTTGGAAGCAGAGGGTGTCAGCTACGCGGAGGCAACCATGGAAGCGTCGGCCAAAACGATAGCCAGGCAACAATTGTTTACTTCCATTCCACGTCGATTCACCAGCGTAATGCGTGAGATATGGTATCTGCAATTCAGACTTCTCGTAAGGCGCAGGAGAAAACCGGATGCTTTACTCGCACACAAACGCTTCCGGGCTGCTTATGATTTCCTCCTGATCAGGGAAGAGGTTGGAGAAAAACTGGATAACTCAGGTGAGTGGTGGACCCGGTACCAGGAAGCTGACGCAGCGCAACGACAAATTATGAAACAATCCGGCAAACCGGGTCGTCGCCGCAGAAGAAAACACCAGGGCACTGTCACCAGTTCGTTGTAGGGATTGACTGGTGTTGCCGCGAGCAGGTCCGGGTTAAGATTATGATATGACGATGTGACAATTCAGGAGAATTAAATGAGCGAGGAGAAAGTTTATCCAGTACAGAAGGATGCTGAATCCCGGGCCCACATCAGGAATGATCAATATCTGGCCATGTATGAAGCATCAATCGAACGGCCTGAAGAATTCTGGAATCAGAAGGCAGACGAATTTCTGACCTGGATAGAGCCCTGGAACAAACTCACTGAATCGAACTTCCTGACAGGTGAAATAAAATGGTTTTCAGGCGCCAGGCTGAATGCCAGTGTCAATTGCATCGATCGCCATCTTGCGCTGAGAGGGGATCAGACTGCAATCATCTGGGAAGGAGATGATCCGGACGACGAAAAACATATTACCTACCACGAATTGCATGAACAGGTGTGCCGTCTGGCCAATGTGTTAAAGAGTCGGGGTGTGAACAAGGGTGATCGTGTCTGCATCTATATGCCCATGGTTCCGGAAGCTGCCTATGCCATGCTGGCATGTTCTCGCATCGGCGCCATTCACTCTGTCGTCTTCGGTGGTTTCTCACCGCAATCACTGCAGGACAGGATTCTGGATTCTGATTGCCGGACAGTCATCACGGCCGATGAAGGTTTAAGAGGAGGCAGGCCGGTACCTTTAAAGCAAAACACGGACATTGCCCTGGAGAAATGCCCTGATGTTCACACTGTCATCGTGGTCAGACGGACCGGGGGTGATATCAACTGGAATGCGGCCAGGGATGTCTGGTATCACGAAGCAACCGGGGAAGCAGCAACTACGTGTGACCCGGAACCGATGGATAGCGAAGATCCTCTGTTTATTTTGTATACGTCCGGTTCCACCGGAAAACCCAAGGGTGTGTTACACACCACTGGCGGATATTTGCTGCATGCCTCGATGACACATAAATACGTGTTCGACTATCACGATAGCGATATCTACTGGTGTACTGCGGATGTAGGCTGGGTGACCGGTCACTCCTATATTGTATATGGTCCGTTGGCAAACGGAGCAACTACCCTCATGTTCGAAGGTGTGCCCACCTACCCGGATTCTTCCCGATGCTGGCAGATTGTAGACAAGCACAAGGTTAATATTTTCTATACGGCGCCGACTGCCTTGCGTGCATTAATGGGTCAGGGCGATGAGTTTGTGCACAATACATCCAGGAAGACGCTCCGACTTCTTGGAACAGTTGGTGAACCCATCAATCCGGAAGCCTGGGAGTGGTATTACCACGTGGTGGGAGAAGACAGATGTCCTATAGTTGACACCTGGTGGCAGACAGAAACCGGTGGCATCATGATTACGCCTCTGCCCGGCGCCACAGCACTCAAACCCGGCTCTGCAACCCGCCCGTTTTTTGGCGTCAATCCAGTATTGCTGGATGAAAAGGGACAGGAAATAGAAGGTCCGGGATCGGGAAATCTGGCCATCAAAGGGTCCTGGCCCGGGCAGATCAGAACTGTGTTCGGTGATCATCAGCGCTGTTTCGAAACCTATTACTCGACATACAAAGGGTATTATTTTACCGGCGATGGCGCCCGAAGAGACCAGGACGGTTATTACTGGATCACCGGGCGTGTGGATGATGTACTGAATGTATCTGGACATCGGATGGGCACCGCGGAGGTGGAAAGTGCCCTGGTACTGCACGAATCAGTAGCCGAGGCAGCTGTCGTCGGCTATCCCCATGAAATCAAGGGTCAGGGAATATATGCCTACGTGACCCTGATGAAAGATATAAAAGGTACAGATGAATTGAGGGATGAACTGTCGAGTCTGGTCAGATCAGAGATTGGCGCCATTGCGAGACCGGATATACTGCAATGGGCTCCCGGGTTGCCAAAAACCAGGTCCGGCAAAATCATGCGCCGAATCCTGCGCAAGATTGCGGAGAATGATCTGGAAAATCTCGGTGATACAACCACACTTGCCGACCCGGGTGTGGTTGATGACCTGATCAGGGGATCGGGAAAAATGGGTTAGGAGTAAATGCATTTTACTCCAACTCCATTTTACGACCCTAATTTATTCTCCCACATCGGCAGTGGCGATTTCCTTCATTGAAAGTCTGATTCGGCCACGCTCGACATCAAGTACGATGACTTTGACCTCCTGACCTTCGCTCAGATAGTCAGAGATTTTTTCTACGCGTTCTTCGGCAATCTGGGATATATGAACCAGACCGTCCTGGCCCGGCAGAATAGTGACAAATGCTCCGAAATCAGTGATTTTAGCAACCTTGCCCGTATAAATTCTGCCCACTTCGGCTTCTGCCGTAAGTGCTTCAATCTGTGCAATGGCCGCGTCCCGTGATTCTGTACCTTCTCCGAAAATCGTGATGGTACCGTCATCCTCAATATCAATAGTGGCGCCGGTCTCTTCTGTGATGGATCGAATCGTGGTTCCGCCCTTGCCAATCACGTCGCGGATCTTCTCTGCGTCGATTTTAATGGTGACCATTGCAGGAGCATTGTCCGAAACATTTTCCCTGGACCTTCCCAGAACCTTGTTCATCTCGCCAAGAATATGTAACCGCGCTTCCCTGGCCTGATTCAGGGCAGTCTCCATGATCTCCTCAGTGATACCCTGGATCTTGATATCCATCTGAAGTGCAGTGACACCAAATTCCGTACCGGCAACTTTGAAGTCCATATCACCGAGATGGTCCTCATCACCCAGAATGTCGGTCAGGACGGCAAATCCATCGTCATCTTTGACCAGACCCATTGCAACACCGGCAACAGGTGCACGTAATGGTACGCCGGCGTCCATCAGGGACAGACTCGATCCACAGACACTCGCCATGGAGGAGGATCCGTTGGATTCTGTAATTTCCGATACCACGCGGGTGGTATAGGGCCAGTCTTCCGGATCGGGTAAAACTGCCGTTATTCCCCGTCGCGCCAACCGGCCGTGACCGATTTCACGGCGTTTGGGACCACCGGAAAATCCGGTTTCACCGACACTGTAGTGGGGAAAGTTGTAATGCAATATGAAAGGATCCCTGGATGAGCCCTGCAAAGCGTCAATTATCTGTGCATCCCGCATGGAACCCAGGGTGGTGGTAACCAGTGCCTGCGTCTCGCCTCTTGTAAACAGGGCGGAACCATGTGCATTGGGTAATATGCCTACCTCAACACTGATATCCCTCACGGTTCGACTATCTCGTCCATCAATTCTGGGCTGACCGGCAATAATTGCGCGGCGTACAGTCTTTTTCTCCAGCTTGCTGAAAACATCTGCAACATCATCAACACTGAATTCCGAGTCCTGGGTTGCAAGTTCTGAAACTGCCTTCTCAAGAAGGTCTGCAAGCGTATCCTGTCGCAGCATTTTTTCATGAATCTGATAAGCAGCCGCAATTTGTGTAGCGTAATTGTCGTTGACAGCTTGCATCAACGCTTCGTTTTCCGTTGTCGGTAGCCAGTCCCAATCCGGTTTTGCCACTTCCTGTTTAAGTTCATTCACGGCTGCGATCACAGACTGCATTTCCTGATGAGCAAACAGTACTGCACCCAGCATCTGATCTTCGGTTAATTCACTGGCCTGGGACTCCACCATCAGTACAGCAGTTTCCGTACCTGCCACCACCATGTCGAGATCTGATTCCTGGAGTGCCTCGTATCCTGGATTCAACAGATATCCACTCTCTGTAAAACCTACCCGTGCGGCGCCAATGGGACCGGCAAAGGGTATACCTGACAATGACAATGCTGCTGATACACCAATCATTGCCGGAATATCAGGGTCGATGTCCTTGCTGGCAGAAACTACCTGACAGGTAACCTGTACTTCATTCATGAAACCCTTGGGAAACAAGGGGCGGATTGGCCGGTCGATAAGCCGTGATGTGAGTGTTTCCTTCTCCGTGGGTCGTCCTTCCCTGCGTGGGAAACCACCCGGGATTCTGCCTGAAGCATACATTTTTTCTTCGTAATTAACGGTCAACGGGAAAAAATCCTGTCCCGTCCTTGCATCTTTTTGCGCAACCACTGCGACCAGAACAACTGTATCTGACATACTGACAACAACAGAGGCCGTTGCCTGTCGGGCAATTTTCCCTGTCTCGATGACTACCTCATGGTCGCCATATTTAAATTTTCTATTTACTGAATTCACTATTTTCTCCAACTGTTATCGGACTGCATCTTTAGTCTTTATCGTCGCAATCCTAATCTCTTTATCAACGTGGCATACCGTTTTGCATCTTTTTTTCTCAGATAATCCTGTAGCTTTTTTCTTTGACTGACCATGCGCACCAAGCCAACTTTGGAATGATGGTCATGGATATGATCATTGAAGTGATCCCTCAGGTTATCTATGTTCGCGGTCAAGAGTGCTATTTGAACTTCAGGGGAACCGGTATCGCTTTCGCTTAATCCGAATTCCTGCACAATTTCAGCTTTCTGTTCAGTCGATATTGCCATTGATAATTCTCCAATATGCCAACCACTCAATAGTGGTGATTAAGATATAAGAACTCATCCATGCATATTTACAGACGGTTCAATCAATTCAATACGTTTGCACGTATCATTCAGTGAACCACGACTAATCGCCGTGGTGCAATTTTTCCATCGTCCAGAATCTCTCCAACGCCGATAAAATCAGCGTCATTCTGAACGGTTGTTTCATTAAATAATCTAACCCATCCACTGGTGGGTGAACCGGCCACCTGAACCGGATGCCCCTGTCTGAAATACGATGCTGTAATATCCGTTAATTCCACCAGGGGCCATTCCTTGACAGCCGAACAAGTCGGCAATAACGTCTGGTCAAGAGCATCGAAACTCTCATCTCTGAGTTCCATCAGTTTTTCTATCGGAACCGTTTCTTCAATCGAGAAAGGGCCGGACTGCAGCCGTCGCAACGCACAGATATGAGCACCACAACCAATGGCTTCTCCTATGTCTTCCGCCAGCGTTCTGATATAGGTTCCCTTTGAGCAAAGTATGTCCAAAACCAGTTCTTCGTTACGTGTTTCAACGAGTTCGAGGTTATGGATCATCACTTCCCGGTGCTTGCGTTCAATTTCTTTCCCTTCTCTGGCGAGTTTATAAAGTGGTTTTCCATCTACCTTCAACGCGGAGTACATCGGGGGAATCTGGGTTATCGATCCTCTGAACTGCTCCAGTACATCATCAATTTGCGCAAGGTCAGGTATCTCCCTGAGTTCGACCTCCTCTCCATCGGCGTCACCCGTGTTTGTTGTAATGCCCAGTCGGACGGTTGCCAGATATCGTTTATCGGCTTCCAGAAGAAACTGGGAAAATTTGGTGGCCTCACCGAAACAGAGCGGTAACACACCGGTTGCAAGCGGGTCGAGGCTTCCCGTATGTCCTGCCTTGGCAGCAAAAAATATCCTTTTAGCCTGTTGCAGTGCCCCGTTGGAAGTAATTCCTGCCGGTTTGTCCAGAAGCAGGATACCATTTACCTTCCGGCCACGTTTGTTACGTTTTGCCATGTCTACTGACCAGACCGGGAGCGTAGCTTATCATTACTGACAGCGGCGTCAATCACTTTGGACAACCGGGCGCCACGGTCGACCGACGGATCATAGTGAAACCTCAACCTGGGCGTGGTCCGGATTTTTAACGCTTTTGACAATTGTTTGCGTAAAAAACTGCTGGCGCCATTGAGTACCTGCTGGCTGTTTTCGGCATTCTCTTCAGGTAAAACGGTGAAATAAATATCTGCGTATGCCAGATCCCGGGTAACCTTTACTTCGTTGATCGTAATCAAATCCACCCGGGGGTCTTCCAACTCCCTTTGAATGATCTGTGCAACTTCCCGCTGAACAAGGTCCGCTACCCTGGTTCCGCGATTAAACTCACGTGGCATGTATCTTCTCCGGGGATTTACAGCTCTCTGGCAACTTCACGGGTATTGAATACCTCTATCTGATCGCCGAGTTTGATATCGTTGTAATTTCTGACGCCAATTCCACATTCCGTACCTATTCGTACTTCTTCGACTTCTTCTTTGAAATGGCGCAACGATTCCAGTTCTCCTTCGTAGATAACCACGTTGTCTCGAAGGACCCTGATTTTCTTTTGCCGGGAAACCGTGCCTTCTGTCACCATACATCCAGCGATAGAACCGAGTTTCTTGGATTGGAACACTTCCTTGACCTGGGCAATACCGATGATTTCTTCCCTGACTTCCGGCGACAACATGCCGGTCAAGGCGGCTTTGACATCGTCAATCAGGTCATAGATGATTTTGTAATACCGCAGGTCCAATCCTTCAGATTCGATAACTTTTTTGGCCAGATTGTCAGCACGTACGTTAAAACCAAAGAGTATTGCATTGGAAGTGACGGCGTAACTTGCGTCAGATTCCGAGATGGCGCCAACACCGGACAGCACGATTTTCACCTTGACCTCGTCATTTCCCAGATTGGACAGGGCAGAGACAATCGCTTCCAGTGAACCACGAACATCGGCCTTGACCACAATATTCAACAATCTGGTCCCGGCCGAGTCGAATACATCCATCAGGTTATCCAGGGATGCTGCCGGACTTGTCAGGCGTTCCTCATTTGCCCTGTCCTTTCTGTACCGGGCAACCTCCCGTGCCCGTTTTTCATCCTTTGTCACCATAAAGTTGTCACCCGCAGCAGGGGTGCCGCTCAGACCCAGCGCCAATACAGGTACTGCAGGACCTGCCTTTTTAATCTTTTTTCCGTTCTCATCATTCAAGGCACGAATCCTTCCAAACTCATCTCCGGCAACGATAATGTCACCCTGGGATAAAGTACCTTCCTGGACGAGCAACGTTGTTACAGGCCCACGGCCTTTGTCCAGTTCAGCTTCTATGACGACACCTTGAGCCGGACCTTCTTCCACGGCAGTCAGTTCCATTAATTCTGACTGTAGTAATACAGCTTCCAGCAGATCATCAATGCCCTGTCCCGTGATTGCCGACACGGGGATAAATTGAGTGTCACCGCCCCAGTCATCCGGGATTACGTCACGGGCCGCCAGTTCTGTTTTCACCCTTTCCAGGTCAGCTCCTTCAAGATCCATCTTGTTTACCGCGACGACTATCGGTACATCAGCACCTTTGCTGTGTTGAATGGCCTCTTCTGTCTGCGGCATGACGCCGTCGTCGGCTGCAACCACCAATATCACGACATCGGTACACTGTGCCCCTCTGGCGCGCATGGCGGTGAATGCGGCATGACCCGGCGTATCAATGAAACAGACTTCCCCCTGCTTGCTTTTGACACGGTAGGCGCCAATGTGCTGCGTGATGCCACCGGCTTCGCTTTCGGCCACAGTCGAGTTACGAATTAAATCCAGCAGCGAAGTTTTTCCATGGTCTACATGTCCCATGACGGTTACAACGGGAGCTCTGGGTTTGGCATCCGCTTCATACACCAGTTCTTCGGTCAGGGATTTTTCAACCGAGTCAGTATCCAGAATACTGACCTTGTGTCCAAATTCTTCAATCACCAGCATAGCCGTATCCTGATCGATAGACTGATTTATCGTGACCATGCTGCCCATATCGAATAAAACCTTGATTACTTCTGCCGCTTTAACTGACATTTTCTGGGAAAGCTGTTGTACCGTGATCGAATCGCCAAGTTCCACTTCCCGTACAATGTTCTGTGTTGGTACAGTGAACTTGTGCTGACCACTGACCACTCTGGGAGGAGCCCGTTTGGGTCTGATTCCCGAAGTCAGCCCTAGCGTAGAGGAACTGTCCTTCAGGGCAAGCTCCTCAATTTCTTCTTCGATCAACTCCTCGTCTTCGTGCCCCAGCAGTTGCTCCACACGTCGTTTGCGACTGCCGCCATGCCTGGATTTCTTCTTTACCGGTTCTTCATCATCGAGATCATGTCGATCCCGTTTATCCTTTCTGGCACTGATCCTGGTTGCTTCAACTTCAGCTTCGGTTGCCTCAGGTTTCAGTGCTGTGGTTTCTTTCTGGTCTTCCTTTTGAGCCTTCTCCGCTTCTAATTCCTGAGCCTTTTGTTCTGCTTCTTCTGCAGCCTTCTGAGCGGCTTCCTGACGGATTCTTTTTGCTTCGGCTTCAGCTTCATGCGCCGCTCTTCGTCTGGCTTCTTCGCTGGAAATGCTGCTGATCTCAGCTTCTGCAGGTTTTGCCACCGGGGTTGGGGCAGTTGTTTCCTTGCTCTCGGCATCGTCTTGTCGTTCAATACTGCCACGGCGTACGTAAGTTCTTTTCCGGCGAACTTCTACATTGACAGTTCGACCACGACCACTGCCTCCGGATGTTTTCAGAGTACTTAGAGTACGTCTCTTAAGCGTAATCTTCTTGGGCGCTGATTCCGTCTCCCCATGGCTTCGCTTCAGGAAGGCCAGCAATCTCTGCTCTTCGTCTTCTATTACGGTATCTTCGGCCTTTTTTTGAGGCAGCCCAGTTTCCTGCATCTGTTGCAACAGACGCTCGACGGGTACGGCAAGAGATCCTGCCAACTGTTCTACCGTTTTTACTGCCATTTGTGTTCCTTCTAATTCTCGTCTGCCTGGTCTTCTTCAAACCAGGGCGCTCTGGCTGTCATTATGATTTCACCTGCTTTTTCCTCCGTCATATCTTCAATGTCAATTAAATCATCAATTGCCTGTTCAGCCAGGTCCTCCATGGTGATGATGCCGATAGCCGTCAGTTGATAGGCAAGACGTGTGTCCATTCCGTCCATGTTCAGCAGGTCATCAGCGGGTTCCTGATTACCCAGTTTTTCTTCATTCGCAAGTTCAAGGGTTGTCAGTGCGTTCTTGGCTCTGTTGCGTAACTCTTCAACCATCTCTTCATCGAATCCGTCAATGGCAATCATTTCCTCAATCGGTACATAGGCTATTTCTTCAAGTGTGGTGAAGTTTTCCTCTACCAGAACTATAGCAACGTCCTCCTCCACATCCAGTTGCTCCATGAAATTATCAATGATTGTTCCTGCTTCCTGCTGATGTTTATTTTCAGCTTCTTCTTCGGTCATGATGTTCAGTTCCCAGCCAGTCAGGTCACTGGCCAACTTCACATTCTGACCACCCTTGCCAATCGCCTGTGCAAGATTCTCTTCGGCAACTGCCATGTCCATACTACGGGTTTCCTCGTCCACCACGATGGATATGACTTCCGCCGGTGACATCGCATTGATTGCCAACTGTGCAACATTGTCATCCCAGGGAATCACATCAATACGCTCGCCTCCCAATTCACCAGACACGGCCTGGACCCTTGAGCCACGCATTCCAACACAGGAGCCAACCGGATCAATTCTGCCGTCGTTTGTCTTTACCGCGATCTTTGCCCTGAAACCCGGGTCTCTGGATGACGCCAGTATTTCAATAATGCCATCGGATATCTCCGGTACTTCCAGGGTAAACAATTTCACCAGGACTTCTGGTGCAGTGCGTGTCAATGCAAGTTGCGGACCCCGTGCTTCCGGACGTATTTCTTTCAGCAGTGCACGCAGGCGATCACCTACACGAAACATTTCCCGTGGGAGCCAATCCTCTCTTGGCAGAATTGCCTCCGCGTTGTTTCCCAGGTCTACAATGACTGCTTCTCTGGTTACTTTTTTGACCTGGCCGCTGACAAGCTCACCGACCTTTGAACGATAAACATCAATAACCTGTGCCCGTTCAGCTTCCCGCAGCTTTTGCACGATGACCTGTTTGGAGGTCTGTGCGCCAATACGTCCATATTCTATGGATTCCACCGGGATTTCATAGAATGATCCGATCTCGAGTGATGGATCTTTTTCCATGGCCTCTGTTAATGTTATTTGGGCAGCCGGAAATTCTATTTCTGCATCATCGGGAGTGACTTCCCAGCGACGATAGGTTTCATAATCACCTGTTTCCCTGTCCATGGAAACTCTGAGTTCAACTTCTTCTTCTCCATATCGCTTTTTCGTCGCAGTTGCTAAAGCGAGTTCCAGCGCCTCAAAGATAATATCTTCAGGGACCCCTTTCTCATTGGAAACTGCTTCAACTACCAGCAGTATTTCTTTATTCATTTCTTTGCCTCTAACTGACGATCCGAGGTGAAATCTGTTATCACCTTATCGTTATCAATCCGGAATAATATTTGCCCGATCCACCAGACCCAGAGGAAACAGGTATTCCTCTTCTTCACCTGTGTGCAAAACCACATCATCACCTTCAATTCCACCTAATAACCCTGTATACCTCCTGCGGCCTTCAAACGGCCTTTTCAGACTGACTCTTATTCGTGCACTGGCAAACTCTTCAAATTGAGCCTTTGTAAATAATCTCCGGTCCAGGCCCGGAGATGACACTTCCAGGGTATATCTTCCCGGTATCGGATCCTCAACATCCAGCAGGCTGCTAACCTGTCTGCTCACCCTGGCACAATCCTCAACATTGATTCCCTGGTCCGCATCAATGTAAATCTTCAACGTCGTGGACTTGCCCCGGGTCAGGTACTCAATACCCCAAAGCCTGCTGCCAAGTCCGTTTACAACCGGTTCGATCAATGTCTGCAACGTTTCATCCAACCCCATTCTGTCTGGCCCGTAGCGTCGGGGTCGGAGTAAAGTGCCAGGGTAAAACTCCCAGTAGCACTGGGAGTTTTACCCTGGCACTTTACTCCGACCCCAGTTGTAAAAAATGGGCATAACGCCCACTCCAACCTGGAACGAAGGGTCAACCCTCGTTCTTCCACTGTTGTTAAACAAACCACTTGGCCGATTTAACAAAAAGCCCCATAGAAGGGGCCATCACATAAAACTGTGGTAGCGGGGGCTGGCTGCCAACGGTATCTACCGTTCGTCACTGCCTTTGATATCGCCTCTAAGCCGCAACCCCTAAGTGCGTTACTGTCATGCTTAGAGGGAGCCCGCACCGTTAAAGCGCAGAATTCTAACCGAAAACCCCCTTCTGTATCAATAAGAGGGCGAAAAAATGGCTAGAAAGCGTCCTCCCTTGATTTTGAAAAGCAACGCGCCGCTCAAGTCTGGGAATTCATACTCAATCAGATAGCTGCCTGTGAATCCGCGAAGGACATTCCAACGCTGGAGGAGCTTGGGAAACGGGTAAAACAGTCAGGGTCTTTTTAACCGTAAAGAATAGTAATTTCTGGTATTGGTCTATATATAGACCGCAATAGCTCTATATGAGCTATACATAGATCATTTTTTCTTGACAAGGAAGATCGAACCCACTATCTTGGTCCATAGAAAGACCATAACGTAGTCTTATGGTCTATATACGATACATTTTAGGAACGATGCCAAAGTCTATTACACGCACTTACTCCCGCTATAGCCTCGATGCAACCGCACTGCTCGGCGGGCTAATCCGTACAGCGCGAAAGGAGCGCAAGTTGACCACTCAGGAAGTGGCAGACCGTGCTGGCATCTCCAGAGGACTGCTGCAACGCATTGAAAAAGGCGATCTCAAATGCGAAATCGGCGCCGTATTCGAAGTGGCCACCATTGTCGGGGTCAAACTCTTTGAGGCTGATGAGACGACTCTGTCCAGACATCTGAGCCAGACCAGGGACAAGCTCAAGCTGTTGCCCAAGTCGGTTCGCAAGAAATCCAGGGCGGTACGCGATGACTTTTAGTAGCCAAACCCAAAACTACAAGGAAGCCTTTGTCTGGATTTGGCTGCCGGACGAGACCACGCCCGTGGTGGCCGGACGACTGGAGGCCGACAACGGTAATGTCTTGTTTAATTATGGTAAGAGCTATCTCGAACGTATTGGCAGCCAGCCCGCAGCAATTCCGATTTATGAACCTGAATTGCCGTTGCAGGCCGGAGCGCTACCGCTACCGGAAGGATTGACCATGCCCGGCTGTATTCGGGACGCTGTCCCCGATGCGTGGGGTCGTCGCGTGATTATCAATAAGAAGTTGGGGCTAACGGGCGCTGATACGGATACAGCCGAACTGGATGAATTGACCTATCTGCTGGAATCCGGATCCGACCGGATCGGTGCGCTGGATTTTCAGCGCTCCCCGACCGAGTATTTGCCGCGATCAGCAAACAACGTCACCATGGAAGAGCTGATCGAGTCCGCTGAACGTGTCGAGAAAGGCGTTCCGCTTACCCCTGAGCTGGATCAGGCATTGTTACATGGTAGCTCCATTGGCGGTGCGCGACCAAAAGCTTTGATCCAGGATCAGGGCAAGAAATACGTCGCCAAGTTTTCATCCAGTACCGACCTCTACAGCATCGTGAAAGCCGAATTTATTGCCATGCGACTGGCGCACCTTGCCGGATTGAATGTCGCACCAGTAAGACTGGTCAAGGCCGCAAAAAAGGACGTGCTACTGATTGAGCGTTTTGACCGACTGCCAAAAGACGGGAGCTGGTCACGCAAGGCCATGGTATCGGCACTCACTTTATTCGGGCTGGATGACATGATAGCGCGTTACGCCAGTTACGAAACACTGGCCGAAATCATCCGACACCGTTTCACCGATCCGAAAGACACACTGCGGGAGCTATTCTCTCGGCTTGCCTTCAATATCCTGTGCGGCAATACCGATGACCATGCCCGCAACCATGCAGCCTTCTGGAACGGTGAATCACTGACTTTGACGCCTGCCTATGACATTTGTCCACAAGGACGCACGGGCAACGAAGCTTCACAGGCCATGCTGATATCGGGCAACAACAACATGAGCCAACTCAAATCCTGCCTCAAAGCGGCGAACCATTTCCTGCTTTCAGAAAACGATGCCCGTGCCATTTTCACGCACCTGACAGGAACCATTGAAAACAATTGGAGTGCTATCTCTGAAGAAGCAGAACTCAGCGAAGTGGACAAGAAACTCTTTTGGGGAAGGCAGTTTCTAAATCCCTACTCGACAACTACTACATAGCGCCGGCCCCAGTTGTTGGTAGCGGGGGCAGGATTCGAACCTGCGACCTACGGGTTATGAGCCCGTCGAGCTACCAGACTGCTCCACCCCGCAACAACATGGGGTTGGATTATAAGATTCAAGGCAGGAATGGTCAACCGGCTTTACCGGGTGCAAGAGACGCCTCAGGCATGGGTCCATTGAGTGATATGATGGGGACATTGTGAATGGAGTAACTGCAATGTACGCCAGCCGTCTGTCAGGAATTGCGCCTTTTAAAGTAATGGAAGTGTTGCGCAGGGCCAGGGAGCTGGAAGCGCAGGGCTTTGATGTGGTCCATATGGAAGTTGGTGAACCGGATTTCCCGACACCGGAGCCTGTTGTCAAAGCAGGGCAAAAGGCACTGTCAAAGGGTCATACAAAGTATACGGATGCACGTGGGATCCCGGAATTGAGGCGGGAAATCGCCGGGTACTATCAGTCTGATTATGGCCTCGACATCAATGAAGATCAGATATTTATAACCGCGGGTGGGTCCGGCGCCCTGCTGCTGACTACCGCGTTACTGATGAACCCGGGTGAAAATCTATTGATGAGTGACCCGGGATACCCCTGTAACAGACATTTTTTGACAGCATTTTCAGGTGCATCCCGATTAGTGCCTGTCTCTGCCGATGACGGCTATCAATTGACGGATTCACTGGTCACAGAAAACTGGAATGCTGAAACCCGGGGCGTTCTCATGTCTTCTCCAGCCAATCCCACGGGTGCGCTCATTGATGATCAGACTTTATTTCAGTTGTCTTTAACTGTGGAGAGCAAAGGTGGCTATCTTATCAGTGATGAGATTTATCACGGACTGGTTTATGGCACACAGGGGAAAACCTCTGCACTGCACGCAAATGGCAATGCGTTTGTCATCAACAGCTTTTCCAAATATTTTGGCATGACCGGCTGGCGACTTGGTTGGCTTATTGTCCCTGCGGCTGCAGCTTCTGATGTAGAAAAGCTTGCTCAGAACCTTTTTATATGCCCATCTTCGGTAGCGCAATACGCGGCGATATCTGCGTTTCTCCCTGAGTCACGAGAGATCATGGAGAATCAGCGCCTGGAATTTCAGTCTCGTCGTGATTTTATGGTATCGGCACTGAGGGGCCTCGGCTTCAATGTACCGAATATCCCTGATGGCGCCTTCTATGTGTATGCCGGATTACCAGAAGGATTTGCCGACAGTGAACCCTTTACAAAATGGCTTCTGGAAGAACATCATCTGGCAATCACACCAGGCACTGATTTCGGTCAATTCCAGGCTGATCGACATGTCCGTTTCAGTTATGCGCAGCCTCTGGAGCGACTGGCGTCAGGGATAGAAAAGCTGACGCAGGCGATAAAGCAGCAATGAGCGACCTTATCAGAGCCAGACTCATCCGGCGGTACAAACGATTTCTTGCGGATGTGTACCTTGAAAATGGGGAGCAGATTACAGTCCACTGTCCCAATACAGGCTCGATGCGAAATTGTGTAGAGGAAGGTGCTCTGGTCTGGCTGAGTCGCTCAGACAATAAGAAACGGAAATACCCGTATACGTGGGAGTATATCCGGACAAACCGTGGCCACACTATCGGTATCAATACATTGCGGGCCAACTATCTGGTCAGGCAGGGGATTGAATCAGGCATCATTCGCGAACTGCAGGGATATTCAGAGATCAGGAGCGAGGTTGTATATGGTTTGGAAAACAGTCGCATTGATTTGCTGTTATCGGCTCCTGATCAGCAGGATTGTTATGTTGAGGTCAAGAATGTGACATTGCTCGAACCACCGGTCTCGATGGGGATCGGTTACTTTCCGGACGCTGTCAGTGAACGTGGCAGCAAACATCTCCGGGAACTGATATCGATGGTCGAGTCGGGAAACAGGGCAGTGCTCCTGTTTTGTGTACAGCACTCCGGCATCCGGTCTGTCAGAAGCGCCGGACATATAGACGCAAGGTACGGCGATCTGATTGAAGAGGCCATGGATGCGGGTGTTGAAGTGCTGGCATACAAAACCCGGGTAAGGGATGGTAATAGCAATATCCGGCAACAGATTCCATTCGAAAGAACAGATGTCACGATTTCCGACAGGGGACTGCATTGATTTTCCGTATGGGAATATTATTGCTGTTGCTGCTGCTATGCGCCGCCGTATCGCTCGCTGTTGGTTCTGCCGGTATTCGACCTTCCGAGGTATTCATGGCGCTTACCGGGTCAGCATCGGAAGTTCAGAGAATAATTGTGACGGATATCCGGTTTCCCAGAACCCTTCTGGCAATACTCGTTGGTTCAGGCATTGCTGCCTGTGGAGCATCGATTCAGGGTTTATTTCGAAATCCACTTGCTGATCCTGCATTAATAGGTGTTTCCAGCGGTGCAGCTTTGTTCGCCGCGGGTTACCTGGTGTTGGGAGCAAATTTGTCCGGTCAGATCGGATTGACTACCAGTGCATTTATTGGTGGGTTACTGACAACCTGGCTGGTTCTGGAAGTCGGACGCCGCGGGGGTACGATATCCGCCTTGTTGCTGGCCGGTGTCGCCATTAATGCACTGGCGATAGCCGGTATAGGACTTCTGTCATACCTGTCAACAGATGTACAACTGCGTTCTGTTGCTTTTTGGGCTCTGGGCAGTCTGAATGGCGCGGACTGGCAGAGTGTATTGACTGCCCTTGTGATCCCCGCAGTCATCCTGTTGCTGTTTCGCGAACGTCACAATCTGAATGCCATTACCCTGGGAGATCGTGAGGCATCGTATCTTGGCATCACAGTCCCGAAACTCCGTATCAGAATTGTCGTGTTGACCGCATTGGCGGTAGCTGTCGGCGTCTCCCTGACCGGTGTCATAGCATTTATCGGACTGATAGTGCCGCATCTGATCCGGTTAACCATGGGCTCGACGCATCAGGTTGTCATTCCCGCTTCCGCATTACTTGGAGGATTGCTCTTACTGATAGCAGATACATTCAGTCGCACTCTGTTTTCCCCGGCAGAGTTGCCCGTGGGTATCCTGACGGCTCTCATCGGTGGACCATTTTTTATCCTCATGATCATACGGCAAAAGGGGAAACTGGGAATATGAGTCTGTGTCTGGACAACGTGAGCTATGCCACAGGAGGCACTCGTCTGATAAAGGATATAAACCTTGAGATAGACAACGCTTCGATTACGGTATTGATAGGGCCGAATGGCGCCGGGAAAACAACGCTTCTCCGGACAGTCAGCGGTGAACTGGTTCCCGACTCGGGGAATATTTTGCTGGACTTTGAAAACATTGCGGATATTGCATTGGAGCAACGCGCTAAACGCATTGCTTTTTTGACACAGCAATCTGTGCTTGACTTTCCTTTCAAGGGTCATGAAGTCATACAAATGGGGCGGATTCCCCACCTCACGGGAAGAGAACATAATCATAAAGTTGTGCGGGCAGTTACGGATGCCTGTCAACTGCTGGACTTGTCAGAGAGAACCTTTACGACCCTGTCTGGTGGAGAGCAACAACGGATACAGATTGGCCGCATACTGTGTCAGGTCTGGGATCAGATGGAGACTGCCTGGATATTGTTTGATGAGCCAACCTCTGCTCTTGATTTGGCGCATCAACTGGTCTTTTTCAAAGTGGTAAAGAGTCTGGTTCAAAGAGGGGCATCAATCATCCTGGTATTGCACGATATTAATCTGGCGGCGCGCTTTGCGGACAATATCGTACTGATGTCGGATGGCCGGATACTCGCCAGTGGACCACCCTCTGCGGTCATAAACAGTGACAACATCCAGGAGGCCTTTTCCGTAGAGATAGACCTCATCAGGAGCGAAGGGATTGAACGACCCATGATTCAGGCTAAAGTACCTCGTTAAATGGAAAGCAGGATGAGGAGTGCCGGCCTGGAAGTACCGCTTGACAGCGCTGTTGATGTTGAGACAAGTGATACCCCGGGTTTCATTCTGACCCGTCAGTGGCAGGAACATGAAGATGGTCAGGATCTGATTTTCTGGTTGGTAACGGACTACGGACCACTCCGGGTAGTCGTTGAACAACAGCCTTCGGTATTTTTTATTGCTGAATCAAAACTGGATCAGGTCATCAAACTGCTTTCTGATATTGATGGATGGCGTCAGGAACACATCGATCTAAAAACGTTTATTGACAGGGAGAGGGTGGTTGCCTGCTACTTTCAACAGCAGCGTGACCTCTATTTTGCAAGGTCCCGGCTTGCACAGGCGAATATTCCCGTATTTGAAGACGACATCAGGCCGACTGACCGCTATCTGATGGAGCGTTTCGTGACCGGTTCTGCTGCTGTCAAAGGCCGGATCGTTCCCGGTGACCGTGCCTGCAGTTGTGTCAATCCAAGGATTGTCAGTGCAGAATACTCGCCGGAATTGCATGTGATATCTCTGGACATTGAAACGTCCGTAACGGCCAACGTTGTACTTTCGATTGCTGTATACAGTGACCTGGAACAACGGGTATTCATGGTTTCCGATACCACGGTCAGCACAGACCATGGTCATGTTGAATGTCTTGAAGATGAAAAGTCCCTGTTGATACGCTTTCTGGAATGGGTTGAAGAAAGCGACCCTGACGTCATCATCGGTTGGAATGTCGTCGGTTTTGATTTGAATTTCCTGCAGGAACGCTGTACTGCGCTGAAGATTGATTTCCGGCTGGGCAGGTCCTCGGAAATGGTGATCTGGCGTAGTGCAACCCGTGGCCGCGGCAGAAACTTTGCACTGGTTCCCGGCAGAGTGGTTCTGGATGGTATAGAACTGTTGAGAACCGCAACCTGGTCCTTTGAGAGCTTCTCTCTGGAGTTTGTCGCCAGAGAATTACTGGGTCGGGGCAAACTGGTTAATGACGTGGATGCCCGCGCCGCGGAAATAGAGGAGATGTATGTCGAAAACCGTGCTCTGCTGGCCGAATACAATCTTCAGGACTGTGAACTGGTATGGGATATTTTTTCCGAAGCAGACCTGATTGAGTTTGCCATTGAACGTTCCCGGCTTACCGGTCTGGACCTGGACCGTCCGGGGGGTTCGGTCGCTGCATTCGATTTCCTGTATTTGCCTCGATTGCATCGGGAAGGCTTTGTCGCGCCATCGGCTGGTTCAGGTGTTACAGCCGGCAGTCCGGGTGGATTTGTGCTGGAGTCCCGGGCGGGACTATATGAACATGTGGTGGTCCTTGATTTCAAAAGTCTGTATCCGGGCATCATTCGTACTTTCCACGTAGATCCCCTGGCAATGATCACCGCGGGGGATGATGCAATCGAAGGTTTTCGCGGTGGTCGTTTTTCAAGAACAAGAGCTCTTTTGCCTGGAATCATAGAAAATCTATGGCAGGCCCGGGACGTGGCAAAAAAAGACGGGCGCTCGGCAATGTCGCAAGCGATCAAAATCATAATGAATTCGTTTTACGGCGTATTGGGTACTTCGGTTTGCCGTTTTTTCGATACCCGACTGGCAAGCTCCATTACCATGAGAGGTCACGAAATCCTGCAGCGCACACGCGATTTGATAGAAGCAAAAGGTCTGCCGGTTATCTATGGTGACACTGATTCCGTTTTCGTACACATGGATTCAATGCCGGATGTTTCCACAGCAGCAAGAGATCTCGTGACCTACCTTAATACCTGGTGGCGGGATGATTTGCAGAGGCGATTCAATATACCGTGTTTCCTGGAAGTTGAGTTCGAGACACATTTTGAGAAATTCTTCATGCCCGCGATGCGTGGCTCGGAAAGAGGCAGCAAAAAAAGATATGCGGGTCTGGTTACCGAAGAGCAGGGTACAAGATTGATTTTCAAGGGGCTTGAAAGCGTCAGAAGTGACTGGAGCCCTCTTGCGAGGGAATTTCAGCAGGAACTCTACCGGCGCATCTTTCTGGACCAGCCCTTTGAGCAGTATGTGAAAACCGTGGTTGAGCAGGTTCGGCACGGGCAGATGGATGAGCACCTGGTGTTGAGACGCCGGATGAGGCGCCGGATGAAGGACTATGTCAAGAATGTACCTCCCCATGTCCGGGCTGCACGCAGTCTCTCGGAGATTCGTGCCAGCAAGGGGTTACCACCCTTGCCGGACAGTGGTGGATGGAGTGAGTATGTCATGACAGTCAATGGCCCGGAACCACGGCAATATGTGACTTCATCTATCGATTATGGATTTTATGTAGATCGCCAACTGGCGCCGATTGCGGATGCAATTCTGTCCTTCAAAGGGACATCTCTGGCAGAGATCACAGATCAGCAGATGACCTTGTTCTAGCGCTGGCGCGACCCCAGTTGTTTTACCATTTCCTTATCGGCTCGAGCGCCGAATCTGGAAACCAGAAGTGACGCGGACCGGTTGGCGAATGCTGCGGCATCGTCGTAACCCGCACCCCGGCATATCCGATAGAGAAATGCCCCGGCGAAATTGTCTCCGGCGCCGGTGGTGTCAACTGGAATCGTCGGCACCCCTGCTACCTGGTATGTTGTGTCACCGTCGCAGACGATGGCGCCGTCCTTGCCACATGTCATTGCAAATCCTGGACAGGCGTCTCGGAGGGCTTTGATTGTTTCTTCCCGGGACGACGAATCGGTCCAAAGATTTGCTTCCTCTTCATTGCAGAACAGGATGTCGACACCGTGCCTGACCAGGACGTCAAATGAGTCTTTGAAATTCCTGACCATTGCCGGGTCGGACAGAGTCAATGCAACGTCGACACGCCCTTTGCGGGCAATGGCCTGGGCTTCCAGTGCTGCATCAAAACCGGAAGGAGAACTGACCAGGTAACCCTCAATATAGAGTAATTGTGAATCACACAAAGCATCTGGAACGAGTTCTCCGGCGGATAGACTTTGCGTGATGCCGAGATGGGACGCCATTGTTCTTTCTGCGTCCGGCGTTACCAGAGAGATACATTCTCCGGTTACCCCGGGTTCTCTATCCGCAGTCAGATTGGTGTGGATATCCAGATCTTCCAGATCTTTTACAAAGAAATCTCCGGTCTGATCGTTGGCTACCTTGCAACTGTAAAACCCATTGCCACCGAGTTGGCTGACGGTGGCAACGGTATTCGCAGCGGAACCACCGCCAGCCAGCTTGATGACCTGATATCCATGTTCATCTTCGAGCAGTGTGATCAATTTTTGCCGTTGTTCTTCTTCAATGAGCGTCATGACACCTTTGGGTAAACCGCTGAGATCCAGAAATTCATCAGTGACTTCATATTCGCTATCGACAAGGGCATTGCCGACGCCGTAGACATCATAGTGATGCATTTACTGATTCCCTGTGTTGATGTCGTTGAATGCGAGTTCTGCTGCCGCGAGTGTCATGTTGAACTCATCAACCCCGTGTGCACTGGAAACAAACGCGGCTTCAAATGGTGAAGGGGCAAGATAGATGCCCTGTTCAAGCATACGCGAGAAAAAACGGTAGAACAGACCAGTGTCAGCATTCATGACCTGATTGAAGTTGGTTACCGGTTTTGCTCCGGTAAAGAAGAATCCAAACATGGCGCCTGCCTGATTGGTGGAGAAAGGAATGTTTGCATCTGCTGCCAGTTTCTCCAGATTCGATGCCAGTGTCGCGGTGTTTATGGCAAGGTTTTCAAAGAAATTTTCATTACAGATCAGATTCAGGGTTTCCAATCCCGCGGCCATTGCAACAGGGTTGCCGGAAAGTGTCCCGGCCTGATATACATCTCCCAGTGGCGCCAGTCTGGACATGACGTCCCGGCGCCCACCGAATGCACCCACCGGCATTCCGCCGCCGATCACCTTGCCCAGCGTCGTGAGGTCCGGTCTGATACCGTAAAGTGTTTGTGCGCCGCCCAGAGCAACCCGAAAACCGGTCATCACTTCGTCAAAGATCAAAAGACTGCCATGCCGGTCACAGACATCCTGCAAACATTGCAGAAAGCCTGGTACCGGTGGTACACAACCCATGTTCCCGGCCACTGGCTCCACGATAATCGCTGCGATGTCATCACCGGTAGATGCAAAAATCGATTCCACCTGGGCGGCATTATTGAATTCCAGGGTCAGAGTATGCGCCGCAACATTCTCCGGAACCCCGGCGGAGTCAGGTATGCCCAGAGTAAGGGCGCCGGACCCTGCCTTTACCAGCAGCGAGTCTGCATGACCGTGATAGCAACCTTCAAACTTTACGATTTTAGTACGACCGGTGAACCCACGAGCCAGTCTGATAGCACTCATGGTGGCTTCCGTACCGGAGTTAACCATGCGAATCATTTCCATTGATGGCAGAAATTGACAAATTTTGCGGGCAAGTTCGGTTTCCAGTTCAGTGGGTGCACCGAAACTGAGTCCTTGTGTGATGGTTTCCCGGACACGACGGACGATCTGTGGATGTGCATGACCCAGGATCATCGGCCCCCATGAACCCACGTAGTCGATGTAACGTTTTCCGTCAACGTCCTCAAGCCAGGCGCCCTCTCCTTTTGAGATAAAAACCGGTTGTCCGCCAACGTGTTTGAATGCGCGTACGGGTGAGTTGACTCCTCCCGGCAGCCATTTTTGTGCTTCTAAGAACAGGGATTTTGATCGTTTCATGGGGGTCAGTTGATTTACGTTCAGAGCGTGCATTCAACCATAAGTGTGATCGGTATAACAGGACTCAATGTCTTCCCTGGTCAGAATACCCACGGGTGATTTCAAAAGCGGTGAACTGATTCGATTGACATAAATATAGAGTGCCTGAGTTTCGTTTTTTTTCAGGGTATCCAGTGCCTCATCAAGCGTAGCCTGCAATCTGATGGGTGTTACCTTCCTGCGATCTGCAGGGACATCATCCAGACTGATGGTTGTTGCGTCCCGATGCTCACGTAGAAATATTGTCAGATTCTCCGATTCCAGGATTTCATGTGGACCGTTTTCACCTTCAACAAGCAACCAAAGCGGCTCTGCTTCAGTAATACTCAACGCGGTTTCACGATCTATATGGGAAGGGACGCTCTGGAAATTGCGTGTCATGATGCTGGCAACCGATGTGCGGTTCAATGCCATGGAAAACGGACTCAGACGAAACTCCATGCCCCTCATTTCCATTTGTGTGTGGTATACGGATTTCACTTTAAAAAACTCGCGGCTGGTGATGTTGGCAACGATGATGACCAGCATTGCCGGCAGAATGATACCGGGGTTCTGCGTCATTTCCATAATTGCCATGAGCGCAGCCAGAGGAGCCTGTAGAACTGCACCCATCATGGCTCCCATTCCCAGCATGACGTAAAACGCAGTTGAAAAGTGATCGCCGCTACCGCTGATGCCATTGGCAAGACCTACCAGGAATCCTCCGGCTGTTGCTCCTATGAACAAAGTTGGACCAATGAGCCCCACGGGCATTCCAAGTGCGACACTGGTTGCACTCGTCAGTATTTTAAAGAGACAGGCTGCAAGCAGTATCGTCAACGACAAATTTCCCAGAAGGGCGCTGTTTACCGTGTCGTAACCAACCCCGAGTATCTGGGGAACCGCAAGGGCAGCCAGCCCGGTGAATGTTGCGGCAACCATTAGTCGGAGCCAGAGTTGTTGTGGCGCGAACCGGTAAATTATTTGAATCGACTTTACGTAAATTGCCGCAATGACGCCAATAACGATGCCTTCAAGGACGAGGAAGGGCAACTCATTATAGGACGACATGGCAAGTGCAGGTACATGGAATAACGTATCCGAACCGAAGACAAGTTGATTGATGAGTACAGCAACGACGGCGGCCAGAATGACCGGTATGAAACCCGCAATGGTATATTCCATGATGATGACTTCCATGGAAAAGATCACACCGGCGATGGGTGTGTTGAAACATCCGGCAATTGCCGCCGCCGCACCGCAGCCCACCAGTATTCTGATACTGTTATCCGGCAGTTTCAGGTATTGACCCAGCAGGCTGCTGCCGGCCGCCCCGAGGTGAATTGCCGGTCCTTCCCGACCACCTGATTGTCCTGTGGCAAGACCTATGGTACCGGCAATCAACTGGGTGAACAGATTACCGGCTGGCAGATGCCCCTGATTTCTGCCGAGTCGCTGCAAAACATGGGTAACACCGACCTGTCGGAATTCCGGCTTGATAACAGACAACAAAATCGCCAGCACTATGCCGCCCAAAAATGGCAATAAAAAGTAATAAGGCAATTCCAGTCCTTCAAAATTATCCTTGTTGCCGGGAAGCAGATATTCCAGGGGAATTTCGACCATTTTGCGGAACAGAATGATCACCAGTCCCGTTACCAGTCCTGAGCAAATGCCGAGGATTGCAAATTGGGGAACCGAATCAATGGATGCCAGGCGGCGCCGGAATGTTTTTATTGAAATGCGCAATGGTTTCATTGGGTTGGATGGTGTTTCACAGTAGGGTTGTCTCCTGTTTCCTCAATTTCTGCTAAGCTATTGGAATCACAACTACAAAAAATAGTCCAATGGCAGCGGTCAAGGGCAGTAAACAACGTCAGATGATAGTGGTGCCTTATCGTCGGCCCTTATACAAAGTATCGGTTATCTTTGTATCTCTGGCTACCCTGTTCATTATTGGCTGGGGCATTTATGAATTTGGCATGACCCAGGGGAAGAACCTGGAAATCAATGTGGTCCGGGAACACGCTGAATTTAAATCCGGGTTGGCGAAAGCCATGGTTATCAATGATGACATGCGTCGTGAGATTGCGAATCTGAAACTGGGTAAAGAGATTGATTCCAAAGCATTGGAGGAAGTCCGTCTGAGAATAAAAGAACTCCAGAACCAGATAGCACAACTTGATGAGGAATTACTGTTCTACAAGGTTGTAATGTTACAGGACGTTGGTGATCATGGACTTCGGATCAGAAGTCTGGATGTGAATGCAACAGCTCCCAATCGGTACCGGTACAGTCTGTTGTTAACCCAGGTCTCGGACAGGTATGACTATATTCAGGGCGATGTACAGATCAACTTGAAAGGGTTGGAAGGTCAGCAGGAGAAAGCACTGCCTTTGCGTGAACTGGACAATAATCAAAAGGAACAGATAAACTTCAGATTCAAGTACTTTCAGAATATCGATGGTGAATTGGCCTTGCCACAGGAATTTGAACCTCAGGAATTCATTGTTGTGGCTCAATCATCGGGTCAGAATGCAAAACGCCTTGAGAAGAGATTCAATTGGTAGTTAAAGCGAGGAAATGCTATGTTCGGAAGAGATAACAATTCAGAAACAGGCACTACACTGATTGCAACCAACTGTGAACTGGTTGGTGATATACACTTCAGCGATCAATTGCTGATCAATGGTACCGTCAAAGGAAATATATCTGCCCAGGAAGGGTCGAATGCGACTGTTAACATCGGTGAAACGGGGCGGGTAACAGGGCAGATAACTGTTCCAAATATCATGGTTAACGGGCACGTTCTTGGAGAACTTCATTCAGACAGACACATCGAGTTGGCTGCAAAGGCCGAAGTAAATGGGAATGTCTACTACAATCTGATCGAAATGGTGCTGGGTAGCCGGGTTGTCGGCAATCTTGTATACCAGAAAGACGGTATGAATGTCAGCAAGGATGAGGCTGGTACACCTCAACCGGAAGCCAGTGGTACCGAATCACAAAGTATTGGAAAGATTCCACAGGTCGCTGTGATAAAACAGCCACGGAGTTGAAAAATACAACTTGTAGTTGTATATAAAGACTATGACAGACGTTCCCAGCATTGTTGATCCCCCTGGAATGAGGTTTTCCGATGCAGCCGCGAACAAAGTAAAACGGCTGATCGAAGAAGAGGAAAACCAAAACCTTAAACTGCGCGTTTTTGTGACGGGTGGTGGTTGCTCCGGATTTGAATACGGTTTCACCTTTGATGAAGAGATCGAAGAGGATGACTCGGCATTTGAAAAAGAGGGTGTCACGTTGCTGGTTGATGCTTTAAGTTTTCAATATCTGGTTGGTGCAGAGATTGATTTCAGAGAAAATCTGCAGGGTTCAGGATTTGTGGTAAACAATCCGAATGCGGCTACAACCTGTGGTTGCGGGAATTCTTTCTCGATCTGATCTGGGTCGTATAACACTTAATTTAGGCTGTTCGCAGATGGCTTTGGGGCATTCATTTGCTTCAGCGTCTGCGCGTCCCTCCAGGATTCCCGAGCTTCCCCCGCATGCCTGTAGTCATGCTCCTCCAACTCGGCGCTCCGACATCAGGCTTACGCAAACGAACACCCCAAAGCCATCTGCTGTTTGTCGGATGTTGTACTTATTGGATAGATCGCTTCATTAATGAAGCTGTTCGGAGATGGTTTTGTGGATTACCGGTTAGTTCTGCGAGTCAACTTCCATTTGCGCAAATGAGCTTTCGCCCTGTATTGCTGCTAGCTGCATGAGTAACCCGGAAGTGGTTTTGCGGAAATGATCTATATCGGCAGATTGGACCGGATTGGCTTTGGGGAGTTTGACAGTCCTTGGATTCCGGTGTACGCCGTTGACGAGAAATTCGTAGTGAAGGTGCGGACCTGTTGCCCACCCTGTGTCGCCAACATAACCTATAGTCTGTCCCTGACGCACAGTTTTGCCTGGTCTGATACCAGTTGCGAACCCTGAAAGATGTAAATACTTGGTGGTGTACTGCTCACCATGTTGAATCACCACGTACTTGCCGGATGGGTTGTTCCGGGTGGCGAGAGTGACGATCCCATTTCCTGCTGCAACCACCGGTGTTCCTTTTTTTGCTGCGTAATCAATACCCCGGTGAGGCATGATCCGCTTTTGGATCGGGTGAAATCTCCGCATGTTGAACTGGGAGCTGACGTGGGAAAAATGAACAGGGTCACGAATAAAGGCTTTGCGCATGCTCATGCCGTCCGGAGTGTAATATTCCTCTTTTCCGTTTTCCCGATAAAGTACAGCGGTGTAGGAATTGCCCATATTGACGAATGTCGCAGCCAGGATTTTCCCATCCTTTGCTTTTACGCCTTCGGCGTATATTTCCTCATACAGCAAGGCAAAGGAGTCACCCTGCCTTAAATCAAGGGCAAAGCTGATGTCCCACTGGAAGATATAGCTCATTTCCATCAAAATATTGTCTGACAATCCGGCTTTTTTCCCGGCGAGAAACAGGTTCGGTGAATCCTCTTCGATTTCAGCTACCCGGAATGCAGTGATGGTTTCGGTATTCAAATGGATAGTATCGGCAAAATACTGCCCGTCCCGTTTTTCGACAAGCAAAGTCTGAAGATTATTTCTGTAGTAACGAAGGCTTTCCAGTTCACCATCTGGTCCGATTTTAAGATCCAGTGATTTGCCCGGAAGAATGCGCCTTAATATGACAACATCATCGCCGATATCCATAATGGCCTGTAAATCTGAAGCGGACAGGCCTTCACGTTTGAATATGGTGGACAGGTTTTCGCCAGGTTTGATGGTTAATTTCAGCCAATCGGCCGGCGATAGGGAAATCGCCTGGTCAGGAACAGGAGCTTCAATGGGAGAGTGGGGAACCGAGACCTCAGGTGGTATTGGTATAATGATGTTTCCATCGTCTTTCTTTGCCGGCAGAGTCGTGATGACAACCATTAGTCCAAAAGCAAGGAACAGTGCTATTCTGATATGAGATCTGGGATGTATATTCATGAAACCATGGATACAGTCATTCTTTATTCATATGAAAATTTACGAAACAGTTACCAGGCTTCTATACGAAAATATACCTTTGGACTGTAACATTCTGTGTAATTATTGATGTATAAACCAATGCTGCAAACTGCCGCAGCATCGTGGTGTTAAATATACACTCTACTTGCGGATACTAACTATATAAAAAATAAAAGAAAGATAGAAGTGAAATTTTTCTTGTTTCAAATAATGGATTTGTGGAACTCAACCCGGCTTGTAATACAGTCATCTGGATAAATGCTATGAAAAACCTGCTGGACCAATTACGCGATCGGGGATTGATTGCCCAGGTGAGTAATGAAGATGAACTGGCACAACATCTGTCAAGCGGTGTACGCACGGTGTATGCCGGCTTCGACCCGACTTCGGACAGCCTGCAGATTGGCAACCTTGTGCCCCTGTTGGCTTTGCGGCGTTTCCAGCTGGCGGGGCATCGTCCTGTACTTCTGGTCGGTGGGGCGACAGGTCTGATCGGTGACCCGGGTGGGCGGGATTCAGAAAGGGAACTCAAACCTGCAGAAGAAGTACGTGACAACGTTACCGGGATTCGGCAGCAGGCCAGTCGTTTTCTGGATTTTGACTGTGGTGAAAACGCCGCCATTGTTGTCAATAATATGGACTGGACCGAAAATCTCGGGGTCATTGAATTTCTCAGGGATATTGGAAAACACTTCAGCATCAACGCGATGATCAGCAAGGAATCGGTTCGGCGTCGCATTGAAGATGATTCAACAGGAATCAGCTATACAGAATTCAGTTACATGATTCTGCAGTCCTATGATTTTGTCATTCTGAATCGTCGTTATGGTTGTACTATTCAGCTTGGCGGCAGTGAACAGTGGGGCAATATCACTGCCGGTCTGGATTTAATACGTCGAATGGAAGGAAAGCAGGCTTACGCGGTCACCTTTCCCCTGGTAACCCGGGCCGACGGCGCCAAATTTGGCAAGAGTGCCGGTGGCGCCATCTGGCTTGATCCTGAAAAGACATCGCCCTACTCGTTTTACCAGTTCTGGCGAAACTGCAGCGACGATGATGTCATCGGATATCTGAAAATATTTACCTTTCTGGATTCCACCGAGATCGAGGGATTACGCATCGCAATGGAACAGGACCCGGGTTTAAGGGCATCCCAGATAAAACTTGCAGAGGAATTGACCAGGCTGGTGCATGGTGAAGAGGGGCTGGCAACAGCCATTCGTATCAGTAATGCCATGTTCACCAATGCCATTGGCAGTCTGGCTGAAAATGATCTGATGCAATTGGCTCTGGATGGTTTGCCCGCCACCCGTCTCGGTGACCGGGAAATTTTGCTGACTGATCTTCTGGTCGATTCCGGATTAGCGGTGACACCAAGGGGCGAAGTAACCCTGGGTCAGGCACGAAAACTGATCAGGAGTAATGCCGTATCGGTTAACGGTGAAAAAATCATTGACGATTCGTTTGTACTCAATCGTGAAAACAGCCTGTATGGCCGGTTCCAGATTGTGCAGAGAGGAAAGCGGAATCATCATCTGCTGGTTTTTGATTGAATTCCTGCAGTGAACAGGATTAACTGGTGGAGCCAGGCGGGATCGAACCGCCGACCTCCTGCGTGCAAGGCAGGCGCTCTCCCAGCTGAGCTATGGCCCCATGGTCCAGTCATGTCAGGTATTGCCTGTTGGGTATCTGGTGGGTCTGGGTGGACTTGAACCACCGACCTCACCCTTATCAGGGGTGCGCTCTAACCAACTGAGCTACAGACCCGACAAGGCAGGATAACTGATCGTAAACAAGGGCGCACATTATACGGATGTAATGTGTTTATACAATAATGAGATCAAACATGTATCCACTTTACAAAAGACCATATCAAGCTGACCTGATAGTGTCCTTGAGTGTTTTCAGGGCAGCCATTGAAAACGCTGCAATGGCTGGATGCGGCATGGATATCGAGTCACCAGGTACCGGAGTCTGGCGTGGAATTGCTTGATGCTGACCGGATCAAGGGTATTGTATCAAGGGATGATGTTGCTCTGGAGGTCCTCTGGTCAACAGGGTCAACCAATACCTATCTGATGGGCATGTCTGCAGAGCGGTTCAGCGGTTATAAAGTCTGTCTGGCGGAGCAACAGCAGGCTGGTCGAGGTCGCCGGGGACGCCGTTGGATCAGTCCTTTCGGATCTAATCTGTACATGAGTCTGGCACGCAGGTTTACACGGGAATCTACCAATCTGGGTGGGTTAAGTCTTGCTGTTGGTATTCAGGTGGTTAAGGCGCTCAAGGCATATGGGGTGGCAGGTGTTGGACTCAAGTGGCCAAATGATGTGATGATGGATCAGGGAAAACTTGCTGGAATTCTCGTTGAGGTGGGACCGCCGATCAATCATCATACCCATACAGTGATAGGCATTGGACTCAATACTCACCTGTCAAGGGAGGACCGACTTAAAATCGATCAGCCGCCAGGGACACTGGAGGGTATGGACCTGTCAAGAAACGAATTGGCAGGACAGGTGTTAAACAGCGTAATTATCGGTCTGGACAGATTCGCGGAAAAGGGTTTTAGTGACTTTTACAGGGAATGGGACAGCTATAATCTTTATCGGGGTAAGGAAGTGACTGTACATCTTGGAGATCAAAGGATTAACGGCGTCGACGCAGGTGTTGATACGTCCGGCAATCTTCTGTTGAATACCGTTGACGGTGTCAGGGTTTGCAACGCTGGTGAAGTCAGCCTGAGAGCCGGAGCAGGCCGGTGAGAATTGTTCTGGTTGTTCTCATCATCCTCAATCTGCTGTATTTCCTGTGGCAGACTGTGCCACTGGAAAAAATTGTGCCCCAGGAAAAACAGGTATCGGCAGTTACCTCAAAGGCTGTCGCTGTGCCGACTATCACAATGATAAAAGATGTCATTGAGGAGCGAAGAAAGGACGAACCCGATCAGGCAGATACAGACCCACTTACTAATGATGGCGATAATTGCATGGTACTGGGGCCTTTTGAGGACATTCTTCCGGGTCAGGATGTATCGGATCGTCTTTCTGCCATGGGTCTGGTTGTCCACCTGCGTGCAATTGACGAACCTACGGGCGAATACGATTTTCGGTTGATGCTTCCACCCGCTGCATCTCTGGAGGATGCGTTCCGGAAACGCAGAGAACTCCAGGCTCAGGATATCGTGGGTCATGTGATCACCGAAGGCAGGGATGAATTTGCGATTTCTCTTGGTGTCTATTCTTCCGAGGATGCAGTAAAGGCAGCACAGGTCGATCATGCAAACAGCGGATATAAAAGTATTGTTGCCAGAATTCCAAGACTTAACCGGAGTTACTGGGTCATCACAGAGGACGGGATACCCCGGGATATACCAGAAAATCTGATTGAAGAGCTGCAAAGCAAGTTTGAGCAGGTATCTCTTGACAGCATGATTTGTCCCAGGACCTGAGCAGCTTCAGGTGACAAAGTGACGTGACTGATCTAAAATCCGTAACTTTTTACAGCGTTGAAGCTGTTGCAACACAAGCCGCTATAGCTCAGTTGGTAGAGCAACTGATTTGTAATCAGTAGGTCCCAAGTTCGAATCCTGGTGGCGGCACCAGACAATTTCCTGAAGCGGGGCAGCCCTGTAAAGTTGCTCAAGTGATCTTTTTTAACTGTTTTTAAGTAAATCTATTTGACATCGTGCGGTCTCAAGGGCAGAATTTAGCGCCTCTTTTTTGGAGGGGTTCCCGAGTGGCCAAAGGGATCAGACTGTAAATCTGACGCGTAAGCTTCGGTGGTTCGAATCCACCCCCCTCCACCAGGGGATGGATTTCACAGGAAGTTTACAATTACAGCAGGGGTCAAAGTCGGAGCACGGGTAAAGGCAAAGTACGGGTCGCGGGTATAGTTCAGCGGTAGAACCTCAGCCTTCCAAGCTGATGACGCGAGTTCGATCCTCGCTACCCGCTCCACACAGGAGTTGTTTCATAGAGGAAGGTTGGCTCATATAGCTCAGGCGGTAGAGCACTTCCTTGGTAAGGAAGAGGTCACCGGTTCAAGTCCGGTTATGAGCTCCATTCCAGGGGAACTGAACAATCAGTACTCCACGGGGTGTTGTTCTGATTCAAGCAATTGAATTGGTAATTGAAGGAGAGAGACAGTAATGCCCAAAGAGAAGTTTGAGCGAACGAAACCGCATGTCAACGTAGGAACGATAGGCCATGTTGACCATGGCAAGACGACGTTAACGGCGGCGATAAC
>LXNI01000835.1_pt1 | contig 32276 bp, 21 predicted proteins | sample 809091 | NCBI WGS metagenome assembly LXNI01 (sample SAMN04870527, study PRJNA318959) | sponge metagenome | biome: 01000161; feature: marine sponge reef; material: water | host: Sarcotragus foetidus | place: Greece: Milos, Mediterranean Sea | collected 2013-05-29 | depth 5-7 m | reverse complement strand
TACACTCCGACAGGCCGGCTATATCGGCACACAAGGCATTATCCCCTGGTTACACAACCGGGAATTGATCCTGAACTATGTCTGACATCATCACTGTATTTGCTCTTGGAAATGCAGGGTACCGCGAAGAGGAACGGGAAATGATCCCCCTCTGCCAGGAAGAAGGACTGGCAGTTCTGCCCTGGTCCCCTCTGGCCCGCGGCTTACTGGCCCGTGCGGAGTCTCTCGAAGATCCACTCTCCACTCCACGAGCCAAGAGTGATGAGCTTATGCACGAACGCTATACCGCCCCCGAGGACGCCAATGTTATTCATGCTCTGCGAAAACTCGCAGATGAGCGCGGGGACCCACCCGCAGAAATAGCCATGGCATGGCTGTTGTCAAAACCAGGAGTAACGGCTCCCATTGTCGGAGTATCACAATTGCCCCACCTGGAAAGTGCTGTTCGCAGCGTTTCGCTTGAGCTCTCTGCCGAAGAGATAGCCAAGCTGGAAGCTCCCTATGTCCCCCATCGTATCCTTGGACATTAGCGAAGGAACGCTCCTTTAAGTCCACCATCGACGGTTAGGATTTGTCCTGTGGTTTTTCCAAGCTTGCTGCTGGCCAAAAGCATTGCAGCCTCGGCCTGATCTTTGGCTGTCACGCGCTGCCCGGTGAGCGTTCGTCCAGCATAAAAATCTGCGAGACGCTCGCGTAACTTGTCCGTGGATTCGGTAGAACTGCAGGGCAGCGAGTACTTGCGTAAAGAGTTGATCACACGCGCACGTCCGAACATGCTGCTGCCGGCGATGACCGTTGCAGGTGCAATCCCATTAACGCGAATCAAAGGGGCATAGGCAACCGCAAGTTCACGCACCAGATGATTGAGTGCACTCTTACTCGTATCGTAAGCCATGCTCCCTGACTTGGGAACAACTCCATTTACACTTCCAGTGAGGACGAGGCTGCCTCGCAGCTCCTGCGCCTCCCAGATGTTTGCTGCTTCACTGGCCACGATGTAAGGTCCCTTCACATTTACTGCAAACGTTTTGTCCCACGCTGCATCTGGAACACCCCCCGTTGCATCAGCTCCAGGAAACATCCCTGCTGTGATAATCACATGATCCAGCCCGCCATAAGCCAGAATTGTGGTCTCCATCACCTTGCGAACGGCGGTGCGCTCCGTTATATCACAACCCAGACCAATTGCACTTCCGCATCCTGATACCCCGGTTCCTGCAACGCCGATCCCCGCCCCGACAGACTGCAGAATAGTACCGCTCACCTCTTTTGCTGCAGTTTCGTTGAGATCAATGGCAACAATATTCGCCCCTGCTGCCGCCATACGGGCCGCTGTCTCCCTACCAATGCCGCTGCCCGCACCAAAGATTGCAACAACCTGCCCCGCAAATTCTTTTCCCTGTGGCATTCTGCGAAGCTTGGCTTCTTCCAAGGACCAATATTCAATGTCAAAGGCTTCCTGTCTCGGTAGAGCAGTGTACGTCGAAACCGCCTCGGCACCTTGCATGACGCCAATGGCTGCACGATAAAATTCTGCTGTTACACGACTCTCACTCTTTGATTTACCCCAAGCGATGAGACCAATCCCCGGAATCAGAGTAACCGTAGGTTCCACAGTTCTTATCGGTGGAGAGTCTGCATGCCTATGGGACGCGTAATAAGCTGCATAATCCTTTCGGTATTGCTCAAGGCCTGTATCAAGTGCTACTTTTAGGGCATCAACATCTCCCTGCCTGGAATCCCATTCCACGTAGAGCGGCTTGATTTTAGTGCGCAGGAAATGATCCGGGCAGGATGTCCCCAACTCCGCGAGACGTGGGGCATCTGCAGAATTCACAAAATCAACGACCTGTGGATCCAGTTCCAGCGTAGCAATGCAGCGTTTATGTTGACTGACTCTTCCGCGCAGCCACGGCAGAATGTCCACCAATACAGACTTGCGCGCTGCCCCGTTTAACGCCTTGTGGCGCACTCCACCAAACGCATAAGTACCTGCTCCCCGATCGGCGAGAAAATTTTCTGCACGCTCGGCAAGTGCCAGGCTGAGGTGATAGCATGCTTTATCGCTCTCTGCCCAGTTGATCAGGCCATGCCCTCCCAGCAATACGCCTTTTGCTTCCGGGTATTCTGCACAAACGGCTTGCAGCTTTAACCCAAGCTCAAAACCCGGCCGCTGCCAGTCAACCCAGATCACATCCGTTCCGTAGATCTCACGTGTTAGCGCAGGACCATCCGCGGCCGTCGCCAGTGCTATGCAGGCAACCGGGTGCGTGTGATCCACATGCGAGAACGGTATAAAGCTGTGCAATGGCGTGTCGATAGAAGGTGCCCGTGTGTTAAGATTAAAAACACAATGCCTATACGCCGCAACCATCGCATCTTCAGCCGCTGACTTTACACCTCGTGGAGATTTGCTGTTGTATAGCTGCTGAAGCGCAAGTAATCGGTCCTGATACAATGATGCAAAGTTCTTCCGTGTAGCAGTCCGAAGATCACCGCCCGATCCCTTGATCCACAACACGGACACTCTCTCTCCGGTCAACCGATCTTTTTCTTCGAGTTTGGTGGATGTGTTGCCACCACCTGTGTTGGTGATCCGCCAATCCTGTCCCAATAAATTTGAGCGATAGATGAGACACTCCACGGGATCAAGCGTATTCGCGACATGGTCCTCCCAGCGATCAGTGATGTACTTGAAAGTAGAAGGTTCAGGAATGGACAAAGACATCTGCATAAGTTTTTGATGGTCGATAACCCCACTGGGCATAACGGAATATGATGATGAAACATCCAGCGGTACGAGGAACTAGCACAGAAGCATCCGCCCGGTCAGGAGTCGATTGATCAGATTCAATTCTGGCACCACATGCAGAGAGGCTAAACACATTATCCAGATACACCGCAGAACAACACTGCTTCATTTAAGGGATTCTATACGAGAAAGCATTGCCTGCCGGTAATGTTCATCGCTGCGACCCGCTATGCGTACCACCTCCGATGCCTCCATAAAGATCGGAGGCCCCAGTGCTGCTGCATCAAGGTAAATGCGTGCAGCTTTTTCGGCCATAGAAAGTGCAGCTGCAACCTCCTGCGCTGTACCCCCCAACGCAATGATACCATGATTTTTGAGCAATATGGTCTTGGGGACATGACCAGTGGCTGTACGATAGGTGCGGACGGCCTCTGCTATGTGACGCGCAAGCACTATGCCGGGATCTACATATGGTACAATTGCAGATGAGGGGCCTGTATAAACGACCTGATCGGGAACCAGTCGATGCAAAGCAAACTTCTCTGCGTGTGCTGAACACATAAGGGCGCTAACCGCTCTGGCGTGTACATGCCCAACATAAGCTACACCGGGAAGCGTGAGCAGCCAAGCATGAAACATGGTCTCCACAGAGGGCTTGAGCGCACACGAATGCTGACGGGAGTCCAAAAGTGATTTATTGGCTTCCTCATCGATCATCGGGGATGCGTCCTCAACAGCATCAACAAGTGAGCGCGCTCTGACCTCGACCAGTTCGTCCTCAGTCAATGTGGCGAGAGAGGTGCCGCTCGCCTTAACAAGAAAAAACTCTGAATCCAACTTACCCGACACGTTGCCCTCTCCAAAAATTGCCATCTGTCGGGCATCTCCTAAAAAGTGTGCAAGTTCAAGAAGCTCTGCACGAACCTCCGATACGGAACCCATTGCAGCAATAGTATCTAATGGCGTGAAGTCACGTTTTTATGGAGTGAGCATGCAAACCCGATCAACCTGCAGACCCATTGATCATAAGTAAATAGGAAGGTTGCAATCCCGGTCTACAACAGATATAAGCGTCGTTCCTGCCCTGATTAGGATTTTTGAGGAATCATATACCTGAATACCCGCTTCCTGTCGCTATTCGCAGTACTGAAAATACGCTATAACAAGGAATATGATTCTGAGAGTAGCGTATAATTTTCTGTAATTTACCCCATCAGTCGCCCGGTATGCCTGACTGGTCTATACATGTGCAGCAAGATTACTTTCGCCCAGTCAATGCAAGACGCAGAGACTGACCGGCAAGTGCACACAGAGATGTGTGGACTTCATGCTGTCTACCACACGGGCAGTCATCCGATTGATTTTTCGGTCTTTGATCCCTACAACAGCCTTTCTCCCTATTGGTCCACCACTAAGAGTTGTTTTCTTGCTGCCGTGTTTGTTCTTCTCCAGTCTACCGAAATAGGATTTATCTACTTCGATCGGTCCAGTAAAGGGTGAGGACGCTCAGTTCCAAATGCTACACGGATTCTCTGTAGCATGTACCACGCCGTTGGCTGCGAAACCCCAATATCCCAATACAGCTTCATACCGGAGATTCCTTTTAAGCTGGTCAACTCCAAGTAAATCGCATAAACCCAAGTCAGATAGGGTAATCTACTGTTTTCCATAGCGTTCCTTTGCGAACACCGAAGAAACACTCGCATGGACGGCAACGATAGGAAAGTGTCTTGTGTGTAGACTCGTGTGTATCCGTTCCTTTGCAACGTGGGCATACCCGACCGTTCGGCCACATAATACGCTCAATCCATACTCCAGCCGTTTCCTCATCGGGAAACTTTTGAGCCAGTTGAATCACGGTAATTCCTTCCCAGAAATTTCGCCACGGCCTTTTCCTTATGTTCATGATACCATTCTGTTTGAGTTGTTACGTACCTTTTTATACATGACATCACGTCCAAATTTTCACTTCTTATCTTTAGAATTCCCCAAATCAATAACGCGATGCTTCGTCTGCTGACTACTTTCTGTTTTGCCAGCCTTCTCTGTGCGTCTGTGACGACTGCACAGGAACAGGTGCTCAATAGCACGCTGAGTACGGAGGGCGGCCCTCTGCTGGATGTGGACCGCGGCAGTGCCGGTTTGTGGCAGCAGCTGCTGAAATTGTCCACTACCGCAAGCATGCTGCATACGGTAGCCCATCCGGACGATGAGCATGCCGGGCTGTTGACATACCTAAGTCGTGGCGCCGGCGCCAGGGTCGCCCTGCTCTCCATCAATCGGGGTGAAGCTGGGGCCAATGCCATTGGGCCTGAACTCTTCGATGGCCTCGGTTTGATCCGTACCGAGGAGTTGCGGCTTTCGGGACGTTACTATGGGCTGGATGGACTTTATTTTTCGAGCGCGCTGGATTACGGCTACTCTAAAACACTTGAAGAAGCCCTCAGGAGCTGGGATGCGGAGCGGGTACTTTCCGACATGGTTCGGGTCATTCGCATGAATCGCCCGCTGGTGGTGATTTCCAGGTTTCACGGATCACCCCGGGATGGGCACGGCAACCATCAGGCTGTGGGCATGCTAACGCCCGATGCCGTTGCGGCAGCGGCAGACCCCGAACGGTTTGCCGAGCAGATAATCGAAGAGGGATTGCGGCCGTGGAAAGTGCGCAAGCTGTACCGCGGCGGTGTGCGGGAAAATGAGCCCTGGAATGTGAACTTCGATGCCGGTAGGTACAGTCCCTGGCTGGGTGATTCCTACTATAATTTTGGCACGTATGGACTAAGTCTGCAGCGTTCGCAGACCAGCGGCCGTACGCGCACCAGTCTTGGCCCAGTGCCGTACTACTATGAGCGCCTGTCGGAACCAGGAGCGGAGTCTGAATCTAGCTTCTTTGACGGGCTGGATGTGACGCTGGCCGGGTTGTTTGAATTGACCGGTGACATGCCTCCAGAAGGGGGGGCTAATCTGCTTGATGAGATTGCTACACATGTGCATGCCGCCCTCATGGCCGCCCGCCCGGGCCACCCTGATGCCGTGGTCGGCGATCTGACGGCCGGTCTGGCCAAGACACGCGAGCTCCTGGGGCTGTTGCCGGAGGAATCCGAATCAGCCTTCGTACTGAAGATCAAGGAGGAGCAGTTTCAGCACGCAATTGCCACGGCCGTGGGCCTAGCGTTCACGGCCACCGCTCAGCCAACAGGTACACCGCCGGCTTTGAGCTTCTGGCAGGCCCCCTCCACCATGGGACCTGTCGTCCGCGGGCAGTCCTTTGAAATTGACGCGCGGGTCTATATCCCGGCCGACATTGCCGCTGATTCCATTACGGTGACCCTCCGAGATCCGACCGGGCTATCACGAGAAGACTGGCAAATCAGCAGTAATGTGAGGCAGACAGCACCGTACCACCAAGTGGTATTTGAGGCTACGGTGCCCAACGATGCCGCCTATGCGCGGCCCTATTTTTTTCGCAACAGTGTCAAGGAGAATCATTACCAGTGGCGCGACCCGCGTTGGAAGCACCGGCCGACCCGGCCTGCAGGCCTGCAGGCGGTGGCCAGCCTAAATATCATGGGGGTACCTATTCATCTGGTTCGCGGTGTCCAAACTCGTGAGGCGAATCTGCCGTACGGACACGTAATGCGAAAGCTACAGGTGATGCCTGCGTTGGTGATCAATGTGTCACCAGCCCAGCGAGTCGTAACCCCACAGGCATCAGGCAGTCAGTTTACCGTCTCCACTGAGATTATTAACAATGTCCCCGGCGGCACTGTCGGTTCTCTGGACCTTCAGCTGCCTGAAGGCTGGACAGCCAGCCCTTCCAGCCATAAGCTGACATTCGCGCAGGCCGGAGAACGTCAGCTCTTCGCCTTTGAGGTCCATGTGCCGGACTTGGAAGCTGGTCATGTTTATGATGTACGGGCTGTCGCGCAGGTGGGAGATGTCACCGTATCGGAGGGCTACCAGGTTATCCGGCACCGCGATATGGAAACGCGATACTTGTTTCGCGAGGCCACCACACAGGTCACCGGACTTCAAGTTGACATTTCCCCGGACTTGAATGTCGGCTATGTAATGGGGGTCGGAGATGAAGTTCCTTCAGCCATCCAGCAGTTGGGCGCCGCCGTAACGCTACTGCAAGAAGCTGACCTGGCTAGTGGCACCTTAAGCGAATTTGATGCGATTGTGATTGGCACGCGCGCTTATGCTGTACGGCAAGACCTGCTGACCTACAACCGTCGGCTGCTGGAATATGCGCATGCCGGAGGCAATTTGATTGTGCTCTACCAGACGCAGGAGTTTGTCCCGGACCAGATGGCGCCTGTATCCGCCCAACTGCCCAGAGGCGCGGAGGAGGTTTCCGAAGAAGATGCCCCTGTGACCATTCTTGCGCCCGACCACCCGGTGTTTGCGGGGCCTAACCCGATCACCGTGGCGGATTTTGATGGCTGGGTTGAGCAGCGCGGATCGAAATTCTTTACTGAGTGGGATAACGCCTATACACCGCTGATTGAAATGCATGATACCGGTCAGGCGCCCCAGCGGGGGGCGTTCCTTATCGCAGATCACGGACAGGGACACTATACCTACTGTGCATTGGCGTTACACCGACAGCTCCCCTATTCGGTGGCTGGCGCATATCGGCTGCTCGCCAATCTGCTGTCCATGTAGCCAATGCCCGTCTAGATCTCGTTGAAGCTTTTGACTAGGAAAGCAGACAAAAGCTGCTGCAGGCGCTGCTGCTGAATCCGGCTACCCCTTCGTACCGGGGCGCGGCCAGCCTCATACCAGAATTATGCCGACTGCAGTCCGATAGCTGCCGCCGTTGACCTGATATTTTTGGGTGGAACCCTTGCACTTTCTTAATGCGCTCGCATATTGCATTAGAATTTCGCGTATCGTATATTGTGTGTGCATATATACTCGCGTACGTTTGTTAGTTCGTACGTACCCGAATGAACCTAGTTGGGCTATATTAACCGGACTCATGCTGAATACGAAAAGAGCATTACTTTCACTTATGTTGATTGCGCTTGCGGTGCCGTCGGTGCTGGCGCAGTCAACGGTATCCGGGACTGTGCGTGACGGCACAACCAGCGACCCGCTGCCCGGAGCGAGCATCGTCGTCAAAGGTACTACCCAAGGCGGAACGACCGACATGAACGGCAATTATGTCGTGACCGTTCCTTCGCTGCAGGACACATTGGTGTTTTCCTTTATTGGCTTTGACACGCAGGAAATCGCCATCGACGGACGTAGTGAGATTGATGTCACGCTGGTTGAAATCGCGTACGAAATCGGTGAGGAGCTTGTGGTGACTGGATACGGTTCCCAGGAGCGTAGGACAATTACCGGCGCGGTGGCCAGTCTAGACGACGAAGACTTCGTATCCGGCAATGTCAACTCAGCGGCCGAGCTCATTCAGGGCAAGGTGGCTGGACTTCAGATAACCACCCGCAACGGCAACCCGAATGATGAGGCCGAGATCCGCCTCCGCGGTATCTCCTCGTTTGGAGCCAATCAGTCGCCACTCGTCGTGGTAGATGGCGTGATCGGAGCTAACTGGGACAACTTGGACCCCTCGGATATTGCCTCAATAGAAGTACTCAAAGACGCCTCTGCCGCGGCCATCTACGGAACGCGCGGCTCCGCCGGCGTTATTCTGGTAACGACCAAGAACGGTGAGGCGCGAAGGGGCGTGTCTGTAGATTATAATGCCTACTACACGTTTGAGGGTATTGAAAACCGCTTGGATGTGCTAAGCGGTGATGAGTACCGCCGGCTATCGAATGAAACCGGTCTGAACGCGCCGGATCTGGGCTCAAGCACCGACTGGTTCAAGGAAGTCACCCAGCAGGGATCGAACATGGTTCACAACCTCGCGCTTAGCGGCGGCAATGAGAACACGGTCTATCGTGTATCCGGTAATTTCCGGGACCGGAACGGCATCCAGCGCTATACCGGCTTTCAGGAAATCGGTGGCCGACTGAATTTCACTCAGTGGGCCTTGAATCATGATCTGGAGCTTACGATCCAGTTGGCGGCGACGAAGAAAGATCAAAATTTCGGATTCGCCGACGCTTTCAAGTTTTCCGGCATCATGAATCCGACCGCTCCCGTCACCGCCGATGGCTTTGAAAATACCGGTGGCTACTTTGAGCAACCTCTGTTCAACTACTTCAACCCGGTCGCTATTATTGAGGAAGGCGAGCGTCTCGGCGAGAGCAAGTATTTCACCGGAGTATTCAGGGGCGAGTATAACTTGAGCTTTGTACTGCCCGGACTGTCGTTTGCCACGCAATATTCCTTCCAGACTGAAGACCAAATTGCCCGTCAGTTCTTTTCGCGTAAGCATAAAGTTGGAGGCGGGGCCACAGCCGCTTCACTGGGTCCGGGCCGGGCTACACAAGCCTATCTGGACTTGAGTAGTGAGCTGTTTGAAACCACGCTCCACTATTCCGGTGATGTGGCAGGATCCACTTCACTGGAAGCCTTCGCCGGCTACTCATTTAACGACTTTGTTGATGAAGGCTTTAATGCGTCTGGCGGTGATTTCATCGCGGACAATGTCGCGTTCAACAACTTCTCTTTCGCGCAGGACTTTAGTCAGGGTGAAGGGTCAGTAAGCAGTTTCCGAAGCACGCACCGTCTGGTGGCTTTCTTTGGACGGGCCAATATCAATTATGACGGTACGGTGTTTGCCAACGCCAGTCTGCGACGTGAAGGCTCTTCACGCTTCGGCGTGGACAACAAATGGGGTCTATTCTGGGCCGCAGGAGTTGGACTGGAAGTCAGCAACCTTGTCGACATCCCCTACCTCAGCTCTCTGCGGCTGCGTGGAAGCATAGGTAAAACGGGTCAGGATGCTCCGCTGAGCGGCCTTGCCCTGCAGCGATTCGCTCCGGCTGGCAACTTCTTTGTCAACGGTCAATTCATCCAGAGCTTCGGCCCGGTGAGTAACCCGAATCCGGACCTGAAATGGGAGGAGAAGACGGAGCTCAACATTGGAGTCGACTTCGTGACAGCTGCCGAACGTGTCAGTGGTCGTATTGATTTTTACAATTCTACCACGAGTGACTTGCTGTTTGAAGTCAGCGTCCCAGTGCCGCCGAACCTGTTTCCCACTACCTGGACCAATGTAGGTGAGCTGGAAACCAGTGGTCTGGAGATCTCGCTCGATATTGATGTGTTGCGTGGCGACAGCCCGTTGACCTGGAATACCGGGCTAGTAGCTTCCTTCTACTCGGAAACGATGCTTAACAAGTTTCACACTGAGGATGTGCAGTTCCTCGCCAGCCCAGGATCACCCGGTCTCAATACACCGGACCTGATCCGGGTTAAACAAGGGGAGCCAATCGGACAGCTTTGGGGACCGCAGTTTTCCCGCATCGGTGATAACGGCCAATGGCTCTTCCTGAAACCGGATGGATCGGAAGTGGAATACGGTGGACTGTCATTCCCGGATGATGAACAGATCCTTGGCAACGGCCTTCCAGACTTTCAGATCGGCTGGACCAACTACATGCGCGTCGGGGACTTTGATTTGAGCTTCTTCCTGGAAGGCGTATTTGGGCACCAGTTGGCCAACATGTTCAGCCTGTTTTATTCCGTGCCCAAGCAAATTTCGTCCTACAACGTGCTGTCGCACGCGTTTGAACTGAGTGATCTCAAGGACGACCCGCGCTGGTCCAGCTACTACATTGAAGATGCTGACTATTTGCGTCTGAACAATGCCTCCGTGGGCTACACGTTGCCGGCTCGGGTGTTGAGTAACAGCCCAGTCCGCCGTGTGAGACTATATCTGACCGGAAACAACCTGTTCACTATAACGGGATATACCGGTCTGAATCCGCAGGTGCGGTATGTGGATCGCAACCAGGGTCAGTCGGAACAGGGCTCCAGCGGAGGACCGCTGGCTCCTGGGATTGAGCGGAGGATTGAGTGGTTTACCACGAGATCCATCAGCTTTGGCATAAACGTAAGCTTGTAAACAGAGAGGAACCACAGACATCATGAAACCGAAAACAATCCTTTCTTCGCTGGCCCTCGCCGTTGGCCTGCTGTTTTATTCAGTGGGTTGCACGGATCTGACGGACACAGTCGACAGCCAGGTTACGGCTGAAACCTTTTTTCAAAATGACCAGCAGTTCATCTCAGCTATGGGTGATGCCTACAGCAGGCTAACAGCCGTGGGCGGTGGTGGATCGCCGGCACAGTTTAATGAGGCCACCACAGATGAGATCATAGTGCCTGCCCGGGGGCAGGACTGGTCCGAAGGTGGATTCTGGTACAGAGTCAACAGCCACTCTTGGACCGATGCCGACGGTACATTCAACGGATTCTGGCAGACTTACTTCTCTGGAATCAACAACGCCAACAGGCTGATTTTTCAGTTTGAAAGCGCCGTGGAGTCCGGGGCTGCCGATCCTGCGCTTGCGGCGACCTTCATTTCTGAGCTGGTGGCTATGCGCGCTTTCTATTACTTCTGGCTGCTGGATGCATTCGGCAATGTTCCGATTGTAACTAGTTTCGTGGATGCCGAGGAGAAGCCCTCACAGCCGTCCTCAAATTTTGCGGAGGGACGACAGATGGTGTTTCAGTTTGTAGAGAAGGAGCTCCTTGATAACCTGGGTAATCTTAGCTCCGATCCGCGTGCTACTTACGGGCGCATGAACCAGTATGTGGCGCGCATGACGCTTGCCAAGCTCTACATGAATGCCGAGGTCTACACGGGTGCCGCCAGATGGAGCGATGCGCTGACGCAGCTGAACGAGATTATCAACTCCGGCCAGTATTCCCTAGCGGCGAATTATCACGACAATTTTGCCGTCCAGAATGACGGATCACCAGAGAACATCTTTGTCGTCCCTTATGACAAGGTGTTTCTGACCGGGTTGAATCTCCACCAGATGACGTTGCACTACGGTAGCCAGAATACCTACAACTTCCAATTCCAGCCGTGGAACGGATGGAGCGCCACGCAGAAGATGTATGAGTCCGTCATTGATCCAGTGCAGAATCCAGGGCCCCAAGGTGAGGTCTGGGGCTCTCAGCCGACCGCGGATGACGCGGGCTTGGAGCGTGTAATGGGCACCCTAGATGACCGGCTAGGCAATTTCCTGGTGGGTCCCCAATATACTTCCGGAGGCGAAAGGATCACTGACTCTGGCATTTATAGTGACTTTGACCTGAATGGACCACCCCTTACGTTCACGCCGGCTATGAATGACCTTGAGGCGGTGGCCTGTCGCCAGTGCGGAGCTCGAATTGGCAAATATGCATTTGAGAACGGCATTGGCAGCTCCGGCAGCAATGATTTTGTGATCTACCGCTACGCGGATGTATTGCTGCTTAAGGCGGAAGCTTTGTGGCGGATGAATGCGGGAAGTTCGGAGGCTTTAGCCCTCGTCAACCAGATCCGTGTGCGCTCCGGTGTGGATCCGTTCGCGAGTCTGGATGCCGACAAACTCATAGGTGAACGCGGCAGAGAACTGTTCTGGGAGCAGACCCGTCGTCAGGACCTGATCCGCTTTGCCGGCGTGGAAGGCGGACAGACCCGCTATAATGATCCGTGGCAATTCAAGCCAATTTCGGAGAGTTGGCGCAATGTCGCCCCGATTCCGCGCAATCAGTTGGAAGCCAATTCCAATCTCGTGCAGAATCCCGGATACTAGTCAAATCACCTCGCACAGTCATAGCGCCTCGTCGGACAACCGGCGGGGCGCTTTTTCGTTGCACCGGAATGGACAGGTCGGTCAGTAGTCGATGCAATAATCTGATCGCTGGTTTCGCTTAGCCCTCGCTCTCTTCTCATCAGAATCTCTACTATTACTAGTTCAAATATTCCGCGCATTCCAGACCTTGCCCTCTTGCTTGGGCTTTGCGCTCCAGCCTAGGCGAAGTCGGGAACGGTGACCTGAGTATACATACCACACCGTTGGTCACGAAACCCCAATATCCCGGTACAGCTTCATACTGGAGATTCCTTTTAAGCGGGTCAACTCCGAGTTAATTGCATTAACCCAAGTCAGATAGGATAATCTACTGTTTTCCATAAGCGTTCCTTTGCGAACACTGAGAAACACTGCATGGACGTCAACGATAGGGAAATGTCTTGTGTGTAGACTCGTGTGTATCCGTTCCTTTGCAACGTGGGCATACTCGACCGTTCGGCCATATAATACGCTCAATCCATACCCTAGCCATTTCCTCATCGGGAAACTTGTGAGCCAGTTGAATCACGGTAACTCCTTCCCGGTGGTTACGCCCCGGGCCTTTTCCTTTGTTCATATGCCTTTCTGTTTGAGTTGTTACGTACTTTATTTATGTATGATATCACGTCTAAAGCTTCACTTCTCTTTAATAATTCTCAAATCAAGTGAATGACCGGTGGTCACGGGGAGACTGAATGCGACCGCAAATATACTGGGATCGGGGCATCTGCACGGCGAGGAGCGTTAATCGTGAACCGGGTATTACCGCGTAATATGAGATCTCAGATATACAACCGCCTGGCTAAACTCTTCTCTGGCACACTCACACAGAGCTCCCTGCCCATTGTGTCTCTATGCCTGGTGTTCGGTGCATGCAAGCACGATACACGACTGTTTGAACTGTTAAGCTCCGAACAAACTGGTATCACCTTTGCCAATAACCTTGTGCCTGCCGAAACCCTAAACACCTATGTCTTCCGCAATTTCTACAACGGTGGCGGGGTTGCAATCGGGGATTTAAACAATGACGGCCTAGCAGATATTTTCCTGACCGGTAATCAGGTATCCAACAGACTCTATCTTAATCAGGGAGACTTCCGCTTTGAGGACGTTACCGAAAGCGCTGGCCTATACTCAGCGAATGTATGGACTACGGGGGTCAGCCTGGTAGATATAAACAGCGATGGTTGGCTGGATATCTATTTAAGCAAATCCGGGCCACCGGGTGGAGTACGTCGCCATAACGAACTGTTCATTAACCAGCAGAACGCTACTTTCATTGAACTGGCCCATGAGTACGGTCTTGCCTTTCAGGCCCTCGGAATACATGCCTCTTTTTTTGATTACGATGGTGACCGTGACCTAGATGCCTACGTTCTGAGTAATCCGGTCCGTTCGCTTGATGACTTGGAACCTGCTCCGAATCTCCGACAATTCCCCGATCCAGACGGTGGTAACCGACTCTTGCGTAACGACGGCAGTCGATTTGCCGACATAACAGCAGACGCAAATATCTACAGCAGCAAAATTGGCTTCGGCCTGGGAGTATCAACCGGAGATCTGAACCGGGATGGATGGACTGATCTGTATATTTCAAATGACTTCTTTGAACGTGACTACCTATACCTCAACCAGCGGGATGGCACATTTACGGAAGCAGGTACCCGCATGATCAGTACGATGAGCCTGAGCTCCATGGGGGGTGATATCGCAGACTACAATGGTGATGGGTGGCCCGATATTTTTGTTTCTGACATGCTGCCTGATCTATCATGGCGGTATCAATCCCGCATTGCATTCCCATCTTGGTCGGATTATGTCAGCAGACTGATGAACGGCTATCACCACCAGGCTACACGCAATACCCTTCAGTTAAATCGCGGAAGATCCCCTGATGGACACTTGCAGTTTAGCGAGGTGTCCCGCATCGCAGGCCTAGAAAGCACTGACTGGAGCTGGGGAGGCCTGATTGCCGATTTCGATTTGGATGGTCGGAGGGATATTTTTGTGCCCAATGGCATTTTCAAAGACCTATTGGATCAGGACTTTATTGCCCGGGCCTCCAATACTGACTCTCTGCGGGCGTTCTTTCTCGCGTATGAGCAGCCAATCCTAGAACTTTTGGAACATGTCCCCTCGCATTCATTGCCGAACCATATGTTCGCAGGTCAGCAGGGTCTGCATTTCAAGGACGTAAGCGGGGCATGGGGCTTGGCACTGCCGAGTTTTTCTAATGGAGCAGCATATGGAGATCTAGATAACGATGGGGATCTGGATCTGGTCGTCAATAATGTTAATATGCCGGCTTTTATCTACCGTAGCCATGCAACCTCACTGTATCCTGACCACCGCTGGCTGCAGGTAAAACTGGACGGCGCCCCACCCAATACCTTCGGGGTCGGCACCCAAGTGAGCATCTGGGCGAACGGGATGCAATGGTACGCCGAACAATTCCTGCAGCGCAGTTTCCAATCCAGTGTAGATCCCGTGCTGCACTTTGGCTTCACTGGACCGTTAGATTCTGTAGTTGTCCAATGGGCACACGGTGACCGGCAAGTCATTACGGATGTCAAACATAATTCGCGTCTGACTATTACCGAAGTCCAATGAGCCGATCCGGCTTTTCGTTATCATGCTTTTTGGTGCTTCTTTTGTTAGCAGCCTGTGAACGAACTCCCTCGCTCGAGGCTATAGTAGCCCGTGAGTTGGCCCGGCCTGACACAGTCCGTGAGATATTCCTTAACTACGAACTGGGGATGTCACGCCAGGCATTCTATGATTCAAGTTGGGCGTTGAATCGGCGCGGTCTGGTCACGCACGGCCCCCAAAACCAGAATGTGCTTTACAAGCTCTCAGATGCCCTTCCCTATGAGGCTACAATGCTTTACTATCCCGACTTCAAGGATGACCGTGTAGTCCAGATGCGCACCCGCTTCCAATACGATGCCTGGGCCCCCTGGAATCGGCGCCTTTGGTCTGACAGTCTGCTTCTGGATGTTAGGCAATTAATGGAGGCATGGTATGGCAAAGGATTCATCACACAAGAGGTCTCCATACCATTGAATGGTCTCACTCATGAGTTCGTGAAGATTGACGCAAACCGTCAGATCACCATCCGACTTGCTTCAGACAGTGATGTTCTTGTAATGATCACGGATCTACGAGCTACTTTGCCCGAAGACGATGGATAAATCGGCCTTCGTCCTGCTGGCAGGCTTTCTGTGTGCGTGCGCCGCAGAACAGAAGCCGCTTTTTGAACAAATCCCCGCCATAGAGGCGGGGATCGACTTTGAGAATACGCTGCGGTATGATGATGACTTCAATGTTTATCGCTACCGTAACTTCTATAACGGAGGTGGCGTCGCAATCGGAGACGTTAACGGCGATGGACTCCCCGATGTGTTTCTGACCGGCAACCAAGTACCCAACCGTCTGTATCTGAACCGGGGTGACTTTCTGTTTGAAGACGTATCCGAAGAAGCTGGTGTCTTGGGCATGCGTGCCTGGAGCACAGGGGTAAGTATGGCGGATCTCAATGGGGACGGACACCTGGATATTTATGTCTGTAACTCAGGGATTGCACCCGGAGATGATCGGCGAAACGAGCTTTACATCAATCAGGGCGATGGGACCTTCGTGGAAACAGCACACTCCTATGGACTCGATGATGCCGGACTGTCAACACATGCGACTTTCCTGGACTACGACCTTGACGGTGATGTAGACATGTTTCTGGTTAACAACTCGTTTCGCAGTATCCTGGATTTTAATCTCGAAGTCAATACGCGCCATATACCGCATATGGTCGGCGGAGACCGGTTATTCCGTAATGAGGCCCCGGATGCACGTTTTACTGATGTAACTGTATCGTCCGGGATCTACAACAGTGAAATTGGCTTTGGTCTTGGTGCTTCCGTGGGAGATGTGAACCGTGATGGATGGCCCGATCTCTATATCTCCAATGATTTCTTTGAACATGATTACCTCTACATAAATAATCAGGACGGGACTTTCTCGGAGTCGCTTCGCAAGAGCATAAAGAGTGTAAGTGCAGCAGCGATGGGGGCCGATATGGCCGATCTTAACGGCGATGGTTATCTGGACATTTTCGTCACCGACATGCTGCCGGCAACGAATGATCGCCTCAAGACTGTATCCTCTTTCGATAGCTGGACGCGCTATCAAGCCTATGTACGCGATGACTACTATCACCAGTTTACGCGCAATACGCTACAGATTAACCGGGGACCCGGGCCTGATACTCCTTCCGAGATTCGCTTCACTGAAGCTGGGCGGCTGCTCAGCGTTGAAGCGAGTGATTGGAGTTGGGGAGCACTCATAGCTGACTACGATCACAACGGAAAACGAGACATCTTTGTAGCCAACGGCATCTACCGTGATCTTACCAATGCAGACTATCTGACAGCAATTCGTGACGAAAATACCCGAGACATCCTGACCAGTGAGAATTATGTGGATTGGAAAACATTAATCGAAATGATTCCGGTTCAGGCAGTCCCGAATCACATGTTTGCCGGCCTCGAAAGGCAGCCTTTCGTTGATGTAACCCAAGCGTGGGGCCTCGCGACACCAGGTTTTTCAAATGGAAGCGCGTACGGTGATCTGGATATAGATGGCGATCTGGACCTGTTGGTCAACAACCTTGGCGGTCCCCCCATGATTTTTCGCAACCGCGCAACCGACCACTTCCGTGACCGCTATTCACTGCAGATTGAACTTGAGGGAATCTCTCCGAATACGCAAGCGGTGGGAACCCAGATCAGCGCCTGGCATGACTCCAGGCTTTGGTATATCGAACAACAACCTGTGAGAGGCTTTCAGAGCAGTGTTGATCCCGTATTACATCTGGGCCTTGGGGACCATATTGAAACATTGGACTCTCTGGTGGTCCGCTGGCCAAACGGTGCAACAACCCTTTATGAGACTGTGACCACAAACCAGCGCCTGCAACTCCAGGAACCTCCAGCGAGCCCACACACCAACCAGGGTATCCAAGTGTTACCTACACCACTTCTGATCCCTCTTGATGCGAATTTGATCGGACTTGACTGGCAACACATAGAGAATGTGTTCAGTGACTTTGACCAGCAGCCTATGCTTTTTCATATGCGCTCAACAGAGGGACCGGCAATGTGTAAAGGAGATTTGAATGGAGATGGAAGAGAGGACCTGTACCTCGGCGGAGCAAGAGGACAATCCGGAGCGATCTTTGTCCAGACTGACCAGGGGTCATTTGAACGAATTGCACAGACCGTCCTTGCAGAGGACGCGCCTTCAGAAGACGTGGACTGCGAGTGGCTTGACGTAGATGCTGACGGAGATCAGGATCTCTACGTAGCGAGCGGCAGCAGTGAATTGCCGAGTAGCAGTTCCGCCCTGGTGGACCGGTTATACATCAATGACGGTGTCGGTAATCTCCAGAGAGGTGAATCGCTCATGAGTCTGGCTACACGCGGGTTTAATCCGACTTCGGCTGTCTGTTCTGCTGATTTCGACGGAGATGGAGATATAGATCTCTTTCTCGGCACCCGGCTGCAGCCATTTGCATATGGCCTTCCAGCCACTAGCCGACTGCTGCTCAACGATGGAACCGGAAAATTCGCCAATGCCACTCCACGGCTTGCCCCAAGCCTGGAATCCATTGGCCTCGTAACGGATGCAGCGTGTGCGGATTTTGATGGGGATGCTGAACCGGATATTCTCATCAGTGGCGAGTGGATGCCGCTCACTTTGTTGAAAAACGACCGCGGTACTCTTACCCCCATGGACACTGGGCTGCAAAGTGCCACAGGATGGTGGCAATCAGTTCTGGCAACAGATATTGACGAAGACGGAGACTTAGACTTTGTTGCGGGCAATCATGGCCTGAACTCACGCTTCAAGCCACCTGTTGAGATGTGGATCAGCGATTTTGACCGTAACGGCAGAGTAGAGCAAATCTTTTCCCGGACCATAGACGGTCGCCAGTTCCCTTGGCATCTGCGTCATGACCTGGTCGAACAACTGCCCCATCTGGTACGCACATTCCCAACCTACGCATCTTATGCGGATGCCACCATTCAGGACATTTTTTCAGACGAGGAACTGAACCGGGCCGTGCACCTACTGGCTACTGAACTCAGAAGTATGATTGGTATTAATGACGGGACGGGGAGCTTCACGCTCATTCCGGGGCCAGAAGAACTACAACTGTCTCCTGTTTACGGGCTGGCTGACCTACAAACTGCACAAGGACACATCATACTGGCAGGAGGTAACCTGCACGAAGTAAAGCCGGAAGCGGGAAGATATGATGCGAGCTATGGTACTGCACTCAGGAGCCCTTCTATGGAACCCCTAACCTGGCACGAGTCCGGCTTCTTTGTCGAGGGACAAGTGCGACAAATCCTGACACTGGAAGCCAACAACCGCACACTGGTGATTGTAGCCCGCAACAATGATACGCTTAGCGTCTTTGCGCATGCGCAGTAGCTATGTTCTGCTTCTGGTGATCCTCATGGGTTGTTCCAGGGTTGGCCCAGATGATACGCTGTTCACACTTTTGGACGGAGACCGGACAGGTGTGCATTTCAGCAACACGCTCGTACCGGAGGACGATTTCAACATCATTGACTATCTGTATTTTTACGACGGTGGCGGCGTCGCAATTGGCGACATCAACAATGACCGTCTGCCTGACATCCTTCTCACGGGCAATCAGGTGTCTGACCGACTCTACCTGAATCGCGGAGACTTCCGGTTTGAAGACATTACCGCAGCAGCCGGAATAGGCTTCAGTGAAAACACCTGGTCAACCGGTGTCAGCATGGCAGACGTGAATGGTGATGGATGGCTTGATATTTATATCTGCCGGGTGAACCACCTCGGAAAAACCGGCCACAACCTGCTTTATATAAACCAGCAGGATGGCACTTTCCAGGAGGAAAGCCGCCGCTACGGGCTCAACTTTGAAGGTCTCTCCACCCATACGACCTGGCTGGATTATGATCGTGACGGAGATCTGGACCTGTACTTGCTCAATCATGCGATCCACTCACGTGAATCACATGTGCCCTCATGGCGAAGAATTATTGATGCTCCAAGGGTCGGGGATAAGTTTTACCGCCAGGATGATGGTTATTTCGTAAGCATTGCGGCGGAAGTAGGGATCTACAGCAGCGCACTGGGATACGGCCTGGGCATAGCAGCGAGTGATCTGAATATAGACGGCTGGCCTGACCTATACGTCGGCAATGATTTCCATGAAGACGACTACCTGTACCTGAATAGCGGACGCGGCACTTTTGTTGAATCCCTTTGGCAAACAACCGGCCATACCAGTCGCTCGACCATGGGGATTGATGTGGCTGACCTGAACAATGATGGCCTGCCTGACATTGTCGCACTGGATATGCTACCATCGGATCTGGCTACGCGACGAACATCCGGCGGCCAAGATGCCGACGTGATCGCCCAGATCAAAGCAGAGCTTGGTTATGGCCCACAGGTTTCACGCAACACGCTGCAGTTGAATCGCGGAGTAACACCTGGTGGACGCCCCTTCTTCAGCGAGATAGCCATCTTTGCCGGCATTGAAGCAACTGACTGGTCCTGGTCTCCCCTAGTGGGTGATTTTGATGGTGATGGCTGGAAAGACCTATACATTACCAATGGGATCCCTGGCCGCCCGAATGATTTGGATTACATAGAGTACGTCTCGGCGCCTGATGTTCAGCGTATACTCAATGTGGGCACACCAGCACAGGAAGCTAAAATTGCACAACGAATGCCTGCTGCTGTTGTGCCCAATTATGCATTCAGAGGTGGAAGCAACCTGCGCTTCGAGGATGTTGGTTCTGACTGGGGACTGGCCGAGCGTGTCATAGGTAATGGTGCAGCGTACGGTGATCTGGATCTGGATGGAGATCTCGACTTGGTCGTCAACGCACTGAATAATAACGCGCTGATTTACCGTAACGAATCCACGAACGGCTATATTTCTGTTCAGTTGCGCGGTGCAGGAAAAAACACATCCGCATTTGGCGCCAGAGTCAGCGTATGGGCAGCTAATATCTACGGTACGCAAGAGCAATTCCCCTCTCGCGGGTTCCAATCATCTGTTGATCACGTATTGAGTTTGGGGATTGGTGACGCACCAGATGCTGATTCTGTGGTTGTGACCTGGCCTTCTGGTCTTCGCACAGTCGTAGGACCTGTGGCTGCCGGTACCCGCCTTATCCTGGATGAGGCGGATGGTGTAGTATTTGAGATTCAAAAGACCCCGTCCCCCGATATAAAGGTTGAACCGGTGAATGATCATGGTCTCTCGTTCGAGCACCAGGAGGATGAAACACGGGATTTTGAAATCCTTCCACTCCTACCGTACTGGCGCAGTGTGCGCGGCCCCGCGCTGGCGGTAGCAGACGTGAACGGGGATAACCTTGAAGATGTCTACCTGGGAGGTGCTCGTGGCCAGTCTGGCGCGCTTTATCTGCAATCGCAGGAAGGTCGTTTTCGGCAAACATCTTTCCCGAACTCGCATGAAACCCATGAAGATACCTATGCTCTATTCCTGGATGCCGATGGGGATGGTGACCAGGACCTGTATGTAGCGAGTGGTGGATGGACCGGACCAAGCACACTGCATCAGGACCGACTGTACATGAACATGGGGTATGGAGGCTTTCTTGCAGATTCCAGCCGACTGCCTGTGATGAATTCAAACGGGACCATCGTAGCTGCGACAGATTTTGATGATGACGGAGATATAGATCTCTTTGTTGGATCAGATACTGCTCCTGAAACATATGGAGAACCCGGACGCAGCAGTCTGCTGCAAAATGATGGAACCGGACATTTTGTTGATATCACTGCACAATGGGCTCCTACTTTGCAACACGCCGGACATGTAACAAGTGCGGTCTGGACAAACCTCTTAGGTTCTCCACTTCCTGATTTAGTCTTAGTTGGGGAATGGATGCCCATCACGGTCTTCGAGAACCTTGGAACCACCCTGGTTAACCGAACAGACTCTCTTGGGCTTTCTGAAACAATCGGTCTCTGGCAAAGCTTATCTGTCCAAGACTTGGATGGAGATGGGTTCAAAGATCTGGTAGCGGGCAATCTCGGCTTGAACACCATGTTGAGTTTACCCCTAGCGTTGTTTGTCGGTGATTTTGATCAGGACGGACGTACAGATCCGGTCGTGGCACAGTGGCAGGAAAAGCAGTGGTATGCATGGGCCACACGGGACATGCTGCTCAACCAAATGCCCGGATTCGCCTCAAAAATACCCACCTATGACGCCTATTCTGATCTCTCCATTGCAGATTTTTTTGGAAGTAGTATTGAACCGAATTACGTGATTCAAACCCTGGAATCTGCGGTTTACTGGAACATGGCAAATAGAGGCTTCACTACGGAAGCACTGCCTGATGAACTCCAATGGGCACCAGTATTGGTTTCAACCTCTGTCCCATTGGATAAATCTGGGGAATCTGCCTGGTTTTTTGCCGGCAACCTGTCTGGAACCAGCGAAGCCCTTGGTACACTGAGTGCAGGATGGGGCTCGGTCGTTTATTTCACAGAAACGCGTGAGACGGCGGTTATTCACGGCACGGGGTTTCGTGTTCCGGGCGATACCCGTGGGATTCGTTTACTCCGGGGCAGTCCCTCTAGGATTATCGTAGTCCGCTCAGATGATGGCCCAATGGTGTTTGAAGTGAGGTCGAGGCTTGATGAATAATCGACTTAGGCACAACCCTTTGGGGATGTTTGATTGAGCTGAGTTCATTCATATACCAGATAGCCGAGATCTTGGCCAACCTGATCACATTGATCGAGAAAAGAACCCAAAGCACCAACATGTCGCTCTAAAGGCGTAGGGCAAAATTAATCGCCCCCAGGTGCGGCCTAGACCCCCGGCAGTCTCTGAACAGTGCGCTTGCTGTTGATTGGGAGACCTTCAGATCTTTGGCTACGGTTTTATAGCTCACAATCCCCCCTCCGATAGTGCTATTAGCAACGTGAGAAAACCGTATGATGCTCTTCCATTTGTTGCTCCGACACCCCGCGAAGCTCCACCCGGAGCTTTCACACTTCAGCACACCGGAGAATCCGGCAGGTTCATAGGAGGTCCACCATCGCGATCAACCTAATGATCACTCCAGACCGCAAGTTCGTTACCGTTGGGGTCAAGAAAATGAAATCTCCGACCACCCGGAAAAGAAAAAATTGACCGACAAATTTTAGAACCAGCAGAGGTAATGCGCTCCAATGTGGCCTCCAAATCCTCTGCATAAAGAACCACCAGCGCAGCGCCCTTGTTACTGTCAGACTTCAACGGGGAGCGGTAGAAGCCGCCATCAAGTCGGCCGTCGTTGAAGGCACAGTAGTCATTACCAAAGTCTTGAAATACCCAACCAAACACCTTCTGATAAAAAACCTTTGTACTCGCAAGATCTTCTGCAGGTAGTTCAATGTAGTTGATTCGGCTGTCTTCAAGCATGATTAGATATTAGATTCCACGCATATACCAGACCCACAACCTCGTGATCCATCGCGAATCATCCTATCTCCCACAATACAAAGATCCCCGTAGAATCAATATACCCTGACCGCTCTTCCATTATCACCCAAGCAAGCCCCCCTTTGTAGACGTCATGTTACCTATATGGGAAGATTCCGCTTTACGGGATTGTTTGACCCATGGTGGTCTCCGAACTCCCGTTGACGCTTCTTAACCAAATTCGCTTCACGAGCCGTCATATGCTCCCCCTAGGCTCCAGGGACATAATTGACGGCTATCCAAACCGACGATGCCATTAATCTGATGCATCCTATCACCAACCTTGCGCGATGCGGCCATAGCCTAGGATTTTTTTTGTATCACTCCTTTTTCTAGGTGAGTTTTGAAACTTTTTTTATTATAACAGTTGTACTGTATATATTAAGTGTCATGAAAGAGCAAAAACACACATTCATTTTGCGCGAACTGGCCGACCTCGTTGGTCTGCCAATACGAACAGTTCGCTATTACATCCAGATAGGACTCATCGACCGTCCCGAAGGAGGTGGGCGTGGCGCCCACTATACAAAACGCCATCTTGAACAGCTTATCGAGATTCGTAAATGGCAGCAGGCCGGTTTGTCTTTGAAGCGCATACGGGAGCTGCTGAAAGTGGATGAAACAGAAACCCTGGTGCCACCACCACGGCCACAGGAAAAGGGATCTATCGAAATTAGAAGCCATGTGATGATTGATCGAGGCATAGAGCTAACCATCGATCCAGCAAGGTCCAATTTGACACCGGAAAAAGCCAGACAGCTGGTTGACAGCGTGATAGAGGCCTACGAAAAAACTCAAACAAGCAAAAATCAACAATCTTCATGAGATCTCTATTGGTAGCGGGTCTCACTTCATTATTGAAGCCACTCAGAAACTAATGATGGACTCACAAAACACGCCTGCGGAGGCACGACAATGACAACCGCAACCTTAGCAAGACTTGAATCAGTTGACGGAGCTGAAATTATTCTTGAATCCGTAGACGTTCGGGCACACTTACAGGGTCTGGTATCCAGAGTCACGGTGACCCAGACATACAAGAATCTGCAAAACACCAATATTGAGGCCGTATATACTTTCCCGCTCCCCTCGGATGCGGTGCTGTTAGATCTTTCTCTGGAACTGAACGGCAAAACACTGCGAGGAGCAGTGAAACGAAACGAGAAGGCGGAGGAGAACTACGAGGATGCTATCGTCGACGGTGACTCTGCAGTACTTCTGAAGAAAAGTAAACTCGATCTCTTTACAATTAACGTAGGGAATCTCCTACCCAATGAAAGAACCACCGTTCAGTTTGAATATGCTCAATTGCATTACTGGCAGGGCGATAGTCTTCGATTTCATCTCCCAACCACAATTGCCCCCCGATATGGCGATCCAATCGCTGCGGATCTTGCTGAGCATGAAGTCCCGGAATACGCATTATCAATAGACCATGGGTTTTCGCTAACCTTCCGTGTTGAAGGAGAACTAGCACTGGCCGACTTCGAGTGCCCCTCACATCCAGTGCGTGTATCAATGAAAAACGGCGTTAGGGAGTTTGTCCTCTCTGGTGGAAGTGCTTTAATGGACCGGGACTTCATTATAACCGTCAAGAAGTCTTCCCAATCTGTACTTGACGGACTGTATGCACAGGATGGTGAAGAGTATGTAGCACTTGCATCGTTTCACCCGGTGCTCCCCGAGGGTTCCACAGAATCAGCCCGGTGTGTGAAGTTGGTAGTAGACTGTTCGGGATCTATGAGTGGAGATTCAATTGATCAGGCGAAAGAGGCCCTCCACGAAATCCTTTCGTCGCTCAGAGCGAACGATTATTTCAATCTGATCACCTTTGGTTCTGACTACAATCTCCTCTTCCCTGAACCTGTACCCGCCAACGCGAACAATATCAAGGAGGCATCACAGTTTGTCGATCGTATTGATGCGAACATGGGGGGAACGGAGATTGGTGCGGCGCTGGAAGCGGCCTATGAGTGCGGATCAATCAAGGGGTTATCATCTGATCTGTTGTTGATCACCGATGGCCAAGTCTGGGATGATGACCGCGTTATTGCTGCCGCTCAAAAATCCGGACACAGGATCTTTTCCGTTGGCGTAAGCAGTGCAGTGTCTGAAGGCTTTGTTCGGAGAATCAGCGAGTTAACTTCTGGGGCCTGCGAGCTGGTATCCCCTCGAGAGAATATGTCGGAGCGCATTGTGCGCCACTTCAGGCGGATCCATCAACCGAGCGCCAGTTCGATGCGGATTAAGTGGCCAGAAGCACCAATCCGGCAAATACCGGATAAAATTGAAACCATCTATGCCGGCGACACGCTCCATGTATTCGCCTGGTTCAGCAACCCTCCTGAGGGAACCAGCAGCTTGGTGATGAGACTCGAGGATGGTCGTATTGTCACGCAGGAAGTGCAATTCTCAACCAAATCCCAAAACAGCGAAAACCTGATCAGCATTCTGCCTAGGGTCGCTGCCCATACTCGGTTACAAACAATGGATGCGGCTAAATCTGCACAGATGGCGGTGGATTATCAACTGGTAACCGAGTACACGAGTTATGTGCTGGTGGCTGAAAGAAGAGAAGATGAAAAGTCGGAGACTCTTCCCGCACTTCGGAAGATCCATCATGCATTGCCTGCCGGCTATGGTGGGATCAGTACGGTATGTTATGCTCCTCCCCCAGTGCATTCTTTCCATGAACAAGCACCGTCTGAAGGTGTGATGTATCTCTCACCGCCTCATAGATCGCATTCTGGACGACGCAATATGAGACAACCGGATTGGGATTTCGATTCTATTGGGAAACCAGCGCTTCCTGCATTTTCACGAAACGATCCATACAACAGTTTTTCTAGACTGGTTGAGAGATTGAATGTTCTATACGCGGATGAATCAATCACTCACCTGAACATTGACACCTTTGAAGAGCTGATACTCTTTGAGCTGGATCAAGCAATCGCAGATCAGTTGGTGGCCCTGACCCCTGACGGAACCGATGAAAGCAATATCGTTATTTGCTTCCTGATGGAACTGTCGCGTAGTGAACCCGGCAAGGATCTATCCCGTCATGTAAAGAGACTCATTCGCAAGGCCAGCAGGAAGAATCCTGCGGTGCCCGCATCGGTGTCTGATACAATATCCAGATTGATAGAAAGCAGCCAAGGCGTAAGGTCCTCTTCGGCGGGGACAGCATCGTTGTGATGCGCCCGCCACTGAACTGGCCGCGTATATTCAAAACCGCCAGACCAATCGCATCTGTATCACTTACGAATCCGGTCCACTGGGCTCAGCCACTTCAACCGATGCCCCTGCATTTTTTACATAGGTGTCCAACCAACGGGTAGTTTCCCAGAGAACATGTCCTACAGATTCCCTTGCGCGATATCCATGGCTTTCATGAGGGAGCATCACTAAACGCGCCGTCTTACCTAACCCCTTCAGTGCACCGTAGAAGCGTCGACTCTGTAGTGGGAACGTTCCAGAGTTATTGTCTGCCTCGCCATGTATGAGCAATATCGGTTCGTTCACCTTATCCACATGCATAAAGGGCGACATCGTATAGTACGTTTCTGGTGATTCCCAGAATAAACGTTCCTCTCTCTGAAACCCAAAGGGTGTCAGTGTGCGGTTGTATGCCCCGCTCCTTGCTATCCCGGCCCGGAAGAGATCCGAATGTGCCAACAGGTTCGCAGTCATAAAAGCGCCATAGGAATGACCCGCTATTGCCACCCGATCGGGATCTACAACTCCTCTGGCCACCCCCGCATCAATCGCTGCCTGGGCATTGGCCACCAATTGCTCCCGAAAAGTATCATTTGGCTCTTTATCACCTTCTCCAATCACTGGCATAGATGCACCATCTAGTACCGCATAACCCTGCGTCACATAGGGAATTGCCCCAGAATAGCTGATGTACTTAAACCAATAAGGACTGCCACTGCGCTGACCAGCAAGAGCTGCACTCTTGAACTCGCGCGGGTATGCCCAAATGAGCGTTGGTAGTGGGCCGTCACGCTCGACATCATATCCAGGTGGGAGATACAGCGTCGCCTTCAGAGGTATACCATCGGCCCGCGTGTACTCCAACTCTTCCTTTGTCACAGCGGCTAACTCTGGATATGGATGCTGAAAATCAGTCACTGCCATCAGGGATCCATCTTCCAGGTTGCGCACAAAATAGTTTGCTGGGATATCACTAGATTCCCGTATCGTTAAGATGTGCGATTCGTCGATTACAGTGACCGGACGTTCGTAGTAAGGTGCCTCGCTTTGAAACAATGTCACCATTTCGCCGGTCTCCAGATCCATCGTTCGAAGGAAAGGGCGATCGCCCTCCTCGGACGCTCCTGCCCCCGAGAGTAACAATTGACCCTCGTGCATGCGCAGCACCGATGTGCCTTGTGCAGTACGCATCATGTGAAAGGAACCAGGATCGCCGTACCGATCCTCAGTTGAGCGATCAAACAACACTTTCGTGATCTCGCCTGGTGTGGACGGATCCAGAACAGATGTTTTTGTCTGCCGCGTAGACCACCATGTTTCCCGCACGAGAGCCAAAGATTCATGACCCCATTGCATGCCACTGTACCGCAGCTGCAATTTGACCAGAGAAGTCGGGGCTGACTCAAAAGGTACCGGAAGCATAAAAACTTCGTCCCTCCACATCGCTTCGGCGCCGGCGTCGCCGCCATCCAGTGCTTCAACCCACACTAACGTAGAGGGCGCATCTGCCCGCCAACTCATGCTGCGCGGTCCTGTTGTGGTTGAGCCAAACGCTACCGGTACATTCTCTGCTAGGGGCAACTGCGCTACTTCCCTGATCAACTGACCATCCAAATCATAGATGGTGTAGCTGTGCGGGAAACGTCCCGACGGCACCAAGTAAGAAAACGGACGATGGAAGGCACGGATCAGGATATACTGTCCATCCGGGGATGGTGACGGCGTAAGGGCCAATCCCTCTGGACCGAGAGGCTTAATCTCTCCATCCAGTGTTACGTGGAGCACCTGAGAGGCCATGAACCAAGCAAAAAGATCCTCATCGTGGGGATTAGAAAGTAGATCTTGGTAAGTTCTCGCAGGCGCCTGCTCACCCAAATTCTCCTGAACAACCGGGCCTTTGGGTGCGGTTGGCTGGACTGGCATGGTTCCCCGCCCTTCCGGAATTGCACGAACTAGTAAAGCTTTTGAACTCGGATGCCATCGGACGCTGCCATATGTCGCATCATTGACAGCAATATCCGCCAACTTTCGGGCAACGCCCGTGGAAACTTCTGCGACATACAAATCGATCTGATCAGACGAATTTACCGTAAATGCAATATGCCGCCCATCCGGTGACCAAGACACATTGCGTACTCCACCTGATTCCGGTATACCGGTGACTGGACGTGCCGAACTTTCATCAATCGGTTTAATGCTTATCCCCAGATAGGCCGATGCCCGACTCGGGCCGTTAATCCTTGGATTAATTCTCATCCCCGCCAGACGCATCTCAGGAGCAGCAACCTCCGCTATTGAAGGAAGACTAGACCTGTGCAACAGGGCCATAAAACTGCCATCCGGACTTAGCTGCACCGACGGGGTGACCGGTGCATTAATCAGACGGTCCAGCGGCGAGGGAGGTGCCTGGTAATCAATCTGTGCTTCTGCTGATTCTGCGTTGAGAACGATCATGAGCACCACAAACAATACTGGAATACGGGATTTCATTTGTCCTGAATTAGGCTGGAAGAGAATGATATCACTAAACTACGTAATCTGGAGCATAGACAGAAAATGCTGTGTCATTAGACGAAAGTCAGCGCAAAATAATCAGGCTGGGGCTCCACACTAGTGATTCTGCCGGGCCACACTGTTTGATCATCTATAAATCTACAGGATTACACCGGCATGCTGACGCTGGGCTGGGATACTTGTTGCTTCGAGCAACAACGGGCTGCCTATCTTAGATACGCGGTCCCTAACCTGACCTTTCAGCCCATACTTGGCGGAGCTAAGTGCGGCTAATCCGAAATAAATGCAATTCAATTCTAGGACGTTTGTCTGCTTGTTGGGAATTTGTACGATAGCACAACTCGCAGAATCCCAGCCGCTTCGCTGCGCAGACATTTCTATGCTAGATGAACTAGAGAGGGGCGGTGCCGTGTACACGTCCCAGAATCTTGCGGGGGATGCCCTCCGTATTCTGCAGGCAAACGGCCTGAACAGCATTCGGTTAAGACTATTCCATACGCCAACCGAACGACGCGACGGCCTGCCGGATGTGTTGGAACTTGCGCGTAGGGGGCACAATCTCAATTTGCAAATCATCCTCAATCTGCATTACTCGGATACATGGGCCGATCCAGGAACTCAGCAAAAACCATCTGCGTGGTCCCAGCTCTCGGAGAGCGCACTGCGTGACAGTGTCTATGCGCATACCTATCAGGCTATCCAGGCCCTGAAAGAACAAGGCACACCACCGATAATCGTCCAGACCGGTAACGAAATCACAACCGGTATGCTATGGAACACCGGGCGCGTTGGTGAATCATTTGATGTTCCGGCGCAATGGGATAAACTGGCCGGACTACTTAGCTCGGCAGCAAAAGCCGTACGGGATGCCAGCTCTGCCCTGATAATGCTGCACATTGATCGGGGAGGTGACCTCGGAGGGGCCCACTGGTTTTTCGGTAATCTCGCGCCCTATGCACCTGATTACGACCTGATTGGTCTCTCATACTATCCGTTCTGGCATGGCCCGCTTGACCAGTTTTCCGAGGTTGTTCGAGAATTGGAAGGCCGTTACGGCAAACCTGTTATGCTTATCGAAACTGCGTACCCGTGGACGCTTGCCTGGAAGGATAACACAAATAACCTTGTTGGCCTGCCTGAGCATGTGTTACCTGACTATCCTGCAACGCCAGATGGGCAAGCTGCCTTCATCAGGAAACTATGGGAACATGTATCTTCGGGCATTTGCTACTGGGCGCCTGAATACATTGCTGCTCCCAGGTTCGGCTCTCCCTGGGAAAATCTCGCATTATTCAATTTCGAGGGTGAGGTACTTCCGGGAGCAAGCGCCCTGGGAGCAAGCGCTCCTACACAATCTGAAACTCCCGAAACCCCCTCTCCATTGAGTCTGTCTCCCAATCCTGCACAAATTGGCGAGAACGCGGTAAACCTTCAATTGGCGAACCCAATATGCGGAGTTATCGAGGTCTACAACCAGTTGGGACAACGCGTACGGACACAAACAGCTTTATGCCAGAGCAATGTCACCCTTTCGGTATCTGGACTCTCCACCGGGACGTACTGGATCCGTATTCCTGGAATGCGAACCATTCCCTTGTTCCTTGTGCCATAATCCGCCTCACACTGCCCATACGTTTCTCCCCTCCTTCAATGAACACAATAGGAATCTGGTTTTGCCACGGGGTATACTTGTTCTCCTACCGAATCACAGGAAACTGAACGACACCGCAATCTATTTTTTGACGCAATTTTTTGAAGAAGGGGGTAACTTCCGTCTAATAGTTATCCCCTCGAAGTGCTTAGTAGAAGGGGATTTTGGACCTTAACAGCACCCCAGAAGTTCACTCGCATACAATTGCTTATTCAAACCAATGCGCTATCTGATTCTGTTTTTCGCTTTCCTGAGCCCCGTTACCCTTCTCGCACAGGATGAAGGGACGGTTGAGTACTCCATGACGACCGAAATGAAAATGGATATCGAAACAGTCATGGCCAATCTCCCCGAAGGTATGGAGGTAGATTCGGCAATGGTCGCACAGATGGCGCAACAATTTGAGCGTATGCAGAACCAGCGAGTCACCATTTCAATGCTATTGCACTACAGCGGTGCACAAGCCCTCATGGAAATGGTGGTGCCTGAACTACCTGGATCACCCCCCAACATCAGCCCCTTTGGAAGTTTCGACAACGATGTAGGGATGGTCACATTTTCAGATTTCGAAGAGCAGACGACAATAACCAAATTCCCCAGCCTTGGTGAGAGCGTGCCCTATGTGGTGTCAGCCGAATTGCAGATGATTGACTGGATGCTTGTTGATCTCGACAGCACTGTTCTTGATCACGCGGTAAAGAAGGCTGAGTTTATTTCGGACACTTTAGAGGTTGTAGCGTGGTATGCACCCGGTATTGCATCTACTGCCGGACCCTACCAGTTTGGCAACCTTCCGGGTCTCCCACTATTAATAGAATCCGAGGGGGAGATGCAAGGTACGTCTATGAAGATGAGCTTTGCTGCCAATAGCCTAAAACAAGGCCTTGAGGAGCCGATCGCCCCGCCGGTGGGCATCTCGGTAACACAGGAAGAGTACACGAAAATTATGATGGAAAAAGTTGGCGGGGGTGTACAGTTTGTGCCATAGCTTCAGGCGATCTTGAACTTGATGTGAGTCAGCACCCAACACATCTTTCGTGATGAGGCGTGGGATATAGACCAACCGTTCGAGAGGGACATTACGCTGAAACCTGCCGCTGCTCCTCGCCTGAACCGACTGAACTCAAGGGCGACTCCTAAATCTGCCTGCTAGTATTCGAAGCACGCAACATTTCTTGGCGGTTGCGTGAGGGATTCACATCATCTTGGATGCTGCTCAGACACTGAAGCGCACACCCCCTCTCTGACGCCGATGCAAGTGTAAACGACTGTTTGGCGACAACTCGTTTGAAAAGATAAGTTTCAAGCACACCTCTGCCCCACTGCAAAATGTACGAAATTTTACAGGCGCATAGCTACAACCAGGGGAATGGATCCGCAGGTTATTCTGGAAATCCAATTTTGTGCGGTGCTTCGATCTGCTTGGATGCGGATCAACGAGACGATTGAACAAGCGTCTATCCAGCTGCCATACTCGTTTAGGAGAGTCCCCCTTGGGCTCTAATGTCTTATGGGGCAAGAAGACCGGGCTGCTATCCTAAAATTGAGCTTCCACATTGTGGAGCGTAAATTGTCGTTGGAGCATATCCCGGCAACCCGGATCCGCAAGCATTCGTCGCAGCGCACTATGGATTCGCCACAGTCTGCGCGATCCCCGCGGATGTAGGTGGTGGATAAAAAAGGTTGGGTTGGTAGCTTACATTATTTTTCCAGATCGTCCAAAGTACGAGCAGTACTTTGCGCTGGTCTTTGGTGTCTGAGTGCGAACTGTGGGGTTGTTCATAACGACACCGCGTGTTTGGTTTGGGTTTCAGGTATGATTCTATACATTGCACGTGGATGTTTTCTCCCAGGAAGCGCGTAACC
>LXNI01000834.1_pt1 | contig 32280 bp, 32 predicted proteins | sample 809091 | NCBI WGS metagenome assembly LXNI01 (sample SAMN04870527, study PRJNA318959) | sponge metagenome | biome: 01000161; feature: marine sponge reef; material: water | host: Sarcotragus foetidus | place: Greece: Milos, Mediterranean Sea | collected 2013-05-29 | depth 5-7 m | reverse complement strand
TAGTCGCCGGCCTCGACCTCCACCCAGTCCTGGTTGAGCCGGTACACCGCCTTGCCCTCGAGCACGTAGAGCCCGTGTTCCATGACGTGGGTCTCGGCGAAGGGGATCGTCCCCCCCGGCTGGAAAGTCACGATGTTCACGTGCATGTCGTGGCGCAAGTCGTCCGAGTCCACGAAACGCGTCGTCGCCCAGGCGCCGTTCGTGTCCGGCATCGGCTCCGGGTCCACGTCGTGGTCGGAGGACACGAAGCACTCGGGCACGTTGACGCCGTCAGCGGGCTGATACGCCTTTCGGATCCAGTGGAAGGAGGCGGGCTCGTCGCCTGCGTTCGCGATCGCCCAGCGCGTGGCCGGCGCCATGTAGGCGTAGCCGCCGGGCTCGAGCGTGTGTTCGACGCTATCGAGCGTGAGCCGCAACTGGCCGGCCATGACGAACAGCACGCATTCGACGTAGGTGGCCGGCTCGGGCCGCGCGCTGCCGCCGCCCGGCTCGATCTCGACGATCGCCTGGGAGAACGTCGTCGCGAATCCCGCGATGGGGCGGGACAGCACCCATGCGCGGGTGCCCTGCCAGTGCGGGAAGTAGCTGGTGACGATGTCGCGCAGCACGCCGCGCGGAATGATCGTGTACGCCTCGGTGATTACGGCGCGGTCGGTCAGCAGCGCCTGCTGCGGCGGAAGGCCGGCCACCGGGGTGAAGTAGCTGCGTTCGCTCATCGCTGGCCCCAGTCTTGTCGAATGCCCGTTCGTCCTTCGCGATCGTTGCTTCGCGCCTGATCGCGCGCGGAAGAGCGGCAATGTAGCCGCTCGCGCGGGGGACTCCCAATACCGATATTACGGGGGAGGCCTATCAGAATTTGACTGACCCGCGGTGTCGTGCGGTGTCGTGCGTCGTCGTGCGTCGCCCCGCCGCGATCCGGTGTCGGGTTAATGCGCCATCAGGACCGGCACCGTCATCTCGCACAGCACGTCGCGGGTCACGCCGCCCAGCAACCTCTCCCGAAAGCGGCTGTGGCCGTAGCCGCCCATGACGAGGAGGTCGATGCCGTGGTCGCCGATCTCGGAGAGCAGGGCATCGCCGACGCCGATGCCTGACGTGGTCAGCGTGTGCCGGGCCTCCGCTCTCACCCCGTGGCGCGCCAGGTGCGCGCTGACGTCGGCGCCGGGGATGTGCTTGCCGTCGCACCGGTCGACGCCGAAGACGACCACCTTGCGCGCGTGCTGCATGAGCGGCAGCGCGCCGTCGAGCGCGTGCTTCGCCTCCCGCGTGCCGTTCCAGGCCAGCATGATCGTCTCCGGGTTGGAGGCGAAGGCGCCGGTATAGGGCCAGATCAGCACGGGGCCGCCGCCGCCCATCATCACGTCCTCGGCCAGCCCGGCGTGACTCTCGCCATCGTCCGGGTCGGTCTGGCCGACGATGACGACGTCGGCGTAGTAGGCGCTGGTCACGACGGCGTCGGCGAACTCGCCGCTCGCGAGACGCCATTCGCCGGGCACGCCGGTCCTTGCCGTCAGCTCGCAAAACTCGTCCTCGGCCGCTTCGGCACGAGCGCGCTCCTCCGTATCCAGCCGCTTCAGGACTTCCGGCGGGAATTCGGCGAGGATGAACCCGGGGATGTTGCGCCGGGACAGAACATAGACGCCCGTCACCCTGCCTTCATGCTCCTGGGCCAGCTGGATTGCGGCGTTCAGCCGCGCGCTGGACCGATGGTCCTTGCCTAGATGCACGACGATGTCCTTGTACTCCATGGCTCGGTCTCCGTTGCCGCACCGCGCGTGCCCAGGGGCGGGGCGGCCCACTCAGTGTGATCTCCCTGTCGTTCAGCACCGTTGGTTCGTCCATTCGATATGATCCGGCAGCAGTGGCGGGTCATTCGCCGGGGCGCATGCCGCGTCCACCTGCGTGTCCGAGAGGTTGTACGACTGCCTGAGCCGGGTGCCGCCGAGGTCCGCACCGTCGAAGACCGCACCCTGAAGCTCCGTGTCGCTGAAGTTGGCATCGGAGAGGTCCGCCCCAGCGAAGTTCGCGTAGGCGCCGTTCGCCGACGTGAGCACTGCGCCGTGCAGACGGGCGTTCGAGAAGTCGGCGACGAGCAGTTCGGCATCGTTCAGGTTGGCTTTCTCCAGGAAGGCCTGCTCGAACACGGCGCCGGCGAGATCGGCCCCGGTAAGGTCGGCCTCGCAGAGATCCGCATCGGTGAGGTCGGCGCGGATGAGTACGGCACCGCTGAGATTTGCGCCCCGGAGATCGGCGCCGCTCAGATCCGTTTCGACGAAAATCGCGTTCCGCAGGTCAGCCCGCCTGAAGTCTGCGCCGGCGAGATTGGCGCGCGAGAGGTCCGCGCCGCTCAGGTCGATCTCTTCCATCGCCACGCCGTCGCGCGCCAGCGCTTCCACGCTGGGCTTCAGTGCTCTGACTCCCATTTCGTCGGGGAGCGCATGGGTTCGGGCAATCATGGCCAGCAGCGTCGCTTCGCGAACGCCGCGATCGATCTGCCTCTTTTCCATGTCGATGGTCACGCCGTAGACGCCCATGGCGAACAGCATCACGGCGGAGAATTGCAGGAGGAACCGGAAGCTGGCGACGCTGCCGAAGAGGTAATAGAACCAGCTGGTCAGGTATTCGAAGGCATGGAAGGCGCCAGAAATCGAGGACTGAACGACATGGTCCTTCCGCCAGTTGAGGTGCCAGACCGGCCTCGTCTCGCCTGGCTTCCTGCGCGCACGGTTGCCCGTGGTCTCTAGTTCACCATGCATCTCCATAGGGTCCGCGCACGGTCAGCGTGGGCCCGGCCGAGCCTGCCCAAACGCGCGTCGCGCCTGCAGCGCGCCGCCCAAACAACCGTCTCGTCTTCCGCTGAGCCGTCATCTGCCGTGCGCCCTCCTGATCCTCATCCATATTGTGACATGGTGCCCGGGGCGTGACGCCGCAAGGCCCCCGAGCGGCATGGAAAGAGCCTGGACCACCGCCCGCGCCACCGCCTCGCCGCCGGGCGAAACGTCCTCCTGGCAAGGAGGCTCGAGCGGACGACGTGCGGCTGATCCGTCCCCTGCAGCGCTTTCTTAGGGGAGACTCTCTCCGAAAATGCGGTTGACAGCCCAATTGTCTGAGAACAGGATTGATGGGTGCTTGTCCGAACCAAGAAGGGCCGAGCACGCCGCCGTGGCTTGGGAAGAAGGAATGGTACCGTTCATGAGGCCACTGCGGCGCGAATTAATTGGGGCAGACTCTCGGTTAATCGCTCGGGTCATGTTCGCCGCTAACGATTATCTTTTCGACACGATTGTCGAGATCAAGTTCGATCTTAACCGTGTGATTTCTGACAGGGTTGTCGTTCTTTTCCGCCAAACGAATCAGCGCGCCGGATCTGCAAGGCCGTGCGCCGACGGTCTGGGCTCTGTCAACCTGCTCCGGGGTGTTGCCGGTGCGCGCTAGTCTGGACTCATGCCGCGCAACCGGGGTTTCGCTGAATTGGCGGGAATGTAAGGGGCAGAACAGACTCTCATTGGCAGAGTATCGGCTTTCGCCGGCGGCGGCCGGCACGTGGCGAAGGTGGCAAGCGCAATGCGGGCCCCGCGCGTGATGCCGGGTGTTTGAATGACCGCCGACGCTCCCGAAATCGTGGTGTTCGACCGCGTTCAAAAGAGCTACGACGGCGAAATCCTGGTCGTAAAAGACCTTAATTTGAGCATAGCGTCCGGCGAGTTCTTGACGATGCTGGGCCCCTCCGGCTCAGGAAAAACGACGTGCCTGATGATGTTGGCAGGCTTCGAGCCGGCGACCCACGGCGAAATTTACCTGAACGGAAACCCCATAAACAAGGTCGCCCCACATCGACGAAATATCGGCATGGTCTTTCAGGATTATGCATTGTTTCCGCACATGACCGTGACGGAAAACCTCGCGTTCCCTCTGAAGGTCCGCAAATTTAGAAAGTCCGAGATCGAAGCGAAAGTAAAGCGGGCGCTCGACATGGTGCGCCTGCCGGAATTCGGCAACCGGCGGCCCGCACAGCTGTCTGGCGGCCAGCAACAGCGGGTGGCGGTTGCCCGGGCGCTCGTGTTCGAGCCCGACTTGGTGCTCATGGACGAGCCGCTCGGCGCCCTGGACAAGAATCTTCGGGAGGAGATGCAGTACGAGATCAAGCATCTTCACGAAGAGCTGGGCGTTACCATCGTCTATGTCACGCACGATCAGTCCGAAGCGTTGACCATGTCCAATCGTATTGCGGTCTTCAACGATGGCGTCATTCAGCAGCTGGCAAGCCCCAGCGCGCTTTACGAACAGCCGGAAAACGCATTCGTCGCGCAGTTCATCGGCGAGAACAATCGGCTGTGCGGCAAGGTTAATTCCCTCGAAGGCCAGCATTGCCAGGTGAACCTGGACGGCGGCGGCAGCGTTCGTGCTCTCAACGTGAGAGTCGAAGGGGCGGGCGCGCGCACGACCCTTTCGCTCCGGCCTGAGCGCGTGATTGTCGCTTGCCGGGACGGGGAGGTGGACAACTCGATCGTCGGCCGCGTCGAGGAGTTGATCTACCTGGGAGACCATATCCGTGCGCGTCTGGCCGTCGCGGGAACCGACGAGTTCGTCGTGAAGATTCCCAATACGGACCGCCACGCCGCGTTGCGCGAAGGGATGGACGTCAACCTGGGCTGGGCCGCAGAAGATTGCCGGGCGTTGGACGCGCCGGCTGAGGAAGCCGAGCCCAGCTAATTTGGATCAAGACGCGTCGGCGCCGCCGATGCGAGACTTGAGAACCCGCCGGCATGTCCGGCAAACGAGAGGGAGTAAGCCAGATGAGAGTGTTGTTGAGTGCAACAATGGTTGCCGCCGGCGTCGCGATGGCGGCCGGCAGCGCCCAGGCGGTCGATCTTACGATCGTGTCGTGGGGCGGCGCCTACACGGCGAGCCAGCAGAAGGCCTATCACGACCCCTACATGGCGGCCAATCCGGACGTCAACATCATCAATGACGACAACGCCGCCGAGGGGCTGGCCAAGGTGCGCGCACAGGTGGAGTCGAACAACGTCACCTGGGATATCGTCGACATGGTCGCGGCCGACGCGATCACCGCGTGCGACGAAGGCCTCATCATGGAGATCGATCCCGACACGTGGTTGGCGCCGGCACCGGACGGCACGCCTGCGTCGGCGGACTTCTTCGCCGGCACGCTCTCGCCGGGCGGGACCAACTGCTTCATCCCGCAGATCGTCTATTCCACGACCTTCGGTTACCGCAGCGATGTCTTCGAGGGTGACCAGCCGTCCACGATCGCCGACGTGTTCGATCTCGAGACGTATCCCGGCAAGCGCTCGCTGGAGAGGCGGCCCATCAACAATCTCGAGTGGGCGCTGCTCGCCGACGGCGTGGCACCTGCAGATGTCTACCCCATGCTCAGCACGTCCGAGGGTGTGGCCCGCGCACTGGCCAAGCTCGACACCATCAAGGACCAGGTGGTCTGGTGGACCAAGGGCGCGCAGCCGCCGCAGCTGCTGGCGGACGGCGAGGTCGTCATCGCCTCGGCCTACAACGGCCGGCTCTTCTCGGCCATCGCGGAGAAGAACCAGCCCATCGCCATGCTGTGGGATCGGCAGGTGTTCGATCTCGACGGCTGGGTCGTGCCCGTCGGCGTCAAGGATCTCGATGCGGTGAAGGCGTATCTCCACTACGCCACCGACACGCAGCGGCTTGCGGACCAGGCCAAGTTCATCTCCTACGGTCCGGCCCGCTACTCGTCGGCGCCGCTGGTGGGCAACCATGCCGATCTCGGCATCGACATGAAGCCCCACATGCCGACCGATCCCAACAACGCCAAGACCCTCTTCGATTTCGACTATGTCTGGTGGGCCGACCACCGGGCAGAGCTCGACGAGGTGTTCAACACCTGGCTCGCCAAGTAACGGAGCCCGAGCGGGACGGGGCGCGCGCGTGCGTCCCGTCCCCTCATTGTCCTGGCCCGTGAGCGGCTCCCGGCCCGCCTGACATGTCCACGGTCGCCGACGGCACGCTGCGGACCGCCGACGGCGTGCCGCTGAAGCGCAGCCTGCGGCGGGCGACGTCGCGCAGGCGAGTTCGCGCATTCCTGCTGGTCGTACCCATCCTGGCTTTCCTGCTGGTCGCGTTCGTCTTTCCCGTTATCGACATGCTGTTCAGGAGCGTCGATAACCAGATCGTTTCCTCCGTCCTTCCCCGCACGACACTGGCCGTTCAAAGCTGGGACCCGGCGAGCGAGGAACTGCCGCCCGAATTCGTCTTTGAAGCCCTGGTCCTGGATGTTCAGGAGTCGTTCAAGGACAAGACGCTGGGCCGTGCCGGGCGGCGCCTGAACTACGAAAAGACGGGCATGACGAGCCTGTTCCGGAAGTCGGGACGGCGCGCCAAGGGCATTACCGAAGCGCCGTTCAAGGACCAGGTCATCGCGATCGACGAACGATGGGCCGAGCTGGATACATGGCGGCTTATTCACCAGGAATCGAGCGCGGTAACGGAGAGTTATTTTCTGTCGGCGCTCGACCTTCGGGTCGACTACAAGGGCGACGTTTCCTGGAAGTCCGAGGAACGACGAATATACCTGTTCCTCTTCTACCGAACGTTATGGATGAGCGGGCTCATCACGGTATTCTGCCTGCTATTGGGTTATCCCATTGCCTTCCTTCTGGCGACGCTGCCGCCGCGGCACAGCAATTTACTGCTGATCCTTGTGCTGCTGCCGTTCTGGACCTCCCTGCTGGTGAGGACGACCGCGTGGATCGCCCTGCTTCAGTCCGAAGGGGTGCTCAACGACCTCATGGTGTTTACCGGCATCGTTTCCGAAGACGGCCGATTACAGTTAATTCACAACAAGATCGGCACGTTCGTCGCGATGACGCATATTCTCCTGCCGTTCATGATCCTGCCGCTTTACTCGGTGATGAAGACCATTTCGCCTTCGTACATGCGTGCTGCGCGATCACTCGGCGCATCGCCCTTTACCAGCTTCATGCGGGTCTACATGCCCAATACCGTGCCGGGAATCGGCGCCGGCTGCATTCTGGTCTTTATTCTGTCGATCGGCTACTACATCACGCCCGCGCTCGTCGGCGGGAGAACCGGCACGTTCATCTCGAATATTATCGCCCTTCACGTCAGCGAAACGTTGAACTGGGGCCTGGCCGCAGCGTTGGGCGTCATCCTGCTGGCCCTCGTTCTGCTGCTCTACTTCCTCTATGACCGGATCGTCGGCGTCAACAACATGAAGCTCGGATAGCTCTCATGCCGCCGCCGCTCCACGCCACACAGTCTGAACGGGTCTGGTACTACTCGTTCCGGACTTTGTGCGTGCTGATCTTCATCTTTCTGATCGGCCCCATCTTCGTCATCATCCCGCTCAGCTTCAACGAACTGCCCTACTTTACATTCACGCCGGAAATGCTCGCCTTCGATCCGGCGGGCTACAGCACCAAGTGGTACCGCGAGTTCTTCGCCGAGGATTCTTGGCAGAGAGCGGTGCAGAACAGCTTCCTCATCGCCGTCTTCGCCACCCTCATCTCGACCTTTCTCGGCACCCTGGCGGCACTGGGGCTGAGCAGGCCGGAAATGCCGTTCAGAAAGACGATCATGGCGCTCCTGATCTCGCCGATGATCGTCCCGCTCATCATCTCCGCCGCCGGGATGTACTTCTTCTATGCGCGGATCGGCCTCGCCTCGACGCACTTCGGCGTCATCATGGCCCACGCGGCGCTGGGCATCCCGTTCGTCATCATCACGGTGACGGCGACGCTCGTGGGCTTCGACCATTCGCTCACCCGCGCCGCCGCGAGCCTCGGCTCCAGCCCGACGCGGACCTTCTTCGTCGTCATCGTGCCGCTGATCCTGCCGGGCGTCATATCGGGTGCGCTGCTCGCCTTCATCACCTCCTTCGACGAGGTCGTAGTCGTCCTCTTCGTCGGCTCCGTGGAGCAGCGAACGATTCCGTGGAAGATGTTCTCCGGCATCCGGGAGGAGATCCGTCCGACCATCCTGGCGGTCGCGACGCTCCTCGTCTTCATATCCATCGTGCTGCTCACGATGGTGGAGCTCCTGCGCCGGCGGAGCGAGCGACTGCGCGGCATTCGCTCGTAGCCCGACACGAGGCCCCTGCGCTAATGTTCTTGTAATGTTCTGTAGCGCCACGTATGCTGTGGCGATGAGAGACGCGCGCAAGGGGCGGGGAGCGGCGAGCAACCGGAGCGGGCGATACGAGCGCCACCAGCGCGAAGCGTTCGACGACGGCTGGGGCACCATCGACGAAGCAGAGGCGCCGCTTCGCACCGAGGTGCGCCCCGACACCAGCCGCACGGTGATCACGCGTAACGACTCCCCCGACATCGGCTTCGACCGCTCCATCAACGTCTATCGCGGCTGCGAGCACGGCTGCGTCTATTGCTACGCGCGCCCCACGCACGCCTACCTCGGCCTCTCGCCCGGCCAGGACTTCGAGAGCCGCATCTTCGCGAAGCACGACGCGCCCGCTCAGCTGGAGCGCGAGCTGGCGCGGCCCGGCTACGCGTGCCGGATGATCGCGATGGGCACCAACACCGATCCCTATCAGCCGACCGAGCGCCGCCTCGCGCTCACCCGAGGCGTCCTCGAGGTGCTCGACCGCTACGACCATCCGGTCGGCATCGTCACCAAATCGGCGCTGGTGACGCGGGATGCCGACATCCTCTCCCGCATGGCCGCGCGCAGGCTCGCCACCGTCTCGATCTCGGTCACGACGCTGGACCGCGACATCGCCCGCACCATGGAGCCGCGCGCGTCCACGCCGGCCAAGCGGCTGGAGGCGATCCGAACCCTCCGCGAGGCCGGCGTACCGGTGGGCGTGATCGTGGCGCCCATCGTGGCGGGCCTCACCGACCACGAGATCGAATCGATCCTCGAGGCCGCGCGCGACGCGGGCGCGGACCGCGCCGGCTATGTCGTCCTGCGGCTGCCGCGCGAGGTGCGCGATCTCTTCCTGGAATGGCTCTCGGTCCATGCGCCGAACAAGGCGAAGCGCGTCGTCTCCCTGCTGCAAGGCATGCGCGCCGGCCGGCTCAACGACCCCAACTTCGGCACCCGCATGTCCGGCAGCGGCGCTTACGCCGAGTTGATCGCCGCCCGCTTCGCTGCCGCTGCGCGCCGCCTCGGGCTGGAGCGCCGGGGGCCCACGCTCGACACAGGGCGGTTTCGGCCGCCCTCCCGCGACCCGGCGCAGCTCAGCCTCTTCTGATCCTCCGGCGTGCGCGCCAAGCGTGCTAGAACCGCAACATGGCAGCCAGACGCCGCCAGCGGGACCGACCCGACCTGTCGCTCGAAGCTGCGGCCGGCGGTCGCGTCGCCGGGGTCGACGAGGCCGGGCGCGGCCCCTGGGCCGGGCCCGTGGTCGCGGCGGCGGTGGTCTTCGGCGCGGGCGGCCCGCCGGCGCCGCTGCGCGCCACGATCACCGATTCCAAGCTGCTCAGGGCGGAGAGCCGCGCCGCGCTTCAGCCGGCAATCCTGGCGTGCGCCGATGCCGCCGTCGGCATCGCGAGCGTCGCCGAGATCGACGCCATGAACATCCTCCAGGCAACCCTGCTCGCCATGCGCCGCGCCGTCGTCCGCCTCGCCCGCCTGCCCGACCTCGCGCTGGTGGACGGCAACCGCGCGCCCCGGCTCCCGTGCGCGGTGCGGACGGTGGTGGGCGGCGACCGCTCGAGCCTCTCCATCGCCGCGGCCTCCATCGTCGCCAAGGTCGCGCGGGACCGCCTGATGGCGCGCCTCGCGCTGGAGTATCCCGGCTACGGGTGGGAGCGCAACGCCGGCTACGGCACGGCGGAGCACCAGGCCGGGCTTGCGCGGCTCGGGGTCACGGCGCACCACCGGCGATCGTTTCGCCCCGTCCGCGAGCTTCTGGAGCGCGACCCGTGAGCCTCCCGGCCCTCGCCGCCGGCCTCATCGTCCGCCCGCCCGGCATGCTTTGCTGGGGCGCACGGCGCTTCGCCTGCGCGATCGGCCGGGGCGGGGTCCGCCCCAACAAGCGCGAGGGCGACGGGGGCACGCCCGCCGGCCGCTTTCCGCTCCGCCGGGTGCTCTACCGGCCTGACCGGCTGGCCCCGCCCAGGACGATCCTCCCCGTCGCGCCGCTCGGCCCGCGCGATGGCTGGTGCGACGATCCCGCCCACCCCCTCTACAACCGGCCGGTTCGCCTGCCGCACGCGGCAAGCCACGAAGAACTGTGGCGCGCGGACCGCGTCTACGACGTGATCGTCCTCCTCGGCCACAACGACGCCCCCGCGGTGCCGGGGCAGGGGAGCGCGGTGTTCCTCCACGTGGCCCAGCCGGACTATGCGCCGACCGCAGGCTGCGTCGCCGTCGCCCTCGGCGATCTGTTGACGATCCTGGCCGGCGTCGGCCGGCGGACGTGGCTCAGCGTGCCGCCTTGCGGCAGACCAGCTCGATCGGCACCGCGCGGCGTTCCTTAAGCGCGCGGGCGGAGTTCGCCGTGGCATCCTCGGCGAGGGCGCCGTGGATCAGCGATACGGCGCGGTGCGACGGCTTCCCGCCGGCCTCGACCAGAGCGCGGGAGCGGGCGCCGTAGGCCAGCGCCACGTCCGTCGTATCGCGCAGGCTCTCGATCGCGAAGCCGCAGGCCGCGAGGTTCGCGCGGGTCTCGGCCTCGGTCGCGAGGAAGCTCGACGATGCGGTGCGCGCCCAGGGCGTCGGGAAGTCCGGCTCGCCGCCCGGCCCTTGTGCTACCTCCGACAGCATCAGCCAGCCGCCCGGCCTCAGCACGCGATGGATCTCGCGGTAGAGCGCGCGCTTGTCGGCGATGTTCATGGAGACGTTCATGGAGTAGGCGCCGTCGAACGCCCCGTCGCCGAAGGGCATCGCGAGCGCATCGCCGTGCGCGATGGAGACGCGCTCCTCCAGCCCGAGCAGCGCCGCCAGGTGGCGGGCCACGTCGCAGAACTCCGCCGTCAGGTCGACCCCGCTGACCCGGCAGCCGAAGCGGCTCGCCATGTAGCGCGCGGGCCCGCCGAGGCCGCTGCCGACGTCCAGGATGTGGTCCGTTGCGGCAACCTGGAGCAGCCCCGCCATGTCCTCGGTCGCCTCCAGCCCGCGGCCGTGGAAATGGTCGTAGGGTGCGAGCGCCTCCGCGGTCGGCCGCGCGGGATCGGCGCCATCCTCCCGCAGCCTCGCCTCCAGCCGCGCCAGCAGCTCGCCGCTCGTGTAGTGGCCGATAATCGCGCGCGCGTCGCTCACGTCTCCCTCCCGCACGGCCCGCCGCAGGCTCGCTCCCGCATGGCCGGGCGCGACGATAGCAGGGCCGCGCATTCGGCGATACGCAGGGCGCGCGGAATCGCATGGGGAGGATCACATCATCCACCATGCTCTCGATCATCAACCGCTCGCTCGACAGTCTCCTCATCGTTTCGGATGGACATGAGCACTGCGATCAGCACAACGGAGCCGCCAAGAATCGTCGCCATATTCGGAACCTCGGTGAACACGATGAACGCCAGAACCGGTGCGAGCGGGGTTTCAAGAGCGCTCAACAGGGCCGTCTGTCCCGAAGGCACAGGCTTTGCGCCCTCTGCCAATGTGACCGAGGCAACAGCAAACAGAAATCCGAACGCGGCCAGGACCAAGATCTCAAACGATTCGGTCCGAAACGGCGCACCTAAAGCGAATGACGGGGGCAGTAAGATCAAAGATTGCAAGACAGACGGCCCTGCACCGGGTGTGTCGGGATATTTGCGATAAATGACCATTATGGTGGCCATTGCCGTGGTCATGACAAGTGCAAGGGCATCGCCTTGAATGCTGATCTGTCCAATGGAACCGGAGACGATGATCAACACGCCCAAGAGCGCGCAAAGTGAGCCGGCCAGCGTTCTGATCGTGATGCGCTCGCCGATCAAGCACCAGGCAAGTACCGCAGCGATCAGTGGGACAACGGCGTAAATCAGAGAGACATTGGCGATGGATGTCAGCTTGAATGCGGGAATGAAAGCTGCCGTGCCAATCGCGCCGACAATGCCTACAGCCCAGCCACTGTATCCCATACCAAAGAAATTGTTCCGAAATGTGCCCTGGCTAATGGTCCAGCCAGTGGTAAAGGCGGCCGCAAAAAGACCGCGCCAGAAGATCACTGCCCACGCGCCGGCCACGACGCCCTTGGTGAAAATTCCGGCGGTGCTGTAAGCAACGGCGGCGGCGACAAGCAGCATGATCCCAGTGGCGTACTCGGATCGCGTTTTCGAGGTCATCGGGATACTCCCACCGCTTGCCGTCCCTTGGCGATCAAGGGCGGGGTGTTGGACCGCTGAATGCCGATGTCTGAACGGTGGCGATCGTTGAGGGGTTCGAGCGTCCGGATCGCAACCCGCCATTCATGTCATCGAAAAACAGGGGGAACCGATGCGCCCCGCCCGTGATGCACGCCCATCGGTAAGTCCATACAAATTGATTTCGTGGCCATCGCGGGACGATGCGGTCGTCTGGCCATAACAGATTCTGTCCCGAACCCGGAATCTTGACATTGGACTCCACGTGACATCTCGGTTCCCATTTGGCCACAGTTTTTTTGACCTATAGACACCCTTCGCACTCGCAGCCGGAGTCAGTCTCTCCATTCATCTACAGTCACTTATACGAATGGCAAAGGAGATTGACAAACGATAAGAACTTGACTTATACATTAGAATTCCTCAGGCATATCAAATGACCCGCCCACTTCCACCACTGAACGCATTGCGTGCCTTTGAGGCGGCTGCTCGCCATCTGAGCTTCAAGTTGGCGGCAGAGGAACTGAACGTGACACCTGCGGCCGTTAGCCACCAAGTGAAAGCGCTCGAAGACCTGGTCGGTGTGCCTCTGTTTCTCCGACTAACCCGTGCGCTTCGGTTAACCGAAGCGGGTCAGGTTGCTTTGCCTGCACTGAGCGAAGGATTCGACAGGCTAGCGGAGGGTGCGACGCGGATGCGCGCCTATAGCGATAGTGGGGTTCTGACGATCAGTGTCAGCCCGTCGTTCGGATCAATATGGCTTGTTCCCAGGCTTGATCGGTTTCGCAGGAGACACCCTGATATCGAGATCAGGATCGATGGTACCGACCGCCTGGTGGATGTTGCCGGCGGCGAGGTTGATGTGGCGTTGCGCTACGGGCCTGGCAACTACAAGGGGGTGCAGGTTGATTTTCTGTTCAACCAGTTCAACACCCCGGTGTGCAGTCCAGTTCTAGTGGAGGGCGAAAATGCTCTGTTGCGCCCCGAAGATCTTCGCCACCACACTCTCCTGCATATTGAATGGAAAGACGCGGACGCCAGCTGGCGCATGTGGCTGATGGCGGCGGGTCTGCATGACATTGAACCGACCCAAGGTCCACACTTCACGCAAGAAAGCATGGCCGTACAAGCCGCACTCGATGGTCACGGTGTTGCCTTGATCGGGGACAGGTTGGTGGCGGATCATCTTGCCGCGGGGCGACTTGTCTGCCCGTTTCACCCGGACCTCAAGACACCACTGAAATTCTCCTATTACCTGCTGAGAGCCAGAAATAGCACGACAAGAAAAGTCGCTGCATTCCGCGATTGGTTGCTAGAAGAAGTGCAAGGGAATTGTATCGACACCGAGACGGAAAGTCGCCAATGACGAATGCCTTCTCCAAGGTCGTGTACAGGCTACAGACCTCTAACACCGACGCCGGCGGTATGGTCCAATTGTGCCGGTAAATCATGAACGCTGAATCCATCTGCCCAAGTCCGCGGCGGTAGGTTTGTTATACGCCGCCGCCGTTCAATCTCGCAGCTTTGTGTGAGCAAATGACTTAGCATGCCTATCGGCTTCCAATAGCCCCGCCGAACAGCAGGCGCTCCGCCAGGGCGCCGCTTGTCGTTCGGCGCAAGTGTTTGACGCCGATCGGCACTGTAACTCATTGAGAAAAACGGATTCTAAGGGGTCAAGATTCGGCCTGCCCCATCCCCTCAATGTCTCCCGAACGGGTCAGCGGTCACGACGCGAGGTCCGAAGACCGATGCTCGCCAATGCTGATATCGGTGGCCGGATCCATGAAGACCCGGTCATGACCGGCAAGCGTGAGCCCAATGTCCTTGATGGCCGTATCGGGGAGCATCTCCAACGGCGTGTATTGGGGGTGGTGGTGCACGATGTAGGGATTGTTCGATGCACGGTTGTAACAGCAGATGAGGATATCCCGCGCCGTGTCGGACAAGTTCGGGTCCGAGCTATGGAGCGTGTTGCAGTGGAAGAAGAAGGCATCGCCCGGCTGGGTTTCCACATGGACGTGCTCGAGCAATTTCATGGCTTCCCTGACGCGCTCGACGTCTGCGCCGGTTTGGCCGCCGTGAATTGCGTGCTCGATCCGTCCCATCTTGTGGCTGCCCCTGAGCACCTGGAGGCAGCCGTTCTCACGAGTGGCGGGATTGACCGAGATCGCGACGCTCAACAGGTCGGGAAACAGGCAGCCGTTCTTGTACCAATAGCCGAAATCCTGATGCCAATCCCAGGTGCCGCCGCCGCCGGGACGCTTGAGCGTCACTTTCGAGTGGTAGTGGTAAACCTCGCCGCCGAGGAGCCGCGCGGCTCCCTCGACCATGCGCCGGCACCGTGCGACGGAGCCGAACAAGTCGGCGCCCGGATGATTCCAGACTGCGACGTCGGTCGCGCCTCCTTTGCTGTCCTTCAGAGCATAGGCGCGTTCCCGAATCGCCTGATCCTCCGAGATGCCCCGCCGGAGCAGCGCGGCCTCCTCGTCGTCGAAGAAGGCGCGCTTCATCACATAACCGTCTTCTTGAAAGTTGCGGGAGTCCTGTTCTGTTATGACTGGGAAGCCCATGATGCTGCCCCTGCCGTGTCCGGCCAGCCCGATTGCGGCGCGGCACCCGGTTCTAATGGGAAACGATAATGCTCGTGACTTCCTCGAGCGTCGTGTCCTCGCGCTTGACGTTCGTCATCACCCGACCGTGCGCCATCACGACGAAACGGTCGCAGACCTGAAATGCATGATAGAGATTGTGCGTGACGAATACGCAGGACACGCCGTCTTCCCGCAACTGGGTGACGTACGAGAGAACCTTCTCAGTTTCGCGGACGGAGAGCGCGCTAGTGGGCTCATCGAGCAGGAGCATCTTGTTCTTGAAATAAACCGCGCGCGCGATCGCGACGGCCTGCTGCTGGCCTCCGGAGAGTCCCTCGACCGCCTGATCGGGCGATGTAATCCCGGCGATCTCGACCGTGTGCTCGAGAACGTCCATCGCGATTGCGCGCATTTCGCGAAGACGCAAGCCACCGAACCTGTCCGTGATTTCCCGGCCGCAGAAGATATTGCGCATGACGGACATGGATCCGACGAGGGCCACGTCCTGGTAAATCGTCTCGATTCCCAGCTTCTCGGAGTCCCGGCGCGAGCGTAGAGGGACCTGCTTGCCTTCATAGAAGAACTCGCCGCGGTCCGGCTGCACCACTCCCGACATGATCTTGATCAAGGTCGACTTGCCGGCGCCGTTGTCGCCGACCAGGCCGACGACCTCGTTGCGGTTCAACGAGAAATCAACGCCCTTGAGCGCATCGACATGGCCATACGATTTCACGACGCCACGGCAGGTGAAAAGCGCATCGCTGTCCTTGCCGTGGGTGGCAGGGGGGATGTCGTTCCTGTCTTCGGTCAGCGCCATCGTCTCAGTCTCGCTTGGCCACCACTTGGTTCATCAGCACCGCAATGATGATGATCGCACCCACGAAGGTCTCGTGGTAATAGCCCGGCGCGCGGGAAAGCAGGAGGATGTCCTCGACGAGGTGGATTAGGGTCGCGCCGAGCATGATGCCGATCAAAGTGCCGCGGCCGCCCATGAGGAACAGTGCGCCGATGACGCACGCCGCAATCGCTTCGAGCTCGAGTCCGGTTCCCTGCGTGACGACCGCCGAATTCACGCGCGTCGCGCCGATGATGCCGGCAAATCCCGCGAGCAGCCCGGAGATCGTGAACGCGATCATCTTGGTCCGGTTGACGTTGATTCCGGTCGCCGTAGCGGCCTGCCGGTTGCCGCCGACGGCGTACAGGTGATTGCCGTAACGATGGAGGTGCAGGAAGTAAAAGGCGACCGCACCGATAAACAAGAACCAGAGAAACTGGGCCTTCATCAGGCCTAACGAGCCGGTCAGGATCGCTTCGAATGTCTCTCCGGGGTAAAAGGATACCGGGCGACTGTCATTGACCGCCCTGATGAGCCCGCGCACGACCAGCATGCTGCCAAGGGTCGCGATGAACGAGGGAATCGCCGTTTGCGTGACGATGAGGCCGTTGACGAAGCCGATGGTCCCGCCCGCGGCAAGGCCGATGATGATGCACAGCCAGAGCGGCCACTCCTCGCTAAAGAGCATGGCCGCCACCAACGCGCTGAAACCGAACACCGAGCCGACGGAGAGGTCGAACTCGCCGGTGATCATCAGCAAGCCGACACCGATAGCGAGGATCCCGAGAAGTGGAATCGTGCGTAGCAGAATGGCGATGTTGGCGCTGTGCAGAAAACGGAAATCGTCGGGAATAACGAGGCCCGAAATAATGCAGCCGGCCAACACCACCGTGAAAACCACGGCGATGTTGCCGGCTGGATGGCGTCGAATGCGTTCTATCGCATTCACGGTGGTGCTGCCCCTTCTCTCAGGCTCCGCGCAAGTTCATACCGAACGCCCGCGATAGTGGCAGGTCCTTATACCAGGAAACAGGGACCGACGCCGGCTAGCGGTATTCGCCGGACCAGTCCTCGGCAAAGTGCACGTTGTCCTGGGTGACGATCGCGTTGCCCGCGTAGTAAGTGCTGGGCTGGATGCCGTACAGCTTCCACAGATGCGCCCACAGCACCGGCATGAAGCCCTGGATGTAGAACTGCTGATCCACGGTGCCGTAGGTCTTGCCCTCCTTGATGGCACGAAGCACACGCGTGTTGATGTCGAACGTTCCGTTGGGAATGTTCTCCATCCCCGCCTCTTCGATGGCCTGGGCGGCGATACCACCGGGTGTGCCGCCGAGCGAGACGATGAAGTCGGTTTCCGGGTGGCCGATCAAGTACTGCGTCACCACCGGCAACGCGTTCTCGAACGAGGCCGTCGTTCCCAGACGCTCGGTCGTCACTTCGAGGCCGGCTTCCGCGACGGCGCGCAGCACGCCATCATGCCGCAGCTGGGCATAAGCCGCTTCCGGATACTCCACCGGCATGAAAAGATGATCGCCGTCCTTCATGCCGTACTCCTTGATCAGGGCCTTGCCCATCAAGTATCCGGCCTCTTCGAGATCCTGGCCGACGAACGTCGGATGCATCGCCTCCGCGTTGGCGACCGGGTCGTTGATATTGTTGTTGATGAAGAGAATTCCGGCCTCGGTCATCTGCCGGATGCTGTCGATGAACGCGTCAGAAACAAAGAGCGAGCCGGTGACGGCATCGACTTCGTTCGCGATCGCCGTCTGCATGATGCTGTTCTGCTTTTCCGGATCGGCGTCGCCGTACTGGATGTCGACGTCTGCGCAGGTGTACTCGGCGGCTTCTTCAACTCCCCTGATCATCGGAGCCCATGCCGCGTTGGACGATTCCGTCCAGATGATGTGGGTTATCCTGACGGGATCGTCAGGACAGTCCTTGGCCTGGGAATAGGACGGGATTGCCGCGACGATCGCCAGTGCGATCGCGGCTCCCAACAGTGTCTTGAAGATGTTCATCGCTTCCTCCCCTGTGCGCGGACCCAGCTCGCTTACCTTCTTATTGTCGTTGGGGTCCGCGAGATGGTTATAATTCATGTGTTGCGCGCATATCGCACAATCGAGGACATGCCGCACAATGCTACCGGTCCAACAGAAGTGATGTCAAGCGGCACCGGATCGTTTGGCGCAGACTCCCCCAAGTCCGTCGCTCAAGACTGGCGCCGCGGGCCGCCGCTCGATTCAAGCATGCTGACCGTCTCGTCGATGCGCTCGGCCGCCTGCCGCAGCTTGGGAAGCATGCGCGACACCAGCTCGTCCAAGGGCATCCTGGATGTGTGGGACGAGAGGTTGATTGCGGCGATCACCTCGCCGCTCGAATTTCGGATCGGAACGGCAATCGAAAGCAGGCCGTCCTCCATTTCTTCGTCGGCGATGGCATAGCCGTCGGTCCGGGCCCGGGTCAGGGCCCGGCGCAACGCCTGCTTCGACGTGATGCTCTTCTTCGTTCGGCGCTCGAGGGCCGCGATCTCGAAGTAGCGCTCGAGCTCCGCCTCCGGCAGCGCGGCCAGAAGCACCTTTCCCAGCGACGCGGCGTAGGCCGGCAGACGCTCTCCCGGCGAGACGTGCGTGGATATGATCCGGCGCGTCGAATCCCGGATGACGTAGAGAATGTCGGCGCCGTCGAGCACGGCGACGGCGCACGGCTCGTTGACCTCCTGGGCGAGCGCGCGCACGTCGCCCGCGATCACGGACCATATTGATTGAGACGAGAAGAACGCGAAACCCAGCCTCAGCACCTTCGGCGTGAGCCGCCAGTAGTGGGCCGCCACCTCCTCAACATAGCCGAGCTCCCGCAGCGTCAGGAGGATGCGCCGCGCCGCGGCCCGGCTGATTCCCGCGACTGCGGCGATCTGCGTGGTCGTGGCCTGCGGTCGCTCGACGGTGAAGGCTTGCAAGACCTCAAGGCCGCGGGCGAGGGTTTGCGCGAAGTCGCGTTTCTGAATGCCCGCGCTCACGGCGGCACCGCGCCACTCGGGTGCACTGCCGGGCGCGTTGCCGGACGCGTTGCCGGACGCATTGCCGGACGCATTGCCGGGCACGCGCCGCGCGCCGCCGTTTGCGGTGATCGGGTTGACGTCTTGCGCACCGTAAGCCACAATGCGTGCGATAAATCTCCAGTCGTGCGAATATCGCACAACTGATGGGCCCCGGTCAAGCCCTGATGCGCAAGTTCCCGGCGTCACGCAGGCCAAAGCGATTCGCGGGACGAGGCCGATCACGCCGCTTGGACCCGGCCTCGGCGTAGGGGGAGCGACATGTCCGTGGTGATTGCCGCCGAATCCCTGCAAGCGTTTCTCGAGCGGGTGTTCGTGCGCGCCGGCTGCAGCGCCGACGAGGCGGCGACGGTCGCGCGGCACTTCGTCCTTTCCGACATGAGCGGTCATTCCTCCCACGGCACGATCCGGCTACCGGTTTACCTGGAGAGACTGCGCGATCGCGAAATCCTCCCCGGCAATCGCGGCGAGGCCGTCGTCGACACCGAGACCCTGCTCGTCCTCGATGGGCACCTGGGCTTCGGCCAGGTCGTCGCCGAGCACGGGATCGCGAAAGGGATCGAGAAGGCGAGACGACACGGCGTGGCGCTGGTCGCAATGCGCAACATGTCGCATTGCGGGCGCCTCGGGCACTACGGCGAGCTCGCGGCGGACGCAGGCCACGCATCGATTCATTTCGTCAATACCGGCGGGTTCGGGTTGTGGGTCGCACCCTTCGGCGGCACGGACCGGCGGCTCTCGACCAATCCGGTTTGCATCGGCATACCGCGCGAGAACGCTCCCCACGTCATCTGGGATGCCGCGACATCGGTCATCGCGGTCGGGAAGATTTGGGTGGCCGCCAACAAGGGCGACGTCCTGCCGCCGGGTTGTCTGCTCGACAAGAACGGCGCGCCGACCACCGATCCGAATGCCCTTCTGGCCGGCGGCGCCGTGGTGCCGTTCGGCGGCTACAAGGGCTACGGGCTGTCCATCCTGACGGATCTCCTGGCCGGCGCGCTCATCGGCGGCGCATGCTCCAAGCCGGGGGTCGACGTGCTGGTGAACAACCAGCTGAGTATTCTGATCGACCCGGAACGGGTCGGCGATGCCAGCGCCTTCGAGGCGGAGGCGCGACGGTTCATCGAGTGGGTCAAGGCTTCGCCGCCGGTGGAGGGCGGGGCGGTCCTGGTGCCCGGCGAGCCGGAGGTCCGGAGCCGGCGGAAGGCGACCGAGGACGGGCTCTCCTTCGACGACACAACCTGGGCCCAATGCATCGATGCCGCCATGAGCGTCGGCATGAGCACGGCCGAGATCGAGGCGCTCACGGCAGCGCCGGCGGACATGGGCGCATGAGCGAGGCCGCCCGGCCGGTCGGCGCGGTGCGCGCGATCGTCGGCGAGAGCCCGGTCTGGTCCGAGGCCGACCGCTGCATCTACTGGGTCGACATTCTGGGCGGCCTCGTCCACCGCTACGAGACCGACACGGGCTCCGATCGGTATTGGCGGATGCCCGAGCAGGTCGGCAACCTTGTGCTCGTCGACGGCGGCGGACTGCTCATCGCGATGGAGGGAGGGCTTCACCTCTTCACGCCCGAGACGGGCGCGCTGGAAACGCTCTGCGACATGAAGGCGGAGCTCCCGGGCCAACGCTTCAACGACGGCACCTGCGATCCGCGCGGCCGGTTGTGGATCGGGTCGATGACCATGGACGAGCCGGTCGATCAGGCGGTGGGTGCCCTGTTCCGCTTCTGCGCAGATGGCACGATCGCGCGTGTGCTGGATGGCTTCCTCGTTCCCAACGGGATGGCGTTCAGTCCCGACGGACGGACGTTCTACATCTCCGACTCTCACCCGTCCGTGCAGACGATCTGGGCCTTTGACCACGACCTGGATGACGGCGCGCTCTCGAACCGGCGCGTCTTCGCGACGACGCATGATCTCCCTGGGCGCCCCGATGGGGGTACGGTCGATGCCGACGGCTTCTACTGGTCAGCCAACGTGAGCGGGGGATGTCTCGTGCGCTTCGATCCCGACGGTCGGCTCGACCGGTCGATCGACGTGCCGACGGAAAAGCCTTCGAAGATCGCGTTCGGCGGGCCGTCGCTGAACGTGATGTACGTCACGTCCATCAATCAGAGGCTGCAGAACCCCGATGCACGGGGCCTGGCCGGCAGCCTCTTCCGCCTAGAAGCCGGCATCCGGGGGCTTCTACCCTACCGTTTCGGCCCCCTCGAAGACGGGCCCATCGGTCGAGGCACATAAGAACAAGCTGCCTCGGGACACTGTGGAGAGGGTCGACCGGCTGAACAACCCTATCCCCAATCCTACGCAACGTCGCACCTCAGCCATCTAGGACCACAGCCTTCTACGACCACTCCACGCCAGGGGACGCGACCCTTGGGGGTGGACAGGGGGAGGTGGGACCGTTCGGGCGATCGCGTTCCGACAGGGTCGGATGTTGCCCTGACAAAGCCGCTCACTTCCCGCGCAGGTAAGCCTCGGCGAGGGTGCAGACCAGCTCGGCGACCTCGTGCGCAAGCGCCTGCGCGCTCGCGGTTTCCGAGCGCGTGTGGACCCAGCCCAGATAGCTGAACGCGCGGCCCAGCTCGAAGAGCGGCATGTGGGCGAGCTCTTCGTCCGGCAGGTCGCGCTCGCGCCGGTAGCCGGCGACGACGCCGGCCCGCATCGCCTCGGCCAGGTCGCTGCCATGAAACAGCGTCCAGACCGTCGACAGGTCGAAGAGGTGCCAGCCGAAGCCGCAATCGTCGAAGTCGAGGACGATTACCCGCTCGCCGTCGAAGAGCATGTTGTCGAGGTTGAGGTCGGCGTGGATCAGGCCGTAGCGCCGGCGCGGGCGGCCGTAAGCGGTGAGGTCGTCGTGAACCTGCGCCCGGGCGCGGTCGATCAGGCGACATTCCTCGGCGCCGAGCACGGAAGCCTCCCAGAACCGGCCCCAGAGCGGCTCGGGGCCCACCAGCCCCTCGCGGTCCCAGGCATGGCGGACGAAACCCGGCGGCTGCGGCCACACGCCGGTCTGGTTGTGGAGCCGCGCGGCGAGCCGCCCGACGGCCTCGAAGACCGCGGGCACGTCCGCAATCTGGGGATTCAGCCCCTCCTCGATCGTGCCGATGGGGACGCCGGGCATCCAGGTGAGCATGTCCACCTGGCGGGGCTCCGGCACGCCCGCGGCCTGCACGATCTCGAACGCCGCGCCGGCAGCGCTCGGGATCACCGCCGGCGCAGGGATGCCGTCGGCGTGCAGCGCCTCAAGCCAGGCAAGCTCGGAGCGGAGCGCCGCGTCGCTGTGGTAGTCGTGGCGGTGAACGCGGAGCACCGCGCTTTGCCCATCTGCCGTCCACACGCGGAACACGGCGTTCTCGCGGACCTTGAGCATCTCGGGCTCGCACTCTCGCACCCCCCAGCGGACGAGCGCCGTGGTCGCAAGCGCGCGCAGGCATTCGGCCCGCTCGTCGAGCGGCAAGCTGTAGAAATCGGTCATGAGCGCCCGGTCACGCCAGCGAATCGAGGGTCTCGTCGAGGGCGGCGAGAAGCTGATCCCCGTCCTCGGCGGAGAACGGCATGGGCGGGCGGATCTTGAGCACGTGGTCGTGCCGGCCGGTGCGGCTGATCAGCACGCCGCGCTCGCGCATCCCGTTGACCGCGGCCTTGGCGAGCGCCGGCGCCGGCCTCTCGCCGGCCTCGCTGGAGAGGAAGGGGACGCCGGTGAAGAAGCCCCGCCCGCGCGGCGCGCCGATAATGGCGTGCTTGTTGCCGAGCGCGGACAGGCCCTCGTGCAGCCGCTCGCCGACCCTTCGCGCGTTCTCCACGAGGCCTTCCTCCTCGATGACCTCGAGCACCGCGTGCCCCACCGCGCAGGAGACCGGATTGCCGCCAAACGTGTTGAAGTACATGGCCTTGGCCGCGAACCCGTCGATCAGGTCCGCACGGGCGACGACGCCCGCCAGCGGATGGCCGTTGCCGAGCGGCTTGCCGAGGGTCACGAGGTCCGGCACCGCGTCGTAGAGCTGGTGCCCCCACATGCCTGCGCCCGTGCGCCCGAGGCCCGGCTGTACTTCGTCCGCGATGTAGAGGCCGCCGGCCTCGCGGGTGAGCGCGACCGCGCGTTCCACGTAGCCGGCCGGCGCCGCCGGCATGCCCTCGGTCGCGAAGATCGTGTCGAAGAAGATCGCGGCGGGCCGCATGCCGGCCTCGGCCATCGAGGCGATAGCGGCCTCGACCCCGGCTGCCGCCCCGTCGGCGTCGTCTTCGGCCTCGGGCACCCTGATGGTGCGCACCCTGGGGTCGATGCCTTCGGGCATCTGGAACGCGGTGCACAGGCCGGCCACGACGGCGGAGTTCCCGTGGTAGCAGAAGTCGGTGACGATGACGCCCTCGTTGCCGGTGCACGTGCGGGCGATCCTGAGCGCAAGCTCGCTCGCCTCGGTGCCCGAGCACGTGAGCGAGACGCGGGAGAGCTCGTCCGCGAAGGTCGCCGTCAGCGCCTCGCCGTAGTCGAGAATGCGCGCGTCGAGGTAGCGGGTCGAGAGATTGAGGCGGGCAGCCTGGTCCGCCAGCGCTTCCACCACGTGCGGGTGGCAGTGGCCGACGTGCGGCACGTTGTTGTAGGCGTCTATATAGACGCGGCCGTCGCTGTCCCAGACCCTGCTCCCCTCCCCCCTCACCAGGTGGAGCGGGCGGTCGTAGAAGAGCGGCGCACCGGCGCCGAGCAGCCGGTGGCGGCGTTCGAGCAGCGTGTCGTCAGACATGGTGGAAGACCTCGTTGGATGGCCACAGGCCGTGACATGGGGGAGAGAACCGGGCTAGAGACGACCCATGAGCATTACGGTCACGGCGCGCGGCGTGGTCAAGGCGTTCGACGGCAGGCCCGTGCTGCGCGGAGTCGATCTCGACGTGCCGGAGGGGCAGTCGACCGTCCTCGTCGGCCCCTCGTCGGGCGGCAAGTCGGTCCTGCTCAAGTGCCTGCTCGGCCTGATGCCGATGGAAGGCGGCAGCGTCCGCTTCGGCGACACCGACCTCGCGAACCTCGACAAGAACGGGCTCGAAGAGCTGATGCGCGGCATCGGCGTGCTGTTCCAGCAGAACGCGCTCTTCGACAGCCTGAGCGTATGGGAGAACGTGGCCTTCACCCTGATCCACGGCCACGGCATGGCGCGGCGCGCCGCCAGGCAACGGGCCACGGAGATCCTCGTCGCCGTCGGCCTCAGGCCGGACGTGGCCGACCTCTCGCCGGCCGAGCTTTCCGGCGGCATGCAGAAGCGCGTGGCGCTCGGCCGCGCGATCGCCGCCGAGCCCCGCTTCCTCGTGCTCGACGACCCGACCGCCGGCCTCGACCCGATCCTCACCGGCGCGATCGTCACGCTCATCCGGGACGCCATCGAGCGGACCGGCACGACCGCGCTCACGGTGACGAGCAACATGGGCATCGCGCGGCGGAGCTTCGACCGGCTGGCCATGCTGCACGACGGCACGATCCTCTGGCAGGGCGCCACCGGCGACATCGACGAGAGCGGCAACGCCTACCTCGACCAACTGATCAACCAGCGGGCCGAGGGGCCCATCCACGCGCGCACCACCGCCTGAGCAACCGGCACCGGAGCCGGGCCGGCGCGGCTGCGGCGGCGGCGGCGGCGCGTCAGGGAATGAGGATGAAGCGGGCTCCGTCGCTCCGCCTGATGTTCAACAGAAGCGGCGGAGAAGAGCCTTCCAGCACCGCCAGGATTTCGTCGGAGTCCTTCACTTCCTGGCGATTGACCTCGGTGATCACGTCGCCCTCGCGAAGCCCTGCATCCCACGCAGGCGTGCCGGCCTCGACCTCGATGACGAGCACGCCTTCCACCTCGCCATAGAGCTCGGACAAGGGGGTGAGCGGGCCCAGCACGACTCCTTCCAACTGCGGAATCTGGCTGCCTGCGCCGAGCGCGACCTTGCCGCTCTCACCGACCGCGAGATCGATCGTGAGCGGTTCCCCGTCACGCTCGATGGTGAGGTGGACCGCGTCGCCCACCCGCAGCAGGCCGACCTTGTTGCGCAGGTCGGAGGAGCCGACGACCTGCTCGCCGTTCATCTCCACGATCACGTCGCCGCGCCGAATCCCGGCGGCCTCGGCCGGCGTGCCGGGCAGCACCTGCGCGACCACGGCGCCCCGCTGATGGCTGGTGCCGAGCGCCTCGGCGAGATCGGGCGTGAGATCCTGAATCTGCACGCCGATGCGGCCCCGCTGAATCTCGCCGTGGGCGAGCAGCTGGTCCATGATCCGGCGAGCCATGTTGACTGGAATCGCGAAGCCGATGCCGATGTTGCCGCCGCGCCCGCTGAAGATGGCGGTGTTGATGCCGACGAGCTCGCCCTTGAGGCTGATGAGCGCGCCGCCCGAATTGCCGACGTTGATGGCGGCGTCGGTCTGGATGAAGTCCTCGTAGGATTCGAGGCTGAGGCCGGAGCGGCCGACGGCGCTCACGATGCCGGCCGTGATTGTCTGGCCGAGGCCGAAGGGATTGCCGATGGCGACGACGTAGTCGCCGATCTGCAGCTCGTTCGAATCGCCGAGCGGCAGCGCGGTCAGCCCATCGGCCTCGATCTTGAGCAGCGCGACATCGGTCTCGGGGTCGGCGCCCACCACCTCGGCCTCGAACTCGCGCCGGTCGGTGAGCGTGACGGTGATGCGCTCCGCCTCGTCGATCACGTGCTGATTGGTGAGCAGGTAGCCGTTCTCCGCATCCACGATGACGCCCGAGCCCATCGCCCGGGACCGGCGGGGCTGCGGCGTGGGGCGCTCGCGCTCGCCGAAGAAGCGCTCGAAGAACGGGTTGTCGAAGAAGGGATGGGGCTGCTGCATCTGCGGCTGCTGCAGCCTGCCCTCCGTCGCGATGATCACCACCGCCGGCGCACTCTCCTTCACGAGCGGCGCGAGCGAAGGCACCTCGTCCGCCGCAAGGTGTGCTTGCGCGGGAGCCGCGATCGCGAGGGCCGCCGCCAGCATGATGAGTGTGAGCATGAGCCGCGTAACGCGCATCGAACCCTCCCAGGAATCCAATGGCCCCAATGTGGCGATTAACGGGCGCAGGTCCAGCCCCAATGCGGCTCAAATTTTCGCCAGCGGCGCATCGCTGATGGGGCCGCGCCCGGCGTGAGGCCGTGCTACGCTTGGGCAGAGCAGGAGGTGAGCCCGTGGCCAGGACAGTCTTCTACAGCCATCCCGTGTGCGCGGAGCACGATCCCGGCGCGCAGCACCCCGAGTCGGGGGCGCGGCTCGGGGCGATCGAGAAGGCGCTCGCGGCCGAGTCGTTTGCGGACCTCGAGCGCCGCGAGGCGCCGGTGGGGGAGACCGAGAGCCTCGCCTGGGCGCACGACCAGCGGCTGGTCGATGCCATTCTCGAGAACGTGCCGGACGAAGGGCGGGTCGCGATCGACGCCGATACGGTCATGTCGCCGGCCTCCGGCGAGGCGGCCCGGCGCGCGGCGGGCGCGGTTGCGTCCGCCGTGGACGCGGTGATGGACGGCAAGGCGGACAACGCCTTTTGCGCGGTGCGCCCGCCCGGCCACCATGCGGAGCCGCGCCGGCCGATGGGGTTCTGCCTCTTTAACAACGTCGTGATCGGCGCCGAGCGGGCGCGGCGCACCCACGGGCTCACGCGCATCGCCGTGATCGACTTCGACGTCCATCACGGCAACGGCACGCAAGCCGCGTTCGAGAAGGACGGCGACCTCTTCTTCGGCTCGACCCATCAGTCGCCGCTCTACCCTGGCACGGGGGCGGCGAGAGAAACGGGCGTCGGCAACATCGTCAACGCGCCGCTCTCGGCCGGCACGGGCTCGGACGGCTTCCGCGACGCGATGGAGAGCCGCCTGCTGCCGGCGCTCCGCGCGCATCGCCCGGAGATGATCCTGATCTCGGCCGGGTTCGACGCGCACCGCGACGATCCGCTCGCGAACCTGGAGCTGGTCGAGGACGACTACACCTGGATTACGACCGCGCTCGTGCGCCTCGCAGGCGAGCTCTGCGACGGCCGCGTGGTCTCCACTCTCGAAGGTGGCTACAATCTGCAGGCGCTGGGCGCCAGCGCCGCAGCCCACGTCGAGGCGCTGATGGCGGCGGCTTAGGCTCACCGGGCTCAGCCGGCGGAGTCTTCCTCCGGCGTCACGGTCTTCAGCGCAAGCGCGTGGACCCTGTCCTGCAGCTCGTCTTCGAGCACCTTGTGGACCAGGCGCTGGCGGGCGACGCGCGAGAGGCCCGCGAACTGCGCCGAGGCGATTTCGACGACGAAGTGGGTCTCGCCCTCGGGCCGCGCGCCGACGTGGCCCGCATGGCGCCCGGAATCGTCCACGATATCGAGGCGGCTCGGCGCCAGCGCCTCGCTCAGCTTGCGCCGGATGGCGGCCTGCACCGGCCCGGCCTGTGCCTCACTCGCCATGCCGTGCCCCGATCGCGACCCGGTCGCCTCTCGCACCGTCATGCGTGGAGTTGTTCCGCGCATCCAACGCGGCCATGACGTGGTGAGGGGAGAGCGCAGGAGTACGCAAGCCTTTCGAGCGGGCCACTACAGCTTCTTCTCGAAGTAGAAGCGCATGGTGTCGTCGGTGGTCTCGATCCGGCCGGAGAAGGAGGTGAGGTTCACCTCCAGCTCGGCGATCTTGAAGGGCCGGCCCAGCACCTGCGCCACGGTCTCGGCGCGCACCACGCATTCGCCCTCGGTCTCGGCCCGGACGTAGGCAATGCGGTCCTCGACCACGAACTCCTTGGCCGGATTGTCCTCCCGCAGGGCTTCCACCACGGCATCGGCGACCTCGCCGACGCGCAGCACCGGGCCCACCATGTTCCTGCGGGCCGCTCCGTCACCGCTCATCGCCGCTCCTTCTCTCTCGGACCGCCGCCGGCCTTCAGGGCTTGGCGTGCTTGGGCTCGATGCCCTCGACATCGACCAGGACGTCCTCGCCCTCGATCTTGACCGGATACTTGGCGATCTCGGCATGATCGGGGTTGACCCCCTTGCCCGCCACCACGTCGAACTCCCATAGATGCATCATGCAGGTCAGCACCCGGCCTTCGAGGTCGCCGTCCACGAGGTCGACCTCCTGATGCGGGCACTGGGCCTGGATCGCTTGAATGCCCTCGCCCTCGACATGGACGAGCAGCACCTCGGTGCCGTCCACGTCGAAGGTCTCCATGTCGCCTTCCCAGATGTCGTCCAGCGTGCAGGCCTTCTTGAACGCCATGCGTCACTCCATCCCCGGTGCGCGCGAGCGCCTAGGGCTCTTCGAAATAGATGTCGATGCAGTCGTAGAAGCGGATACCCGCCTTCTCGACGGTGAGGTCGCGCGGCCAGGGCGGCGCGGAATCGTCGTCGGTGGTGGGCCGCACGCGGAGCGTCCGCCCCGGCTTGTCCGCGACGTGAAGGTCGATCGAGTGGAAGGCGCAGGTCGCCGCCACCTCGTCCATGGTCTGGCCGGGCTCGATCTCGATCGTCTTGATGTGCGCATCCTGCTGGAAGCGCGACAGGATGGGGAACGCGCTCATGCTACTCTCGGCACTGCAGTGTGGGCCGCTTGGCTATTCCGCCGCCTGGGCGCGAAAGCCCTCGACCCAGCTGTAGTCGTAGCCGTCGCGGCCGCCCTCGCTGATGACGCCGATGCCCATGTACTTGAGCACGTTGTCCAGCGTCGGCGGGTCGATCTCGCCCGAGTACATGCGGTCCACGATGGTCTCGTGGTCCTTGTAGCGCTCCGGATCGGTATCGAAGATCCAGCGGCAGACCTCAGTGCAGAAGTTGTAGCGCCGCTCGCCGTACTCGCGCTGGTAGGCGCGCGCGCCCCATTCCGGCCCCGGCCGGTGCGAGATCGGGATCTGGCACATGTTGCAGATGATCGGGATGCACTGGGGATGCGTCTTTTCCTCGTGGCCCTGGAGCAGGTTGTTGGTGATCACGTCCCAATAGCTGCCGTAGCTCTCGTTCCAGCCGGGGTACTTCTCCTCGAGCCACGCGCGCTCCGCAGGCCCCACCGCGCCCGGCGGGTTCCACCAGACCGTCGGCCGCCAGGACCAGATGCCGCCCTGCTGGCAGTGGTGGTGGTTGTCGATGTCGAGGAGGAAGATGTCCCAGTACCACGGCCGCTCCAGGCCGAGGTCCTGCACCTGCCGCTCCCACTGGTTGATCACCCACTCGTGCATGAACTCCTTGAAGGACATGTGCCGCTGCTCGAGCGGGATGTAGTAGTCCATCGGGATGCCGACGGTGATCGAGAAGAGCCGCCAGACGCGCCAGAGCGCGATGTCCATGGCCTGCTGCGCTTCATCCTTGCGGCCGTTGCGGATCATGATCTCGATGGTGGGCGTGCCGAGCTGGGCGTGGCGGGCCTCGTCCGACTGGATGCTCGTGATCAGGTTCGAAAAGGTGTGATCGCCGAGGTTGGCGGCATCGGTGGAGAGCCCGATCATCTGCAGGTTGGTGAGCGCGGTCTCGAAGGCGAAGGAGACCATCACGGACGACGTGATCGCGTCCCGCGTCATCATGATGTCGTCCATCGCGTGACGGCCGCCGAGCACCGCCCAGTTCTTGGAGTGCTGGGCCTGGTGAGCCCAGTCGTACTGACGGTCGAGGTGGACCAGCTCGTGCGGGAAGAAGAGTTGCAGCTGGGTGTGCCGCAACTCGTCGAGCATGCCGTAGACCGACATGTTGCGCATGGCGGGCGACGGGCCGAAGCGGGACATCCGCGCCTGGAACTGACAGGCCTGGTACTCGGTGAGCGCGACTGCGCCGTAGTGCAGCTTGAGCACGCACGCCCAGCCCTCGTCGGCCTGTTCGTAGAACTTGGACCGCGCCAGCGCCGCCTTCACCGAGTAGGCGGCCGAATCCTTCTCGCGCTGGATGTTGACGTACTCGCGGTAAGAGACCTTGTAGGGCTCGTCGAAGGTCTCCCACTCCTCGACGGGGATGCCGTAGGAATCCCCCATCTGGGGTGGGAAGAGCGCCTCCCGCGAGACGTAGGACGGCGTCCAGTTGGTATCCCGCGCGATATCGTACCACTCGGAACGCTCGAGCATCTCCGACATTCCGGCCTCCTGCACGCTGGTCGTACCGGCGCGGCGCGGCAGCCAGCCGCCCGCCCGGCAACGCGCGCCATTCTCATGTCATCGCGCAGCCGACGCAAGCAGGACCCGGGCGCAGCCCTGTGCCGCGCAGGTCAGCCCATGAGGTCGAGGCAGGCGTCGACGATGTGCCTGGCGCTCATGCCGTAGCGCGCGCGAATCCTGTCGGTGGGGCCGACGCACGCGAACTCGTCGGGCATGCCGACCATGCGCATGGGCGTCGGCCGGCGCACGGCGAGGAGCTCCGCCACCGCGCCGCCGAGGCCGCCGGTGAGGTGATGCTCCTCGGCGCTCACGATGCCCCGCGTCTCCTCGGCTGCGGCGAGGATCGAGTCCTCGTCGAGCGGCTTGATGGTGGACATGTTGAGCACCCGCGCGCCGACGCCCTGCTCGGCGAGTTCCGCCGCCGCATCCACGGCCTGCGGCACCAGCGCCCCGCAGGCGACGATGGCGACGTCCGAGCCCTCGGCAAGCTGCGTGGCCTTGCCGAGGCTGAAGGGCGCATCGACCGGCGTCACCGGGCGCTCCGGCACCCGCCCGCCGAGGCGGAGGTAGACGGGGCCGTCGATCTCGTCGGTCGCGAGCGTTGCGTGCCACGCCTCGTGGGCGTCCGCCGGCACCAGCACCGTCATGTTGGGAAAGCTCCGCATCAGCGCGAGGTCCTCCAGCGCATGATGGGTGCCGCCGGAGACGGCGAGCGAGACGCCGCTCGCGGCCGCGCCGATCACCACGCGCTGGTCGGCGTAGGCGACCTCGTTCCGAACCTGCTCCATGGAGCGCGCCGAGATGAAGGGCGCGTAGCCGCAGACGAAGGGCCGGAGCCCCGTGGTGGCGAGGCCGGCGGCGACGCCCATGGCATTCTGCTCGGCGATGCCGACCTCGATGACGCGGTCGGGCGCATGGTCGATGAAGCCCCGGAGCCCGATCAGGTCGAGCGTGTCGGCGGAGACCGCCACCACGCGCTCATCACGCCGCCCCAGCTCGGTCACCGCAAGCCCGAAGGCGAGGCGCGATTGATCCGCCGCCGCCTTGACCCAGGCGGGCTCGGCCCCGTTGCCCTGTTGCGGCGCGCTCATGCGGGGCCTCCCAGCTCGGCCATTGCCTTCTCGTAGGTCTCTTCGCTGACCGCGTTGTTGTGCCAGAGGTAGGTGTCCTCGGCGAAGCTCGTGCCCTTGCCCTTCACCGTGTGGGCGATGAGGAGCGAGGGCTGGCCGGGCGCCGCGGGCAGCGCGTCGAGGGCATCGACGATCGCCTCCATGTCGTGGCCGTCGAGCTCGCTCACCTGCCAGCCGAAGGCGCGCCACTTGTCGGCCAGCGGCTCCAGCCCCAGCAGGTCGGCGACATGAGCGCTCTGCTGCACCTTGTTGTAGTCGACGATGGCGGTGAGCGAGAGCGGCGCGAGGTGCGCGGCCGCCATCGCCGCCTCCCAGTTGGAACCCTCCTGCAGCTCGCCGTCGCCCAGCATCACCACCGTGTGCGCGCCGTTGCCCTGCAGCCGGGCGCCGAGCGCCATGCCGAGCGCGATGGAGAGACCGTGGCCGAGGCCGCCGGTCGACATCTCGACGCCGGGGACCTTGATGTCCGGGTGCATGCCGAAGAGGGATTCGAAGCCGTAGAAGGTGTCGATGAAGCCGTCGTCGACGAAGCCGGCCTGGGCAAGCACCGCGCCGAGCGCCGTGTTCGCGTGCCCCTTGGAGAGCACGAAGCGGTCGCGGTCGGGCCAGTCGGGCTCGTCGGGCCGGAGCCTGAGATGGTGGAAATAGAGCGCGGCCAGCAGGTCGGCCGCCGACAGCGAGCCGCCCATGTGGCCGGAGCCCGCCGCACGCAGCGCCCGCCACGTGTTGCGCCTGATCTGCAGCGCATGTTCGCGCAGCTCGCGCAGCAGCGCTTCCCTGTTGTTCACCCTTCCGGCCTCCCTGCCTCCGAATCTCGAAGCGGCGCAGTATAGCGCCCCCGCGGGTGGACACACCCGTGCCCCTGTTCGTTCGCGCGATTCCTCTCAGGCCGAATTGCCCGTAGGCTTGGCGCCATGAGCGGACGGGACACCCACGCGCCGAGCGCGGCCGAAATCGAGCTGATCGCCGATCGCGAATACCACCGCATCCCGGAATTCCTGCGCGCGCGGGTCGATCCGGTGATGGTCCGGGTCGTGGACTTCCCCAGCGAGGAAGTACAGGAAGACATGGAGCTGGAGAGCCCCTACGACCTGCTCGGCCTCTATCAGGGCGTCTCCCTCGACCAGAGCGGGGTCCACGACGTGCGGGAGGACGTGGACCTGATCTTCCTCTACCGCCGGCCGCTGCTGGACTACTGGGTCGAGACCGGCAATAGCCTGGAGGAGGTCGTCCGCCACGTGCTGATCCACGAGATCGGCCACCACTTCGGCCTCTCGGACGAGGACATGGAACGCATCGAGGAAGCCGGATGACGCGGGGTGTGCGAATC
>LXNI01000833.1_pt1 | contig 32287 bp, 25 predicted proteins | sample 809091 | NCBI WGS metagenome assembly LXNI01 (sample SAMN04870527, study PRJNA318959) | sponge metagenome | biome: 01000161; feature: marine sponge reef; material: water | host: Sarcotragus foetidus | place: Greece: Milos, Mediterranean Sea | collected 2013-05-29 | depth 5-7 m | reverse complement strand
GACTTGCGAGCGAATAGGGCGAAGCCCGTGCGAGCAAGCGAACACCCGTAACGTCCGCCGGTCACCGCGACGACAGAGTTCGGTAGTGTTGACCCATGACGAAGCTCCGATCCCACACCACCACCCAGGGTCGGAACATGGCCGGCGCCCGGGCCCTGTGGCGGGCCACCGGCATGACCGACGACGACTTCGACAAGCCGATCGTGGCGGTGGCCAACTCGTTCACCCAGTTCGTGCCGGGCCATGTCCACCTGAAGGACCTCGGCCAGCTCGTGGCCGAAGAGATCGCGGCCGCGGGCGGGGTGGCCAAGGAGTTCAACACCATCGCGGTTGACGACGGCATCGCCATGGGCCACGGCGGGATGCTCTACAGCCTCCCCAGCCGCGACCTCATCGCCGACTCGGTCGAGTACATGGTGAACGCCCACTGCGCCGACGCTCTGGTGTGCATCTCCAACTGCGACAAGATCACCCCCGGGATGCTCATCGCCGCCATGCGGCTCAACGTCCCCACCGTGTTCGTCTCGGGCGGACCGATGGAGGCGGGCAAGACCAAGCTGGCCGGCGTGACCGTCAAGCTCGACCTGATCAACCCGATGATCTCGGCCGGCGACAGCTCGGTCAGCGACGAGGACCTGCTGGAGATGGAGCGCTCGGCCTGCCCGACCTGCGGATCCTGCTCGGGCATGTTCACCGCCAACTCGATGAACTGCCTCACCGAGGCGCTGGGGCTGTCGCTTCCCGGGAACGGCACGGTGCTGGCCACCCACGCCGACCGCCGCGAGCTGTTCCTGGAGGCCGGGCGGCGAGTGGTCGACCTGGCCCGGCGCTGCTACGAGAAGGACGACGAGTCGGTGCTGCCCCGCTCGATCGCCACCAGGACCGCCTTCGAGAACGCCATGCGCCTCGACATCGCCATGGGCGGCTCCACCAACACCGTGCTGCACATCCTGGCCGCGGCCCGCGAGGGCGAGGTGGACTTCACGATGGCCGACATCGACCGGCTCAGCCGCAGCACCCCCAACATCTGCAAGGTGGCCCCGTCCACGCAGGAGTTCCACGTGGAGGACGTCCACCGGGCCGGCGGGATCATGGGCATCCTGGGCGAGCTCGACCGCGGCGGGCTGCTCGACACCTCGGTCCCGACGGTTCACTCGGCCACCCTGGCCGGCGCCCTGGACGTGTGGGACGTGATGCGCGACCCCTCCAGCGAGGTCGTCGAGTTCTTCCGGGCCGGGCCGGCGGGCATACCCACCCAGGAGGCGTTCAGCCAGGCCACCAGGTGGCCGACGCTCGACACCGACCGCGCCGACGGCTGCATCCGCTCGGTCGACCACGCCTACAGCACCGACGGCGGCCTGGCCGTTCTCTACGGCAACATCGCAGTGGACGGCTGCATCATCAAGACCGCCGGCGTCGACGAGTCGATCCACCGGTTCTCCGGTCCGGCCAGGGTGTTCGAGAGCCAGGAGGAGGCCTGCGACGGGATCCTCGACGCCGAGGGCGGGGTCCAGTCCGGTGATGTGGTGATCGTGCGATACGAGGGGCCCAGGGGCGGCCCCGGAATGCAGGAGATGCTGTACCCGACGTCGTACATCAAGTCCCGCGGGCTGGGCAAGGAGTGCGCGCTGCTCACCGACGGCCGTTTCTCCGGCGGCACGTCGGGTCTCTCCATGGGGCACGCCTCGCCCGAGGCGGCCGAGGGCGGGGCCATCGCCCTGATCCGGGACGGCGACATGATCGACATCGACATCGCCGACCGCTCGGTCAATCTGAGGATCGACGACGCCGAGCTCACCCGGCGGCGGCAGGAGGAGGACGCCCGCCCCGGAGGCTGGCGGCCGCGTGCCCGCCGGCGCGAGGTGTCGACCGCGCTGCGCGCCTACGCGGCTATGGCCACCTCCGCCGACAAGGGTGCGGTACGCGACTTGAGCCGGATCGAACCCTGATCCACCGGCCGGGTTAGAGCAGGTCGGCAGGGATCGGCGGGGGCGCGGGCCGCACGCAGCCCTCGACCACCGCGCAGGCGGCCACCTCGCTCGCCACCCGCGAAGCGACCCTTCCGTCGAAGACCGACGGGATGATGTAGTTGCGGTCCAGATCCTCGTCGTCGATCACCTCGGCGACGGCTTTGGCCGCGGCCGCCTTCATCCGTTCGGTCACGCACGTGGCGCCGGCATCCAGTGCACCTCTGAACACGCCGGGGAAGGCGAGGACATTGTTTATCTGATTGGGAAAGTCGGACCGGCCCGTGGCCATGATCGCGGCCAGTCCGTCGACTTCCTCAGGTCGAATCTCCGGATCGGGGTTGGCCATTGCGAAGACGATCGGATCGCGGGCCATGGCCCGGACGTCATCGGCATCGAGCAGGCCCGGCGCAGACACCCCCACAAACACATCAGCGCCGCGGATGACCTCTGAGAGAGAGCCTGCCTTCTGATCGGGGTTGGTGTTGGTTGCGAACCACTGCTTGGCGTCGTGCAGTCCGCTACGGCTCTTATGGATCGCACCGAGCCGGTCAACACCGACAATCTCGCCGACACCGGCATCATGGAGCATCTTGGCGACAGCCAGACCGGCTGCACCGGTACCGGATATCACCACCGACACATCGCTGGCCTGTTTGCCGATCAATTTGAGAGAGTTTCTCAATGCGGCTGTGGTAACGATGGCTGTGCCGTGCTGATCGTCGTGGAACACGGGAATATCCAGGGCGTCGATAAGCCGCTCCTCAATCTCGAAGGCGGCGGGCGCGGCAATGTCCTCCAAGTTGATTCCGCCGAACGATGGCGCCATGCGGACAACGGTCTCCACAAGCTCGTCGGGCGTGTCCACATCGAGGCACACCGGGAAGGCATCCACCCCGCCGAACTCCTTGAACAGCAGGGCCTTGCCCTCCATCACGGGCAGGGCCGCCGCCGGCCCGATGTTGCCGAGACCCAGCACCGCGCTGCCGTCGGTGACGATCGCAACGATGTTCTTCACAATGGTGTGGGTATGGCGCAGCATCGGCTCCCGCTCGATCGCGGTGCACACCCGGGCCACGCCCGGCGTGTACGCCATGGCCAGGTCATGGGCGTCACCCACCGGGCATAGGGCGTTCACCTCTATCTTTCCGCCCTCGTGGAGCCGGAACGTGCGGTCCCACCAGTCGAGAACGGTGACACCGTCGAGATGACTGACCGCGTCGACTATCTCGCGTGCATGGTCGGGAGACTTGGCCAGCACATCGATCTCCCGCATCACGACCGGGCCCTTGGCCTCTAATCCCGGGATGGCAGCAATATTTCCGCCAGCGTCGCCCAAGGCCGTCGCGAAGCGGCCCAACGTCCCAGGACGGTTGCCGAGCGATACCTTGATCGTTATCGAGTAGGCGGGCGTGGGTGTGTCCAAATCAACTCCCAATCTCGCTGTGGTCAAGGGAGAAACCCTAGCCAGACTCCTGACGAACACATCATTTTCTTGGCAGCCGTGGTTGAATCTACGACAGAGGCATGGCTATCATTCGAGACTCCGAGTTCGAAAATAAAAGAAGGAGCAATCTGTGGTTCGACAAATGACAGACGAGCACAAGGCCGCGAACGCCCGGGCCCGAGCCGAGAACAAGGCCGTTGGCGCATACCTCGAAGGCCTCGAATCGAATCGGGCTCGACCCGGTCGGAGGCGCACTGCCGAGTCCATGCAGAAGCGAATCGAGGCCATCGGCGAAGCGCTGGAGTCGGCTACACCCATACGTCGAGTGCAGCTCGTTCAAGAGCGGATCGACCTGGAGAGGGCCTTGAGCGCGCCGGCGGAAACGACGGACATCAGCGAACTCGAGAACGCGTTCGTTGAGGCTGCTGTCTCCTACAGCGGCCGCAAGGGAATCACATACTCCGCATGGCGAGAGGTGGGAGTCCCCGCGGCCGTTCTCAAGCAGGCCGGAATCTCCCGCGGCGGCACCTGAGAGTCGCCGCGTCCCTGAAGCGCCCCCGCGGGCTCACAACCGAACTTCGGCGGACTGCGCCGCGGCTGCGGGGTGGCGTGCCGCGATCTTGCGGGCTGACGCCACTACCAGCGCAGTCTGTGCCGGTGCCGTTCCGGTGAACTGCGCCGGCTCCTCCACCAGAGGGGCCATGTCGTCGCGGTCGAGCGGCACGCGGTGGTCGGCTCCGAGCTGGTCGAGCAGGCCGCCCAGGTCGGCAGGATCACCACCGCCGGCCTGCTGAGCCGCCTGCCGGGTCGGCTCGGCCAGCACCTCGAGAGCGGCCTCACGGCCCATACCGGCGCGCACGAGGACAGTCAGCAGCCTCGTGGTCGCCAACGCGGGAAGGAAACGCTCGAACTCGGCCCGGAGCGCGGCCTCGTCGATGTGCAGCTCCTCCAGCACTCCCAGCGCGGTGTGGAGGAGGCCGTCGGCGGCGCAGAAGGCGTCGGGGAGCAGGACCCGGCGGGCGGCCGAGCAGCTCACGTCACCCTCGTTCCACTGGCGACCGGCCAGCGATGCCGCCATGGTGAGGTGGCCGTCGAGAACGGTCCGCAGTGCGCCGATCCGCTCCGAGGACCGGGCGTTCGCCTTGTGAGGCATCGCCGAGGATGCGACCTGGCCGTCCCGGAATCCCTCGGCGACGAGGCCGTGACCGGCCATCAGCCGGATCGTCGTCGCCCACGACGCCGGCCCGGCGACGGCTTGAACCACCGCCGCCACCACATCGAGGTCCAGTGAGCGCGGGTAGGTCTGCCCGGTGGCGTCGAGCACCCGGCCGAAGCCCAGGCGCTGGGCCACGATCTGCTCCAGTTCGTCCACCGCTTCCGCCGAGCCGAGCAGGTCGAGCTGGTCGAGCCGGGTGCCGACCGGTCCCTTTATCCCCCTGAGCGGGTACCGGTGCAACAGCTCGTCGATCCTGGTGTAGCCGAGCATCGTCTCGGCGGCGGCGTCGGCGAAGCGCTTCCCCAGCGTGGTGGCCTGCGCGGCCACGTTGTGGGTCCGGGCCACCATCGGGGTCGAGGCGTGGCCCTCGGCCAGATCGGCCAGCCGGGAGATGACTGCGACCAGGTCGTCGCGGATCACCTTCAACGACTCGCGGATCTGGAGCTGCTCGGCGTTCTCGGTGAGATCGCGCGACGTCATCCCGAGGTGGATCTGCTCGTGGCCCGCCAGCGCGCAGAACTCGTCGATGCGCGCCTTCACGTCGTGGCGTGTGACCGCCTCCCGGGCCGCGATGGAGTCGGGGTCGACATCATCGACCACAGCCTCGTAGGCCTCCACGACGCCGTCGTCCACGTCCAGCCCGAGCTTGCGCTGCGCCTCCAGCACCGCCAGCCACAGCCGGCGCTCCAGCACGACACGGCGCTCGGGGGACCACACCTCGCGCATCCGCTCGCTGGCGTAGCGGCCTGCCAGCACGTTGGGGATCCCAGCCTCCACTTCGCTGCCTGCCCGCTCGGCCTCTAGGCCGCTTCCTGCCAGTCCAGGTACTGGCTCCGGCCCGGACCCGTGCCCACCAGCCGGATGGGCACACCGATGCCCTCCTCCAGGAAGGCGATGTAGTCGGCGGCCGCGGCCGGCAGCTGCGAGGACCGGGTCACGCCGCTCAGGTCGGTGCTCCAACCCTCGAGCTCGGCGTACACCGGCACCGCTTTGTGGATCACCGACTGGTGGTAGGGCATGTGCTCGAAGCGCTCGCCGTCGAGCTCGTAGGCGACGCACACCTTGAGGCGCTCGAGGCCGTCGAGCACGTCGAGCTTGGTGAGGGCCACCTCGGTGATGGAGTTGAGCCGCACCGCCTGGCGCATCATCACCATGTCGAACCACCCGGTGCGGCGGCGCCGGCCGGTGTTGGTGCCGAACTCGCGGCCGACGGTCACCAGGTGATCGCCGACCTCGTCGAACAGCTCGGTGACGAAGGGACCCGAGCCCACCCGGGTCACGTATGCCTTGGTGATGCCGATGACCCGCTCGATGTGGCGGGGACCGATCCCGGTTCCGGTGCAGGCGCCGCCGACCACCGGGTTGGACGAGGTCACGAAGGGGTAGGTGCCGTGGTCGAGGTCGAGGAAGGTTCCCTGTGCCCCCTCCATCAGCACCTGTTGACCGGACTCGAGGGCCTCGTGCAGCAGCGTCACGGTGTCGGTGATGTGGGGCACGAGCCGTTCTGCGCATCCGCCGAGGTACTCGCGGGCGATGTCGTCGGCGCTCATCGGCAGGCGGTTGAAGACCTTGGCCAGGACCTTGTTGGTGTGGGACAGAGCGGCCTCGAGCTTGGCACGGAAGATCGGCGGGTCGAGCAGGTCCTGCACCCGCAGCCCGATGCGCATCGACTTGTCGGCGTACGCGGGTCCGATGCCCCGCTTGGTGGTGCCCAGCTTCGCGTTGCCGAGATGGCGCTCGTGCAGGGCGTCCAGCTCGGTGTGGTAGGGCATGATCAGATGAGCGTTGCCTGACAGCCGCATGGAGCTGCAGTCGATGCCTCTGGCCTCGAGCGAGTCCATCTCAGCGATGAGGACTCGGGGGTCGACCACCACTCCGTTGCCGATCACCGGAGTGATGTGCTCGTAGAGGACCCCGCTGGGGATGAGCTGGATCTTGAAGGTCTCGCCGCTCACCACCAGCGTGTGGCCGGCGTTGTGGCCGCCCTGGTAGCGGACGACGACGTCCATCCCTGCAGCGACGAGGTCGGTGAACTTGCCCTTCCCCTCGTCGCCCCACTGGGTACCGACGACAACGGTCGCAGGCACGGCGCTCTCCTTTTGGGGCGGGCGTTGCCTGGCGATTGTACTGCGGCGCGGTGCCGTCGGCTCCGGGCCGCGCCCGCGATGCGGTCACCGCAGGACTATCGAAGCGTCGGTGTCTCCGGGGCGGTCGACGTCCACGGTGACCACGTCGCCATCGTTGTAGCGGCCCTCCAGCATGGCGATGGCCAGCGGGTCGCCGATGGCCCGCTGTATCAGCCGCTTCAGGGGCCGGGCCCCGAAGGCGGGGTCGTACCCGGCTCGGGCCAGGTGCCCTCTGGCCTCGGAGGAGACCTCCAGCCTGAGACGCTGCAGATCCAGGCGCTTGCGAAGCCCTGCCAGCTGGATGTCGACGATGGAGGCCAGATCGTCGGGCTCCAGGGGCCGGAATCGCACGATGTCGTCGATTCGGTTCACGAACTCGGGCCTGAAGAAGTTGCCCGGCTCGCCCTTCAGGTTCGACGTCATGATCAACACCACGTTGGTGAAGTCCACGGTGCGGCCCTGCCCGTCGGTGAGACGGCCGTCGTCGAGCAACTGCAGCAGCACGCCGAACACCTCGGCGTGGGCCTTCTCCACCTCGTCGAGGAGCACCACCGCATAGGGCCGGCGCCTGACCGCCTCGGTGAGCTGTCCGCCGGAGTCGTAGCCCACATACCCGGGGGGCGCACCGATGAGCCGGGACACCGAGTGCCTCTCGAGGTACTCCGACATGTCGATCCGCACCATGGCGCTCTCGTCGTCGAACAGGAACGCGGCCAGGGACCGGGCCAGCTCGGTCTTGCCGACCCCGGTGGGACCCAGGAACAGGAAGCTGCCGATGGGGCGATCCGGGTCGCCCAGTCCGACACGGCTGCGGCGGATGGCGTTGGCCACCACGCTCACGGCCTCGTCCTGGCCGACCACCCGCTCGTGGAGATGCTCCTCCAGGCGGATCAGCTTGGCGGTCTCGCCCTCCATCAGGCGCGACACCGGCACGCCGGTCGAGCGGCTGACCACCGCCGCGATGTGGTCGGTGTCGACCTCCTCGGTGAGCATCGACGAGTCGCTCTGCAGCTCGGCCAGGCGGTTGGTGGCCTCGTCGATGCGGCGCTCGGTGTCGGGGATGATCCCGTAGCGAAGCTCGGACGCCCGTTCCAGGTCGGGCTCGCGCTCGAGGTCGGACCGCCGGGTCTCCAGCTCCTCCTTGAGGGACCGGATGACGCCGATGGCCTCCTTCTCGGCCTGCCAGCGGGCGGTGAGCGCGGAGGACTCCTCGGTGAGTTCGGCGATCTCACGCTCCAGGTCTCCCAGGCGCTCGCGTGAGGTGGCGTCGGTCTCGGCGGCCAGCGCGACCCGCTCCATCTCGAGCCGGCGCATGCGGCGCTCCACCACGTCGATCTCGGTCGGCACCGAGTCGATCTCGATGCGAAGCGAGCTGGCCGCCTCGTCGATGAGGTCGATGGCCTTGTCGGGCAGGAACCGTCCGGTGATGTAGCGGTCCGACAGCTGGGCCGCCGCGATCAGCGCCGAGTCCTTGATGCGCACCCCGTGATGGACCTCGTAGCGCTCGCGCAGGCCCCGCAGGATGGCCACGGTGGCCTCGACGGAGGGGGGCTCGACCAGCACCGGCTGGAAGCGGCGCTCCAGCGCGGCGTCGGGCTCGAGGTGCTTGCGGTACTCGTCGAGGGTGGTGGCACCCACCATCCGCAGCGTTCCCCGGGCCAGCATGGGCTTGAGCATGTTGCCGGCGTCCATGGCCCCCTCGGCCCCGCCGGCGCCCACCATGGTGTGCAGCTCGTCGATGAAGGTCACGATCTCGCCGCCGGCCTCCTCGATCTCGGCCAGCACCGCCTGCAGCCGCTCCTCGAACTCGCCGCGGTACTTGGCGCCGGCCACCATGGCGGCCAGGTCCAGCACCACCAGACGCTTGCCGGCCAGGCTGTCGGGCACGTCGCCGTCGACGATGCGCTGGGCCAGGCCCTCCACGATGGCGGTCTTGCCCACACCGGGCTCGCCGATCAGCACCGGGTTGTTCTTGCGGCGCCGGGCCAGGACCCTGATCACTCGCCGGATCTCGTCGTCGCGGCCGATGACGGGGTCGAGGCTTCCGGCCCGGGCCTCGTCGGTGAGGTCGCGGCCGTAACGCTCCAGGGCCTGGTACTGGTCCTCGGGCGCCTTGGTGGTCACGCGGTGGCCGCCCCGCACCTCGTGCAGCACCTTGAGCATCAGCTCGCGGTCGAGGTCCAGGCGGCCACCGAGGGCCAACACCAGATGCTCGGTGGACAGGTAGTCGTCGCCCAGGTCGGTGCGCACCCTGTCGGCGTCCTCGAGCACGTCGCGCAGCTCCCGCGAGATGCCGACGTCGGACCCGTAGGCACGCGGCAGCGTGGCCACCGCCTGCTGCGCCTTGTCCCGGACCGCCTTGGGGTCGACGCCCGCTGAGTGCAGCATGGGCAGCACCAGGCCATCGGTCTGGGCCAGCAGGGCACCGATCAGATGGTCTCCGGTGACCTCGGCGTGCGAGGCCGACCGGGCCGCCTCCGTGGCGGCCGAGAAGACCTCGGTCGTCTTGAGGGTCCAGCGGTTGGGGTCGAGTGCCATCTCGCCGCCCCCTAGAGGCCGCGGTTGCCCGGATCGCGCCGGGCCCGGTACAGCGTCACCGACCGCTTCGGTCGAACCGCCGGGACCAGGCTGCCGGACGTGAAGCCGCGGGCGGCCAGCTCGGCCCGGTGGTCCTCCTGAGCCTGGCGGGCCTCGGACAGCTGGGCCCGGAGCCCGGCGACCTCCCGTTCGAGCTCCAGCACTCGCTGGACTCCGGCCAGGTTGAGACCGGAGTCGGTCAGTTCGGCGATGTGCTCCAGCAGCGCCAGGTCGGCGTCGCTGTAGCGGCGGCTGCCGCCCGCGGTGCGGGCCGGGGCGAGCAGGCCCTTGCGCTCGTAGATCCGGAGCGTCTGGGGATGCACTCCGGCCAGTTCAGCGGCCACCGAGATCACGTATACGGCTCGATGGAAACGTTCTTCGCTCATGATGATTCTCCGTGCTTTGCGGTCTTTGACTGTAAGTGGGCTCGCGGATCGTCCCCGGGGGCGGCCGCGAAGGCCTCCACCGCGGCCCGCTGCTCGTCGGACAGGTTCTCGGGCACCACCACCTCGACCTCGACGATGAGGTCGGCGCCGCCGGTGGAGGCGCTGGCCGGAATGCGCAGGCGCCTGCCGGTGGTGGTGCCGGGCGGGATGCGGATGGTGACGGTCGAGTCGTCGAGGGTGGGCACCTTCACATGGGCGCCCAGCGCGGCTTCCGAGAAGGTGACCGGCACTGTCAGCGTGAGGTTCTTGCCTTCCCGCCCGAACAGCCGATGGGGCTTCACGCCGATCCGCACGTACAGGTCGCCGGGCTGGCTGCCCGGCCCCTGCGGCGGGCCCCCGCGGCCCTTGAGCTTGATCCGCTGGCCGTCGGTCACGCCCGACGGGATGCGGGCCTTCACCTCGCGGCGCCGGTGCTCAACCCCACGCCCGCGGCACGCCGAGCACGGTTCGTCGATGACGACGGCCCGGCCGGCGCAGGCCGCGCAGGGCCGGCTGAACGAGAACAGTCCCTGGTTCTCGTCGGTCACGCCGGTTCCCGAACAGGTCGGGCAAGGCCGCGGCTTGGCCGGGGGCTCGGCCCCCAGACCCTCACAGGTCCGGCAGCGGGCCTCGCCGGTGACGGGCACCGCGATGGTGGTTCCCGACACGGCGTCAGCGAAGTCGAGCTTCACGTCGGTCTCGATATCAGCGCCCCGCTGTGCCGTGTCGCCGCGGCGACGGCGCCGGCCGAAGAGGTCGCCGAACAGGTTCCCGAGGTCGCCCATATGCTCGAAGTTCACGTTGGCCCCGCCGGCCGGGCCCGGTCCGCCCGGCCCGAAGGCGCCGGCCATGGGTCCGAGCTTGCGCACGTCGTCGTAGGCCTTGCGCTTGGAGGAGTCGCCGAGCACGTCGTAGGCCGACGCCACCTCCTTGAAGCGATCCTCGACCGCGGCGTCGCCGGGGTTGGCGTCGGGATGCAGCTCCTTGGCCAGCTTGCGGTAGGCCTTGGTGACAGCGGAGGCCGAGGCGTCCTCGGCCACGCCGAGAATCTTGTAATAGTCCTTCTCGAACCACTCCCGCTGGGGCTCCACGTTCACCTCCTCCCTATCGTCAGCTGCGCACCTTCACCATGGCCGGCCTGAGCACCCGCCCGTTCCACGCGTAGCCGGTGCGAAGCACGTCGGCCACGACCGGCGCGGACTGGTCGTCAGTGCCGGACTCCTCACTCATCACAGCCTCGTGGAAGCCGGGATCGAAGGGCTCGTCGACCGTGCCGAGGACGGTCAGGCCCTCGCCGGTCAGCACACTCAGCAACTGCGCCTGGACAGCGTCGATGCCCTCGACCCCCTGGCTCACCGCGGCCTCGCAGGCGTCGAGCACGACCAGCAGCTCCCTGGCCAGCCTCGACGCGGCCTGGGCGACGAGCTCGGCGTTCCGCTTCATCGTCTGGCGACGGAAGTTGGTGAACTCCGCGGTCACCCGCTGCAGGTCCGCGAGATAGGCGTCGCGCTCCGTGATGACGGCGGCCAGATCGGACGGCGCCTCGCCGGTGGCTGTTGCCGGGTCCGTGGACTCCGGATCAGCGTTGCCGGGCTCGGGTGCGTCCGCCGGCTCGCCCTCGGGCTCCGAGGCCGGACCCTCGGTGGGGGTCGGACCGGCCTGGTCCTGTTCGTCAGCCGCGGCTTCCAGCTCGCTCACGTCGGATGGCTCAGCGCTCACGCGCTCTCTCGGTCGTCGTCGACGATCTCGGCTTCCACCACGTCGTCATCGTCGGGCACGGCGCTGGCGGCCGCCTCGTCGCGCTCGGCCGCGGCGGCTGCCTCGTACAGCCTCTGGCCGAACTCCTGGCTGGCCGTCATGAGCGCCTCGGTGGCCGACTTGACCGCCTCGATGTCGTCGCCGTCCAGGGCGCTGCGCAGGTCCACGAGCTTGGCGTTGATGGTCTCCTTCTCGTCGTCGGAGACCGCTTCGGCCTGATCGTCGAGCAGCTTCTCGGTCTGGTACAACAGCGTGTCGGCGGTGTTGCGGACCTCGGCCTCCTCACGGCGGCGGTTGTCCTCGTCGGCGTGGGCCTCGGCGTCGGAGACCATCTGGTCGATGACATCGGTGTCGAGCGACGACTGACCGGTGATGGTCATCGACTGCTCCTTGCCGGTGGCCTTGTCCTGGGCGCTCACGTGGACGATGCCGTTGGCGTCGATGTCGAAGGTCACCTCGATCTGGGGCATCCCGCGGGGGGCGGGCGGCAGGTCGACCAGCTGGAACTTGCCCAGGGTCTTGTTGTAGGCGGCCATCTGGCGCTCACCCTGGAGCACGTGGATCTCCACCGACGGCTGTCCGTCCTCGGCGGTGGTGAAGATCTCGCTCTTGCGGGTGGGGATGGTGGTGTTGCGCTCGATGAGGGTGGTCATCACGCCGCCCTTGGTCTCGATGCCCAGCGACAGCGGGGTCACGTCGAGCAGCAGCACGTCCTTGACCTCGCCCTTGAGCACGCCGGCCTGGATGGCGGCGCCGACGGCCACCACTTCGTCGGGGTTCACCGTCTTGTTGGGCTCGCGGCCGGTCATGTCCTGCACCAGCTCGGCCACCGCCGGCATGCGGGTCGACCCGCCCACGAGGACCACGTGATGGATGTCGCCCTTGGCCATCCCGGCGTCGGAGATGGCCCGCTCGAAGGGGCCCCGGCAGCGGTCGAGCAGGGCCGCGGTCAGCTCCTGGAACTTGGCCCGGCTCAGGGTGTAGTCCAGGTGCAGCGGGCCCTTGTCGGTGGCCGTCACGAAGGGCAGGTTGATCTGCGAGGACGGGGTCTGCGACAGCTCGATCTTGGCCTTCTCGGCGGCCTCCTTGAGGCGCTGCATGGCCATCGCATCGCTGGACAGGTCCACGCCGTGGTCGCCCTTGAAGGACGCCACGAGCCAGTCGATGACGGCGTCGTCCCAGTCGTCGCCGCCGAGCTTGGTGTCGCCGGCGGTGGACTTCACCTCGAACACGCCGTCGCCGAGCTCCAGCACGGACACGTCGAATGTCCCGCCGCCCAGGTCGAAGACCAGGATGGTCTGGTCGGCGGACTCCTTGTCCAGCCCGTAGGCCAGGGCGGCCGCGGTGGGCTCGTTGATGATACGAAGCACCTCGAGCCCGGCGATCTTGCCGGCCTCGTGGGTGGCGGTGCGCTGGGCGTCGTCGAAGTAGGCGGGCACGGTGACGACGGCCTGGGCGACGGTGTCGCCGAGGTACTCCTCGGCGTCGCGCTTGAGCTTCATCAGCACCCGGGCCGAGATCTCCTGGGAGGCGTAGTCCCTGTCGTCGATCTTGAACTTCTCGGCTGTGCCCATGTGCCGCTTGACCGATCGGATCGTGCGGCCGGGGTTGGTGATGGCCTGGCGCTTGGCGACCTCGCCCACCAGCACCTCGCCGTCGGCGCTGAACGCCACAACGGAGGGAGTCGTGCGCGATCCCTCAGCATTGGGGACGACGACGGGGTCGCCACCCTCGAGGACGCTTACGACGGAGTTCGTGGTACCGAGGTCGATACCTACGGCCTTTGCCATGGTGAGGCTCCTTCTGCTCTGCTTGTTGCTCCACTGTGCCTATGCTTGAACGCTTACGGTAACGAAGTTCATTCCCAATAGCAACAGAAACTTGAGTCTTTCATTGTCAACTTTTGCTCATGCCGGGCCGGTACCTTGGCGGGCATGGCTCATGACCTGATCCTGCTGCGCCACGGCCGCAGCACCTGGAACGACAAGAACCTGTTCACCGGCTGGCACGACTGCGCCCTGAACGACGCCGGCCGGGCCGAGGCCCGCCGGGCCGCCGAGCTCCTGTCCGGCGCCGGCCTGCTGCCCAGCGCGGTGCACACCTCGGTGCTTCAGCGGGCCACCGAGACCACCGAGATCGTGCTCGACGCCCTCGGCCTCGGATCACTGGAAGTCCACCGCAGCTGGCGACTCAACGAGCGTCACTACGGCGACCTCACCGGCCTGGACAAGGCGGCCACCCGGGCCGCCCACGGCGACGAGCAGCTACAGCGTTGGCGGCGCGGCTTCGACACCCCGCCACCGCCCATCCGGACCGACAACGAGTTCAACCCCAACCACTCGCCGGCCTACGCGGACCTCGCGCCGGAGCTCATACCGCTCACCGAGAGCCTCGCCGACGTGCTGGCCAGGCTGCTGCCCTACTGGCAGGACGCCATCGTCGGCGACCTGCGCTCCGGCCACACCGTGATGGTCTCAGCCCACGGCAACAGCCTGCGGGCCCTGGCCAAGCACCTCGACGGGATCTCCGACGAAGACATCGGCGCCCTCAACATCCCCACCGGCATGCCCCTGCACTACGTGCTGGACGCCGACATGCTCCCAGTGGAGCCCAGGCACCCCCTGGAGCGGGCGCTGGACCCGGAAGCCGCGGCGGCAGCCGCTGCCGAGGTGGCCGCCCAAGCGTCGCTCCCAACGCCTTGAGCGATGCTCCATCCAATTGGATGGCAGTAGGACTTGACAGGACATTCATTGTCAGATAACTTTAAGTAAGGGTCAGCCTCGCAGCCGGGCTCGACGGCAGCCGTGGGCCAGCGGGCACGTCACCAAAGCATCGGCTGGACTGGGCGAAGGCGATGCCAGTCGCGGCCAAAGCGATGACGGTGGCGGCGGTCAGGAGGGTGGTGACGTGGGCAGCGACATCCTCGCGGTGTTCGTGAGGGGCAGAGGTGCCGTGGTTGGGGGTGAGGCCCTGGCGTAGAGTCGCTCCGTGCCTGTGGAAGGCTGGATCGACCTTCGGGAGCTTGCAGGGCGGCTGGCGAATCGTGCCCTTCGGGGCCGCACCGAGGCGGATGTGCAGTCGGATGTGCGGATGCTGCTGTTGGCTCCGGGGTTGAACCTCACAGGGCTGGCCGCTCCGAGCCGGTCAGCAATCGCTTGACGGGAGGGTTGCGTCGGGTGAGGGTTCGGTGTTGGCTTGGCTGTTGGGCATCCTGACCCGCGACACGGCACTGACTGACGAAGTGTGTGCCTTCGTTGCGCGGGTTGACCGCCGGTCGCCCCTACCAGCGACGCGACCGTGCTGGCCGTGGCCGGGATCGGTCCGGTCAACCTGGCCGGCTGCGGGGCGGCCCTCTGGGACCTGCTAGCCGGCGGCTGGTGAGACGGCCGGGTCGGCGGACTCTCCGCCGAGGTCGCGGTAGACGGTGAACAAGGCAATGCTGAACAGCATTTCGGGGAACACGCTCAACACGACGAGGATCACACCTGCGAGCCGGTCGCTGAAGAGTCCGGCCGCTTCGCCGGCGACTACCGCCGGGATGGTCGCGGCCATCGACAGGACCAACAGCAACACGACGCGGCCGAGGGTCGCCCAATAGGTGCCTCTCAGGAGGCCGCGGGCATAACGCATCGAAGGCGTGGCCGGACCCACAGCAGCAGTCACAACGGCCAGCAGCGCCAGAGGAAGCCCGCCCACCGCCAACACCAGCAGAGCCATCACCAACACGGCCACGCTCAGGCCCGCCCCCAGCACTCCTGTAGCCACGATCAGCAATCCCGCCACGGTCGAGACCGCCATCATCGCGGCGCACCCCATCACCAACAGCATCAAGCCCACCGCGATGATGCGAAGCAGGCGCCCCAGGCCGGCGGCCAGCGCCCGGGCCGCGCCCATCGGTCGGCCATCGAGCCGGGCCATCGTGAACTGCCCGAACGCGGCGAACTCGACGATGTTGATCGCGACCACAGCGACGCCGCCGGCCACCATCAACATCACCCCGGCGGCCAGCGTCGAGGTGTCAAGGCCTTCGATGCGGTCCGTCAAGTCGCTCCAGCGGGCCTCCAACACCGTGATGGCCTCCTCGGAGTCGTTGCCGGTCTCGAGTGCCTCCAGTTCGTTGACCAGAGTTGCCAGCGTGTCGCCGAACACATCGTCATAGCCCTGTGTGACTGCTTCCTCACCGGCTAGGAACACGACGGCGACCACCGCGTAGATCACCAGAAGCGGCCGCCAGTTCTGGGTTGCGGTCCTGCAGGTGTTCGCAAGCAGGTCACCGATACTGCGATGTCTGCTGCGGCTGCTGGCTACAGAGGCGCCGCTGTGGCGGGGCGCTCTATGCTCGGTCCATTGCGAGCCGTCCCAATACCGGTACTGGGCAGGGTCCTCGGGGTCGCTGTACCAGTCTGCGGGCGGCAGGTCCACCATCAACTGCACGGTAACAGCCTCACAAGGGGCTGTCCGTTGGCGCTACCCCCCGGACACCTGGGAGCCGGAGTTCTTCGAGCAGATGAAGGAACTGGGGCGAGCCGCCGTCATTCCTGACGCACGCGCGCCCCCTTTGGGGCCTGTCAGAATCTTGTGTATCGGGCGTGATCTGAGGGTCCGCGGCTGGGTGCTGTGGGCCGGAGAGGATCGTGTCTATGACTGATCAGGCTATGTCGGCTGTGCCGGCGAATGGGCTGCTGGTGAGGCGGCGATGATGCTGATGACGCCACCGACGGCTAGCACCAAGATTAGCACTACCCAGAAGGCGGTGCCTATCCAGCCGATGCTGTAGGCGGTCACAGCCAAGCCGCGATGGGGAGCGCCGGAGAGTCCTTGTTGCATTGCTCTGCGGCCGATGACCAACGCGACCGGGAACAACACGGGGAGCACGAACCCTCCAAGGGCCATGCAGATGGCAATGATGGCGTCATCGTTGCGGCCCGGAGCCGCTTGGGGGTCTGCTGGGTCGGTCATGGTGCACACCGTACTGAACCTCACCGGGTAATGAGCGCGCAGGCTCTGGTGTGCCCTGCGTTCAACCCGGCGAGGTTCAGGCACCGCCGGCTGACCACGCCAGGTACTCGAATTGACTCGCCTATTTGTGAGATCTGTCAGACGCTCCCTTGTCAAGCCGCTAGTGGGTGAGGCTGTTGTCGGGCGGTCTCGTCGCGCCACATTGGGCGGATGATGCGGTTGGCGATTTGGCGTTTGCGAGCCCATCTCCGCGTCGCTGGCGACGGCATGGGAGGCCACCCCGGAGCCAACAAGCAGCATCGGCACGTCCGGGGCGTTGCGTGGCTGGCTCGCACTCGCCGCTGTCTTGGGCACTGCCATCGCGACCGGGTTCCTCGCATGGTTTGCTCGCCGGTTGCCTGAGGGTGTCGGTGGTCTGCTGAAACGCTTGGACGATGCAGAGGAGGAACGCCGAAGAGCTGAAGTAGCACGCCAGAGGATGCCCACTTCCCTGTCCGACCCGAACCGGGCGCGGCAGGTAGTGTCGCGCCCGTCATGCGGACCAGGATCAAGCCCCATCACATCGTCGTCGCCCTCGGCGTCGCCATCGCGCTGTTCACCGCCCTGTCGGGCATCGTGGCCGGCGTCGCCGGCTTCCACAGCGACAGCCCGATCACCCGCGAGGTGTTCGGCAACATCCCCGCCCCGCTGAAGGTCGCCTTCTACACCGTCATCCCCGCACTGCTGGTGTACGGGGCGGTCCTCTTCGCCCACCGGGTGAAGAACTGGCAGCGGGGTCGGCCCGACAACCGCCGCACCACGCTGCACAACGCCAAGCACCGCATGGCTGACTTCCGGGCCGGGGTCTACATGCGCACCCTGCTGCGGGAGCCCGCTGCCGGGGTGATGCACTCGCTCATCTACTTCAGCTTCCTGATCCTGCTGGGGGTCACCACCACCCTGGAGGTCGACCACCAGCTTCCCGACGGGCTCAAGTTCCTCCACGGCGACGTGTACCGGGCCTACTCCGCGGTGGGCGACGCAGCCGGGCTGGTGTTCGTGGTCGGCATGGTGTGGGCCATCCTGCGCCGCTTCGGCCCGCCGGCGTGGCGGCCGTACCGCATACGCATCAAGACCAGTCCCGAGCACGCCGTCATCGGGGGGGTGCTGCTGGCCATCGGCGTGACCGGATTCGGCGCGGAGGCGTTCCGCATCGCGGCCGACGGCCTGCCCGACCACGAGCGCTGGAGCTTCATCGGCTACCCGCTGGCCACCCTCGTCGACGGCTCGGGCGCGGTGGCCGGCTGGCACCAGGCGTGGTGGGCAGCCCACGCGATCGCCTTCATGGCCTTCCTGGTGATCCTGCCCACCACGATGCTGCGCCACATGTTCACATCGCCGCTGAACATGTACCTGCGCCACCGCGACCGCCCCAAGGGCGCCATGCGCCCCATGCCCGACCTGGTGGCGGGCGACACCGAACTGGAGACGTTCGGGGCCGCGGTGGTCGAGGACTTCTCGTGGAAGCAGCTGCTCGACACCGACGCCTGCACCATGTGCGGCCGCTGCACGTCGGTGTGCCCGGCCCATGCCACCGGCAAGCCCCTCGATCCCCGAGAGATCGTGCTCAAGACGGGCGAGGTCATGGCTCGCACCGGAAGCCCGCCCACGTCGCCGCCGCTGGGCACCGGCGAGGCCGAGGTGCAGGTGCCGGCCAACTGGATGTTCGAGCGCATCAGCAACGAGGAGCTGTGGGCGTGCACATCCTGCCGGGCCTGCGACGAGATCTGCCCCGTCAACATCGAGATCCTCGACAAGATCCTGGACATGCGCCGCTACCTGACCCTGATGGAGAGCGACTTCCCCTCCGAGCTGGGCCAGGCCTTCCGGGGCATGGAGAACTCGTCCAACCCGTGGTCGATGAGCCAGACCGAGCGAGCCGACTGGGCCCGGGACCTCGACGGGGTGCGGGTGATCGCCGGCGGCGACCCGCTCGACGCCGAGTACCTGTACTGGGTGGGCTGCGCGGGCTCGTTCGACGACAAGAACAAGAAGGTGGCCCGGGCCATGGCCCAGCTGATGGAGCGGGCCGGGATCGACTTCGCCATCCTCGGCCCGGCCGAGAACTGCACCGGCGACTCGGCCCGGCGCTCGGGCAACGAGTACCTGTTCCAGATGCTGGCCTCAGCCAACATCGAGACCCTCAACTCCATGGGCGTGCGCAAGATCGTCACCCAGTGCCCCCACTGCTTCAACACCCTGGCCAACGAGTACCCGCAGCTCGGCGGGCACTACGAGGTAGTCCACCACAGCCAGCTGCTGGACGCGCTGGTGGCCGACGGTCGGCTGGACCTCGACGGCGCCACCCTGGAGGAACGGGTGGTCTACCACGACAGCTGCTACCTGGGCCGCCACAACGACGTGTACCTGGCCCCCCGGCGGGTGCTGGGCTCCCTCGGCGGCATCGACCTGGTGGAGGCCCCCCGCAACGGGACCAAGGGCATGTGCTGCGGCGCGGGCGGGGCTCGCATGTGGATGGAGGAGACCATCGGCACCAAGGTGAACGACGAGCGCTCCCGGGAGCTGATCGACACCGGGGCGTCGCGCATCGCCACCGCCTGCCCGTTCTGCTACATCATGATGGACGACGGGGTTCGGGCTGCTGGCGTGGAGGAGGACTCGGTGCAGGTCGCCGACATCGCTCTGCATGTTCTAGAGGCGGTCGAGGCTCGGGACTCCGCGACCTCGACATAGGCCGCCCGGCCGGCGGATCCGCCCGGCCGGCGGGTCCTGTCACGGGCGCGCCCTGGCGCCGCGAGCGGCACCATTGCTTGCCCCCGTGCCACCCCCCGGCCTACCGGTTGCCACCCCCCCCCCCGGCCTACCGCGGGCGCTTGCGGCTTGCGCCCTTGCTGACCCCCGGGCCTACCGGGTGGCGGGGCGATCAACCGGTAGCGTTTCTCGGGTGGGGCCTCGGATTGTTGTGGTTGACAACTATGACTCGTTTGTCTACATCCTGGTGCAGTACCTGGGGGAGTTGGGGGCGGAGCCGCTGGTGTACCGGCACGACGCGGTCACCATCGACGACCTGCGGGCGCTGCAGCCCGACGGGATCCTGATCAGTCCGGGGCCGGGAACACCCGACGACGCCGGGGTCAGCAACGATCTGCTGGCCACGCTGAGCGGCGACGTTCCCATCTTCGGGGTGTGCCTGGGGATGCAGTGCATCGGCCAGGTCTTCGGGGGCGACGTGATCCGGGCCCGCAAGGTGATGCACGGCAAGACTTCGGTCGTCGAGCACGACTCGGCCGGCGTGTTCAAGGGCCTGCCCAACCCGCTCACCGCCACCCGCTACCACTCGCTCATCGTCGATCGGGCCTCGGTGCCTCCCGACCTGGAGGTGACGGCCACCTGCGACGAGGGCCTGGTGATGGGCCTGAGGCACCGGACCCACCCCACCGAAGGCGTGCAGTTCCACCCCGAGTCGGTGCTCACCGACGCCGGCCGGAGCCTGCTCGACAACTTCCTGGCCCTCTGTAGATAGCCGGCCGCCGATTCGCTCGGCCTGTTAGCCGCTGTCCGTGGACTCCCCCGTGTCGGGGGCACCGGTCTGATCCTGGCCGTCGGTCTCGCCGCCGCCGGTGCCGGGCACCTCGACGTCGGACTGGTCCGGCTCGAACTCGGACAGCTCTCCCACCACGACGTCCACCGTCGTCTCGGTCGCCACCTCGAGGTCGGGCGGCGGCGTCTGGGCCAGGATGCGGCCCACGTCGGTGGACCCCGGCTCAACGGGCTCGAACGTGACCGTTCCGATCACGAGGCCCTCGCGCTCTATGGCCAGACGCCCGGTGTCGAACAGCAGGCCCTGCACGTCGGGGATGGTCACCAGCGGAGGCCCGTCAGAGACGACGACGAACACCTCCAGACCGAGCGGCACCGGGTACCCGTGCGGCGGATCGGTGTCGATGATGTCTCCCGCCTCCACCGTAGCCGATGGCTCGCTTCGCTGACCGACGCGGAATTGCTGGTCGATCAGCGTCTGCAAGGCATCGGCGAGCGTTAGGCCCCGTACGTCGGGCACGAAGATCTGCCCCGGACCGGTGGAGACCGTGATCGTCACAGCATCGCCCGGCGCGAACTCCGTGCCCGACTCGGGTTCCGTGCCCGACTCGGGTTCCTGGAAGACCACGATGCCTGCCTCGGCCTGGCTGGGGCCTTCGATCACGATGACACCGAAGCCCGCGTTCCTCAGTATCTCCTCGGCCTTGACCCGGTTGCGGCCCCGCACCGGCGGGACCCTGGGAATCTCACCCTGGCCGACGGTCAGGGCCACGACTTCGTCCTCGGCGATCCGCGCGCCGGCGGGCGGACTCTGGGCGAACACCGTGTTCTCGGGCACTTCGAGGTTGACCTGGTAGCTCGGCTCCGGCTCCAAACCGAGGGCCCGCAACTGGGCATCGGCCTCCCCGTAGCCGAGTCCGACCAGATCGGGCACTTCCACCAGGGCCGCGCCCTCGCTCGGCGCGGTGGCGGTCGGCGGGGTCTCGTCGTCGAGTCCCAGGGAGCGGTAGAAGGTGACCGCCAGGAATCCGAGCGCGCCCAACAGGACGACGAGGCCCAGCACCATCAGCAGGGTGCGCTTCCAGCCGTCGGAACGGTGGACCTCCTCGTAGTAGTAGGCCGGCGGCACGTACTGGGAAGGGGGTCCGCCGCCGGGCGGTGGCGGGGGCGTCACCGGCGGCTGGGCGCCCGACCCGCCGGCAGCCGGCGGCGGTGCGGTCGGGACCGGCCCGGTCCTGGCCCGGGCGCGGGGCTGGCTGCCCGTCGCCGGTGGCCGCGCCCGAGTGCGGGGCTGGCCGCCCGTCGTCGGTGGCCGCGAGCGGGTACCGGGCTGGCTGCCCGTGGCCGGTGGGTGCGCCCCGGTGCGGGGCTGGCTGCCCGTCGTCGGTGGCCGCGCCCCGGTTGCGGGACGTTCCGTCGTGGGCGCCGACGGCGCCTGGACGACCCGATCGGGGATCCGGTGGGCGCCGTCGAGGTAGCGCAGCAGGTCGGCCCGCAGGTCGTCGGCCCTGGGGTAGCGGTTGGCCGGGTTCTTGGCCAGCAGCTTGAGGATGATGGCCTCCAGCGACTGCGCGACGGTCACGCCCAGCATCGACGGTGGGAGCGGCCGCTCCTGAACGTGCTTCACGGCCACGGCGGTCGAGGTGTCAGCGGTGAACGGGGGCTTGCCGACGATCATCTCGTAGAGCACGATCCCCAGCGAGTAGAGGTCGGAGCGCCCGTCGAGGGCCTTGCCCCGGGCCTGTTCGGGCGAGAAGTAGGTGGCCGTGCCCATGACCGAGCCGATGTGGGTGAGGTTGTCGCCGGCCCTCTGCGCCAGTGCGGTGGCTATGCCGAAGTCGGCCACCTTCACCTGGCCGTCGTCACTGACGATGATGTTGCCGAGCTTGATGTCGCGGTGTACCAGCCCGGCGCTGTGGGCGCTGCTGAGGGCCTCGGCGACGTCCGACGCGATCTCTGCGGCGCGGTCGGGGCTGAGGGGCCCGGTGGATCGCAGGACGTCGGCCATGCTGCGGCCCACGACGTACTCCATGACGATGTAGTAGGTGCCCTGCTCCTGTCCCCAGTCGTAGATGCCGACGATGTTGGGGTGGTTGAGGTTGGCTGCGGCCTTGGCCTCCCGGCGGAAGCGCTCAACGAAACTGGGGTCGTTGGCGAACTCCGGGAACAGGACCTTCACCGCTACCTGCCGGTCCAGCGAGGCGTCGCGGGCCAGGTAGACATCGGCCATCCCGCCCCGCGCGATACGGCGCAGGAGCTCGTAGCGGCCGTTGAACACGGTCAGACCCTGGTCGGACACCAAAGACCATTGTACCGGCGGCCTGTGGACGGAGAATTGACGCTCAGATGCGGCGCCCTGTCAGGCACCGACGGCACCGATGGCCGACAGCACCAACTGGTCAGGATCCTGGGTGCCGGACGGGGCGCCCTCGCCGACGTCGACCACCACGACAGTGACGTTGTCACGGCCGCGGCCGGGGCGCACCGCATGCTCCACGAGGGTGCGAGCGGCCGCTGCGGGGGCGGCCACGGACCGCAGGATGTCAGCCATCTCCGGATCGGGCACCTCGTTGGTCAGGCCGTCGCTGCAGATCAGGAAGCGGGTGCCCTCGGCCGCGGCGAGCTCCCAGCCGTCGACATACACCCGTCGCTCGAATCCGACGGCCCGGGTCAGGGTGTGACGGTCGGCGTGGGTGGCCGCCTCCGCCGGTGTGATCACGCCGTCGCGGACCAGGTTCTCGGTGATGGTGTGGTCGATGGTGAGCTGGCCCAAGCGTCCGTTGGCGAGCGCGTACAGGCGGGAGTCGCCCACGTTGGCGGCGGCCAGCCGAGCCGGTCCGCCGGCGTTGCCGATGTCGGCCAGTGCGCACAGCGTGGTGGACATCCCCGCCAGGCGCGGATTGTCGATGGCGGCCTCGAAGATGGCCGTGTTGGCCGAGCCCACGAGGGCGACGAGTTGCTCGAGCGACTCGAGACGGCCGTGACGGCCCAACGTCTCGGTGGCTATGGACGCGGCGGTGCCTCCTCCCGAATGCCCGCCCAGCCCGTCGGCCACCGCGAACAGGGTGCCGTCGGCGAGGTACCGGTCCTGGTTCTCGTCACGTTGCCGGCCTACATCGCTGACCGCGCCGAAGTCGAGGAGCACGCGCCGGATGCTAGAGGCCGAGCGAATAGGTGCGCGACCGGGCTGCTCGCGCGAGGCCGTGGCCCGAGCGGCCCGTGAACGGGTTCAGCCAGCGGCCCGCTAGCCTCGCGCCCGGTCCGCCCCGGCGGTCCGAGGCCATGCGCGAGTGGCGGAATTTGGCAGACGCGCAGGATTCAGGTTCCTGTGTCCGAAAGGACGTGGGGGTTCAAGTCCCCCCTCGCGCACCGCATCGGTGTTGGATGCGGCGGACGCGCTCAGGCCAGGCGGCCGGTGACGGCCTCCGCCGCGGTCACTAGAGCGTCGTCACTGAGCGTCTGCTCGGCCGCGGCGAGTTCGGGCGACAGCCAGCGGTCCGGGCCCGGACCGGGGACCCGGGTCCGCAGCAGCCTGACAGCCGCCGCGGTTCCCGCCGCGGGCTGCAAGGGGGCGCGCAGCTCGATGCCCCGTGCGGCCGCCACCCACTCGACGGCCAGGATGCGGCGCATGTTGTCGACGACCTTGCGCAGCTTGCGGGCCGCTCCCCAGCCCATGGACACGTGGTCCTCCTGCATGGCCGAAGTGGGCAGCGAGTCAACGGCAGCCGGGGTGGCCAGACGCCGGTTCTGGGCGCACAGAGCGGCCGCGGTGTACTGCCCGATCATCAGGCCGCTGTCGACGCCCGGATCGTCGGCCAGGAACGGGGGCAGACCGTGGGACCGGCCGGCGTCGAGCAGCCGGTCGATGCGACGCTCGGCGATGGCGCCCGTCTCGGCCGCGGCGATGGCCAGGTAGTCGGCCGCCAGGGCGACGGGCGCACCGTGGAAGTTCCGCGGCCTCGCTGAGGCGAACCTCCTCGCGACCGCGGGCAACCGCGACGACGTCGGAAACGGTGACGCCTGCGCCGTCGAGCTCTACCGTCACGCCAGGGCTGCCTCTGGTGACGAGAGTGCCATCGACGTGGCCAGGGCCGCTTCCACGACGGCTGAAGCCGCGGTCTCGAGTCGGGAACCGCTGAGCCGGTCCGCCGGACCCAGCACCGAGAGGGCCGCGACCGGTCCTTTCGAGCCGTGGACGGGCGCGCAGACCGCGGTGACGTCGGGCTCGATGGAGCCGGTGTTGAAGATGGGCGCGGGTCGGGCGTTGGGCGCCAGCGGGGTGGCGAACAGCGCCTCGCCCACCGCGGTGCCGTCGACGGGGACGGTCCGGCCCACCCAGCCGACATGGCGGATGGCCCGCCGTCCCTCGACGGTGGCGATGTAGACCGCATCGTCGCCGTCGCGCACGGCCAGGTAGGCGGACTCCTCGGTGGTCTCGACCAGCCGCTCGAGCTCGGGCTGGGCTGCCGCGGTGAGCCGGGCGTAGGGACCGGACTGCATCGACGCCAGCGCGGTCCGCACGAAGGCGGGCCCGACGGAGTACGTCCCGGAACCGTTCTTGACGAGATAGCCGCGGTCGGTCAGCACCCGCAGATGGCGCAGCGCCGTGCTGGCCGGCATGGCCGTCCGGGCCGCGGCCACCGTCAGGCTGAGCTGGCCTTCGGTGATCACGGCGTCGAGGAGTGACAGCACCCGCTCGGCCGAGCGCGACCTGTGGATCGGCGAGGTGGCGCTTCGTTCAGTCGGGGAGTCTTCACCCTTTATTTCATTATCTGAAAACTCTTGTTGCATATTGACACAATATGTCTCCGGCCGGTACAATGCAACCGGCCACGCAACTCCCATGTACGAGGTCCGAGATGCCCTCCACCCCACAGAACCTCGGCAGCGCTCCTCCGGGTGGCGTCAGGGCTCCGACCGGTACCTCCGCGCACGACCCGTTGACATACGTTCCCAACGACCTGTCCCCCGAGGCCGCCGACGAGATGCGCCGCAACCAGCCCGACGAGTTCGTGCGCCGGTCCCGGGCGGCCATGGCCGCCCACGTGGAGGCCATGGTGGGCTTCCTCGACGCCGGCGCCGAGGTGTTCGACTACGGCAACAGCCTGCGGGCCGAGGCCGTCCTCGGGGGCTGCGAGCGGGCCTTCGACTATCCGGGCTTCCTGCCCGCCTACATAAGGCCGCTGTTCTGCGAGGGGAAGGGGCCCCATCTCGCCTACCGGCCCGGCGTCCCACTGATCTGGCGGACCCTGGGAGCCGACTACCGGCTCCCGCCCGCCGGCGACCACACCTAACTCCCGAATTCACCAAGGAGAAGACATGACCAGCGAAGAACTGACCGGCACCGTCCCCAACCCCACCGAGCACAACCAGTGGTACCCCTTCGCCAACCGGCCGCTGCCGCCGGATGTCGACGGGCAGGCCGTCAACCCGGCCGTCATCCCCGTGTTCGACGCGGTGCCGCTGCCCCGCAGCGCCCGGTTCGTGGTGGTCGGCGCGGGCGTGCACGGCCTGTCGAGCGCCTACCACCTGGCCATGTACCTGGAGCGCACCGGCAAGGGCTCGGGCCGCGACGTGGTGCTGATCGACAAGCAGGGCCCCGGCGCGGGCGCCACCGGGCTGGCCTGCGGCTGCATCCGCAACCTGTACATGACCGGGCCCCTGCACGCCATCCTGCGGGCCAGCGTGGAGGTGTGGGAGTCCGATCCCGTGAACTTCGGCTTCCAGCAGGTCGGCTACGTGTCGGTGGGCGAGTCGAACCAGACCGAGGACTACCTCAAGCTCCAAGCGTCGCAGGCGGCCAGCGGATACCCGTCCGACGTGTACACGGGCGCCGAGGCGCACGCCTTCCTCACCAACCTGTGGCCCGACTTCAAGACCGAGAACTGCGACGTGGTGCTGCACGAGCACCGCTCCGGGTACGCGGGGACCCACATGGCGGTGTGGGGACTCGACCAGAAGTGCCGCCAGTGGGGCGTGCAGCGGGTGTACGGCACGGCCGTTACGGGCTATGAGCTCGACGCCTCAGGCTCGGTGACCGCGGTCGAGACCGACCACGGGTCGATCGCCTGCGAGCAGGTGGTGGTGGGCGCGGGCGCGTGGACGCCCGAGCACTGGGACTGGCTCGGCGGGCCCTCGCACCTCGATGTGGTGTACCCCGACGGCCATGTCGAGTCCCAGATGGACATGTGGACCTACTGGCGGCTCCTGGAGGGCGAGGTCGTGCTGCCCGAGGGCGTCGACTTCCGCACCGCCCAGCACCGCGACTCGCCGGTGCTGCACGTGGAGCTCATGAACACGCCGGTGTACTCCGACGACGGCCGGTTCCTCAAGGACCACTTCTACTCGTATGTGCGCTACGCGGCCGAGCGGGTCGGCGCGCCCGGCCTGCAGGGCGGGACCATCCCGGTGAAGATCGGCCCACGGGCGGCGGTGGAGCCCTACGGCCACCTGAACGACGAGTACCAGGCCGAGGAGTGGTTCGCCGACTACTACTGCGCCACGCTGGGCATGCTGTTCAAGCGGCTGGAGAACCTGCGGCCCTACTTCAAGGAGCGCCGCAACGGCGGGATCGGCGCGTTCACTCCCGACAACGTGCCGGTGTTCGACTACGTCGCCGACAACGCCTGGGTGATCGCCGACTCCAACCACGGGTTCAAGATGATCGGGGTGGGCAAGCTGACGGCGCAGATGCTGGTGCACGGCGACAAGCCCGACGAGCTCAAGCCGTTCACGCTCGACCGCTACCGCACCGGCGACACGTTCGGCGACCGAAACTCCAACTGCCCCTGGGTCTAGCCCCCGCGGCACAGCCCCGCCGGTTGCTCAGCTCGAACTGGCAGCCCACAACGCCCGTTTGGGGCTCCCCAGCTGCCAATTCGCGAGACCCCACAGGCCAACACGCGAACTGGTAGCCCACAACGCCCGTTTGGGGCTCCCCAGCTGCCAATTCGCGAGAGCGCTAGATCTGGCTCAGCCGGCGAAGGCGGCCAGCCACTGGTCGCGTCCGGGGATGCGGAACACGGGGTTGCGCTCGCGGGTGATGCCCATGGTGGCCGACGACTCCATCGAGTAGCGGTGCCCGGGGTACAGCACCGCGTCGTCGGGCACCCGGGCCAGCCTGGTGGTGAGGCTCTCGTACATCTGGGCCGGGTCGGATCCGGGGAGGTCCATGCGGCCGCAGCCCTCCAGGAACAGGGTGTCGCCGGCCACTAGACGGCCGTCGACAAGGAAGCACTGGCTGCCGGGGGTGTGGCCCGGCGTGGCGATGAGTTCGATGTCGATGGCGCCGACGGTGACCACATCGCCCGAGGCGTGGCTGACCAGGCAGTCGTCGTCGACGCCGGTCACCTTCTTGACGAGATCGGCTTCGTCGGCCTGCACGTGGATCGGCACCGACACCCTCTCCAGCAGCCGGGTGACTCCCTCGATGTCGAAGCCCATCATCTGGCCGCCCACGTGGTCGGGGTGGTAGTGGGTGGCCAGCACGCCGGTGCAGGCCATGCCGTCAGCCTCCAGGAGGTCGAGGAGACCGTAGGTGTCGTAGGCAGGGTCGACGAGCACGGCCTGGCCGCTCTGGCGGTCGCCGACGGCGTAGACGAAGTTCACCATCTGGCTGGCCAGCCCGTCACCGGTCGCGAAGTCGCGCCCCGACAGCAGCTGACGGAAGTAGAGCCGGTCGTCCACATCCTGCACCCTAACGCTTGCTCCGAACGGCGCTGATCGGCCCGATGGGCCGTACCCTGCCGTGGATGGGGTCGCCCGAAGAGCCGCGAAAGCCGACCGTGGGATACCTGGGCCCGGCGGGCACGTTCACCGAGCAGGCCATCTACTCCCAGCCCGATCTGGTCGCCATGAACCACCGGCCCATCAACTCGATCATCGACGTGCTGCAGGCGGTCGAGAGCGGCGAGGTCGACCTGGGGCTGGTCGCCATCGAGAACATGATCGAGGGGTCGGTGACCGCCACCCTCGACGCGCTGGCCTTCGACACCGACCTGTTCATCCAGCGCGAGGTGATCATCGACGTCAACCTGAACCTGCTGGCCCGGCCGGGCGTGACCCTGGAGTCGGTGGAGCAGGTCCGCTCCTATCCGGTGGCCCATGCGCAGTGCCGCGGCTACGTGGCCGAGCACCTCCCCGGCGCGGTGTTCGAGGCGACCAACTCGACTGCGGACGCCGCCCGCAGTCTGGCCGAGTCCGACGATCGCACCACCGCGGCCATCGCGCCGCTGCGCTCGGCGGAGGTGTACGGCCTGGAGGTGCTGGCCGCCGACATCGCGGACCACGCCGAGAACCAGACCCGCTTCGTGCTGGTGGCAGCGGACGTGGTCGCCGCGCCCACGGGCCACGACAAGACGAGCATGGTCGTGTACCAGCGCTCCGATGCGCCGGGATCGCTCATCGGCCTCCTCGGCGAGTTCGCGGCCCGCGCCATCAACCTCACCAGCCTGCAGAGCCGGCCCACCAAGGCCAGCCTGGGCCAATACTGTTTTCTGCTCGACTGCGAGGGCCACATCGCCGACGAGGTGGTGGCCGACGCCCTGCGCAACCTCCGCATGAAGACCGCCCGGGTGAAGTTCCTGGGCTCCTACCCGTCGGCGTCGGTGGACCACCACGACCATCTGATGAACCAGGTCGAGGTGCGCAAGGCCGCGGTCTGGATCGACGACCTGCGAGGACGCATCCTCGGTTGATGCCGGCCCGCGGCCCGGCGCCGCAGCCCGCGTATCCTTGGCTGCGGAGGGATGGCAGAGCGGACGATTGCGACGGTCTTGAAAACCGTTGGGCCTTCACCGGTCCCGGGGGTTCGAATCCCCCTCCCTCCGCGCTGAGAGGCCGGCCGGAGTCGCACGCGCCTAGCCTGCCGAGACCATGAGTAGTTGGGGAGTTCCCATGACCCGCACCCGCACGTTGGCCGCGCTGGCCGTTGTCGCTGTGGTGGCCGCAGCCTGCGGCGGCTCCGACGAGAGCGCCGACCGCGCCGAAGAGCCCGAGCCGACAGCCGCACCGACCACCGCCGCACCGACGACGGAGGCGCCCGCCACCACCGCAGCCCCCACCACCACCGCAGCCCCCACCACCACCGCAGCACCCACCACCACCGCAGCACCCACCACCACCGCAGCCCCCACCACCACCGCAGCCCCCACCACCACCGCAGCCCCCACCACGACTACGGAGGCTCCGTTCACCAATGAAGTGGTGGCGACGGTCGGGGAATGGGTGGCCCTGAACGGCGGCGAGGACTGCAGCTGCGCCGACGGCACCGACTACCACTACTGGGTGCGGGAGGGCGACCCGTCCAAGCTGGTGTTCTACCTGCAGGGCGGCGGGGCGTGCTTCAGCCAGGAGAGCTGCTCGTTCACCGGCCCGGGGAACGCGTACAAGATCGACACCGACATCTCCTTGCCGGCGAACGACGTCACGGAGTGGAGCGGCATATTCGACTTCGAGAATCCCCTCAACCCGCTCAAGGACCACTCGTTCGTGGTGGCGCTGTACTGCACCGGCGACGTGCACCTCGGCAACCGCACCTACGACTACGGCGACGGGGTGCTGGTGCAGCACAACGGCTTCGTCAACGCCAACACCGCGCTGGCCGCCGCGGTCGAGCGCTTCGGCGGCGCCACCGAGGTGGTGGTGGCCGGCTCGAGCGCGGGATCAGCCTCGGCCGCGCTCTACGGCGGCCTGGCCGCCGACCTGTTCGGCGAGGCGAGCATCACGGTGGTGGCCGACGCTTCGGGGGCCTACCCGAGCGACCCCGGCATCAACTCCTACATCGGAGGGCTGTGGGGTACCGGCAACGTCATACCCGACTGGCCCGTCAACGAGGGGGTCACCGTCGCTGAGTACGGGCTGCCGGAGCTGTTCATCCGCGCCGGCACCCACGCTCCCCGGGCGCGCTTCGCCCGCTACGACAATGCCTTCGACAGCACCCAGGAGTTCTTCGCGGTCCTGGCCGGGTTCGACGCCAGCAGCATCGACCAGCTCATGTACCAGAATGAGGCCCTGATCGAAGCGGCCGGGATCAACCAAGCCAGCTACATGGCCCCCGGCAACGACCACACGATCCTGTTCCGGGAGCTGCTCTACACCCAGGAGGTGGAGGGGGTGGCATTCCTCGACTGGCTCACCGCGTTCCTCGCGGGTACCGACGTCGAGGACGTGGCCTGCGTGGACTGCTCCTAGCCGGCACGCCGGTACGCTCAGAGCTTCCGGAGACGTGGCCGAGTCCGGTTGAAGGCGCTTCCCTGCTAAGGAAGTAACGATGCAAGTCGTTCGTGGGTTCGAATCCCACCGTCTCCGCCAGGGGGTGTTAGCCAGCTAGCACCCGTTCTGTCAGCCAGCGAGCACTATGTCCGTTGCCCGGGATTTGCAGGGCCAGCACTAGTCGCGTTGCAAAACCTGCATTGGAATCATTGTGAAACCGGCATTGGCATGTTGCAGACACTACATCTGAAAGTACAATCGGGTGTGTTCGGGCGCGAGGTCGGACACACCCAACACGGGCAGCAGCCATGGCTTCAACCCACCAGAGCGCACAGTACCTCGACAGAATCGCCGACGATGATCTGCGGCGCCGGTTGAGGTCGGCGCCCGCCGTGCTGGTCGAGGGGCCGCGAGCGTGCGGGAAGACCACCACAGCACGCCGGGTCGCCTCCAGCGAAATCCTGCTCGAAGAAGCCATGGCCTCAGTCCATCTGGCTTCGCCAGGGTCGCTGGCGTTGCTGACGGGGCCAGCGCCCCGTCTGATAGACGAGTGGCATCTTGTGTCCGGCATCTGGGACCTGGTCCGGCGCGAGTGCGATCGCCGCGGTGTCCCCGGCCAGTTCATCCTCACCGGCTCGGCTGACCCCCCTACCGGCGTCAAGCAGCACTCCGGGGTGGGCCGCGTCGCCCGGGTGCAGATGCGTCCTCTGTCGCTGCTCGAGTCGGGGCTGTCCACCGGCACGGTGTCGTTGCGGGCGCTCTTTGACGGCGCGGAGTGCTCAGCGCCGACATCGTCGTGGGATCTCGACGATGTGGCCGCCGCCATCTGCCGGGGCGGCTGGCCGTTGTGCCACAACATGGACGCCGACGACGCGCAGGACTTCATCGGCGACTACCTCGACGAACTCGCAAAGAGCGAAGTCTCCGCGGTCGACGGCGTACGGCGCGACCCCGCCGCGGTGGCCCGCCTGCTGGTCTCGCTGGCCCGCAACATCTCCACCGAAGCCACCCTGAGCACCCTGTCGTCCGACGCCGGGGGCGGGCGGCCGATCGACCCCCGCACCACGGCCTCGTACCTGTCAGCGCTCGAGAGGCTCTTCGTCGTCGAGGACGTGCCCGCGTGGAGCCCCCAGTTGCGGTCCCGCTCCCGGCTGCGAGGCGCACCGAAACGCCAACTCGTCGACCCCTCCCTGGCGGCCGCAGCGCTGAGCGCCGACCCTGGGCGCCTGCTGGCGGACCTTGAGACGCTCGGGTTCCTGTTCGAGTCGCTGTGCGTGCGCGATCTGCGCGTCTACTGCCAGATGATGCGAGCAGAACTCAGCCACTACCGCGACAACACCGGCCTGGAGGTCGACACGATCATCCGGCAACGCAACGGCGAATGGATGGCAGCCGAGATCAAGCTCGGAGGCCGGGCCGCAGTCGAGGCCGCCGCAGCCTCGCTCGTCAAGCTCCGAGACGACCGGATCGACCCGACCAGAGTCGGCGAGCCCCGCCGGCTGGTGGTGATCACCGCCACCGGGTTCGCCTACGAACGCACCGACGGCGTAGCGGTGGTGCCCATCACCGCCCTCGGACCCTGAACGCCCCGAGACATGGTCCACAACGCGGTCTCAGGTATGCCTGCATAGGATGACGCCGTCAGAGATCCCGCCGCCAACCGTCATCAGCGACTAGCTGAGATCGATGCCGAGTTGCGGGCATTGCCGGCCGACGCCTTCGCCCGCAAGTTCGAGTTGCAGTCCGAAGCCGATGCCGTCCGAACAGAATTGGCCGACCTCATGTCCGACGATCTCGGAAGGGCCAAGGGCGAGTGGACCGAACGTTCAGCCCGCAAGGGTTCCCACGCCGATCCCGATCCGGCTGAACAGGTGGCCCGTATCGTCTCACCCATCGAAGGAGGCGGCTGCGCTTGACCCAGCCCCTTCAAATTGAGGTGGAGACCCGCTGGTCCGGGTCGGCCGCGACGGTGTCATAGGACAGGTCTGCCCGTCGACGATCCCCGGTCTCCTATGGAAAGGGGCGTGACCGCCGAGGTCCTAAGGCTGAATCCACCGGTG
>LXNI01000832.1_pt1 | contig 32328 bp, 27 predicted proteins | sample 809091 | NCBI WGS metagenome assembly LXNI01 (sample SAMN04870527, study PRJNA318959) | sponge metagenome | biome: 01000161; feature: marine sponge reef; material: water | host: Sarcotragus foetidus | place: Greece: Milos, Mediterranean Sea | collected 2013-05-29 | depth 5-7 m | reverse complement strand
ATGGGGTCGGAGTAAAGTGCCGGAGTAAAACGCAACATTGCCGCAAAATCGAGACGTTTTACTCCGGCACTTTACTCCGACCCCATAATTACGGCACTTTACTCCGACCCCATAATTAAATAAGGATTACGATGAAAGATAAAACTGCGATTGGAATTCACTGGAGTTTTTGGGTAATAGGTACTGTGTTCCTTATCTGGAATGTCATGGGGGTGGTGAATTTTCTGGTGCAGATGAATCCAGAAATGCTCAGTACCTACCGCGAGTCTGAACGCATGATAATAGAAGGCAGACCATTATGGGCCACTGCTGGTTTTGCTGTCGGCGTTTTTGCAGGCGCGATTGGCTGTCTTTTGCTATTGTTCAGGAAAGCTGCCGCTTACCCTGTATTCATGGTGTCACTGACGGGCGTTATTGTGACCATGATTCATACCCTTGGTATTGGTATCGACTTCAGCATCGGTGAGATCCTGGGGATTATTGTGATGCCGGTTGCTGTAGCAATATTTTTGATCTGGTATGCAAAACTGTCAATGCGAAGAGGCTGGATTCAGGATTCCGGCAGGATGAATAGATGAAATTTGTGGGTAAACACCATGAGTAAACTCGAAACCAATCCCGATGGAAACCACTATGGATTTTTATTGCCGCCAGAGTTGATTTTGCTTAGAGACCAGATACGACGATTCATGCGAGAAGAAGTGAAACCGGTTGAAGACAAGCTGCCTCATGATGCCACGGGATGCTCAAAGGAGGATTTACAATACCTGCGGGGGTTGGCTGAACAAATGGGACTGACCAGGCTGACTGTACCGGAACAGTATGGTGGGAATCCCGTCAGTTGTCTGGCACGCGTCATAATTGCCGAAGAATCCGCCAAATGCCGACTGGGCGCGTATAGTCCGGCACTCGGAGCATTTGGGGGCGGGCCGCCAAACATTATCTGGGGTGGTACCGAGCAGCAGATTGAGAAGTACGGCATACCCTGCACAGAAGGGAAAATGCGGGCGTTTGTCGCGATCACGGAACCGACAGGTGGATCCGACCCACGCAATAACATCACAACCCGTGCAGTAAAAAAAGGGGATCACTGGTTGTTGAGAGGACGGAAGATGTGGATTACCGCCGCCAAGGGGGCAGATTATGGCGTGATCTTTGCCCGCACTGACGATGGGGACAAGGGACAACCACCACAGATAACCGCTTTCATCGTAGAACCAACTTTCCCTGGGATATCATTCAATGAGATAGGTGTCATCCGGGCTCTGTCTCCCTATGAAATCGTGTTGGAGGATTGCCAGGTACCGGTACAGAATGTTTTAGGCAGAGTGGGGCAGGGCTTTAATGTGGCGCAGACCTGGCTTGTGGATGGGCGAATACCCTATGCGGCAGGTTGCATAGGAATTGCTCAGGAAGCACTCGACATGGTTTGCGGATGGGTAAAACAACGACCCACCCGTGACGGCATGCTGCAGGACAAGCAGGCGATACAGTGGATGATTGCTGATTCAGAAGTGGAACTGCGTGCTGCTCGTCTATTGGTATATACAGCCGCATCGAAGGTAGATGCAGGTGAATCGGGCAAGGTTGACGCCTCGATCTGCAAGCTGTTTGGTACTGAAACGGCGGGAAGAGTCGTGGACCGGGCGATCCAGATGTTTGGGGGAATGGGTGTTGCCAAGGAGATGCCTCTTGAACGCTGGTATCGGGAACTCAGGGTTAAACGGATCGGTGAAGGTCCTTCGGAAGTTCATAGAATGGTGATTGCGAGGGACAAGCTCAGAAACACGGAAGGTGGGATTTACTTCGGTTAAGGAGATGAAAAGACTATGACTTATAAAATATTCGGTGCGGAGTTGTCACCCTACTCGATCAAGGTGCGATCTTACTTTAGATACAAGGGTATTCCCCACGAGTGGACCCCACGAAATGCAGACAACATGGAAGAATTTCAGCGCTTTGCCAGACTGCCTCTGGTCCCACTGGTTGTGATGCCGGAAGAAACCGGATTGCAGGATTCGACACCGATCATCGATGAAATGGAAACGCGATTTCCTGATACTTCGATTCACCCGGAGGAGCCTGTATCACGATTTATCTCCATATTACTGGAAGAATTCGGCGATGAGTGGGGTAATAAATGGATGTTCCATTTGCGCTGGGCACGGCCGGCGGATCAACTGTCCGCTGGCGGGCGTATAGTCGGATATCATGTCGACGATGCCGCCAGGCAGCAGATGGTGGAAAGTGTTCTGGACAGAATGATCAATCGGGTCTGGTTTGTCGGTTCCAACGAACTGACCGCACCCATCATCGAGAAATCCTTCAGAGACACGGTATCACTGCTCGATGATCACCTCAAAGGACGTCCCTATCTGTTTGGCGGCAGGCCATCATATGCGGACTTTGGCCTTTGGGGCCAAATCTGTAACACCTGGACTGATCCCACAGGCGCCAGCCTGATCAATGGCAGTGCGCACAATGTACTTGCCTGGGTGCAGCGAATGTACTGGCCTGTCAACCTTGGGGAATTTGAATCATGGTCAAGTCTGGCCCCCGGTCTTATGCCGCTTCTGACTCGCCAGACTGGCGGTCTGTTCCTCCCCTGGAGTGTCGCCAACAGTCAGGCGATTGCCAATGGCGATGAGGAGTTCACTGTGACTCTGAACGGGCAGACCTGGCGGCAGAAACCGCAAAAATACCATGCAAGGTCACTGGCGGTTCTAAAGTCGAGATACCAGCAGGTATCTGACAATGAAACACTGAACGATGTGCTGAAAGAGTGCCATTGTCATAAAGCGCTGTCACAAATGGGGTCGCACAAATGGGGTCGGAGTAAAGTGCCGGAGTAAAACGTCTTGCCTTTGCGGCGATGTTGCGTTTTACTCCGGCACTTTACTCCGACCCCATTTGTTTGTTACTCCGGCACTTTACTCCGACCCCATTTGTTTGTAACAAAGAGACCTGGAATGATGGAATTGAATCTTGCGGCACTGAACGAGGCGATAGCCGAGGTGGTGCCAGAGCGGGAAGCTGTAGTATTTAAAGACCGGCGAATCACCTATGCCGAATTCACCAGACGTACACGCCGGCTGGCTAATTTTTTTCTGTCCCAGGGACTCGGTTGTCATGAGAGTCGTGAGAACCTAGCAGACTGGCAGAGCGGCCAGGACCACGTTGGACTTTACCTGTATAACGGTAATGAATACCTGGAGGCCATGGTTGCCGGTTGTAAGGCTCGCCTGGCGCCTTTTAATGTCAACTACCGGTACGTCGACGAAGAACTCGCATACCTGTTGAATAATGCAAAAACACGAGCGCTGGTTTATCACGCCTCACTTGCAGAAAGGGTTACCTCGATCCGTAAACATGTGCCTGCTCTGCAGTTGCTGGTACAGGTTGACGATGATCCGGAGGTACCGCTGCTGCCGGGTGCAATCGACTACCAGACCGCGTTATCGAGTGCCGGCGAGGACAAACCCGACGTTAACTGGCAGCCGGACGATCTCTATATATTGTATACCGGCGGAACAACCGGTATGCCCAAAGGTGTTCTCTGGCGACAGGCAGATATACTCGTCGCTGCCCTTGGTGGTAAAACCTCCCGCGGCAGGATCATCTCTTCACTCGAAGAGTTCCAGGAACGCGCCCAACGAGTCAACCACCGCTTTCTGACGGCGCCGCCGTTTATGCATGGCGCGGGTTCATGGGTGGCTTACCAGGCTTTACACAGTGGTGGAACCGTTGTGGTGCCAGGCAATGTTCGCAGACTGGATGCTGATGACATTATCGACACGTGCATCCGGGAAAACGCAGATGTTCTCATGATCGTTGGAGATGCTTTTGGACGCCCCATTGCGGATGCCCTGGTCAACAACCCGCGGGCCATACCTTCTCTCAAAAACATCATCACTGGCGGTGCGGTGACCACTGCCAGTATCAAGGCACAACTGCTCGACCTGTTACCGGGAATCAATATACTGGACGCGGCCGGGTCTTCAGAAACCGGGACTCAGGCACAGCACATCAGTAATAAGGAGAGTGGTGCGGCCACAGGGCAGTTTACGATGAAAGAAGACAATGCCGTTCTGAATGAGTCCATGAACGCCATACTGGAGCCGGGTCATGAAGGACTTGGCTGGTGGGCTCAAAGTGGCCATATTCCACTGGGTTATCTGGACGATGAACAGAAAACGGCGGCTACTTTTGTTACTGTTGGAGGAACCCGCTACTCAGTTCCTGGTGATCGAGTGCGATTACTGCATGACGGTACACTTGAACTCCATGGACGCGACTCTGTAACCATAAACTCAGGTGGCGAGAAAATATTTGCCGAGGAAGTGGAACAGGCGTTAAAACATCATCCGGCCGTGTACGATGCAGTAGTTACCAGCCGTCCTTCTGAACGCTGGGGACAGGAAGTGGTGGCGATTGTTCAGTTACGCAGTGAAATTGATACAACCACAGAAAGTTTGATAGAAGAATGTACCCGGCATATTTCCCGCTACAAACTTCCCAAGGCATTCATCTTTCGTCATGAAATCATGCGTAGTTCCAGCGGTAAAGCGGATTATCGCTGGGCTCGAATGCAGGTGGATGAGCAGGCAAACCAAAAAACATGACTCAATCAGTCTCGCCCTCACTACGGTTGCGGTTCCCGGGCAGCCTCCTGGTTTACACCGACAACCCTGGATAGCATTTTACTGGTGAAATTGTTCTAGAAGTGCAGGAACTGTGGTATAAAGAGTAACCATGTCAGAACCTCAAATTCCCCAACTCGCCGATAACCCCTTATATCTCTCTAGATCAGAAAGTGCCAGGGCAGATAAACCACCGGCGCGTACTAATTCTCTGGGGGCAGTGGCTCATTCGCGCTTTCCTGGTTCTACGAGCCATAATGAAATGATGCAAGGCATCCTGGATCAGGACAGCGGTCTGGTCGAGGGACACTTGGGTACTGTGTATTACAAGCCGGTAACTGTCTGTGGTGTGGACTTGAAGTTGGAACCGTTGCAACCGAGTATCGGTACGGCTGTGCATGGCCTTGATATCGCCACGGATCTGGACGACCCGGATATGGTGACATTCCTGAGAGAACTGTGGTTGGAGCGGCGAGTGCTCGTTTTTCGCGATCAGGCTCACATTTCCAGAGAGCAGATGGTTGAGTTTGCACACCATTTTGGTGAGGTGGGTGCGCGCTACGGCGAAAGAGAGCATATGCCCAACTCACCCAAGGTTGTAGGTCATCATGTCATGGTACCGGGAATCCCGGATATGCTGGTGCTGCCATCAGACGAAGATGTGCCGAATGCGGCTGGCGGATGGCATTGTGATGCCACCTGGCAGCAACGACCACCCATGGGATCAATACTGATGTGCCGTGAAGCACCGCCGGTGGGTGGCGATACCTGTTTCTGTGACTGTTACAGCATGTGGGAAGGACTGAGTCTTGAAACCAGAAAACGGGTGGAGCACCTGAGAGCCGTGCACATTGGTAGCATCGGTCACCAGATGGATGGTATTACACCGCAGTCAGTGCATCCCGTTGCAAGGACGCACCCGGAAACTGGACGCACGACGCTCTATGTACAACAGGGGTTTGTGAAGCGGTTTGCCGGGGATCATGGTATTCCTGAGGATGAAGAAAAGGCACTGCTGCTGGAAATGAAACTGCAGGAAGGCCGGCCGGAATATACCTGCCGGGTCAGGTGGCAGGAAGGCTCTATTGCCATGTGGGACAACCGTGCGGTACTGCATAGCGCCAGTGGTGACTTCTGGCCGCATCGCAGACTGATGGAGCGGTTGACCATCCTGGATTTCGATGTTTCCCGCAGGACACCTTATTACAAACCGTAACAAATGGGGTCGAACAAATGGGGTCGGAGTAAAGTGCCGGAGTAAAACGTCTCGCCTTGCGGTAATGTTGCGTTTTACTCCGGCACTTTACTCCGACCCCATTTGTTTTTACTCCGGCACTTTACTCCGACCCCATTTGTTCAAAGGTGAAATTATATGGGCGTTATTGGTATAGAAGAGATTTTTCTCGATGTCAAAGACCTGGCCAAGGCAGTCGACTTTTATCACTCAGTGCTGGGGATTCCTGTTGTCAAACGGGATAATCAACGTGCGTATCTGCAATGTGAACACAGCCATGTGGTGCTGCAGGTTCATGGGCATTCGGGTCGGCACCGGGGTGGAGGTCCGATGCACTTCTCGTTCACGGTGACAGAGAATGTTTTTGATGAGATTGCGGGGAGGGCTGTCGGTTCCCAGATCTTTACCCGTGGACCAATGGGTAAGCGGGGCAAAGGCAGAACCTTGTTCATGATCGACCCGGATGGCAATGAGACCGAGATCAATACCCGATATCTTTACGGCATCCCCAAACGTTGATGCGATTTGATGCTACGCGCTAATCAGGCGCCGTTTACTGAAATCTACCGGACCTGGACTGTGTGCCTCTCATCCCTGGACAAGAGTACGCTCCAAGAGGACCAGCAGCCTGGCCCAGGCACGATCGGCAGCTTCCTGGTTGTAGGCTCTGGAATCAAGTGCGCACCAGCCGTGCATGGCGCCTTTATACACTTCCACCTCAGCAGTTTTGCCGGTGTCCTCAAAGGTTTGCTTCAGGATTTCCTTTACTTCCGGTGCACGCTGATCATCGTTGTCCGCGATGGCAATCAGATATTCCGCCTCCGTATCCTTGATCAACAGATGTGGGCTGTCACTGTCGGTAACAAGTCCACCTCCGTGGAAGGATGCGGCGGCTCCAACCCGGTCAGGTACGGCGGCAGCTGTACGTATGGTGAACGGTCCGGTCATGCAATAACCCATGGTCCCGATTCTGCGAGTTGAATCAACGCTCTCCTGATTGTCCAGCCAGGTGACAAACGCCTTTGCATCTGTGGTGGTCGTTTCTGCCGAGAGAGTCTGTGCCATTTTAAAAACCTTACGCCGGTCTTCACCTTCTGCGACCACGGGAGAAGCAGCGGTTCGATAATAGGGGTTAACCACCAGTACAGCATAACCCGATTCGGCAAGGCGTTTGCCCATCTGCCGGAAAGCAGGTCTGAGACCAAAGATATCTGGCCATAAGATAACCCCCGGGGACCTGCCGTTTGCGGGATGAACGAAATAGGCATCAGCATCACCATCAGGAGTGCCGACAGTAACTTCTTGTTCGGCTACGGTAGCGTCTTCATCAGGAGTACTGGCTGTAACTTCCTGTTCCGTAAAGGCTGCGGCACTGCTCGTGTTGGGCAAAATGACACTCACTGCCGCACCGGCAGTGAGTGTATTGAACGTGCGTCGGGTTAACTTTTCCTGATGAATCAAGCGGTCCAGATCCGCTTCAGTGTTGTCATCACACATATTTGATACCTTGTATTCAGTTAGCTGATCAGGGAACAGTTTACTGATATCTCTCCCTGACAGCTATCCTTGAACATCCTTAAACAAGTACACGGGTATCCAATCTCGTGCCACTGTGGCGAGGTATCAGCATCTCGGATATAGTGAGTTGATCAACCTATTTGCCACAGGAACCAAGCAATGAGTATTTCTTCCTGGCCACCGGCGCCAGATCTGCAGCGTGCAGACATCAGTTTCAGTTTTCGGGGAAACGATTATCTCGGTCACCTGGTGGCGCCTCCTGAATCCGCAGGTCCGCGACCGCTGGTTATGGTTGTCCATAACTATCAGGGATTGAAGTTCTTCGATGTCGATGTCGCGGAGTATCTGGCGCGTGTCGGTTATGCCGGTCTTGCCATCGACCTTTACGGCAACACGGTTCCTGCGGATAAAAGACTGTTTCCAACTGATGCAAGCCAGATAAATGCATTCCAGATCATGTGTTTTAAAGCCATGGTGGCGCTGGATCATGACCATGAAAAATTTCGGGCATTACTCCGGACCTGGCTTGAACATGGCTTCGCCCATGCCGCTGTTGACTCTTCGGTTTCGGCTGCTGCCATTGGTTATTGCTTTGGTGGTGCTGCTGTCATTGAGGCTGTCAGGGGTGGAATGGATCTGGGTGGTGTGGTTTCCTTTCATGGACTGCTGCAGACAGGAGAAGATCCCAATCCGGGTAAAATGGATGTTGAACGGCCACCCATGAAAACCTGTGAAAACCAGTACAATACCAATACAGTCATCTTTATTGAGAACGGTGCGGAGGATAGTCTGGTTCCTGATATAAGCAAAAAACGATTCTTTGAGGAAATGGATAATGCTGGTGTGGACTGGAGTTTTCATCACCATGCGAAGACTCCACATGGTTTTGCCCTGCCTGCTACACTCGGTGGCCCAGGGAGATTACATGAAATCTCGGATCGGCGATCCACCATGAACATGCTGAGTCTGTTCAGGGAAATCTTCCCTGGTGTGCCACAGAATCCGGTATCACACAACGGTGCGGGTACCGCAATCCCTCACGGGTAAACAACGTTTCCGTAGTATTGTTCTCCATGAGATCTGTTGCAGTCTTGTTTGAATTTTACTCCGGCACTTTACTCTGACCCAGGACTAACCTAATGGAACATAGTTTTACCGTAGCACTTGATACCACCAACAATGGATTGGAAATTGTCGGCGGTAAGGGAAGATCCCTGTCACGCCTGGCCAATGCCGGTTTTGATGTTCCCGGTGGATTCCAGATAACCGCATCGGCTTATCGGCGTTTTGTTGCGCACCACAATCTTCAGGCAAAAATACTGGAACTCGCCAAACCGGAAATCGTCGAGGGCGCCGTATCGTTTGAGAATGCATCTAAGAATATTGGCAGACTGTTTGCCGACAAGGATCTTCCTGCAGAGTTGTTGACAGACATTGGAAGCGCCTATTACATGCTTCCTGGCAATCCAGCCGTTGCGGTACGTTCCTCTGCCAATGCGGAAGACCTGCCGGAATTGTCGTTTGCCGGCCAGCAGGAAACTTACCTGAACGTAAAAGGCGGAGTCCAGGTCTCCGAGGCGGTTAAAAAATGTTGGGCATCTCTATGGACAGCTCAGGCCATCAACTATCGCCATGAGATGGACATTGGTCAGGATACGGTAGCCATGGCCGTTGTCGTCCAGATCATGATCCCGTCGGAAGTCTCCGGCATTCTGTTTACTGCCAATCCCGCCAGTGGTGATCGCTCAGAGATGATTGTTAACTGCAGTTTTGGTCTTGGCGAGGCCATTGTCAGCGGCAGAGTTACACCGGATACCTATATTGTCGATCGCGACACACTGACGGCAATAGAAACCACGATCGGCGCCAAGGCGCAAATGATCGTTTCCAGCGGTGAACAGGGTACCCGTATGGAGAATGTCCCGGCGGAGCAAAAAGAAATCTCTTCTCTATCCGAAGAATCACTGACTGAACTGGCAGCACTGGCGATCAGGGTCGAAACAGAATTCGATGGCGTGCCCCAGGATATCGAATGGGCCATCTCGGATGGGAAACTGTGGCTGCTGCAATCCCGACCCATAACCAACCTGCCGCCGGAACCACTCCGGAATGTCGACTGGCCGGAGATACCTGGCGCACAATTGTTGAAGCGCCAGGTGGCAGAGAACATGCCGGATCCATTGTGTCCGCTGTTCGAGGATATGTATCTGCGAGCCATCTATGACACACAATCATGGCCGGAGGGCTGGAAGTGGAACGGCAGGCTGACCAAAAACTGGATGAAAAATTTTGTGGTGACCACCGTCAATGGTTATGCCTATCAGCCTCTCTACAATGAGAGGAACAGCGACTGGCAAAATCACATGAGTAAAGTCCGCAAGGAGCAGGTCAAACTGCCCTGGTATGCCAATTTCATGCAGGCCATCCGCATGCCGTCATTCATGATCGATGAAATGAAAGGAGGCCCGTTACATGTTTTTTATTTACTGATGCGTACGTTCCGCACATTCAGGAAGTTTCCAGCCATCAGAAAATGGGAAAAACAGCAACTCCCGGAATATCTCGCAGTTATCGAACGTTGGCAAAAAATCGACCCGACCCGGGCTACCGGGGAGGAGTTGCTTGCCGGCATGAAGGCACTCAATTTTGCAGAAGCCCGGTACTGGCAGGCTTTGCGCTCGATTATCGGTACTGCCAAGATGACTGATGGGGGACTTCAGACATTTCTGGAGCAGAATGCGCCGGACGAGGGTTTCATCAGTGGCACTTTCCTTTCCGGATTTACCTCGAAAACTCTGGATGCGGAATCAGCAATGCGTTCTATAGCCGAAAGGGTCCGGAGCAATCGCTCACTGTACGAACTCGTGATTATCACACCGGTATCCCGCCTGCTCGATGAACTGGAGCGACATCCCGAAGGCAAGCAGATTCACGCGGCCATTAAAAAATACCTGCATGACTATGGCCGGCAGGTATTCAATCTCGACTTTGTCGAACCTTCCCTGGAAGAAGAACCACTGCCCTTTGTCATGAGTTTGAAGGCGATGGTGAGAAATACAGGTTACGACCTGGCTACCAGGCAGAAAACAGTTGCCAGACAGCGCCGATCCAAATTCCGGCAAGCGTTGAAATTCTTCAAAGGCAAACAGCGCATCGAATTCCTGCGGCTTTACTGGACAGCTCGTATCAACTATCCCACCCGCGAAGCCGCGTTGTTCTACATGGGTCTTGCATGGTCCACTTTCAGACCCTGGGCGTTGGAGTTGGGTAAGCGACTGGTGGCGACAGGGACCCTTGGTCAACCGGATGACGTGTTCTACCTCACCAGTGACGATCTGCAGTCTGCTATCGAAGCACAGAGCCATGACCAGGCATTGCCGGAACTTGGCGCCAGGGCTCTCGAACAGCGGGAACTCCGAGCCCTGCGTTTTCGCATGGATCAGCCCTCGGCGATACCACCATTGAAGCAGAAAGATGCAAAAAACCCCTTCTCATCATTACGCAGTAACGAGGGAGAGACCAACACCCTGCGTGGATTTGCTGTATCGCCGGGAACTGTTACCGGGGTCGCCAGCGTAATCATGACACCAAACGATTTTGACAAGATGACCCCTGACACGATTCTGGTATGCCCCTTAACCACTCCTGCCTGGACGCAACTGTTCCCGCACGCGACGGGGCTGGTGACAGATATCGGCAGCATACTGGCTCACGGGTCCATCGTTGCACGCGAGTATGGCATTCCCGCTGTTCTGGGAATTGGCGATGCCACCCAGCGGATCAAGAGCGGGCAGAGGATAACGATTGACGGTGACAAGGGTCTGGTCACCATCCAGGAAGTTTAAGCGTTTTTCAAAGCCGATAAATGCGTGCCGCAGTACCGCTGAACATCTGTGTTTTTTCCGCTTCACTCAGCCCGGCTTTAGCGGCGATGCGCTTGAATGTGTTCCATAGTGTCCGATAGGAAACGCACTCCTTGTCTACCGGGAAATTACTCTCGAACATGCAGCGATCAGGCCCAAAGGCATCAATGACGTATAGATAGTATGGATACAGCAACTCGCAGAGTTCTTCCGACCCGATTGGTTTGTCCCGCCGATGCATGTGAAAGGGTGGTTCCCAGGGACCGACCCGTTGCTGGGCGCCACCCACCTTCATGACCGCGTTGGGACAAGCGGCAATCGCGTCAATGCACTCCTGCCATCTTTTAATGGCGTCGGGTGTGGCATCCGGGTCGACCCTTCCACCAAGGTGGTTGACGATGACAGGCACTTCAGGGTTTTTCCCCGCAAGTCTTGCCAAAGTCGGCAGGCGTTCATAATCGGGAGAATAATTATCGTAACTGAGATGATACTTGCCAAGAACAGCATAACCCTCGAGAAACTCCCTGTTTAGATTCCGGGGGAAGGCACTGCGAATACCCCGGAAATTTTCTGAGGCTGAAATATGAGCCTGGATCACCGGCTCGACCTCTTTGCCGGCACGTAAGTCTGCCGTACTGAAAATTCCTGTGCAGAGTCGGGTTGTCCCATACATTCCGGATCGACTCATCGCCGCAATTCCGTGCACAAACTCAGTCTCACCCACACAACGCATTGCATCCGGACCATCAGCCCTGTAGAAGGCGCCACATTGTGCAAACACCGTCTGCATGATGTTGTGTCCGCCGTTCTGAATATCGTTTGTGATTTCCTCGCAGAAATAAACCTTCTGACGGAAACTCGCCGTCGGCTCAATGTTGCTGGTGCGCAGGTCCCACAAATGATGATGGGGGTCGATGATTGGCAATTCCGGCTCAAGAACCGTTTCCGGTGTCTCCTGAGCCAGCCACTGTTCCAGCGGTTTGTTCTCGGAAAAAGTCATGATTTTAAAGGAGCCACTTCCTGGTAGTTTATTTAAACTGATCTGATAACGCATCAAACCCATTTCTTTAGGTGTGGGAAGGATAGCGAGTAGCCGTCAGGATTACTATACCATACAGCAAAGGCGAACCCTCCTGGTTGAAATATCTTGCGACCTGGTCGGAATCCATGACTCGGTTGCGTTGTTCAGCAGCACAAGCGTGCTAAACTGACCGGCATGGAAACACCACTTTTCGACACCAGACACGCCACCGACACGCTAATAGCAGGCGGCATCCAGGAAGATCACGCATACGCGATCGTCACTGTACTGGACGAGTGTCTGCACGGCGCGGTCGCGAAGACATCTGACCTCAATGAGCTAAAGGCAGAACTAAAGGCTGAAATCGCTGGACTAAAGGTTGAAATCGCTGGCCAGGCCAACAAAACAATTGTGACAATGATCGCCCTGGCAGGTGTAATCATCGCCGCCATAAAACTCTTCTGATTATCTCCCCAGGGCCAGTGCTTTACCTGTCAGCAAACAGTATATAATTACCCGTAGTGTCTCAATCTGCTCTTGATCCTGCAGCGTGCAGGTTCGCCGGTTACCGGTTAATAAAAGAAGGCGCCAGATTGATGGCAGCCCAGAGCGCTTTTTTACGTTCCACACTGCCTAAATGGGATTGAACGTCCTCAGCCACCAGGATTCGCCGCTCATCAACCTGGTAGCTGCTGCCGACAGTGGTTTCTTCCACATCAGGCGTAAAATCTGCAGGTATTTCTCCAAATACTATCAGCAGTTCAGGTAGCTGCTGGATATTCTGATGTAAGGTTTCGCCTGTTGATTCACGTGCTGGATTGACAGTACCGGTGTCTGCCATGGGGAAGCTTAGATCAATGATTTCTGGAGTGACCTTCTTCTTCTGAATTGCAAAAGCAACATCGTCACAAAATCGCCTGATGCCGGATTGACCTGGACTATCCATCATTCTGCAGGAATAACAAAGACCGATGCCTTCGTAAGCAAGGCACTGGTAACTGATGGCAGCATCTGTGAAAGTCTCATGCACCGAGTCTGGTTCACTGGATACGACATGAGTTGATATTTCAGTTTCGCGAGGTACCCAGACACTAATGCCCATCCGGTTCAGGTACTGTAATCGAGTCGTCATTCTTCCAGAATTTTTTAATTTACCCTTCCGATTCCATGATACAGGTTAATGACAAAACCGCCGTTCTTTTTTTACGCTGTGCGATTCAGATCATCAAATTCTCCAGTCGACGTGTCGACAATTCAGGGACGTGACTGTAATCTCCTTTCTCAAGGTTGAGAGTAGATTATTCAAATCAGTCGCTTATCAGTAAATAAGGAATAAACATGTCTGTACTAACTTTGGAGGATGCCCGAATCATCGCCAATGCAACCCTGGAAAAAGGCAGGGATACCGGATGCCTGCCGCTGGCCGTATCTGTTCTGGATGCCGGTGGACACCCTAAAGTCGTGTTACGCGAAGATGGCGCCGGGACCCTGCGAACACAAATCGCAGAGGGTAAGGCCTATGGGGCACTCGGTCTTGGCGCCAACAGCCGTGTATTTGCCGAACGTCTTGGAAATGAGCCCGATACAGCCCCTACATTGTTCAGTGCTTTCGCTACACTTGCTCAGGGCAGGGTAGTCGCAGTTCCAGGAGGTGTGCTGATAAAAAACAGCGATGGTGGAATTCTTGGCGCCGTGGGTGTCAGCGGTGATCTGTCCGATAAAGACGAAGCCTGCGCATTGGCTGGCGTCCAGGCCGGTGGTTTTACTACCTGAATTGATAGCGTGTTAATCCTGCTCCTTTGTGGTGTGGGAAGTAATCGCCCGGACCTAAACTTTAGTCCTTAGAACGCGACCTGATCGATTCCCCGTGTGTTCGTCATTGCGAACAATGACCTCACCATTGACCAGGGTTGCAATGTACCCCGCAGCCGGCTGGGTAAGTCGACTCTTCCCGAGTGGAAAATCCTGGACCATCCTCGGATGCCGTTCTTCTACCCGATCGACGTCGATGACGTTGATGTCCGCGCGTTTGCCTGCTGCGAGCACACCACGATCATTCAGCGCGAGCACTTTCGCAGCTCGCGCGGTCATGCGATGGATCGCCGTAGCGAGATTCAGTTTCTTCTCATCCCGAACCCAGTGACTTAACAGAAATGAAGGCCAGCCGGCATCAATGATTACAGACACATGAGCACCTGCATCACCAAGTCCCGGTACAACCCATTCCCGATTCATCAGGTCCTCAATTGCATCAAAGTCCATGTTGAAAAAGGGCATATGGAATACCGCTTTGCCGTCGGTCTCCAGCATCATTCTCAGCCAGGTTTCTGCCGGATGTTCGCCCAGCTCCCTGGCCATCGCAGCGAGGTTGTCCTCTCTGCTTTTGGTATAAACCGGTCTATCACCATCACCGAGCCAGCGCAGTCTTTGCGCCAGGGCCTCACTCTGCGGGACTGCCTTTGCGGCATCAATCAGTGACTTGCGGAACGCATCATCGCGAATTGCTTCAAGGCGCTTCTCGGGCGCTATCGCGCGCAGTTTTTCCCAACCCGGAAACAGAATTACGGTCTGGATGTTAGAGACATTACCGCCACATCGCGGTACCGTTGTGCCGTAAATCTCGCAACCTTCTGCCCGATATTTTTCGATGATGTGGTGGGGATCGTCGATACCAAAGGATTTAGACTCCACCACGCTGAACAGAACCCGCCCACCACCGGCCTTTGCCTGCCGGCCAATCAGATCAAGGTCTCGTTCGATGTTATCCTTATGGTACCACGGTACGTTCTGCATCAACCCGCCTTCTGACATTACGGCTCGCGCAACGGCTTCCAATTCTTCGGCTTCTGCATAAGTACCGGGAATGGACCGACCGTCGGGCACTCTGTGGCCAGGTAAACGATTGGTGGAGAATCCCACGGCGCCGTCTCTGACTGACTGAGCTGCAACTTTCGCAATTTCCGCAATCTCCCCGGCATTCGGATTTTCATCTATGCTTCGTTCGCCCATGACGTGGTAGCGGATAGCAGCGTGGCCAGCCAGACCAGCCATGTTGATGGCCGGCTGCATCCGTTCGACTGAATCCAGGTACTCTCCATAAGTCTGCCAGTCCCAGGGCAATCCGGAGAGAATAGCCTCCCTGGGAATATCCTCGACGGTTTCCATCATCTCAGCAAGGAAGGTTTGATCTGCTTTCTTGCAGGGTGCGAAACTAACCGCGCAATTTCCCATCAGAACAGTAGACACGCCGTGACAGGAGCTGGGCGTCAACAATGGGTTCCAACCAACCTGGGCATCCAGGTGCGTGTGCAGATCGATAAATCCGGGTGTGACGGCAGCGCCGGCGGCGCTGATCTCCTGCCTGCCTTTGCCATCGACTTTGCCAACTGCCACGATCGTGTCGGCATCAACGGCAACATCGCCGGGATAGGGATCGCCCCCGTTACCATCAACAATCAATCCATCACGGATTATCAGATCATGAGACATAAACATCCTCCAACAGGGGTCTTGAATTCTGGACAAAGCGGCGTATCTTACCACACTGAAGACTGTCTCTTTATTTCCCGCTGCCCAAAACTGACTTGACCTGAAAGGCCTTGTGAGGGGCCAGTTGCATGAAAAGATATACAATGCCACAGGCTCTGGTGTGCGATAATAACCACAACTTCTCTGCCGTTTGACCATTTTGAGTAGAACAGGATAAACAGTTTGGATGCCACAAAACGACTACCCTTTGGATTTGCCAAACGTAACGGCGTAATCCTGGCTGAGGAAGGTGACGCGCCGGCGATATTGTTCAAAGACGGATTGACCGTCAATGTACTGGCGGAAGTACAACGTTTCGCAGGCCGGGAGCTGACATTCCATCAGGTTGATGCGTCTACATTTGATCAGCGGTTGTCTCTGAGCTATCAGAATGACTCTGATGAAGCCATGCAGATGATTGAGGATCTTGGCGATGACATGGATCTGGGTCGTATTATCGATGCACTGCCGGAAACAGGAGACCTGCTGGAACAGGAAGGCGATGCTCCGATCATCAAACTGATCAACAGTCTGTTGACCGAAGCGATAAAGGTGGAAGCTTCGGATATCCATGTAGAAACCTATGAAACACGCCTCGTGGTACGCTTTCGAGTGGATGGTGTATTACAGGAGGTGGTTAGCCCGAGACGTGCACTGGCGCCTTTACTGGTTTCAAGAATCAAGGTAATGGCCAGGCTGGATATTGCGGAAAAACGTCTGCCCCAGGACGGCCGCATCCCGGTGCGGGTTGGCGGTAAGGAGGTGGATGTACGGGTATCGACAATTCCCGCAAGTTACGGTGAACGGGTTGTAATGCGATTGCTGGACAAGCAGGCAGGCCGCAGGGACTTGTCGCAACTGGGGATGAATGCCAAAGATATGCAGTCCATGACGACACTGGTAAACAAACCGCATGGCATTATCCTGGTTACCGGACCCACAGGATCTGGAAAATCGACCACACTCTATGCCTGTCTGGACCGGTTAAATGACCACTCCCGGAATATTCTGACAGTAGAGGACCCCATTGAGTATCACGTGGAGGGTATCGGACAGACACAAGTTAATATCAAGGCGGACATGACCTTTGCCAAGGGTCTTCGGGCAATCCTGCGACAGGATCCGGATGTGGTGATGGTAGGAGAAATCCGTGATTATGAAACTGCCGATACATCGGTTCAGGCGAGTCTTACAGGACACCTTGTTCTTTCTACTATCCACACTAATACAGCGCTGGGTGCACTGACCCGGCTGGAGAATATGGGTGTACAACCCTATCTTCTGAGTAACAGCATCATCGGTCTGGTTGCCCAGCGGCTGGTTCGATTACTATGCCTGTCTTGTCGCGAAAGCTATATTGCTGACGAATATGAATGTGATTTTCTGAATGTCAGCAAACATTCTCCTCCCACGTTGTATCGGGCGGTGGGGTGTGATGAGTGCGCTCAGGCAGGTTACCGTGGGCGCATGGGCATCTATGAGGTTGTGGTGATTGATGATGAATTGCGTCGTATGATTCACAGCGGTGTATCAGAACTTGAGATCGAGAAGTATGCACGCACCAGAACAACTGGAATCCGTGATGATGGCCGGGACAAGATTCTGGCGGGTATGACTTCCGTCGATGAAGTGCTGTCGCGTGTGGCCAGGGAAGATTAGCCATTGGCGGCCTTTGAATACATCGCGCTGAATGAACGCGGCAGGGAGCAGAAAGGCGTACTCGAAGCAGACAGCTCCCGTCACGTACGGCAGATACTCCGGGACCGTGGACTGGCGCCTCTTTCTGTAGAAGCTTCCAGTGAAAAAAGAACATCAAAGCGAAGTTTCAACTGGTTCAGACCATCTCTGTCGGTCAGCGAACGGGCTCTTGTAACTCGTCAGTTGGCTACTCTGATTGCCGCAGGATTGCCGGTTGAAGAGGGTTTACTGGCGGTTTCCCGGCAGACGGAAAATACCCGTACCCAGAAAATGCTGGCTGCTGTGCGATCACAGGTCATGGAAGGTTATTCTCTTGCCAACAGTTTTGCCGAGTATCCGAATGCCTTTCCGATATCATATCGGGCAACTGTCGCCGCAGGTGAATCGGCAGGGCACCTTGATCTTGTAATGGAACGGTTGGCTGAATTTACTGAATCGCAGCAGGTATCCCGGGCAAAAATCCAGCAGGCGGCGATATATCCTGTCGTGCTGTTTATTCTGACCCTTGCGATTCTGGCCGGATTGCTCGGATATGTTGTTCCCGACATTGTGGAAGTTTTTTCCGATACCGGGCAGGAGTTACCCTTTCTGACGACAATGATCATTGCCATCAGTGATTTCGTAGTGGACTATGGGGTGTATGTTTTACTGCTGATCGTATTGCTGACTGTCCTGCTGCGCAGGTTGTTGAAAATACCCGCAATCCGTCTTGCCTGGGACCGGAGATTGCTGCACCTGCCGGTCATAGCGCGATTGAGTCGCGGTATCAATGCTGCACAATTTTCCAGTACCTTAAGCATACTGTCTTCAAGCGGAGTTCCGCTGATTGACGCAATGACAATTACCGGAGAAGTCTTGTCAAACGCCTGGTTGAAACAGGCAGTCAGCCGTGCTTCGGTTAACGTCAGTGAGGGCTCAACATTGAATGCAGCGCTGGAAAAAAGCGGCTACTTTCCACCCATGATGCTGCATATGATTGCCAGCGGTGAGTCCAGTGGCGAACTTGATGAAATGCTAAAGAAGGTGGCAACCTACATGCAGCAGGATGTTGAATTGCTGACCGGAATATTGCTGAGCCTGTTTGGCCCCTTTATGCTCTTGGTTGTGGGTTGTACAGTATTTATAATTGTCATGGCCATACTCCTGCCCATCATCAATCTTAATCAGTTGATTCTATAGGATCCTGGTTTGTCGTAACTATTGTAGGAGGAATTCGGAATGAGACCATCAAGTCCAAAACCGGTAACGGGATTTACCCTCCTGGAAGTCATGTTTGTAGTGGTTATCCTCGGGATTCTGGGTGCGCTCATCATACCCAATTTCATTGGCAGGCCGGATGAAGCAAGGGTGACTGCCGCCCGGATCGATATTCAACAGATTGCCAATGCGCTGGAACTCTATCGATTGGACAATGGCTATTACCCCAGCACTGAACAAGGTCTGCAAGCTTTGGTTTCAAAGCCTTCCGGGTATCCTGAACCACGCCGGTGGAACCAGGATGGTTACTTGAAAAAAACGCCCGTTGACCCATGGGACGAGCCTTACCTTTACTTCAGTAAAGACCGTACCATGGAGGTTTATTCCTATGGAGCGGACCGGAAAGAAGGTGGGGAAGGTATTGATGCCGATATTCTCCTCAGTGACTTGTAACAAACCCTGTTCAGGTTACACGCTGCTGGAAGTCCTGGCAGTACTGGTTATCGTTACACTCATGGTCGGTATTACCGTCGTCAATTTGCCGGTCTTCCTGCAGACCGATCACTTTGATCAGGAATCTGATCGCCTCAGAGTGATGTTTTCCATGATTCGCGACCGTGCAGCCATGCGGTCCGATGAGTACGGCTTTCGAGTCAACACAACGATCCATGGAGATCAGTTTGAATATGCATTCTATCTGTATGACCAACAATTTCAGACCTGGGAGATGCTGGAGCCACCTTATTCCACACACATACTTCCCCGGGGGATTCTGTTGTATCTGTCCGTAGAGGATGACGTTATGCAACTTCCCTATCAAGACGAAGAGTCTCCACCACCGGTTCTTGTGTTGTCCAGTGGAGAGATAACACCCTTCAAACTGCTGATGGAAAATGTGGATGATCCAAATCTCAACAGTATTCTCTCTACTGATGGATACAGTGAAGTGGATTGGGAAATAGTCGGGGATGATGACTGATGCAAAAAAGAAATGGATTTACACTGATTGAAATCATGTTTGCCATGGCAATTCTTGCCATTGTTTCGGTCGTGTTATTGAAAAGTTCAGTCCAGTCAGTATCCCGTGCCGGACTGATTCAGGATAGAACCATGGCCAGCTGGATTGCGGAGAACCAGCTACAGGATTTACGCATGATCGATCGGGACGATGAAGACAACTATCCCTCTGTCGGTATAAAACGCTCTACGATAACCATGGCGAACAGGGATTGGCTGATCGTACATGATGTGTCAGAGACAGAAAACGATCTGATAAGACGCATAGAGGTATCGGTTTTTAATGAACTGGAACCGGACGTTGCATTATCGACATTGACAGGTTTTATTGGGCGTTACTGATGAAAGTCCGTCAAACCAGCAGACTGCACGGTCGATCCGGGTCCATTAATGCCCTTGATTTGCCAGGACAATCCACTGTGGTCGGTCGGGAAACAGGATTGCGGAAATTACACGGCTATAGCAGGACCACAAGAGGTTTTACACTGCTTGAGGTGATGTTTGCAGTGTCGATCTTTGCCTTTGTCGGACTCGGTGCATACCAGTTACTCAGTACGGTTATTGATACCCAGGCCCGGGTAAGCGCCAGCAATGAGACGATAACCAGTCTATCCCGTGTATTCAACGTTATTGAGGGAGACCTGTTGCAGGTCGTTCAGCGCGGTATACGGGATGAGTATGGTGACAGGAGACCGCCGTTGATGGTGGGCGACGGGACATCAACATCCGGGTTTTCGCAAATGGAGGGAACCGGGACACCCATACTCGAGTTCACGCGAACGGGCTGGAATAATCCAATGCAGTTCCCGCGCAGCGACATGCAACGGGTCGCCTATCGTCTGCAGGACGACGATGATGAACAAAAGAGGATATTGCAGCGGATTTTCTGGCTGGTGCTGGACCGGGTTCCGGAGAGCGATCCCGTAATCCAGACGTTGTTGCATGATGTTGTTGACTTCCGCGTAAACGTTCTGGATTACGATGGTGAACAACACAGTCTCTGGCCAGCCCATGATATCAGCGGCATCACACCACGAGCGCTGGAAATTTTCCTGGAGACAAAGACGTTGGGGGAGATACGCAGGATCTTTTTATTACCGGATGTGCCGGTAAGGGACTTGGGAGTATCTGAAAAATTTAGAGAAGATGATTCTGTAAAAGAACCAGAAAATGAACCTGAAGAAGAACCTGAAGAAGAAGCGACATGACTGGCGACAAACGAGGTTCTCCTATGCATCCTGAACAGTCAGGTGTGGCGCTGATCTCCATACTGTTGGTAGTGGCTATTACCGTCGTTCTTTCCTCAGCCATGATGCTGGATGAAAATCTGGTCATCCACAAGGTCAGGAACAACTTTGATCATGGGCAGGTAAGACAGTATGCACTGGGTGGAGAAGAACTGGCCCGGCAGATACTCCGCGAAGACTTTGAGAGTGAAGACATACATGACCATCTTCAGGAAGAATGGGCGGCACAGGGGATGGAATTTGAGTTCACTGACGGGGAAGTGTTGTTGCAGATCAACGACCTGCAGGGAAGGATCAACATCAATACACTGGTAAATCCAGGCCCTGAAGGAGATCAGGCACGGACTCGATTTCAGGTTCTACTGGCTAATGCCGGTCTGGATGCGATGTATCTGGACCGCCTGATCGACTGGCTGGACAATGATGAGGCAGTCAGTCAATCAGGAGCAGAGGACTTTGCCTATCTGGGTCTTGAGCGACCTTACCGTACCAGCGGTCAACCAGCCGTGGAGGTTTCGGAACTCAGGCAGCTGCTTGACATGGATGCCAACTCATTTGCAGTTCTTGCGCCGTACCTGAGCGCATTGCCGGAGCAGAGAACTCCTGTCAATATCAATACTGCGTCTGCCGGCATTCTGCAGTCACTGTCGTACAGACTGACTGCTGACATTGTCGATCTGTTGATTCAGGAAAGAGACAGGCAGTCCGGGTATAAATCGGTTACCGAATTCCTGCAATCTCCTCATGTCGCCGGATTGGGCATTTCGGAACTGGGACTTGGTGTACAATCCAGGTATTTTGAGGTCCGTGTCCAGGCTGTAAATCTGGACCGACATGGTTATCTGACGAGTGTGATTCAACGTAATTCCACGAATGGGAATATGCGGGTTTTATATCGTAACTTTGGATGGAAGGTGATTCTGAAGGAGCCGCTGGAAGATTCCGGCGAGAATAAAGAAAATGGTTGATAAAATCATCGTCCGATTTGGTGAGATCAACGAATGGCTGGTCTGCGATGGCGATGTGTCAAATCAGGTCCGGCAGGGAACACCTGATGAACTTGCCACGGACCTGAAAACCATGAACTGGCAGGGGGAAGTAATTGTTCTTGTGCCCGGGGAGAAGGTTTTGCTGACCGCCGCCGCCGTTCCAAGTCGTCAGCAACGGCAGATCATGCAGGCTGTCCCAAATGTTGTTGAGGAGCAACTGGCGTTGGATATCGATGACTGCCATTTTGCCATTGGCGACAGGAACGAGGCTGGTGAGATATCGGTGGCGGTGGTATCACTGGAGGATATGTACCGTTGGCAATCAACCTTGTCAGATGTGGGAGTCAAGCCGACGCTGATGTATTCGGATACTCTGACAGGACCGTGGACCAGGGGTATATCCATCACAATTGATGGCAAACGAGCTCATTTCCGTTCCGGAAAATTTGCTGGATTTACAGTGCCATCACACCAAATCGCATTTGCAGCAGAATTGTTACCCGACATCGAAATCGTTGATTTATACGCCGGGCAAGACGATCTGGAAGATCTCAGACTACAGCTGGCACAGATAGAGGCCATAGACGGCGTTGTACTCAATGTCCACACACGGGAACAAGGTGGGATTACCTTAAACGACGCCAGTAATATCGAAGAAACTCTCAATCTGCTACAGGGAGAATTCCAGGTCAGCAGAGAGACCAGGAGTGGGTTCCGGGTCTGGCAATCTGCGGCAATTCTGGCGGTCTGCACATTTCTTCTGCACGTATCCTTACTCTGGGGTCAGGGCATTTATCTGCAAATCACCGCAAACCGCTACGCACAGGAAGCCAGAACGCTATATCGTGAGGTATTTCCGAATGATCAGAACGTACGGGATGTCCGTCGTCGATGGGATGCACACCTCAGCGGTTCGGGAAGCACCTCTGGAGACCGGTTTACTGCGTTGTTGAGTGGAGTTGCCGCCAACTTGTCCGGTTCCTCTATGACCGTCAATAACATCAGTTACAGCGAAGGCCGCGGCGGTCTGACCTTGCAACTGACCGCGTCGAGGTCCGAACAACTTCTGCAGTTCTCGCAAACACTAAACAGCGAAGGTTTCGCCGCGGAAATCGGTACTATTTCCCAGGTAGAGGATAATGTGCGCGGCAGTATCAAGATCGGGTCATCCGGAGGCTCATGATGGAGTTTTTTCGTACATTTGTAGTAAGCAGATTTAACGCCCTGGAACGATCAGAGAAAGCATTGGCTGCGATTATTGCCGGTATGGTGGCGATACTTTTTCTGTATTTTGCCATCTGGATGCCGGTGAATTCCTATTATCAGGCAAGTCTGCTGGACCGGGACAGACAGGCCAGCCTCATCAGATATATGCGTGCAAGTGAAGACAAGGTACGTGCGTCAATCTCTGGCAGACCCGCGGGACAATCGCTGATTACAGAGGTGTCGAGTACCGCCGAGCAGGCAGGAATAAAGCCCAATCGATTTCAGCCGGAGGGTAGTGACGCAGTCAGCGTCTGGTTCGACAATGTGTCTTTTGACGATCTCATTGCATGGATAGTCCAACTCGATGATCAACGGGGTATCAGGGTACGGCAGATTACCATCGACCGTCAGGATACACCGGGTATTGTTAATGCCCGGGTAATCCTGCGCAGTTAGCTTTTGACAAACACACACTATTCCCGACATACAGCAGATGGTTTTGGGGTGTTCATTTGCACCAGCATAATGTCGGAGCGCCGAGCTGGAGGAGCATGACTACAGGCATGCGGGGGAGACGAGGACACCCGCTGAAGGTTTTTTTCACACCCGCTGAGTGCTCTTCACAGTTGGTTTTGAATGCCAGTTCTGGTAATTTTGGCAGCGAATATCAGCAGTCTTTGAGGTTTAACCATGCCGAAAATCGGCGAAAACAGCTTAATCGGCCAGTCAGGCAAGACATATCGTATGAATGTCTATACAAGTGATATTCAATTTAACGATTTTATTCCGGGCGTTTATCTGATGTCTTCTGTAGACGATGCCGGTGAAGAGCGATACATCTTCCTGGGTGAGACCGACAATATCTATCCACTGTTGCAGAAACATCCCGAGCAGGCAAAATTCGATGCCGAAAATTACAATCGCATCTCGTTTCATATGAATGCCAGCAGAGATGTCCGCGCTGCAATTATTGGTGATTTGTTGCCGACCCTGAAACCGGTGTGCAACTGACAAAGTCGAAACGCATGGGCTGGTGGCGTTGGCTTCACATTTCGACAGATTTTCCTGTCTGAATCGTATAGATGCAATTAAAATACCCCGGAATTTATAAAAAATTTTACATCACCCGGTACGTGTAAAACACATTACAATTAAAGTTATACCTTGGTTACCAGGCTGATTACTGAGCTTGATTCATTTTATAAGCCTGCAGTCAGGTAATGTTTACGTGCATGCACAGGCGGTGGTCAGGGCGTTAACAGGGACAAGGACAGGAAAAAATATACAGATGAAAAACCCTGCGTTAATTTTATTACTAGGCATCAGTCTTTACGGATGTAGTGACTCCGACGAGCCGAAAAAACAAGGCGCCGTGTCCAAGACAACTGCGCAACGTGCATCTCCGGACGGTGAAAAACCCCGTAACGAAGGAAAGAGACCGGAAGGAAAGAGACCGGAAGGAATGAGACCGGAAGGAATGAGACCGGATCAGGCAGCACGCGGTCAAGGCGCCGGGGGACCCAGAGCAGGCGCTGAAGGTCGGCGTCCTGGTGGCGGGGCAATGGCCGGGCGACGTCCCGGTGACCGAATGGCGCAAATGCGCGGTCAGATTGAGCAACGCCCGGTACCGGTAGCTGTCGCCAAAGTACAGCGTGGCAGAGTTGACGCATTCTATGCCACTACCGCTTCACTTTCAGCGGCCGAGGAAGCCTCTGTGGTTGCACGAACTCAGGGTGTAGTGCAGGACATCTTTGTCGAGGAAGGGGATATTGTTACCGCCGGAGAACCTCTGGCGCAGCTTGATACCACCAGACTGGCATTGGAAGTAGACCGTACCAGAACCAATATCGAGAGCTTTGACCGAGCCCATAAACGTGCCCGGCAACTGCTGGATACCAGCATGATTTCACCAGAGGTTTATGACCAGGCGCTTTATAATCTTGAACGTGAGAATGCAACCCTGGCATTGCAACTCTACGAGATGGAAGAAGCCACTATTCGAGCGCCTATTGCCGGTGTGATTACGCTGCGGCACATCAAGCTGGGTAATACACTATCTCCGAACAGTCCGGCATTTGAACTTAAACAGGCCGATAGCATGGAAGCAGTACTCAATGTGCCGGAGAAGGAATTAATCAAAATCAAGGAAGGTCAGTTGGCAATTGCCAGTATAGATGCACTGAATGACCGGGATTTTGAGGGTGTAGTGGAACGAATTGCACCGGAAGTGGATGCCAGTTCCGGGACTTTTCGTGTTACCGTTGCACTGGACAATACCGAAAATCTCCTCAAACCGGGCATGTTTGTCCGTGTCAATGTTCGTTACGACAGCAGCGAAAACACCTTGCTTGTCAACCGTGAAGCTGTTGTCACCCAGAAGGACGAAAATACTGTTTTTGTCGTCAGGGACGGATTGGCAATGCGCCAGTTTGTAGAACTGGGATATGCCATGGGTGGCGATGTTGAGATACTCAATGGCCTTGATGAAGGTGATGAGGTTATTGTTACAGGTCAAAATGGTTTGAAAGACGGTACTTCGGTCCGCGTTGTTTCGATCTAGGAGAAGCCCTGTATGAGCCTTGTATCCGGCTCCATTGCCCGTCCGGTTACCGTGACGATGGCTACGATTGCCGTTGTGCTGTTTGGCGGTATTTCCCTGGACCGTCTTGGGCTTAACCTGCTGCCGGAACTGAATTACCCCACACTGACTGTCCGAACTGAATTTGAGGGTGCTGCTCCGGCGGAGGTAGAGGAACAGATCACCAGACGCCTGGAACAGCGATTGGGAGTGGTCAGCGGATTACGCAAGATGCACTCTATTTCTGTCGCCGGACGTTCCGATGTGATCCTTGAGTTTGCCTGGGGTACCGATATGGACCTTACGGCGATTGAAGTTCGGGAGAACCTCGATCTGGTGAACCTGCCGCTTGATATCGAAAGGCCATCCATTCTGCGTCTCAATCCGAATCTGGACCCCATTTTCAGATTGGCGCTTACCCGCAAAGAGCCGCTTTCCGACCCGGTCCACGATCTGCAGACGTTGCGCCGTTTTGCCGATGATTTCATGAAACGTCGTCTGGACCCGGTATCCGGTGTGGCGGCAGTGATTGTCGGTGGTGGTTATGAGGATGAGATCTCGGTCCATGTAGACCAGGAGAAACTCGGTCAGTTGGGTATCACGCTGCAAACACTGGGGCAGAGAATCAACAGTACAAATGTAAACCTGTCCGGGGGGCGTCTCTCTGATGGTACCCGTGATTATCTGGTGAGAACGGTCAACCAGTTTGCTTCAGTCGATGACATTGGTGAAACGATTATTTTCCAGAACGAAGGACGGATTCTGCGGTTGCGGGACGTGGCGACGGTAAGCGAAGGCCACAAAGAGCGGGACTCGATCATGCGAGTCAATGGCAGTGAGGCTATTGAACTGTCGCTCTACAAGGTAGGTGATGCCAATACAGTGAAGGTTGCGGAGAACGTCAGGGAAAGGCTTGCCGAGATCCGCGAAGTGTTACCATCCGGATTCCAACTGGTGACGATTTATGATCAGGCAACATTTATCAGTGCCGCCATAGAAGAAGTCCGTTCCGCCGCCATACTGGGAGCGATACTGGCAGTGCTGGTGTTGTTCCTGTTTCTGAGAGATTTACGCAGTACCCTGATTGTTACCGCGACGATTCCCGCATCGGTGATGGTCACATTCGCCCTGATGGATATGCAGAGTATTACACTCAATATCATGAGTCTGGGTGGTATTGCCCTGGCTGTTGGTATGCTGGTGGATAATGCCATTGTGGTGCTGGAGAACATCTCAAGACACAAAACGTCCGGTAAAACTCAGGCAGAGGCAGCAGACCAGGGCACTTCTGAAGTAGGCAGTGCCGTATTGGCTTCAACCATGACCACCATCGCCGTTTTCCTGCCCCTGGCGTTTGTAGAAGGAATTGCCGGACAACTATTCAAGGATCAGGCGCTGACAGTGACCTTTGCACTGATCACTTCGCTCATTCTGGCGTTTACCCTGATTCCCATGCTGTCTTCCGTCAGGGGTAAGGGAGTCACGATAGGGGAATCCGGCGAGAAACGGGACTGGCCCAACTGGTTAAATCGCCTGTTGTTACCTTTACGCTGGCTGTTCGTTGTGATTCCCGGTCTGGTGCTCGTTGTCGTGTTCAAAATATTCCGCTGGGTACGCCAGGGATCAGGATGGCTCATTCTGCCGTTACTGAATGGTTTTGACTACGTTTATGCCGCTGTGGAATCGGGATACCAGGGCTTGTTGCGGCTGTCATTAAGATATCGGTTGATGGTCATCCTTGTGGCATTGTCTGTATCTGCTGCCAGTATCGCAATGGTCCCGTTGCTGTCTTTCCAGTTGATTCCTCCCCTTGCCCAGGGCGAATTCAAAGTGGATTTTGAATTATCACCTGGCACCCGTCTGGAATTTACAGACAACACATTGAATGATGCTCAGTATCCACTGCAGAGAATGGGACTTGTCGAGAAAACATACTCTGTTGCAGGTACTGGCGGCAGACTGGATGCATCTGCAGTCAGCGGTGGTGAGAACATTGGCGAATTGAATGTGGTGTTGCCGCCGGGCGCCGGCAGCCTTGATGAGCAGGATGCCATGTTTGTAGTGCGGGAAGTGCTGGAAAATATTCCAGACGCTCAATATACAATCTCCCGCCCGCAATTATTTTCCTTTTCCACGCCATTGGAAATTCTGATCAGCAGTTCGGACCTGGCTGCCATTGACCAGGTTGCAGGTCTGCTCGTACAGTTGATGGTGCAATCCTCAACCTTCCGGGATGTGGAATCCTCCATGCGCACCGGATATCCGGAGATTCAGATTGATTTCGATCAGGAACGAGCCGCTGCACTGGGCCTGTCGGTACCGGAAATTGCCGATCTTGTTGTACGCAAGGTCAAGGGTGATGTGCCAACTGAATTTACCTGGCAGGACAAAAAAATAGATATCAGGATCAGGTTGGAAGAAGACAAACGAAATTCCATGAGCGACATCGAGAATATTATCGTTAATCCAACCAGTGAAAATCAGGTACGGTTGTCCACCGTAGCGGAGGTGTCCGAGGGTATGGGACCCGCTGATATCCAGCGAATCGGCCAGCAGCGAGTAGCCATTGTCAGTGCCAATATCGTTGGCAGTGACCTTGGGGCGGCAGCAGCGGAGGTACGTGAGTTGCTGGCGCAAATTCCACATCCGTCAGATGTCAGAAGCAGTGTTAGCGGACAGAATGAAGAGATGGAAGCTTCCTTTGATTCTCTGCAGTTCGCTCTGTTACTGGCCTTGATTATGGTTTACCTGGTCATGGCATCATTGTTCGAGTCTTTGCTGCACCCGTTTATCATCATGTTTACCATACCCCTGGCCGCTGTCGGGACAATACTGGCATTGGTCATCACGGGAACCAGCGTCTCTGTGGTCGTTTTCATCGGATTGATCCTGTTGGCGGGTATCGTCGTCAACAATGCCATCGTACTGATCGACAGGGTTAATCAGTTGCGGGCGACCGGTCTGGCCAAACAGGAAGCGCTGTATCAGGGCGCCAGCCAGCGCCTGCGACCGATATTGATGACGACCCTGACGACTGTGCTGGGTCTTTTGCCCATGGCAGTTGGTGTCGGAGAAGCATCGGAACTGAGAACGCCGTTGGCAATTACTGTCATCGGTGGACTTCTGGTATCCACTTTCCTTACCCTTATCGTGATTCCGGTAGTTTATGATCTGATTGATCGAAGAGTCACTACTGCGGATATTATGGATGCACCCCAACCATCGGAGGCAGGTTCATGACGATTTCCAATCTGGCAATCAAACGCCCGGTCACGATTGTGATGATATTCATCGGCTTCGCCATCGTCGGTATATTTGCGGCCTTCAGATTACCCGTAGAAATGTTTCCCGATCAGGAATCCCCCTATGTAAGTCTGGCTATAAACATTCCTTCGACGAATGTCCAGGAACTGGAAAGGAGCGTGACCAGACCGGTTGAGGAAATTCTGTCTACCATGTCCGGGATTGATCGGATGTTTTCATATACCCGTACAGGAGCCGTTCGTGTAGGTCTTACCTTGCATGCGGATGGCGATGTTCTCGGCAAGGGGATCGAAGCCAAGGACCTGATCGAGAGTATTCGCCACTTGCTGCCTGATGAGTTCAGACGTGTAGAGCTTCGTAATAGAGATGACGACACTTCCCCTGTGATGAATGTCCTGATTGTAGCCGAAGGGCTTGATATGGATCAGGCCTATGATTTTCTGGATGTCAATGTCCGGGGAGTACTGGAACGATTGCCCGGGGTCAATTCAGTCAACCTGTATGGCATCGTCCAGAACAACATCCGAATCCTGCTCGACCAGGATCGCATTGCGGCGCATGGTCTGAATTATCGTGACATCCAGAGTCGTCTGCAACAGGAGAACTTCTACGTTTCTGCTGGTACTTTTGAAACCCGGCAAAGGGAATTCCGGGTGAACCCCATTGGTCGCTATGAGAGCCTGGATTCTATCCGCCTGTTGCCGCTCAATGACAGGGGACTGGTGCTGGACGATGTGGCAGATGTCATTCTGATTCCGGATGATGAGATAGAACGACGAAGAGTGAATGGCGAGAAATCATTAGGAGTGTCCGTTTACAAGCGTTCGGAAGCAAATCTTGTGGAAATGAGCCGAGTGCTTGACAGGACTATGGAACAAATCAAGGAGAAGAAGTTTTTTGAGAATTTACAGTTCTTCTCTCTGGACAGTCAGGCAGACGCGATCATCGAGTCTCTGAATGATCTGCGGGACAGTGGTTTTATGGGGGGCATTCTCTCTGTGTTCGTGTTGTTCCTGTTTCTGCGTCAGGTCAATGTCTCGCTGCTGATTGCTTCTTCTGTGCCGTTAGCGCTCTGCGGTACGCTTGGGCTGATGTACTTTCTGGGCATGACTCTCAATATTCTTTCCCTGGTAGGTTTAATGTTAACCATTGGTCTGCTGGTGGATAACAGTGTAGTTGTTTCCGAGGCGATTGCGATTCGCCGCAGGGACCCCGGAACATCACCTGTAGAAGCGGCACGCAAGGGAGCATCAGAAGTGGGACTCGCGATTACCGCAGGTACGTTGACAACTGTCATCGTGTTTCTGCCGTCATTCATGACTGATGTGAAACAAGTTGCAGTGATGCAGCAGAATATTGCCATTCCGCTTTGCACGTCACTTCTGGGTTCCCTGCTGGTTGCACAGACGCTGGTGCCATCGCTGATGTCACGCATGCCCATGCCTGTTCATGAGCGGAAACATACAGTGATCGACAGACTGGGCAGATATTATGAAGTTGTAGTGAAGTATACCCTGAGGCACCGGTTTTTAAGTGTGCTGGCGGCGGCCGGTATCGCGGGTAGTGGCTGGTTTGCCTATCAACAACTCGATGTGGACATGAATCCGGCACAGGAATCACAAAGACTGGAATTGGATTATTACATACGCGGCACCATGGAAATCAATTACATGGAAAAATTTGTCGCCAGAGTGGAAGACTACCTGCTGACCAATAAAGAAAAGTTTGAGATTGAGAACATCTTTACGGAATACGACACGGACAGGGGAGAAACCATCATTAACCTCATTAAAGACGGTGATCTTTCACCCAGGTTAGTTGAGGAAATGATTATGGCTGATATACCGGAACAACCGAAAATCCGGATGCGATTCGCAAAGCACGGACGGGGTTATGGTCCTGGTGGAGGAAGAGGAGATAAAAGCGGTGGATTGGGAATTCGGATCATTGGCGATTCCACGGTAGAACTCTTGCGGATTGCTGATGACCTGGTAGCACTGTTGGAAAATCATCCGATGCTGATCGATCCTCAGCACGATGGTGAATCGAGCCGGGATGAACTCCGTATAAAACTGCGACCGGAACAGGCAGGGGCTCTGGGTGTTAATGCTTCGATGGTATCTCAATCGGTATCGATTGCTCTGGGTGGGCGGAGTATGCGCCGGGGATTTGTCGAGGATGGCCGGGAGACCACCATTTATCTGGAACTGGAAGGTATGGAGGATGCGAATATCGACACTGTTCGTAATCTTCCAATCTTTCTCCCGGGTGGCGGTACCGTTCCATTGGAGACTATTGCCGAAATTTATTTTGATTCCAGTGTCAGCAGGATACGCCGGGAAAACAGGGAGACGTCACTCAATGTGAATTTTAACACCCGGGAGGGCATCACGTCAGAAATGGCAAAAGGAGTCGTCGAAGGTGTGATGAACAGCTATGAATTACCCCCGGGATATCATTGGGAACTGGGCCAGGATTTCAAAATGGATAGTGATATGTTCTTTGATATGGCGATAAACGCAGCCATTGCCGTATTGCTGGTGTACATGTTGATGGCTGCGTTGTTTGAATCCATCCTGTTCCCGACCACTGTGATCATTGCTATCGGCTTCTCGCTGGTAGGGGCTTGCTGGTCTCTGTTTCTGACAGGAACCACGTTGACTGCCATGGCGCTGACGGGCATGTTGTTGCTCGCCGGTCTGGTGGTGAATAACGGAATCGTACTGCTGAACCGGATTTTGCAGATGCGTGCCAACGGTGCGGATCGCATGACGGCTATTGTAGAGAGCGGTAAACACCGGTTGCGTCCCATTCTCATGACCGTGTGTACGACTACCGCAGGCATGTTGCCACTGGCTGTCGGTGAAGTCAGGATCGGTGGCAGCGGTCCGACCTATTTCCCCATGGCACGTACCTTGATTGGTGGACTGGCATTTTCAACGGTGATTACTCTGCTGATTCTACCGTTGGTTTATGTGTTGTTCGATGATATGAAAAACGCCAGTATCAGATTCTGGCGTGAAACGCATCGGAAAGCATTGGGAACAGGTCAGTAGTTTCCCGGTGAGAACAATCCGCGATGTTCGGGAGAGATCAATGGTTATGGGAAATTGATGAGAGAACTCACCCCGCGAGCGGCGCGCTGTCGCGCAGCAAACAGGCCGACTTACCTGGATTATCTTCGTCATGTTTGATGAGGCCTGTCTCATTAATGAGGCTGTTCGCAGATGGCTTTGGGGCATTCATTTGCACCAGCGTCTGCGCGTCCCTCCCGGATTCCCGAGCTTCCCCCGCATGCCTGTAGTCATGCTCCTCCAACTCGGCGCTC
>LXNI01000831.1_pt1 | contig 32386 bp, 23 predicted proteins | sample 809091 | NCBI WGS metagenome assembly LXNI01 (sample SAMN04870527, study PRJNA318959) | sponge metagenome | biome: 01000161; feature: marine sponge reef; material: water | host: Sarcotragus foetidus | place: Greece: Milos, Mediterranean Sea | collected 2013-05-29 | depth 5-7 m | reverse complement strand
CCGCGGAACTGCCGGGCACGCCCAAGTCGGCGATGGGTCGTCGCTCATGCTCGAACTGCCGGGGGAGACGTCGGGCTTCATCGGCCGCTATCTCGGCGTACGGCACCAGTTCGTGCGGCTCAGTCAGGTCGACGAAGTGGTCGATGCCGGCGGCCAGGAGCGTCCGCAGCTTGCGTGCAGCCTCGCGGGGATCCCTGGCGCCCGGGGATTCGCCGGCCGCGAACCGGCCCGGGATCACCCAGTAGCTGTTGGGCTGGGGGCGGTCACTGGCGTGCGGGCGGGCGGTGTCTTCCCTGCTCATCCTAGAAGTCGCCTTCCCTAACCGGTCGGGCCGAGAGCGGCACGATTCGTGGGGCAACCGGCTCGTTGCCTGACAGCGCTCCAGCCCCCACCTTGAGGCTCTTCGCCGCGACGCTATCCAGGCCTGCAAGCTTCGCGGCGCCGGTGAGGGCCTCCAGATCACCGCCGTAGTAGTCGAACCACGGCAGTCCGGCTGCCGAGTAGTCCTGCGCACTCACCGGTTTCTGAAGCGGCTTGCCCCCGGTTACCCCGACGAACTGGACGCTGTTGAGGATGTGCACGAAGCAGCGGGAGCGCACTGAGTGATCCCACGTGTCGAAGCCGTGGGGGTCTTCGGAGATCTCCTGGCGCATGAGGCCCCCGGGGGCGAGTCCCATGTCGGGGATGGGGGAAGCCATCGCCATCGAATAGACCACCTCGTCGGGTCGAGCCTTTTCCATGGCCTCGTACCTCGACGCCTGCATCGGGTAGATCTCGATCTGGAGCCCGCCGTGCTTCGCCTCGCCCGTGAGCTGCTCCTCGGCCGAGTACCCCTCGCCCAGGGGCATCGCCACGAACTGCCGGATCAGCCCCCGCTCGACACAGAAGCCATCCAGCCAGGGCTGCTCGGGGACCACGAGGTAGTCCTGGGGTTCCCCCGAGAGCCCGTTCGTCCACGGATCCCCGGTCAGGGCATTAGTCTTCCCGGCCGCTACCTTGACGGCCATTGGATAGCTCCCGGTGAAGTTCAGCCACATCGCCTCGGCCTGGTACATGGGCAGGAAGACGCCGCCCCGCTGTCCCCACTCCGTGGGCAAGCGCTCCAAGTGGTCGTCGACGTGGTGGAGCGGGAACTCCCCCAGACCGGGAGGCAGGGGGTAGTCCCGGTTGTCGTCCGGGATGCGAAGCGTGCGCTGGAAGCCCACTTCCAGCCTGGCGTCCTCGTGCACCTCGGGGAAACGGAATGTCAGACGGTCGTCGTACAGCTCGATCACAAGCGCTCTCTCTTTCTTGTAGTTAGTGGTGTAAGGGGGTGGTCTGCGCCCTACCAGTCGCCGTCCCGGACCTCCCGGACGACTCGGACGATGGCGTGGTCCGGGGCGTCCCGCAGTTGCCTGAGCACGTCGCCGAACAACTGTGGCCGGCTCAGGACGATTGCCTGGAGGTCGCTTGATACCTTGCCAGCCATGGCCAGCAGCACGTCCGGGTCCTCGTCCAGTTCCTCCGCGAGACGCCGGATGGTGGCCTCTGAGGGGGGAGCCACCTGGTCGCGCTCGATCTTGCTCAGGTAGGCCGGCTCCACACCGACGCGGCGGGCCACCTGCCGCACGGAGAACGCCGGATCCTCAAGCCGGCGAGCTTCCCGAGTCGTGCGAACGTGGCCTCCGAATGTCATGTGTACTACATAGTACACACTAGCGGCCGTTAGTCAAGATGTGGCTGTGGCTGGGGGCTATTCCGGCTCCTCGACGAAACCGGCGTCGGCGGGCTCCAGCAGCACTCCGGCGTCGACCCGCTCCCGCGCTTCCGCCAGCGCCGCCTCGACCTCGTCCCGCCCCAGTAGCGCCAACTCGCCGCTGCGCAGGAAGAGCAGCCCCGCGGTCGCCGCCTCGCCCACGGCTGCCTCGATGGCGCGCTGGTAGAGCCCGATCTGCACGGCGTAACGGCTCGCCGCCTCCTGCGCCGGGGTCCCGTTCAAGCGATCGCTCTTGAAGTCGACCACGTGCCAGCCGTCCGCGTCGCGGTAGACGAGGTCGATGCTGCCGTGGACGGGCACGCCGCCCCAGTCCCAGGCGAAGGGCAGCTCGAACCATCGCTCAACACCGGGGTCGGCCAGCGCGGCGGCGACCGGTGAGCGCGTAAAGCGGTCGAGCATCTCCCGGGTCTCGGCGGCCAGCCCCTGCGCCGTTGCATCGTCGAGCGCTCGCTCGCTCTGTTCGTGCGCGAGCGCGACCAACGCGTGGTCGTCGAGGGAGTTGGGCGCGCCCCCCGAGACCTCGAGGGCGCGATGCACGAGCAGCCCGCGCAGCGACGCGAGGCCGTCGCCCCGCTCGTAGTAGTGCGGTTCGTCCTCCGGCGGGCGAAGCGCGGTGACCGGCGTGCTGGCGCGAAGCGGGATCACGGGCGGCCGCGCCAGCAGCGGCGGGACGTAGTCCTCCTCCTCGGAGGCGGCGGGCGGCCGCAGGACGGGCGGCCGTTGCCGCTGCGCGAGCGCGCCCGTATCGGGTTGGACCGGCTCGCGCACCTCGATCCCCCGGAGGGCGCCGCTCGCGTGCGCTTCGCGCGCTGCCCGCAGCCAGCCATCTTTCTCCGACTCGTCCCCGGACAGGTAGAGGTAGTCCCCGGCGCGCGTCGCCGCGACGTAGAAGAGGCGCCGGTGCTCCTCGGCCTCCTCCGATTGGTCCTGGCGCGCCAGGTGCGCGTAGAAGCCAGGCTGAGGCCGCCTGTCGTCGTCCTCGTCGCGCTCCAGCGTGAGTGAGACGCCACCCTCGCGCGACCAGCGGACCACGTCCCAGCCCAGCACGGGGCCGAGGTGCGCCTCCGGCACGAAGACGATCGGGAACTCCAGCCCCTTGGCGCCATGCACCGTCATGAGCTGCACGGCATCCGGGCGGTCAAGCGTCGCCGGTCCCTCGCGCGGGTCAAGGTCGTCGCGGCGCTGCTCCAGGTAGGAGACCACCTCGGAGAGCGGCTGCCCGGCCAGGGTGCGCACGATGCGTAGCAGCTTGCGGATGTTCGCGAGGACCTGCTCGCCGCCCGCGACAGGCGCCCAGGACGCCTCGAAAGCGGTTCGGTCGAGTGCCCGCTCGAGCAGCGCGTCCGCCGGCAGGGAGTCGGCGGCTCGTCGCAGGTCAGCCAGCGTCACCGAGGCGTGCAGGCAGCGTTGACGCTCCTCCCCCACGATTGCCACGGGTGGGTCAGCAAGGGCCGGGGTCAGGAAGCCGTGCTCGCGCAACGCCAGCAACGTGTCGTCGCCGAGGGCGAAGAAGGGTGAGCGCAGGACACCGGTAAGGGCGATGTCGTCCTGCGGTTCCGCCAGCCAGCGCAGCAGGTTGATGCAATCAAACACCTCCTGCCGCGTGAAGAAGCCCGTGCCGCTCGGGGTCGCGGTAGGGATACCGTGCGTATCGAGGGCTTGCTGGAAGACGTGGACGTTGGCGAAGCGCCTGAGCAGGATCGCGATGTCACCCGGCCGGGCCGGACGCATCCGATCCTCTCGGCGGTCCCAGACCGGCCTGCGCTCGTCCAGGAGCCTGCGCATCTCTCCTGCCACCAGGTCCGCTTCCACCCGACGCCGGTCGTTTTCCGTCGTTGTCTCCCCGTCCGGCGTCCTGCTCCCGACCTGCGTCAGCGTGAGGCAGGGACCACTGCCTGGCGCCTCGGCCGGCCGTCCGGTCATCGGCGGCGTGTCCGCCAGCGACAGCGACATCCCCGCGAAGACCTGGCCGAAGAGCTCGTTGATGCTTCCCACCAGCGAATCGTGGCTGCGGAAGGAACGGCTGAGCGGCTGCAGCGGTCCGCCCCGCGAGGTCACGAGCTGCTGCAGCTCGGTGAAGCGGTGCACGTCCGCCCCGCGGAAACGGTAGATGGACTGCCGCGCATCGCCGACGAGGAAGAGCGCGGGTCGTGGCCCGTCGCCGTCCCCGCCGGCGAGCAGGTCGATCAGCTCTGCCTGAACGGGGTTGATGTCCTGTGACTCGTCGACCATCAGGTGGCGGAAGCGCTCGCGTACTTCCGCGGCCACGGGCGGGTGGTCGCGCAGCAGGGCGACGGCGCCCATTTCCAGATCGAGGTAGTCGAGCGCTCCCTGTGTCTGCTTCTCCGCCTGGTAGCGCTGGACGGCGTCCTCGAAGAGCGTGTGCAGCCCGGCGAGCAACTCAAGGGCGGGGCCGTCGTGCTCGTTCCAGGCGGGGAGTCTCTGTACCTGCTCGTTGAGATCGCGCAGGTCTCGCATCGCATCCTTGGCGCTCACGGCGGCTTCAGAGTTGCCCCCTCCCCGCAGGTCCGTTCGAGCTCGCGCTTCGCCGAGTAGTTCGGCGAATGCCTGCCAGGAGTCGGACTCGCAGGCCTCGGTGAGCGGCGGCAGCACGTCGTGGACCGTCTCCGCGAGCTTGCCGCTGACCGTGCCGGCCTCGCTCCTGAGCCTTGCCGCAATCCTGTGCGCGGGCTCCCGTACGGCTGTCCGTTCGTCGTCGTAGCCGTTGTCGAGCGTGGCGCGCACGTAGGCAGCCCACCCCGCGCTGTCCGCGCCCATCGCCTCGAAGGCGGCCCCGACTGCGTCCCGCTCCGAGACCATCCGCGGGAGCTGGAGGCCAGCGTGGAAGATGCCGAGTCCTCGCAGCGCCGCAGTGCGCTCGTCTCCCGCCTCGGCCGCCGCGTCGATCGCCTCAATGCAGGCAGCCCGGCGCAGCAGCTCCGCCTCGTCGTCGGCGAGGACGGTGGACGAAGGGTCGAGGGCCGCCTCGACGGGGAACTCGCGCAGCAGGCGCAGGCCCAGCGCGTGCACGGTCCCGATCGCGGCCTCGTCGAGCAGGGTGCGGTGCTCCTCGAAGGCAGGTTCGGACATCACTGCTCGCCGCACCCGCTCGCGCATCTCGGTCGCGGCCGCCTCCGTGAAGGTGATCGCCGCGATCTCTGGGATCGAGCAGTCCCGCAACAGCCGCAGGTAGCGCTCGACGAGGACGTGGGTCTTGCCGCTGCCCGCCCCCGCCGAAACGGCGAGATCGGAGGCATCTGCCTCGATAATCGCCCGCTGCTCGGTGGTCAGTTCCACTGCTTCCACCGGCTGAACTGGTTGACGCGGCAGATGTGGCGAGCGTCGCAGTACTTGGGACAGGGCGTGACTTGCGGGTCAACCTGGAAGTCCCCCGCTCCGACGGAGGACCGCACCGCCTGTGCGTGCCTCGCGGCCTTTTCGATGATCGCCTCGTCGGCAGGATCGGCGCTGTCCAACTCCCATTCGCGGGCGCGGGGATCGAGGTAGGCGTAGCGGGCGACCAGCCGCTCCGCCTGCAGTTGCTCGCGCGCGGCGAGCGCGTAGAGCTGCAACTGGAGCCGATCACCCTTCTCGACGGCGCTACGCGTGATCGCCCGCCCGCTCTTGTAGTCGACGATCTGTGCGAAGCCCGGGCCGGTGTCGACGCGGTCGATGCCTCCGCGCAGCCGCAGCGCCGGCTCGACGCCGGGCAGGGCGATGTCGACCTGCTCCTCGGTACCGGCGATCGCCGTCGTTCCCAGCGCCTCGTTATGCGCTGCTTCGCGTCGGATCAGGCGTTCGAGGTCCTCGGCGGTGTCCTCCCAGCCGAGGCGCCAGAGCGCCGCGCGTCCGAAGTGGTGGCGCTCCGGCGCCTGCAACCAGAGCACCTCGCCCTGTTCGTACATGCGCCGGATGGCTTCTTCCTGCGTCGCCGGCACGAGCGGCAGGCTCCTCTCGGCCAGGGGGGCGAGGGCCACCTCCATGACCTCATGGACCACGGTCCCGCGAGTCGCTGCATCGGCCTCGGCGAGTTCGTCCTCGACCTCGTGGAGCCGCAGTCCGTAGCGCCCGAAGAACTGGAAGGCGCAGGTCCGGTAGGTCTCGACGCGGGTCGCGCTCCAATACACCTCGGGCCCGACCAGCCGCTCCAGCGCGCCGTCCACGAGTGCCCCCTCGTGGCGCCCCGCTCCATCGAAGGAGCGCCGCTGCTGCTCGATCGGCGCGGCCGCGCGCACGACCAGCGGCCAGGCCGCCAACCCCGCGGGGCGGCGGCCCTCGCCACCGTTCCAGCGGGAGCTGAGCGTGACCGCCAGCTCCCGCCGGGAGGCCGCCTCGTGCGGCTCGACGCTCACCGGCTCGTCTGTGGCCTCCTGCTCGGCGAAGTACCAGGAGGCGGGCAGGGGCCGGCCGGAGTCGTCGAAGCGTGGTCGCCATAGCGAGGTTCCCGCGTCGGCGCGTGTCGAGGCGGAGTGCCAGAGCTCGTCCTCCGTCGAGCGCGGCTCCGGCGGCAGTTGCAGGCCCGCCTCCGTCAGGCGTTCGCGGTTCTCCCGCCCCAGCAGGCGGGCCGCCCGGCGCGGGGCCGGAAACTCGCCCTCGACGAGGCCGCCGACGAAGACGTGCGCGAAGCGCAGCCCGTGCAGGGTGTGCATCGGCGCGAATAGCACCCCACCCGCCTCCCGCAGCAGCAGCCCGGGCCGCTGCATGCGCCGCTCCAGATCCCCGGCGAACGCCTCCAGTGACACTGGTGCTCCCCCCAGCTGCTCGTCGATCGCCCGCATCGCGTCCAGGTCCGCGCGCAGGGCTGCCGTCTCCACATCAAGGCTCTCGTAACCCTCGACGGTGGCACGCACGAGGCCACTCGGTCCCAGCAGCGTGTCGTCAAGCGCGGTCGCCCACTCCCCCACCGTGCGGTCCCCGCCGGCGAGCAGTTCGCTTAGCCCCTCGATAGCTCGGGAGAGGGCGCCGCCCGCTATGCGCTGGCGGTTGGCGGTCCCGCCGCGTCCGTCGTTCTCGGCCCGTGCGGCCTGGTCATCGAGAGCCTGTGTGAGGGCCGCCAACCGCTCGCGACCCGACAGGAGGTTCTGCCTTCGCCCAACACGCAGGAGGTGATCGGCCGTGTCCCGCTCCACACCCCAGCGCCGGCGATCGAGGAACGCCGAGCGCAGCAGCTCAGCGAGCCGGGTGAGTCGCCAGTCGTGCGCCGGCAGGCGCAGGAGTGCCAGTACCCAGGTCCCGAAGGGACGGGAGGCGAGCCGTTCCCCGGCCGCCGGGTCGAATGGCAGGTCGTACTCCGCGAACACGCGCCGGGCCAGCGCGAGGTGCTGCGACGCCTGGCGGAAGGCCACGGCCACGTCCGAGGGACGCAGCGCGTCGTCCTCGCCCAGCCGCTGCTTGATCGCCCGCGCGATCCCACGCAGCTGCGCTTCGGCGTCGAACACGCGATGGGCGCTGACCCCCGCGGAGCTGTCGCGCGGCGCCAGCTCTTCGACGGTCACGTCGCCGGCCAGCGCTTCGAGGCTCGACGCCGTCCAGCGCGCCCGTTCGCTCCCCTCAAGATCGAGGGCGACCAGCACGCGGGTGCGTTCTGCCAGGGCCGCGACAAGCGCCTGCTCCCGCGGGTTGAGGTACTCGAACGAGTCGATGAGTACGAGTCCCGGGGGTTCGGGACCCTGCTCCATCGCTTCTGCCGCCAGCGAGGGCGCCTCGTTGGGGTCGCGCCACCCGCGGTGGGCCAGCGATTGCCGGTAGGCGGCGTAGATGTCGGCAAGCGCCACGAGGTCGGCGCTCTTCGTATCCGCTGCAGCGCGGGCAAACTCCGACGGCTCCACGTCCCCCGCCACAAGCTCCGCGACGGCCTCGGCGATGAGCCTGTGCAGGCCTGGCGTGTCAGCGATGGGCTCGAAGCGTCCTGCCCCGCCGGACTCGATGCGCTCCAGTGAAACTCGCCGCAGCAGGTCCCCCGCCACCTCCCGCGAGAGCGTCCGCCCGGCGGCGTGCAGGCGCGCGTACTGTGCCAGCGTCGAGACATCGAGGTTGAGCGCGACGCCGCCCCGCGCGACAAGCCTCCGGCGGAACTGGTCGCCGTGTCGCGCCGTCGGCACGAGCACGAGCGTGGAGGCGAAGCGGTCGTCCTGGTAGCGAGCCGCGGCTCGGTCCACGAGCCGCCCGGTCTTGCCGGACCCGGCGGGCCCGCACACCATTACCAGTTCAGCCATATCCCGCGATTGTAGGACGATACCGGGGTTCGGCGATGGCTGGACGCAGGATCGCAGTGAAGCGACTGCGCGTCACTGCGCCATCCTGCTAGCCCTCCAGACCGCACACATCCATGTCCGAACATTGACGGGGCGTGGGAACAAGGCTCGATCGGCTCACAGAGCTGACTGGAGCACCAGAAGGAAGGGTCTCGATTTTGTCCGGTCTGGTCGACTCGGCTGGACAAATTCCGAACCCAGTCACCGGTAGCGTGGGCGAGGATAGATGCTCGATGGTCGTACCTGTCGCCGCGTATGAGCGCCCGACGGTGCTCCCCCGGCGGGGGTGCCTACAGTGCCACTGCTCATCCGAAGGTTCGCTCTACAGTACCGCCTGGCCTACCACCCCATACGAAAAACGAGAACCTTTGTCCTGACCTTCACCTTGATCCTCAGGTAAGCATCTCCCACGGTGGCTCGGCACCAACGATGAACCGTCCTAGGAGCGTGGCCGCGATTAGCAAGCGGGACACCCCGCGGAATACAGGAGTTGACTTCGGGTCGGCCCATTGCGCGTCGGAAAACCACGGCCCGAAATGCCCATTCCAGCGGCGCTTTCCCCAGAGCCACGCCCAGAGCGGGACTGGCAGCGGCTCACTCGGCCCACCGGGAAGACCGTAGAGGTACCTCCGAGAGTCCTCGAACACTCCGCGGGCAGTCGGCACGTGGGCGCACCATGCGGCTGCCCCTTCGAGGAAGAGAGCAACTACCAGCGCAGTCGCCGACACCGCATGCACAACCAGATCCGGCTCGTTCACTTCGTCTGCCACCAGCTGCGGCGTGGGGGGATGGCGATCTCCGCCTCGATTCTCCCTTCGGCCTCGAATGCCGTGAGGCGGCAGACGATAGCGTCACCATCACGGATGTGACTGCCACGGTAGCCAACTCCAAGTTCCTTCAGACCCTCCGCCGAGACGGTGCCGATGCAGATCCGTCCGGGGAGGTACACGGCGAGATCGCCACGGCGCTGGTGGAGTTCGGCAGCCCGATATCTTGGCGACCCCGTGTGGCCTGCGAGTTCACTCTGGAGGGCGTCTTGATAGTCCCCAGTGAAGAGGGCGGCCCAGAAGATCCGCCCCCAGTCACTGCCATCTTCCGTTGTCACGTTGACCCCAGCGAGGGGTCTACTTCTTGGGGGACGGGCGGTTCGTACCGCCCTTCTGCTGGTGTTCCTCGTCCTCTTCCCAGTCCTCCGGGCGATCGTCGTCGCCACGCGACTGCCAGTAAGCGTCGTTGTTGGGGTTGAGCTGGTTGGCGTGGTTATCGCGGTCGCTCTTCGAGCTCATATCGTCCTCCCTAGGTGGCTGTCGCAGGCGGGGGAAGCTACCGTCCACCGAACTGGAGGTCAACGGTCAGGGGCCAATGAGGGAGGGTTGACTGGGGCAGAGCGGGACCAGTGCCCAGCACATCGACGCGCTGGCGACCTTCCCCCTAGTCCACGGCCCCAGCTTCCCAATGTGCACGGTTCCCTCGCCTCCGAAAGGTTCGCACTGAGTACCGCCTGGCCCATCACCATGTAGCCAAGGGATCAGGCGGCGAAGGTGTCGACGACGAGCCAGATGGCGACCAGCAGGAGGGCGGCCGAGAGGACGCGCAGGATGGTGGCGCCGCGGACGCGCAGGGCGAGACGGGCGCCAAGCTGCGCACCGGCGATGGCGCCGGCGGCGATGAGGGCGGCCTCGGCGAGGTCGGCCTCCAGTCGGAGGCCGCCGGTCACGAGGTGCACGATCGTGGCTTCGAGCGCGATGAGGGCGTAGGCGAACTGGCTGGTGGCGGTGGCGATGTGGACGGGGAAACGCAGAACGATCGTCAGGAGGGGAACCTGGAGGACGCCGCCACCCGCCCCCAGCAGACCGGAAACGAACCCCATCGCGCCGGCGATCGACAGTCCGTGCCAGAGGCGGAAGGTGTAGAAGAAATTCTGGCCGCGACGGTCGCGGATGCGGCGGGAGATGGCCCCGCGGCCGCTGATGGGCTCACGGTAGCCGCGGAACTGGCGCCGCAAGATGAGGTGGGTGGCGACACCGGCAAGGGCCACGGCGAACACCAGCACGAAAGCGGTGCGGGGGATGATCCCGACGAGGAGGGCGCCTCCGAGGGCGCCGGGGATGGCGGCCAGCGCCCACCAGAGCCCGCTGCGGTAGTCGATGCGTTTCTGCCAGGCGTAGGCGATGGCGCCGGAGCTGGCGTTGGCGAACACCACGGCGAGGGACATGGCCGTGACCGTCGCGGGGTCGCGGTCGGGGTAGGCGACGAGCAGGATGGGGACGAGGAGGAAGCCGCCGCCGGCCCCCACGATCGCGCCGAACACCCCCACGCCCAGCCCCAGGAGGACCAGGAGAACCGCCTCTAGCACGCGCCAGCCCCCTGTGCGGTTGGCGGAACGGTGGCGGGAGCGGGGCGAGTCACAATCGAACGATACGCCGACAGGGGCGGTCGGCCCGAGGGGGGCGGATTACACGGCCCCCGCACGGGCCGTTAGAATCGGATGGCTTGAAACACAGCCGGAAATGAACCGGCAAGGGGGACTCATGGCAGCGCGAGTAGTGATCTCGGCCGACAGTCACACCGAGAGGTTCCTGGACCTCTCCGAGTACATCGAGCCCAAGCACCGTCCAACCATGGAAACACTGAACAAGCGCGACGAAGAGCGCCTGCAGAAGATCCTCGCCAACATGCGCGCACGCGGGCAGGAAACCTCCTACTCCGGGCGCAAGAACACGATGGAAGAGTTCCGCATCACGGTCGATCTGGGCGACCGAATGAATGCCATCACCGAGGACGGCGTCTGCGCGGAGGTCGTGATCGAGCGCGGGGGCTCGCGCTCAACGGACATCGAGTTCGTGCGGGCCTGCAACAAGGCCTACTACCGCTGGTTCGCCGAGCACTTCGCCGGGGAGGCGTATCGCTTCATCGGGGTGGCCGCCATCACGATCGCGGACATGGACGTGGCCGTGGCGGAGCTTCGGGAGGCCCACGACCTGGGTTTCCGCGCCCTCATTCTGCCGGGCTCCCATTACTGGTTCCCCGGCGCCCTTCCCTTCCACGACCGCAGCTACGACCCGCTCTGGGCGCAGGTGCAGGAGATGGGGATGCCCGTCCTCTTCCACCCCGGCTTCGGCCGCGAGAACCCGATCCTCGAGGCCGACCCCGAGAGCCAGGTCTTCAAGTACGGGCCGTTGACGACGCTGGAGCTTCGCGGCGCGCTCAGGCACTTCCTGCTGGGCGGCATCGCCGAGCGGTTCCCCACCCTCAACTTCGGCTGGGTCGAGTCTGGCAGCCTCTGGGTGCCGCCGTTGCTCGATGAGTACGACGCGCTGGTGAAGCGCCGCCCCGGCGGCCAGAGCCAGGAACTGCTGCCGAGCGAGCTGTTCGCGCGGCAGGGATTCTGCGCGGGGCCGCTGACGCAGTCGGAGGTGGACGCGCGGCACCGCCTCGGGGTCGACAACCTGATGTTCGGCACCGACTACCCGCACCCCGAAGGCACCTACCCGCACACGCAGTCGATGATCGACGAGATGTTCGAGGGCGTGAGCGAAGAGGAGACCGAGAAGATCCTCGCGACCAACGCGGCGCGGGTGTTCAACCTCGACATCGAGAGGCTCGCCTTCCAGCCCGCCTCCGCCGGCTAGCGACCTGCTCGCACGAGCAAACGAGGCCCCGGCCAGTTCGACTGGCCGGGGTTCTTCGTGTGCGGCGCTCCGTCAGGAACTGCGGCGTGCGTAGGGGCTGATGGCCTCGTTGATGGCGTCGGCGAAGAGGTTGAGGCAGAGGAGCAGGAAGGCGAGGATGGCGCCGGGGAAGACGGGATACCACCACGCGCGCTGGAGGTACGGCCTGCTGTCGTTCACCAGCCCGCCCAGGGAAGGCGTGTCTGCTTCGATCCCGAGACCGAAGTAGCCCAGGGCAGCCACGATCAGGACACCGCTCGCGATTGCCAGGGCCACCTGTACGAGCAGGGGCGGAAGGGCGTTGATCACGATGTGGCGGAAGATGATGCGGGGCGTGCTGGCCCCGAGTACCTGCGCCGCGAGCACGTAGTCCTTGTTCCGCTCGCCGAGCATCTGGGCGCGGGAGAGCCGCGTGAAGCCGGGGATGGCGAAGACGACGATGGCGATACCGATGTTCTCGAGGCCCTCGCCAAGGATGGTGAGGATGGCGAAGGCGATGAGCAGGCCGGGGAAGGCCAGCAGGGCATCCACGAGGCGCATGACGACCGAGTCGGCCCAGCCCCGCACGTAGCCCACCGTGAACCCGGTCATGGTGCCAATGACGGCGCCGGTCAACACCGACACAAAGCTCAGGGCGAGGGCGGTCTTGAGTCCGTGAAGATTGCGCGAGAAGAGATCGCGCCGCAGTTCGTCGGTGCCAAAGGGGTGGTCCCAGGAAGGTGAGAGCAGCCGCGCGGAGGCGTCCTGGGCGATCGGGTCGTGCCAGGCGATGACGGGGGCCGCGATGGCAGCGATGGCGATGATGAGCAGGCCTCCCACGGCGATCGCGCCCTGGGGGTTGCGGAGCAGGCGACGCAGCGTGTCGGCCCACATCGACTGGGTGATCCCAGACCTGACCATCGTCAGCTCTTCCTGGCGGCTGGCAGCGATGCTCATCGGACACGCACCCTGGGATCGACGAAGCCGTAGATGATGTCGGCCAGCAGGTTCACGGTCACGAAGATGACGACGAGTACGACCAGGACGGTCTGCACGACGAGATAGTCCAGGCGCTGGATCGCTTCGACCACCACGCGGCCGAAACCGGGTCTGGTGAAGACGGCCTCAATGATCACGACCCCGGTCAGCAATTCACCCACCTGCAGGGCCATGATGGTGATGACGGGAATGAGGGAGTTGCGGAGCGCGTGGCGCACGATGACGGTGCTTTCCCCAAGGCCCTTTGACCTCGCCGTGCGGACGAAGTCCTGGCCGACAACGTCCGTGATGGTGGTTCGCGTGTAGCGCGCGAGCACGGCGCTGATTGGCATTGCGAGCGCGATCACGGGGAGGGCGAGGTGGTGGAGTGAATCCACCGGGTCGTCCAGGAATGAAACACGCCCGTGCGAGGGGAACCAGCCAAGCTCGGCCGCGAAGATCCAGAGCAGGATGATGCCGAACACGAAGCTGGGAACGCCGACGGCAACCATGGTGTAGCCCGAGAGGAGCCAGTCCCAGAAGCTTCTCGGCTTCACCCCTCCGAGGATGCCCAGTGGAATACCGATCAGGATGGCAAAGGCGTAGGCCGCAATGCCGAGCTCGATCGTGGGCGGGAAGTTGATGGTAAACAGGCGGTTGACGCTCAAGCCGCTTGTGAAGGAATACCCCAGATCTCCCGAGACGAGATCACCAAGCCAGCGGATGTACTGTTCGGGCCAACTGTCGTGCAGGCCGAGCTGTTCGCGGATGGCGTAGAGGTCCTCCGCCGTCGCTTCTTCGCCCGCGATGACGTGTGCAGGATCTCCGGGGATGAGCCGCAGGACCAGGAAGGCGAGCACCGTACCCAGAAAGAGGATGGGAATCGTCTGCACGAGCCGGTTCACGATGAACGGAGCCATATCCCTCGCCCTTTGTCCCGGGTCCTGGCCATCACGTCAGCGCTGGATCGGGCATGAGGATACACACCCCGGGATGGCCGGTGGCCACACTCATCAGGCGCCCAGAAGAACGCCTGGGCCGTACCGCCCCCATTCGGGAGCGGTATAGTACCGGCCCACGCGCCAGAGGCCGCCCGGCCGGGCTTCAGGCGAGGCTTGCCACCCGGGCCGGCGGCACAGAGACAGACACCAACACGCGGAGGAACACCATGACGTCGACCTGGAAGAGGCCTATCACGCGCCGGCAGATGCTCGCCGGCTCAGGAATCGCGGTCGGAGCGGGCGTCACCGCCGCCCTCATCGGCTGCGGCGACGACGACGACGCCCCGCCGGCAGCGACCGAGGCGCCCGCAGAGGCGACCGAAGCTCCGGCAGAGGCCACCGAGGCCCCGGCAGAGGCGACCGAAGCTCCGGCGGAGGCCACCGAGGCGCCCGCAGAGGCGACCGAGGCCCCGGCAGAGGCGACCCCCGAGCCCACGGAGGCTCCCCAGACGGGCCCGAAGCAGGGCGGCACGCTGCGCTACGCGGTCCAGGGAGACCTGCTGCTGACGAACGGCGCTCCGTTCACGCGCGCGCAGGGCATCCCCATCCTTGTCTTCGAGAGCCTCATCCGGTACGAAGACTCGCCTTCGCCGACACACGTCCTCGTTGACCAGTACGAGGTGTCCGAGGACCTGACCACGGTCACCATCCGGATCAAGGAGAACGCCGTCTTCCACGATGGCTCGCCGGTGACGCCGGACGATGTCTTCTTCGGGATCGACGCGATCGTCAACCCCGACCAGTACGGCTTCAGCTTCCGCGGCCAGTTGCTGGCCTTCGCCTCGCTCGTGACGGACATGAGCACGATCGACGACCGCACGATGGTCTTCACGTTCGGGACCCCGCTCGCGAACATCAACGACTTCTTCGCGCAGTTCCCGGTCACCAAGCGGGACACCTACGCCGAACTTCAGAGCGGCGAAAACATCCAGGGCACGGGGCCATACCGGATGAAGTCCTGGACCCCGGGAGTCGGCTACGAGCTTGAGCCGAGCGACAACTGGCACGACGACCGTGGCGGTCCCTACCTCGACGGGGTGCAGGTGATCCAGTTCGCTGATGCCGAAGCCGTCGGCCAGGCGTACGACGCAGACGACATCGACATCGCCACTGGCGTGAGCCCGGTCTTCGGCAAGGCGCACGAGGACGATGTCAGGCTGGCGGCGAAGTGGGGCATCGTCTACGTAGGCCTCAACGTCACCAATCCCTACTTCGCCGACAAGCGCGTGCGGCAGGCGCTCTTCTTCGCCATCGACCGCGAGCGCATTGTGAACGAGCTGATGGAGGGGCTGGTGGAGTTGACGACCCAGCCGTGGGATCCGGGCAGCCCCGCCTTCGACCCCTCCCTCGAACAGCCTTTCTACGACCCCGATCGGTCACGGGCGCTGCTCGCGGAGGCGGGCTTCAGCCAGACGGAGCCCATTACCTTCGACCACTACGCGAACCACCCCGTGGTAGGCGCGCAGCTCGCCTCGCTGATCAAGAACAACTTCGCGGACGTGGGCGTGGAGATCGAGCTTGTCGGTCACCAGATTCCGGACATGAACCAGAAGCTGTTCCAGCGGGACTTCGAGGCTGGCTGGTTCCTGATGACCGGCTTCTCGCCGTTCTCGCCGGTCACGGTGATCACGCAGCCGCTGCCCTTCCAGGACAATAACCCGAGCCAGTACACGAGCGAGACGTTCCTGGACATCAGGGCGAAGCTGAAGACGCTCGATCCGTTCTCGGAAGAGGCGCTGGTGCAGTACGAGCGCTTCAACGAGCTCTTCCACGACGACCCCTGGCTGCTTCCCTGCGCACCGTTCCGCGGCATCAACGTCGTGAAGCCTCGCGTGCAGGGTTACAACAGCTTCATCGAGCCGCTCACCTACCTCGGTTACGTCTGGATCGACGACGAGGCGTAAGGGGCTCAGGCCGCGGAAACCGTTCTGTTGCACCGCCACCGGGAGTCACCCGGTGGCGGTGTGGCTAGCGACACCCGGTCGGGCACAAGCCCGAGGGAGGAACCATGCCTGACGCCGCCGATTTCTCGGGCCATGCCATGCTCGAGTCCACGGAGTACTCCGGACCGTGGCCGCAGCAACCCGACCCCCGGGGCCTGCCCAACGTCGTCTACATCGTGCTCGACGACGTGGGCTTCGCCCAGTTCGGCAGCTACGGCTCCACGATCGACACGCCGAACATGGACCGGCTCGCAGCGAACGGGCTGCGTTACACGAACTACCACACGACCACGCTCTGCTCGCCCTCGCGGGCGTGCCTGCTGACGGGTCGCAACCACCACACGGTGGGCATGCGTTCGGTCTCGAACTGGGCGCGCGCCTATCCGAACGGGCGTGGGGCGATCTCGAACCGGGCAGCCACGGTCGCGCAGGTGCTGCGGGACCAGGGCATGGCCACGTTCGCCGTGGGCAAGTGGCACCTGGCGCCGATGTCGGAGACCTCGGCGGCGGGGCCCTTCGACCACTGGCCGCTGCAGAAGGGTTTCGACCGGTACTACGGATTCCTCGACGCGCTGAGCGACCACTTCGCCCCCGAGCTGACGTACGACAACCACCGCATCCCCACGCCCGACACGCCGGACTACCACTTCAGCGAGGACATGATCGACCACGCCATCGAGTTCGTCCGGGACCAGGGGGCGATCTACGACGACAAGCCGTTCTTCCTGTACGTGGCCTTCGGGGCCTGCCACGACCCGCACCAGGCTCCCCCCGAGTACCTGGAGAAGTACCGGGGCCGCTTCGAAGAGGGCTACGACGCGGCCCGCGAGGCGTGGTTCGAGCGGCAGAAGGCGACGGGCATTGTGCCTGCGGACACAGAGCTGCCGCCGAGCAACCCCGGCGTCCCCGCCTGGGACAGCCTCACACCCGACCAGCAGCTCGTCGCCAACCGCCTGCAGGAGGCGTTCGCCGCCATGCTGGACCACACGGACGTCCAGATCGGGCGGCTCGTGGACTACCTGGAGCAGACGGGCCAGCTCGACAACACGCTCATCGTGCTCACCTCCGACAACGGCGCGAGCGACGCGGGCGGCCCTTTCGGGACAGTTAACTGGCTGCGGGGCATGAACGGCCTCGACATCGAGTCCTTCAACCTCGAGAACCTGGATGAGATCGGCGGGCCGCGGTCGCACACCAACTATCCGTCGGGCTGGGCGCAGGCGGGGAACACGCCGCTGCGGTGGTACAAGCAGACGTTGCACGCGGGCGGCATCCGGGCGCCGCTCGTCTTCCACTGGCCCGAGCGCATCAAGGAGGGCGGCCTGCGCCGCCAGTTCCATCACGTCACCGATGTGACGCCCACGGTGCTGGACCTGCTCGGGATTGAATCACCGGCGGTGTTCGAGGGCATTCCCCAGCTGCCCGTGGCAGGCCAGAGCATGGCCTACACCTTTGAGGACGCGGATGCGCCGACGCGCAAGGTGACACAGCACTTCGAGATGAACGGCCACCGTTCGATCTGGCACGAGGGCTGGAAGGCCGTCACGTACCACGTCGTCGGGGACGACTTCCAGACCGAGCCGTGGGAGCTCTACCACCTGGACGAGGACTACGCCGAGAACTACGACCTCGCGGAGGAGGAGCCGGAGCGGCTGCGGCAGCTGATCGACCGCTGGTGGGCGGAAGCGGGCCAGCACGACGTGCTTCCACTCGAACAGGGGAACGCCGCCTCGGCCGTCGGCAACGTCCCTCCCGGCAGTCCGCAGGACCGCAGCACCTTCACGTACGCGCAGGGGATGGCGCACGTGCCCACGGTGGCCGCGGCGGACATCCGCAACCGGTCGCACCGGATACGGGCCACCATCGTGCGCGAGGGCTCGGGCGAAGGGGTCATCCTGGCGCACGGGGGGTACGCGGGCGGCTACGCGCTCTACGTGCGGGACAACCGCCTTGTGTATGAGCACAACTGCGCCAGCGACCGCACGCGCATCATCAGCAGCGACGAGCTTCCCGCCGGCCGCGCCGATGTCGAGTTCGCCTTCACGAAGACGGGGAACAACCGGGGCGTGGGCGTGCTCAACGTGGATGGCATCGAGTCGGCTCGGGGCGAGCTCCCGCGGATGCTGGGGGGGCTGTTCACGATCGAGGGGCTGGACGTGGGCGAGGACACGGGTACGGCGGTGAGCGACCAGTACGAAACCCCGTTCCCCTTCAGCGGGGCGATTGAGTCCATCGTTGTCGAAGTCGATGACGACCAACTGCTCGATCCCGCCCAGCTGGTGCGGGCGGAGGAAGAGCAGCAGTAGCGCCCGTTACTCGGGAGTAGCCGGTGGGGGATCGCGCTTCTCGTACCAGAAGTCGAACACCTTATCGACGGCTGCTATTGCCTCGTCCGTCGCCCCGGCTTTGAAGGCAGCTTCGACGTGGCAGGCATCGAGCCTGGTGCCGCTGCAGTCGTCGGAGTCGTCGTCGACCTGGGACTTCTGGTAGAGGAGTCTCAACCCGTCCCAGAAGTCCTCACCAAGCTCGCGATAGAGGTCCCGGAACAGGCGGAATCCAAGCGAGTAGGAACACAGGAACTGCCGCGAGCGTTGCTGCGGTCCGATCTCCTCGAGGTCGGAAATGCGGCGCGCGTAGGGGCAGGGGAAGACCGTGTCACGCTCGGGCAGATCCTCGAACGAGCCATCCACAACCGTCTCCAGGAGATTCGCCACGCCCTCGTGCAGCCACGGTTCGTGGCCTGCCCAGTAGTAGTGGGCGGCTTCGTGGACGATGGGCCGGAACGCCTGGGACTTCGAGAATTCCCCCGAGTCAACCTTCGGGGAAAGCGCGATGTGCGTCCCGAAGTGTGTGCCGAAGAAGGTGGTCGTAATGGCCTCCTCAAACAGGTAGGTAACCTGCCCACGCGGCAGAGGCGCTTGCATGAGCTCTTCGACGGATCGAACGGCGTCCTCCACGAGGTCCATGGTTCGTTCCTGCCCTTTCGCCGTGCGGATAATCGTGAGCGTCACCTCGCCGCTGTAGGGAAGCTCGATAATCCGCTCCTCGAGCATCACCTGCGCGGGATCCAGGAGCGTCTCGATGAGGTCCGGGTTGGTGCGCTGCACGCCCCACAGCGTGGACACGATGGGGGCTTCGTCCTCGGTGATCCCGTCGCTGATCGCCGGGTGCTCCAGGATGGCTGGGAGAGCTTCGGGAGCCCAGAGCGCCAGATTGCGCAGGGCATTCACCGCCGCGGCGCCGGCAGGCGATAGCGCCTGGAGGAACGGCATGCCGACAATCGAGCCGGCGCCGGCGCCAACAAGCTCCCGGAGATAACGAACAGTCCAGCGTTCCCGGCTGGTGATGTCGTCCTGGATCCAGGGGTACGTGGCGACCACCCCTGCCAGGTCTGGATGGACCGACGCCAACTCCCGGAGGTTCCAGACCAGCCAGCGCTCGTATTCGGTGATGTCGTCCTGCGCCCACGGGTACTTGACGACCACCCCTGCCAAGTCTGGATGGACCGACGCGAACTCCCAGAGGTGCTGCACGATCCAGCGTTCGTCGGCGTTGATGTCGTCCTGCACCCAGGGAAGATCGACGACCACCCCTGCCAAGTCTGGATGGACCGACGCCAACTCCCAGAGGTACCGCACGGTCCAGCGCTCGTCGACGGTGAGGTCGTCCTGCACCCAGGGGAACGCCAGGACGAGGTCTGCAAGGTCCGGATAGACCACCGCTAACTCCCGGAGATTCCGCACGGTCCAGCGCTCGTCGACGGTGACGTCGTCCTGTACCCAGGGGAACGCCAGGACGAGGTCTGCAAGGTCCGGATAGACCACCGCTAACTCCCGGAGGTGCCAGAACAGCCAGCGCTCGTCGGCGGTGATGTCGTCCTGCACCCAGGGGAACGCCAGGACGAGGTTCCCCAACTGCGAGTCGCCCACGGCAAGCTGGTCCAGGTTCCACAGCAGCCCCTGCTCAGCGTCGGTCAGGTCATCGACGACCCAGGGGAAAGCCGCGATTTGCTCGAGCCACGGGCTATGCCTGGCGATCGTCCGGAGGTACTCAAGGCCCCGCCGCTCAGACGGGTCGATGCCATCCGCTGTCCACTGGAGGCCGGCGGCGAGGCTCGTAGCGGTGTCGCCGGCGCCGGCCAGCAGGGCCAGGTCCCGCAGGCCCAGCCACTCCTCAGCAGTCACGCCATCGGCCAGCCAGGGGAACGCCGCCACCCGTCGCGCGAGCGGAACGTCTTCGCGAGCAAGGGCGGCCAGCTGTTGCAGGGTCCGCAGCCCCTCCCCCCGGGGGCCCTGCCGCACCCATGACAGCGCCGCCACCGCTTCGGCCAGCTCCGGGTCGGCATCCAGCAGCCCGGCGAGGGCCAGCAGCGCCACCTGCGAGTCATGGCTCAGGGGGCCTTCGGCCCACTCCAACCCGTCACGCAGCGCGGCAAAGGCGCGCGTCTCGGGTATCGGGCGAGCAATGATCTCGAAGCTTCTCCCGGCAATGACCTCGCCCCCGATCGTTAGCACGGCGTAGTAGGTTCCCGGCTGCCAGTTCGCTGGCGCTGCGTAGCCCCAGCCATGGCCGCGCTGGCTGTTCGTCCAGTTGGGCTCGAAGTAGCTGGCTTTTGTCAGTTGCGCCAGAATGCTCCCGTCCGATCGATAGAAGGATGTTTCGATTTCAAAGTCGACCCGACTGGATCTCGGAGGGTGGACGAGCTTGAGTTCCCAGCCGACCAGGCGTGTCGTCAGTTGGTCGAACGTGGTTGCGTAGATGCGCTCCTCGGAGTGGAACGACCCAGTGGGCCTCTCGTAGAGCCTCAGGTCGACGACGGTGGCGTTGAGGGAGGGGATCCGCGTGAGGGTTCCGGGCGCGGGGAACTCCGGAATGAGGTTCCCCACCTCCACATCGACGCGCACGGCGTTGCTCTGGTGGTAGTTACGGGAGCGGCTCAACGCCGACATATCGAGCGCGGCGTTCTCCGTCCGCCATGTACCCCCTTCCGTTCGCGTGCTCACATAGAGGCGCTCGGGATTGCTTATGGAGCGCCACACCGTCACCTCGACGCCCGCCGTTGCGGCTCCCTCCAGCGCCACCTCCAGCCGGATCGCGTTGCTCTGGTGGAAGCTCCCCGAGCGGCTCCTCGCCGACATGTCGAGCGCGGTGTCTTCGGTTCGCCACCTTCCCCCTTCCAGGCGCGTGCTCAGGAAGAGGGCATCCGGGTTGGAGACTGACCGCCACACCGTCACCTCCACCACAACCGTCCCGGAGGCGGAGGGGTTGTCCACGGCGCTCGCAGCTGCCGCGCTGACCGCAACCGTCAGGGCGATTACGAGAGCGCCAGAGAGCCATCGGGACAAAGACGTTCCCACTGCTGTTTATGGTCTCCGCGTAGAGGTACCCGCTGCCCGTTTCCGGGTCCCGCACTGTAGCAGAGCGGCGGCCCTGCGGAGGAGGGCGGGAGAAGCGGTCCACACCCCCGAGGGGTTCCCGGTAGAGTAGCGTTCAGGTTCGGATCGAGGAACGCGGGGAGGGATCGTCCTTGAGCCTGGACAGAATAGCGGCGTTCTTGTCGGCAGCGGAGTTTGGCGTCTACGCCATGTCCCTGGACCAGCGGATCGTGTTCTGGAACCAGGGGGCTGAGCGGATTTTGGGCCACCCGGCGAACAAGGTCCTCGGCCGCCACTGCTATGAGGTTGTGGCCGGCCTGGCGCCCGGCCGTCTGACCCCGGCCTGCGTGAAGGGGTGCCCCTCCCTGCTATCACTGCGAGCGGGCGCCGTCCCGAGCGCGGTCAGGATGCGGATGCTGTGTGCATCGGGAGAACGCAAGACCGTTGAGCTCACGCCGATGGTGGTATCGGGGGTCGTGGACGAGGCGCCGCTCCTGGTCCACGTGTTCGAAGAGCAGGTTGGCGGGCGTTCCTCGAACCGGTTTCTCGCAACCGTGAAGCGTGAGCTCTCGCGAGGCGGCGCCGATGTCGTCTCGGACCGCGTGGTTGGGGCGCCCTCCCCAGCGGACGGGGAGCCACTGACAAGCCGCGAACTGGAGGTGCTCAACCTGATCGCCCTGGGAGGCACGACCTCCTACATCGCGGAGGCGCTGGGCATCAGCGAGCACACGGTACGCAACCACGTGCGCAACTTCCGCCGGAAGTTGAACGCGACGACCAAGCTGGAGGCGGTCCTGACCGCCCTGCGGCGGGGAATCCTGGATGGGTGAGCACCCGAACCGGCGGGTGAGCGCGAGCGGTGACGCCAGCACACGGCGAGAGGCCACGAAGTGGTTGATGACGTGACCGGCGCGGCCTACCGGGAGGCCTGGGAAGCGTGGATGAAGCAGCTTGAGCGGGTCCACGAGGTGCTCCTGGAAGGGGAGCGACTGACGCCGGACCGTTTGAAGGGACTGCTGAACCGGGAGGCGCGCGCCAAGCAGGCGTACGACGAGGCGCGGCTGAAGCTGCTCGGGCTGGACGAAGGCCCCGCGCCATCGCCCTCGGGCGACGAGAACCCCTTCCGCTAGCCCCCGCCGCGGGCGGGGAGCAGCCGGGCGTTCTTGCCTGCGTGGTAGACTCGCGCGGCACACCTGTTTCCTGGAGATGTCCCATGGTCGAGACCAAGAAGTCGTTCTGCCGCTTTTGCCACGCGTTCTGCCCCATCGAGGTGGACGTCGAGGACAACAAGGTCATTGAGGTCCGTGGCGATACGAGCAATCCCATCTACGGTGGGTACACCTGCATCAAGGGACGGCACCTGCCGGACCAGCACAACCACGATGACCGCATTCGCACCTCGATGAAGCGTATGCTCGACGGCAGCTTCCAGCCCATCTCGAGCGAGCAGGCGCTGGACGAGATCGCGGAGCGCATGAGCGCGATCATCGAGGAGCACGGGCCGCGCTCGGTGGCGACGTACAACGGCACGTACGCCTTCTGCAACGCCATCACCCTGTCGGTATCGCGCGCCTGGCACGCGGGCGTGAAGTCGCCCTCGTACTACACGAGCGTGACGATCGACCAGCCGGCGAAGGCGATCGCGGCCTCCCGCCACGGCACCTGGATGGGCGGCAGCCACGGGTTCGACACGGCCGACGTGGCGATGCTCATCGGGAACAACCCGGTCGTCTCAATGTTCGGCGGCATTCCCCCGTTCAACCCCTGGAAGCGGCTGCGGGATGCACAGAAGCGCGGACTGAAGCTGATCGTGATCGACCCGCGCAGTTCGGACGTGGCCAAACGGGCCGACCTGCACCTGCAGGTGAAGCCGGGCGAAGACCCGACCCTGCTGGCGGGCATCATTCGCGTGATGTTCGACGAGGGCCTGGTCGACGGCGACTTCCTCGCCGGGAACGTTGCCCACGTGGAGGAACTGCAGCAGGCCGTCGACAGCTTCACCCTGGACTACGTGGAGGAGCGCACGGGCGTGCCGGCGGCGCAGGTGGAGCGCGCGGCGCGCATGTTCGCCGAGAGCCCGCGGGGCGTGGCCTCGAGCGGGACGGGGGCGAACATGGCGCCTCATCCGAACCTGACCGAGCACTTCGTCAACACGTTCAACACGCTTGGCGGGCGCTACCTGCGCGAGGGCGAGGTGGTCCCGAACCCCGGCGTCATCGGGCCGGAGCGGCCGTGGCTGGCGCAGGCCAATCCGCCCAATCCCGCCTGGGGCAAGGGCGAGCCGAGCCGCGTGCGCGGTCTGGGCGAGGTGTTCGGCGAGATGCCGACGGCGGCCCTGAGCGACGAGATCATCGAGCCGGGCGAGGGGCGCGTACGCGCACTCGTGAGCGTTGGCGGCAACCCCGTTGGCGCATGGCCGGACCAGCTCAAGACGATCGAGGCGATGGGCAAGCTCGACCTGAACGTGAGCATCGACATCCGCTGGTCGCAGACGGCGAAGATGGCGGACTACGTCATCGCGCCGAAGCTCTCGCTGGAGCGGCCCGACCTGACGGTGCTGACGGACTCGTGGTACCCGGTGCCGTACGCGCACTACACGCCGGCGATGGTCGAGGCCGAGGACGACGTGATTGAGGAGTGGGAGTTCTTCTGGGGCATCGCGCAGCGCATGGGCAGCGAGATCAAGCTCGCCGGCGGCCCGATGCCGATGGACGAAAAACCCAGCACGGACGACGTACTGGACCTCATCACCGCGAATTCCCGCATCCCGCTCGATCGCGTGCGAGAGGCGGACGGCGGGGCGATCTTCGAAGGCGAGGAAGTACGCGTCGGGGCGAAGGCTCCGGGCACGGACGCACGGCTGGACGTGGCGCCCGCGGACCTGGTGGAGGAGATCGCCGAGGTGCGCGCGGAGCCCGTTGTCGAGGGCGCCGGCTACGTCCCGGGCGAGAAGTTCTCGCACCGGCTCATCAGTCGCCGCATGCGCGAGTTCTACAACTCCTCGGGCCGCGACATCGCCGGGCTGACGGCCCGCGACGGCAGCACGAACCCAGCGTTCATGAACCCGGTCGACGGGGCGGAGTTCGGGATCGAGAACGGCGAAGTCATCGAAATCGAGTCGAGCCGGGCGACCATCCTGGGCGTCGCGGCCTTCACCGACGACGTGCCCTCGGGGGTCATCTCGATGGCGCACTCGTGGGGCGACGTTCCCGAGAAGGACCAGGATGTGCGCAGCATCGGCGGCAGCACCAACCGCCTCGTGAACAACGAGGAAGCGTACGACCCGATCACGGGCATGGCGCGGCAGAGCGCCATCCCGGTGAACATCCGCCCGGCCCGGGAAGCGGTCCCGGCCGGCTAGCCCAAGGAGGCACCATGGCGGACATGAAGTCCGGCACGAACGACGTCTGGGAAGCGATCTACACGCAGCGGGCCATCCGCCGCTGGAAGAACGACCCGGTACCGGATGACCTCATCTGGAAGGTGATCGAGGCGGGCACGAAGGCGCCTTCGGGGAGCAACACACAGCCCTGGCGCTTCGTCGTGATTACGGACCAGGAGACGCGGGACGCGATCTCGGCGCAACTGAGCAAGGGGCTCGAGAACCCGGGCCTTCAGGCGATGATCGACAACGCCATCAAGTCGGGGAGCAAGGGCGAGCGCCTGATGATGACGGGCGCGCGCGGGCTCTTCGAGAACCTGGCGCAGGCGCCCGTCTTCATCGTGCCCTGCCTCTACCAGGTGACGTCGCCGACGCAGGATCCGACGACACTGCTGGCGGGCAGTTCCATCTACCAGGCGGTGCAGAACATGCTGCTGGCCGCGCGGGCGCTGGGCCTCGGCACCGTCATGACGACGTTCCAGGGAGCGGTCGACGACGTGCTGCGGGAGCGCTGCGGCATTCCCGCCGAGGCGACACCGGTGGCCATCATCCCGATGGGGTTCCCGGACGCGAACTTCGGTCCGACCAACCGCAAGCCGGTGGACGAAGTGACCAACTGGGAGCGCTGGGACGTCACGAAGGCGCGCGACTAGCACCGGACGCGATCGCCGGGGGCGAGGCGCCAGGCGATGATCGCGCTGTACCGGTTCTGGCCTGAGGCGCGCGCGTCCGTGCGCGCACGCATCGAGACCGCGACAACGGAGCCCGGGGCGGGCGGGGCAATGCCGCTCGCGGAGGTGGCGACGACGCTTGGGGCGTACGACCTCGCCATCGACATCGGGGAAGTGGGGAGCGCGGGCGAGACGGCGTCGAGGGCGCTGGGGGTGGTTGAGGCGGTCCTGGCGGGCCGGGTATGGCGCGGGGGGAGCGGTTGGGCGGCCGGGGGAGAGGCGACGGGCATCACGATTCCGAAGCCGGAGTTCGATGCGTTCGAGGGGCTTCCCGGGGATGTGCCCTTCCTGCTGCTACGGGCGATGGGGGGCTGGAACCTGGTGGCCTCGCCGGATCGGGAGACGTGGCTGACGCTCTCGATGACGTTCCTGAACCGCCGCGCCTACCAGCGCTTCGACACGGAAGGGGCGTGGTTCAGCCCGGACGTGAACGAGCTGGCCTCGCTGGTAATGGGGACGCACAACACGCAAGACGTTGAAGGCACGTGCCTCACGTACGGCATCCCCGGGCTCTCGCTAAAGGACTGGGAGGACGAGCGGCAGGCTGCGCTTGCCGGGGGCGAACCCGAGGCGACGCGGAGCGCAATGCTGGCGGAGGAGCTGCACTACGCAGCCCTGCTGCGGACTTCCTCAGATTCGCTGCGGGAGGCACTGGCGCCACTGGGGTCCGAGCTGTTCCTAGAGGGCTAGCGCAGCGGCTACCGATCGGGGCTCGCGAATTCGTCCAGGTGCTCCAGGTAGTGGGCGGAGCCGTTCGCTTCCGCGATGAACGCCCCGAGCCCGTCGTGGGCGGCGAGCAGCTCATCGGGAAGCTCCGCGATCATTGCCAGAAACGCCTCACGGGCGGCCCGGGCTTCCGCCTCGACATCCGACCAACTCCGATCCCGAACCTCCTCGCGGACCCGTGCATTGAAAGCGTCGATGGCAGGAGGCGGGAGACTCTCGCCCGCGCCAAGCCGCTCCAGACGGTGGGCGGCGGCGCGATGCCAGGCGGCAAGGTGGGCGACGACTTCGCGTAGCGTCCAGCCGTCAGGGCGGCGTTTGTCCGGCGGAAGGTCCGCGACAGCGGCAGACCAGCGCTCGAACGCCGCCTCCTCCACCGCTATCAGCCTCGCCTTGTCCACGGCCCGGCGCTAGCGCAGCGGCTCGATGACCATGACGGCCTGGCCGACGATCTCGCCTCCCTCGAGCAAGGCGGTGGCTTCGTTCACCTGCTCGATGGTGCAGCGGAAGGTGACGATGGTGGGGACGGGAAGGCGGCCGTCCTCGATCCATGCGAGGAGGGTGGGCACGTCCTCGTCGGGGCTGGGTGGGTCGGGGAGGGTGTAGCCGTTGGAGGCAACGAGCGTGTCGAGCTCCTCCTGGCGTTCCTCCGTGCCGGGACTGGCGACGACGATGGCGGATCCGCCATCGCGCACAGGGGCGCGGCCAGGGCGGGAGGCGGTCTCGAACTCGTAGACGCAGTCGAAGAGATGGTCGACGCCGCCCGGGGCGAGCTCGGCGATGCGTTCGACGGCGGCGGCGCTGCTCAGGTTCAGGGTCTCGGTGGCGCCCGCGGCAGTCGCAGCCTCGAGGCGCTCGTCGTCGCGGGCGACGGCGATGATCGTGCCGGCGCCGGCCACCGTGGCGGCGGCGATGGTCGAGAGGCCGGCTCCGGCGCAGCCGAAGACGGCCACGGTGTCGCCCTCGCCAACACTGGCCGTTCGCACGGCGCTCGCGGCAAGGAGAGCGGTGTTCCCGAGGATGGAGGCGCCCTCCTTGTCGGGCAGGTTGGGGATGGGGACGACGAACTGCTCGTCGAGGATGAGGTTCGTGCCCCATGCCCCGGCGGGGGGCACCTCGGTCTCGGTGCCGTCGTCGAACTCGACGAGGGGGAGGTCGGGCTCGCGGGAGGGGTCGGCGCTCCAGGGGGTGATCAGGACGACATCGTCGACCTTGCAGCGGGTGACCTCGCTGCCGACGGCGAGGACGCGGGCCGTGCCTTCGCGGCCGGGGATGACGGGGAGGTCCTGCGGCTCCTCGACCTGTTGGAGCTGACCGTGCTCGATTCCGGCGGCGTAGATCTCGAGGACGGTCTGGTACGGCCCGGGATCGGGGAGCTCCAGCTCCTGGATGGCGCAAACGCCAAACTCGCCTTCGAGGACGACAACGCGGGCAGTGGTGGGCATGGTCGCGGCGGTCCTAGCGCTCGACGTAGGGCGCGAGCAGCTCGGGCACGCGCAAGTCCTCGGGGATGCGCTCACGGCCGACCATGCGGTCGACCTGCTCGGCGCAGTTCCAGATGCGCCGCTCCTGATAGCTCACGGGCATGCCAACGAGCCCGGGGGAGTTGAGCGACTTCTGCATGGGCGCCATGTTGCGGGTGTCCTCCTCCATGACGACGTCGAACCCATCGAGACGACCCCGCCACACGTCGGAGGTGACCGGCGAAGGGCCGTCACCCCAGTCGACGCAGAAGGTGATCCACTCGAAGCGGGTGGTGCCCACATCGATGGGCCAGGCGAGGAGGAAGGGCATGCCCGTGGCGCTGACGGGGGTGACGAGGTTGGGGAAGGCGCTGAAGGCGGTGCTGGTGCAGCGGGTCATGCCGTTGACGGTGGGAATCTCGGCCATGCCGTCGTGCAGGGCGCCGAAGGCCTGACGGTCGAGGTCGACGCGCCAGTCGAGCTGGTGGTCCATGCCGGTCATCTCGGCGGCGCGCTTGGAGAGGGGCGTGATCATGCGCGAGTGGCCGTTGGGCAGGACGCCCATGGTGGCGCCGCGCTGGTCGAGGCCGGAGACGCCCGCCTTCTGGTGGATGTGCTTGAAGTGGTAGACCTCCTGGAAGGCCTCGACGGTGACCTTCCAGTTGCAGGGGATGATGGTCCAGCGCTTGTCGATCATGCGCAGCTTTGCGCCCTGGAACATGGCCATCTGCTCGGGCAGGGGATGGAGCCAGTCGAGCAGGGGCTCGGCGTCCGGATCCTGGTTGATGAAGACCCAACCGTCCCAGCTCTCGCAGCGGAGCTCGCGAATCCGGCGCTTCTCTTCGGGGATGCCGGCCTTGTCGCCGACGAAGCGGCCGGTGGTGTAGTCGTAGAGGTGGCCCTCCTCGGGGCAGCGGAAGATGCCCTCGGGGAGCTTCCGGCGTGGGAACTCCTGCTGGAACTGGAGGTTGTTGCCGGCGGAGTCGAACTCCTTCCAGTGGAAGAGGTGGCTATCGTCGGGGACGTTGAAGAGGGGCGAGCCGTGTACGCAGGCGTTCTCGAAGGCGTGGATGGCGCCGTCTTCGCCGCGGATGAGCACGACCTGGATGCCGAGGTGGTCCCAGAGCTGGTAGGAACCGGGCTCGGGCATCTCCTCCTCGCGGTTGGCGTAGACCCACGTGGATGTCCACAGGTGCTTCATCTCCAGGTCGAAGAACTCCTGGCTGCGGTAGCGTCCGGCGGGAAGGTCGGGGAACTTGGGGAAGCCTTCGGGCGGTCCCTCGCGCGAGAACTCGTACAGGATTTCCTGCTTCAGGCGTTCGACGAGCGCTTCCTGCATGGGGTTCCTCCGGGGCCCGGCACTGGCCGCGCCGGTCGCGTCCTGCGATTCTACGCGCTAACCGCGGGCTTGCAGCCCGGCAACCGAGACAGGAGACGCCCATGATCCGCCACATCGTCACGATTACGCTGAAGGAAGATGCCCCCGCCGACGAGATCGAAGCGTTCTTCGAGGAGCTCGTCCCGATCAGCGAGCACCCGAAGGCGATCGACTACTACTGCGGCTGGAACTTCCAGGATCTGGGCGAGCGCTGCGACATCGGCATCTCCTGCTCGTTCGCGACCCGGGAGGACTTCGACGAGTACATGGCCTCGCCCCATCACAGCCCGCCGGGGGCGATCATGAACCGCATCGCCGACCACTGGAGCGTGATCGACTTCGACGAGGGGTCGCCGGCGGAGGCGCAGGCGGCCACGCGGGCGGAGCGGGGGTAGGGAGGCGCTACACGTCAAGGATGGCGATGAGCTCGGGAGCGACATAGAGGCTGCCTCGCTGCCGTAGCGGCACCGACTCCAGGATGCCGGCCGCCACAAGCACCTGCAGCGAGTTGTAGGCGGTCTGCCGGGCAACAGCGAGGCCCAGTTCCACGACTCTGGGCGTCACGGCCACATGCTCAGTGACGAAGTCAGCGAGCCGGAGGGCCGAGGGTGTCGCATCAGCGGCAGCCAGCCGGTCCCTCCACTCTTCGCGAAGGGCGAGCACGCCGCGAGCCACGGAGATAGCTTCCCTCGCCTGTTCGGCCACACCGACGAGAAAGAATCGCAGCCACTCATCCCAAGCCGAGGTCGTGCTTACAGCGAGCAGAAGCCGGTAGTACTCGTCTCGCTGGCGATCAAAATAGGGGCTGAGATAGAGAAGCGGATGGTCGACCTGGTGGCGCGCGGCAAGGAGCAGGGCGATGAGCAGCCGGCCTACACGGCCGTTGCCATCAAGGAAGGGATGGACCGCCTCGAACTGGTAGTGCATCCAGGCGGCCTCGACGACGGATGGCGTTCGTGGTTTCGGCTCGTTGACGTAGTCGATGACCTGGCCGACGACAGCGTGCATCTCGCCTGGAGGTGGGGGAACGTACGTGGCTTCGGCGATCTCGTTGCTTGAGCCGATGTGATTCTGGATGGCACGGAATTCGCCAGGATTGCTGAAGGCTTCTCCGCGTGCTCCCGTCATGAGTTGTCTGTGAAGCGAACGCACAAGGTCCAGGGAGAACACGCCTTCCTGGGTACCACGGAGGCCGGAGTCGAGCGCTACGACATAGTTGAGGACATCCTGCGTATCGCTTCCCGGTACGGGCCGGATGCCGGCTTCGAGGGCAACGACATCGGAGAACGAGGCGACCGTGCCCTCGATTCGAGAGCTGGCGACCGCCTCACGTCGCAGGTAGGGACGCACGAGCAGGTCGGGGTTGGGAAAGAACTCGCCGATACCGGTGAGTTGCCCAAACGCGAGGTTGGCCTCCCCTAGCTCCCGAGCCACAGCGGAGATCGCGGTATCCTCTTCTCTCGGGGGAAGGGAGCCGGGAACGAAAGCGACGTATGGAGGCAGGGGAGAGTCGCGCTCGACGTCAACGAGCCGTCCTGCTGGGTTTGTGAACAGCCCAGTGTCCATTCCTTGGACAGACCTCTCACAATCAGTCTAATTCCTAAGGAAACTTAGACGAAAGTTGGCCGGACGTCTAGCAATTAGACCATGAGCACCCCATCGTCCAAATAGTGGTGGTGATTTAGACAAGGAGAGGTCGAGTGTCATCACGGTTAGACTTGTTTACGCTGATGATCATTTGTGCCAGCGGAGAGAAGACATGACGGAACGACCGCTCATCGCAGTCACGCTCGGGGACCCGGCGGGGATCGGGCCGGAGGTGGCGGTGAAGGCGTTGCAACGCGACGAGCTGCGCTCGCAGGCGCGGCTGTTTCTGCTGGGCTCGCCGACGAGCGCGGCGGCGGCGCTGCGTCTTGTGGGGTCCACGGATGAGCTGCGGCCGGTGCGGCGGGCGGGGGACGTGCGCGGGGAGAGGGGGACGACGGAGGTGCTGGTGGTCGGGGGGTTCCGCGAGGACTACTTCGCGATGGGTGAGCACTCGGTAGTGGCGGGGGAGGCGTCGCACATCTGGGTGGAGGAGTCGGCGCGGCTGGCGCTGGCGGGTGAGGTGGACGCAATCGTGACAGCGCCCATCAACAAGGAGTCGTGGCAACTCGCGGGGAGCTCGGATACGGGACACCAGGAGGTGTTCAAGCGGCTGTCGGGGTCGGAGCATGTGGCCACGATGCTGATCAGCGGGAACCTGCGCTGCATGCACCTCTCGACGCACAAGACGCTAGCGCAGGCGTGCGCCTACGTGACGCGCGCGAACGTGCTGGAAGCGATCCGGCTGACGGACCGGCACTTCCGCGAGTGGGGGTTCGCGGAGCCGCGCATCGGGGTGGCGGCGCTCAACCCGCACGCGGGGGACGGGGGGCTGATCGGCACGGAGGAGCTGACGGAGATCGCGCCGGCGGTGGAGGACGCGCGGGCGGAGGGGATCGCGGCGACGGGACCGGTCCCGGCGGACTCGGTGTTCCCGCAGGCGATCGCGGGGCAGTACGACGTGGTGGTCGTGATGTACCACGACCAGGGGCACATCGCGATCAAGGTTCACGGCTTCGAGGAGAGCATCAGCGTGAACCTGGGGCTGCCCTTCATTCGCACGTCGGTCGACCACGGGACCGCGTTCGACATCGCGGGCAAGGGCGTGGCGGACGAGACCAGCATGGTGGAGGCGATCGCGACCGCCATCCGGCTGGCCAAGCGGCAGGGACTTTCTCCAGCCGCCGAGTCGTTCGAGCCCTCGGAGTAGTCAGCGCCGTAAGGGCGCACTTCCGAAGCCTCGGCACGGCTGCACGTTCACCCCTCGCGGCGACCAGCGTTCGGCGGGCTTGAACGGCTGGCGGCCTCAGAAGATCGCGAGGGGGTTGGCGGGGCTGCCGGTGCCGCCGCTGACGCGCAGGGGCGAGAGGACGAACTGGAACTCCCAGCGGCCGAGCCGTTCGCAGGTCTCGGCGAGCTGCTCGAGGTTGCAGTTATCGATGAGGTGGAGGCCCATGGCGGTCAGGCTGACGATGTGCACGGGCTGGTTCATCGCGGTGTAGCCGGAGGGCATGGCGTCCTGGGCGGTGTCGGCGCCGATGACGGCGGCCCCGCGCTCGTGCAGCCATGGGAGGCTGGCGGCGTGCCAGCCGGGGTAGCCGGCGGCGGGTAGCTGCTCGCGGCCGACCTCGCCCTTCTTGCGGCCGTAGCCGGTGCGGAGGAGGACGGCGTCGCCGGGCTCGACGCGCACATTCTGGCGGGCCTCGGCGGCTTCGAGGTGCTCGGGGTGGACGCCCTCGCCGGGGTCAAGCCAGGGACGGTCAAGGGCGGCGGCGACATCGAGGAGGACGCCGCGAGTAACGATGCCGTCCTTGAGGGCGGTGATGGCATGGTGGGTCGCGCCGAGGCCGGAGGTGACGAGCTCGGCGGGCTTGCCGTTGTACATCTTGCCGTCCCAGAAGAAGTGGCAGAGCCCATCGATGTGGGTGATGGCGTAGCCGTGGAAGATGAAGCCGATGAACTCGAGGGCGCCGGCGTTGCGGGCGCCGGTGGCGCCGACGCGGTGCTCGTCGTTGAGGCCCTGGCCAGTGGCGAGCATGTAGCGCTGGGGCGTGCCGAAGGCGTGGTCGGGCTGGGGCCGCGTCTCGATCTCCCAGGAGCAGGAGACGCTGACGCCCTCCTGCACGAGGGCGGCGGCGGCGCGGCGCTTCTCGGGGGTAATCAGGTTG
>LXNI01000830.1_pt1 | contig 32396 bp, 26 predicted proteins | sample 809091 | NCBI WGS metagenome assembly LXNI01 (sample SAMN04870527, study PRJNA318959) | sponge metagenome | biome: 01000161; feature: marine sponge reef; material: water | host: Sarcotragus foetidus | place: Greece: Milos, Mediterranean Sea | collected 2013-05-29 | depth 5-7 m | reverse complement strand
CTTAGGCTTACATGTTTTTACAGTGCTGTGTCAAGCAGCCATCCCCGCCACCTGTCCGCCTCTCGCTCTTCGCCATGCGCTGCGGCTCAAGTGTTTCTTGACGCGGGCACCTGGGTAGTTACCGAGAACCGAATCTAGAGTTCCTTACATCAATCCGCCCGTAGACCTCACTTTTCCAGCGGAAACCTGCATCGCAGTTTCGGAAATCGCTGGAAATCGTGATCCGCGGTATGGACTATGGCTCCGAGTGCCAGCGCGAGTGCAGCTATTTGGGCATCGGTTACGAGGTTGCCGCCAGAAGATCCGCTGGAGCGCAGTAGGGCTATCACTGCTCTATGGTGTTCTCGGTCGGGGAGCAAGCTTACGACAACCTGGCGGCTCTATCAAGTGGCAACCTCTGCGGCGGCCTCATCCAAGGAAAGCGGATTCCGGAAGACGCGGCCCGTGGTGCTGGTTCTCAAGAAAGCAAAGACAACGGGGTGCGTCAATCCAATCGGTGTGGTTCCATTGAGACACTCGGACCACCACCGCCGAGCCCGCTCCCAGTGCGGACTCTCGGAACCATATGCGTATAGCAGCAGATTCGCGTCAGGTACGATCATTTCCCCTCCGCCCGATGCATGAGATCATTCGTCAATTCCAGGAACGCGTCCACCTCTAAGTCATCGGCCAACGCATTGAGCCGACTTCCGTCATAGCCTGGGCGTAACCCCATTGGTCGCGATGCGACGACGAATGGCTTTTCTTTCTGCTCGATGCGTTCATTGGCAAGCCCCTTGAGAATTGCTTCGTTCAGGGCCTCGTCGAACGACTGCCCCGAGCGCTTCATCGCGTTACGCAGCAGGAGTTCAGCCTCCGGGACTAATGTGACTGTCGTTCGCATAGGATTCACCATGATGCCATTCAAAATGCGGTGCTAGGGCTCAGATCATGCGGTCGGCAAGTGCATTTGGCCAGCGCCCGAGCACAAATCTGGGCGAGAACTAAGCTTTGGCGCTCCGAGAGCCTGCGTTAGGGAGGCCGTGAGCACCACATTGAACGCCTAGACCGAATCCAACGTGTCGCTCCGGCATCGCCCCAACCCCCGGCGGCGAGCGTCACGGACGCCGGTAGCCGCGATGGCGGCAACGGCCGAGGGTGCAACAATGGGATTTTGGAGCGGTCCGTTTCCGAGTGTGACACTAACGGGCCGTCTACCCTGCGGAATATGGGGCGAATCGCAGTCCTTGATTCGGGCGGGCAGTACTGCCACTTGATCGCGCGCAAGGTGCGCGAGCTTGGCGTCTATGCCGAGATCTTCCCGGTGGGCGTAGACCCGAGTCGGCTGCGCGACCACGCCGGGATCATCCTCTCGGGCGGTCCGTCCAGCGTGTTCGATGACGCCAGCCCCCAGCCCCAAGCCGGGTTGTTCGAACTAGCAAAGCCGATGCTGGGCATCTGCTACGGCCATCAACTGATCGGCCGCTATCTCGGCGGCACTGTCGAGCGCGGCGATACGCATGAGTTCGGTAGCGCGACGCTGCAGCTTCGCGCCGCTGGCGTGCTGTTTGAGGGGCTGTCCTCCGAACAGCAGGTCTGGATGAGCCACGGCGACCATGTTGCCCGCCCGCCGGAAGGCTTCTCCATTCTGGCCGACACGGAAGAATGCGCTGTCGCGGCCATGGGGCACGAAACCCTCCGCGTGTACGGCCTGCAGTTCCATCCCGAGGTCGTCCACACCTACAACGGCTCGACGATCTTGGGCAATTTCCTGCGCAACGCCTGCGGGTGCGCGATGGACTGGCAGCCACAGAACCGCGTGCGGGCGTTGCTGCGGCAGATCAACGACACCGCCGGCGACCGGCGCGTCCTGCTATTCCTAAGCGGCGGCGTGGACTCCACGGTTGCCTATGCTCTCGTGGTTCGGGCGCTGGGTCCCGAGCGGGTTGAGGCGGTGTATGTCGATACCGGCTTCATGCGCGATCGGGAGACGGACGAGATCGAAGGCGCCTTTCGGGAACTGGATCTCGGCAAGCTGCGCGTCTTCCAGGCCGCAGACCTGTTCATGGGGCGTTTGCAGGGGGTGGCCGATCCCGAAACGAAGCGGGCCATCATAGGCCAAGCGTTTGTGGATGTCCAAGACCAGATCCTCAGAGACGATCGCTACGCTGGCCAGGACTGGATGTTAGGACAGGGCACTATCTATCCGGACACCATTGAGTCCGGCGGCACGCATGCCGCCGACGTGATCAAGACGCACCACAACCGAGTCGAGCGCATTCAAGAACTGCTAGACCAAGGGCGCGTGCTCGAACCGCTGAGCGAATTCTACAAAGACGAGGTCCGCGAGATCGGGCGTGCCCTCGGCTTGCCAAACAGGCTGATCGAAAGGCATCCCTTCCCCGGCCCCGGCTTGGCGATTCGCTGCATATGCGCTGCCGCCGCCGAGGACGCGGTGCCCGCGCGGCGGATCGCCGCGATTGCCGAGAGAGCCGGCTACTCCGCCTTCCTGCTACCCCTGCGAAGCGTGGGTGTCCAAGGCGACAGCCGCAGCTACGCGCAACTCACAGTCCTGCATGGCGGCGACATCGAATTCTCCCGGCTGCTGCCACTGTCCACCGCGATCACGAATGAGTTTCGCCAGACCAATCGCGTTGTTGCCTGCTTGGCACCCCGCGAAATCGATCCATCGCAGTGGGGCATCCGGCCCGCAACATTGACGCCCGAGCGGGTTGGGCTGCTGCAGCGGGTGGATCGCGCCGTGACGGACTACTTGCGGCAGGAGGGACTCTATGACCAAGTCTGGCAGTGCCCAGTCGTGCTCCTGCCGTGGGGGCAGGGCGATGGGGAGACAGTCGCCCTGCGACCGGTCGTCTCGGTCGATGGCATGACCGCATCAGTCGCCCAACTGCCGACGCCAGGCCTGCTGGCCTTGGCCGACCACCTCCTGTCGCTCGACAGCGTCGATGCGGTGGTGTACGACGTGTCGCACAAGCCGCCCTCCACGATCGAGTGGGAATAAGCGGCCACGCCGCTGCATTCAGCCGGTCAACGAACCCAGCCAATCCCCGACCAGCGAGCGAACTTGGGCCCGTCCCAGACCTGACTCGATGCGCAGCGAATCGAGCGATTCGAGCGCGGCGTACACGTCCGTCACCCAAGCGCACTCCGATTCGGCGAGCGCACGCGCGATCGTGCGGCGGTGCGGGTCGTGCGGATTCACGATCAGCAGCGGCCGCGGCGCCAGCGCGGCATAGACATCGCGCACCTCATACGCCCCCAACACACCCGGCAGCAGGCTGCTGAACGGTTGCGTGGAATCGGGCGTGTCCAGAATCGAGCGATACGAGATCGGCGCTTGGATGCTCACCACGCCTGAGATGCGCGGATCCAAGACCGCAGCGTGCGCCGCTACCAGGCCGCCAACGCCGACCCCGATCACGACCCACTCGCGCCGCTTCGTCAGCCTCGGCGCAGTGGCCAGCAGATCCTTGAGCCGCTGCCCGAACAGCGGACGGCCCAGTTCCAGACTCCTGTAGGCGAGGAAGTCGTCCCATTCGAAACCCACGTCCAGCTCCGGCATGTCCGGCCTGCTGGTGCCCCAACCGCGCAAATCAAGGCCGTACAGACTGTGGTTGGCAGCCAACACGGCATCGATCAAGTAGCGTTGCACGATCGGATGGTCCTTGCCCTGCTCTGCGACCAAGAACACCGCGCCTTTGGCGTAAACGCCCGCGTCAAGGAATCGCGTCGGCACGTCGATCCCGAACTCGGCCTTGAACGAGCCGACTCGGGTCACGTCCTTGATGCGATTGGCGATTTGGCTCTTGTAAATGTCGAACTCGCTCTCGCTGCGTGGCAGTTCGAAGGTTGGCTTGACAGCACTCGCTTTGGCTGCGCAGAAATCCGCTACGTTCTTGGATTGCAGGGAGATCGCAACCTGCCCCGAGGCCGTGCAAGCCAACTCCTCCGGCTGGCGCGGATTGGCGTCTCCCTCAGAGACGATCCGCTCCTGTCCCGCTAGTGTTCTGAGGAAAAACGACGCGGCCGCTTCGCGCAACTCGCGGTTCATGCCATGCGTGTCGTCGGTTTCTACCAAGTGCAATTGATCCGGTGCCCCAAGCTTCTCGTAGACCGCCGTCAACTCGGCATGCGTGCTCCGGGTTCCCTCGATAGGCACGTAGTCCCGCTTGGCGGCCCCGATCATCAGCGGTTTCGGCGCGAACGCCGCGAGCAGTTCGGGATGATCGATGCCGGCCCGCAGAGTCCCGTACAGCACCTGTTCCGGATCCGCGATCAACAGGGCCTCAGTCTTGGCCCGGAAGCTGGCGACCGCGCAACTCACAAACGCTGCCTTGAGGCGGTCGTCGAAGCCCGCAAATTGCAGGGCGACCATCCCACCGCCAGACTGGCCGGCGATGCCAATGCGCTCCATATCGAATTCGTGGCGCGACCCAAGATAGTCCAACGCGCGGATGCAGTCCCATACCCTGTACTGCATCAGGTTGTCGCCCAGCAGGTAGCAGCGGTCTCCTAGGATCCGATGCTCCACGGTGCCCGGGCGGAAACGTGTCCGGCCAGTGGCAGCTTCTACGTACTGGTGCCGCTCCCCTTGACCAAGCGGATCCCAGGTCAGCACGGCGATTCCGTTCCGTGCCATCAGAGCCGAGAAGAGTTGGTAGGTCTCGGACGCTTTGCCAGCGCTGCCATGGCCGCACGGGAAGATGATCGCTGGTGTATTCGTATCCTGCCCCTGCGGCCGGTACAGGTTAGCGGTGACATGGAAGCCGGGGCGGCTTTCGAACACGATCCGTTCGATCCGGTGGTCTCCGGAGTCGATGGTTCCGATTCGCTCTGCGTGTAGCGGGGTGCGCTCCGGGAACGGCCCCCACATCCTTGCCAGTTCGTTGCGCACCTTGCTGCGCAAAGCGACGAACTCGTCGGCGGATGCCAAGCGAGCCAGCTGCCCAGACCTCCGCTCGTCCAGCAGCCGCAAGTACTCCCGAACAAACTCCCACAGCATCCAGCCGTATTGCGACTGTCCTGCCGCCGGGGCCAGCAAGCCCGGCATCGCTAAGGCGGCCAGTTCGCGTCGGCTAAGCAAGCTCGGAGGCACGACTTGAGATTCTAGCGCCCGCCGGACGGCGGGCCACCACTACCCTTACTCTGCATGCACGAGGGCAGCGATTGCGGCCACCGCCGCCGCCGGATCCGCATACTGCCAGATCTGACGCCCGAAAATCACGCCGGAAGCCCCTGCTTCCAAGACTTCGGAGACCGTTTCCAAAGTGCCTTCCAAGCCGGGGCCGCGGCGGGGTCCGCCAGCCACCAGCACGGGTACGCCGCAAGCATCGACGCTGCGGCGGAAGTCGGCGACGCTGCCCGAATAGCGCGTCTTGATCACGTCCGAGCCGAGTTCCGCACCGATACGGCAGGCCAGCGTGATGTCGTCAGCAATGTTGGCGGGCAGCGTGTCGCCGCCTTGGCCCGACATGTCCATATGGTTGGCCATCATGCCGTGGCTGAGGATCTCGGCGACCACGGGCATGCCCCAGCACCGACTCTCACTGGCGATCGACCCGACTTTTTCGAGCTCGTCGCCTTCGAAGTCCGCGCCCAGAGTGGCGTTCATCACCACCGCGTCTGCTCCGAGCGATACGGCTTGCTCGACATCCACGTAGAGGCGCATCGGCCCGCTGCCTAGGGGGCTGACGCATCCATCGATGCGCAGCAGGATGGCTAGCTCGCCGACATGTTCGCAGACCTGCTGCAAGATGCCGGGAGTCACAAGAATAGCGTCAGCGCCGGCGGAGGCAAGCTGCTTCACAAGCTCGGCCGGCCGCTCGAGGCCGCGTACTGCGCCGGCAGCGTTGCCGTGGTCCATCGCGACAACGACGGCACGTCCGCGCCGCAAGACGCGCCGCAGGCGCAGGCTCTTTCCAATCGATTGTGTGGGCATGTTCCTTGTCTCCTAGCGCCAAGCGATCCTAGCCGCGATCAGCGCAGCTGCAATTCGGCCTACGGTTCAGTCAGGCCACCGCCAGGGTTGGCTCCAACGGCAGCGCGAGAGGTTCGTCCACCAAGAAATCCAACCCCTTGATCGTCTCGACCGCCGTCTCGACGGCCGCTCGCTTGGCTGGTTCCAGGGTCGCCACGAAGGGCAGGTCTTGCTTGTCGAAATGGGGTTCCTGTAGCACTGCCTCGATGCCAACGCCTTGGTCGGCCAGCCTCGATGCCAGCGCCGCGAGGATTCCGGGCCGGTCGCGAACCCGGAAGCGCAGGTAGAACTGGCGTTCCTCGGTACCGCCGGAGACAGGGCGATGGGGTGCCAACGCCGTGTGCCCGAATGGAGGAGTGCGCTGGGTGGTGCCTTTCCGGCGCAGATCTCGAGCGGCCGCCATCAAGTCGCTCACCACGGCCACGCCGGTCGGGTCGGGTCCTGCACCCTTGCCGTAGTAGAAGGTATCGCCGCCCCGCCCATGCACCCACAAGGCATTGTAGGAGCCCGTCACGCCCGCCAAGATGGTGTTCTTTTCCACCAGCGCCGGACGCACTGCGAGGCGCAATCCGTCCGGTTCTCGCCGAGCGGTTGCAAGCAGCCGGATCGTGTGCCCGAGGCGGCCCGCATAGGCGAAGTCAATGGTGCGGATGCGCCGGATTCCCTGCAACGGGATGTCGCCGGGGGAAACCTGTTCGCCGAATGCCATGGCCGCTAGGATCGCGAGCTTGGATCGGGCGTCGTAGCCGTCAATGTCCGCGCTGGGGTCGGCTTCGGCGTAACCAAGGTCTTGGGCCTCCCGCAGGACTCGGTCAAAGGGCGCGCCGGTTCGCTCGATCTCGGTGAGGATGTAGTTCGATGTCCCGTTCAGGATCCCGATCAGGGCGTCAATGCCATCGCCCGCAATGCCTTCGCGCAAGGCGTTCAAGACTGGGATTCCGCCTGCCACTGCCGCTTCCATGCCGAGAGTGGCACCGTTGCTGGCAAGGCGCCGCCAGATCTCCGGACCCTCTTCAGCCAGCAGTTCCTTGTTCGCCGTGACCACCGGTTTGCCAGCTGCCAGGGCAGTTTCGACGATGCGCTTGGCAGTTCCTGTGCCGCCGATCAATTCGGCGACGATGTCAACCTGGGGGCTCTCGACGACCTCTTTCCAGTGGGGGGTGCGGTGCGCTTGCGGGTGGAGGCCCACCGCTTCGCCGGGATTCGTCAGCACGCTGCGAGAACAGACCGCCGAGACTTCCAGCGCAAAGCCAAGCTTGCCCGCGATTTCCGAGGCATTGTTGCGCAGCAGGCGCAGCGTGCCGCCGCCCACGTTGCCCAGTCCTATGATTCCGACGCGGACGGCTAGCACAGAACTTCATTCTACTTGGGCACGACAGCATGCCGATTCAGGGCATGGGGACCGGGGTGCGCGAGATCACTGCCCGGATCTTCCGGCGCCTCACTTCGAGGCCTGCAAGAGGGCTGCCGCCCGGTCACGCGCGGCGACCCATCAACCTGGTTGTTGGGACTGTGCTTGGACCAGATCCGGAGCGCGTTTCAGATCGCCGGCTTCGATCACGGCCAGCATCTGCAGAACTCTGTCGAGCTAATGCGCGGTGACGAGTCGGCCCAGACCGAGGCTTGGGCCGAAACTCGTTGCGGCGAAGTGGCGGTCGGTCGTCCGGAGGCGCTTCAGGCTGCCGTGCGACCCGCCAGCGGCAGCAACAAGAGTCTTCAGTGTGCCGAACGGTTGGGCGAAATCGCGAACAGATGAGCTAGGCCAACTTCTGTGCCACAGGCCGGGCCATGTCGGCACCGACGTCGAGCGGGCGCGGACGGCGGCTAGCACGCTACGCCGCATCGGAGATGGCACTCTGACAAAATAGCTCTCGTGCGACCTTATCAACCTCTGCAGATCCACCTGCGCCCCGTCGTCCTGATTGCCTGTGCGCTCTTGGTCGCCGAAAGCGCCGCAGCTGCGACCAAGATCGGCTTCATCGGCCTGCGGCACGGTCATGCTTGGCGCCAGCTGAGCGACATCTCGGGCATCGACGAGGCAGACTTCGTCGGCGTTGCGGAGTCAATCCCGGGCTTGGTGGAAGCTGCCAAGCAGATCCAGCCGGACGCTCGCTATGCGTCCGACTACCGGGCCTTCGTCCAAGAAACCCAGCCCGAGATCGTGTGGGCCTTCGTGGAGAACAACCGCCATCTCGAGATCGCGGAATTCTTGGCTCCGCTTGGCATTCACGTGATCTTTGAAAAGCCGCTCGCGGGCAGCTACGCCGATGCCGTGCGCATCCGCGAACTCGCCAAACAGCACGGCATCAAGGTCATGACCAACTACCAGATGGCGTGGTGGGCCGCCAACCACAAACTCCGCCGCATGGCATCGGAAGGTGCCATCGGCAAGGTGTGGCGGCTGCACGGCGTCGTCGGCAACTCGGGCCCTGCCCCCAGAGACCTGCGGCGCAAGGTGTTCTTCGACTGGCTAACCGATCCCGATGCCAACGGGGGAGGCGCGCTGATCGATTTCGGGATCTACAGCGCGACTTGGGCGATCTGGCATTTGGGCCTGCCCCAGCAAGTCTTTGCCACGGTCAGCCACCTGCAGCCCGATCGCTTTCCCAAGGTCGAGGACAATGCCGTGTTCGTGCTCACGTACCCCGACGCGGTGGGCATATTCGAAGCAAGTTGGGACTTGCCGCGCGGCTTTCAGCACTTGGAGGTCTTCGGCCACGAGGGGAGCCTCTCGCTGGCGCGCGATTCGCTGACGATCCAAGCACGCAGGGGAGCCGCGACGCCCGTTGAGAATGCCGCGCTGGCACCCGCCGACCAGCACCCTGTGCGCTACATGATCGACCGCGTCAGAAGCGGCAAACCTCTCGGGCACATCGTCGCGCTCGATCTCAACGTGGACGCGGTGCAGATTCTCGAAGCCGCCAAGGTTTCGGCGAAAGAGCAACGTCCGGTGCAGCTGCCGCTGCCCGCGCCCGCCCGAGACTAGCGCCGTGGCGCTCAGGGCGCCTGTGCCATCTCTGCAGCGACAGCGGCTTCGAACTCCTCGATGCGCTGCTGCAATTGCGCGATGATCGCAGGATGCTCAGCGGCAACGTTGTAGCGCTCGGAAGGGTCGCGGTCGAGGTGGAACAACTCTTCTCCGCCAACGGTGCGCAGCTTCCAAGGGCCGACCCGTATGCCCTGCACATTGCTTCCCCGGTGATAAATGAACTCCCGGCGCGGTGACTGCGCCGTGCTCCCCGCCCACAGCGGCGTCAGGTCGTGGCCGTCAGAGCCAGCAGGCACTTCCGCGCCGCCGGCTGCCAGCAAGGTGGCGTACAGGTCCAAGGTGGCTCCCATCTCTGCGGTAACGGCGCCAGGCTGGACAGTGCCCGGCCATCGGACGATGAAGGGAACCCGCACGCCCCCTTCGTAAGTGGTGTGCTTGGCGCCCCGGAGCGGTCCGGGAGAACCGGCGTGCCACGGCACGACGCCGCCCGAAATCATGCGGTCGGGCAAGTTGAGCCAAGGGCCGTTGTCGCTGGTGAAGATCACGATTGTGTTGTCGCGCTGGGAGGTCTCGTCCAAGGCCTGCAAGACTTGGCCGGCCGACCAGTCGATAGCCTCGATCACATCACCGTAGAGCCCGGCTCGCGAAGTGCCGCGAAAGCGCCCAGCCGTGCGCAATGGCAAGTGGGGCATGTTGTACGCCAAGTAAGCGAAGAACGGCTGGCCGGAGCTTGCGCGGATCACATTGACTACTTCTGCCGTGTAGCGCAACGTAAGCTGGTCTTGGTCTACCGGATGCTCGACGCGTTCGGCATCGCGATACAGCCAGAGAGGCTCGTCGGTTTGAACCCACGGCTTGATCATGTCGTTGGAATAGGGCAGGCCAAACCAGCTGTCGAAGCCTTTCCCGACCGGCAGGTCCTCCGCACGGGCATAGCCCAGATGCCACTTGCCGGCCATCGCAGTCCGGTAGCCGGCCGCGCCCAGTCCTTGGGCCAGTGTCGTGAGCTCGCCGGGGATCCCCCCATCGCCGCCCACTGAAGTGCGCCCGACGTTCGCACGGCTGGGATAGCGACCCACTAGCAGCTGGGTTCGGGCTGGCACGCAGGACGGCGCCGAGTAGAACGCCGTCATCCGCAGTCCCTCAGACGCAAGGCGGTCGAGGTTAGGCGTGCGAATCGTGGGGTTGCCGTAAACGCCAAGATCCCCGTATCCGAGGTCGTCGGCGAACAGCAGGACTATATTCGGCGCGGCCGCGCCGACCGAGCAGCACAGCGACAGGCAAGTGACGAGGCAAGCGATGCGGGGCATTGGCGCCATTATCGCGCCTTTAGTGGTGCGGCCTGAATGTTGTCGATCAACCGCGTTGAGCCAGCGAATGCGGCGATCGCGATGCGCACAGGGCCGTCGATCCGTCGAACGGGCTCCAGCGTGTCTGGATCCACGACCTCAAGGTAGTCCAGCCTCAGCAGCGGCTGGCGGTCCAGAACCTGCCTGGCCAGAGCCACGATTCGCTCCGCCTCACGCTGTCCAGACTCCACTGCGTCCTGTGCGCGCTGGAGTGCGCCGAACAGGGCAGGCGCTGCCGCACGCTCGGCGCGACTCAGCAAGACGTTGCGCGAACTCAGCGCCAGGCCGTCCGGTTCCCGCACCGTTTCCACGCTCGCAATTTCGACCGGCAGGCATGCGTCTTCGACCAGCCGCCGCACGATGACAAGCTGCTGGTAGTCCTTCTCGCCGAAGTAGGCGATATCGGGCTGGACACAGTTGAGCAGCTTGAGCACGACGGTGGCGACGCCGCGAAAATGCCCCGGGCGGCTCGCACCGCACAATCCATGGGCAAGGCCGTCGATCTGTGCAGTGATCGCAGGCGGGCGCGGATACATTTCCGCGGCGGTCGGCGCAAAGGCTAGGTCGACCCCGTGCCGGTCGCAGACGATCAGATCAGCTTGGATGTCTCTGGGGTAGCTGCGCAAGTCATCCTGCCGGTCGAACTGCAGCGGATTGACGAAGATCGTGGCTACCAGCAGGTCGCACGCCGACCGCGCCCGATCAAACATCGCGGTGTGCGCAGCGTGCAGCGCACCCATGGTGGGCACGCAACCAACCCGCAGGCCGCGGCGCTTGGCGGCCCAGACTCGCTCGCGGAGCTGGGCGATGCGCTCGATGCGCTCGGTTGCCATTCGGTTCAGTCCGAATAATGTCCGCTCAGGACCTTCTTGCGGGCGGGCGGGAACTCGCCCTCGCGGACTTCGCGGACATAATCTTCGGCAGCCGCGGCCATTTGCTGGCCCAGCTCCGCGAAGCGCTTGACGAATCTAGGGGTGAACTCGTCGTAGAGCCCGAGTGCATCATGGCTCACGAGCACTTGTCCGTCACAGTACGGCCCCGCCCCGATGCCAATGGTCGGTATCTCCAGCGATTGGGTCACCTCAGCCGCAACTTGGTCCGGGATCAGCTCGAGCACCGTTGCGAAGGCGCCCGCGGCCTGCAGTGCATGGGCGCTCTCGAGCAGCTTCCTCGCCGCGGCTGGGTCTCGCGCCTGCTTGCGAAAGCCGCCGATCTGGTGAATGGACTGCGGCGTCAGTCCCAAGTGGCCCATGACCGGGATGCCAGCTTCCACCAAACGCTGGACGACCTCCAACACCTGGTGGCCGCCCTCGACCTTGACTGCATGAGCACCGGCCTCGCTCACAAGCCGCCCGGCACCGCGCACTGCATCGCCGATACCAGTGTGGCAGCTAAGGAATGGCATATCGGCGACGACTAAGGCGCGAGACACGGCACGAGAGACAGCCGCCGTGTGATGCGCGATCACATCCAGCGTTACCGAAAGTGTGTTGGACTGCCCCAGCACGACCATGCCGAGGGAGTCGCCCACCAAGAGCACGTCGACACCGGCGCGGTCCAAATGCCTCGCCATTGTGAAGTCGTACGCAGTCAGCATCGCGATCCTCTCGCCGCCGCGCTTCATGCGCAGCAGGTCGGGGGCCCGGACAACTTGGTCGGCACTCCGCACAGCTAGCACTCCTCGTCAAGCGCAGAACGCACAGCAGCCGCTTCGGCGGCTGGCAGGCCGCGCCTCTTTGCCAGATCCAAGAGGTAGTCACCGAAAGCTCGGTACAGGCCGACAATCGCTGTCGGCGAATTCCGCATGGAGCCTAGATGGCGCCGCACAGTGACCGCATCTCCCCGTGCAATCGGCCCGGTCAACGCTTGGTTCGGTTCCATTGTAAGTGCATTCTCGAGACTGGAGTCCACCAACGGACGCAACGCGCGACGCACATCCGCGCGCTTTACACCCGCATCTTCCATAAGCGCAGCAGCAGCGTCGATTAACCCCACCGCGCAGTTGCTAGCCAACACCGCAGCCGCATGGTACAGAGGCAGGCGATCCTCGGCAACCTCCAAGGGGGTGCATCGCAGAACTCCGGCCAAACGTTCGCACCACGCCAGAGCGGCGCTATCGCCGCAAATCCCCACACACGAGCCGGGCAGCCGGTCCACGCCCGCAGCTGGCGACGGAAAGGTCTGCAGCGGATGGAACGTAGCACACGGAATCCCGCGATTCCGCAACGGCTCCAAGCTAGTCGGCCCCAACGCACCGCTGGTCTGAAGCGCTACCGGGAGATCGTACCGCGCCAGCCTCTCGGCAACTTGCGGCACAGCCCGATCCGGCACGGCAACGATCACGCAATCACAGCTGCACGCCAGCGCGTCGAGCGTCGTGGCCCGCGCCTCGACACCGGCCAAGGCAGCCACCGTGCGAGCGTGGCTGCGAGATGAGACGAGTACCTCGAACTCGGCAGCCAGCAAGCGGGCCAAGCACTGACCTACGCTGCCCGCGCCGACAATTCCTAAGGTGACGGCCTGAGACACAACGGGACATTATGGCGCTTGACCCAGTCGCGCGCTTGCCGGCAGCGCATTGCCACCTCCGCAGGGCCGGACGACCGGCAGACTAGGCCAATTCACGCGAAGGCCGGTTTTCTCGCAGAAAGTCGACGATGCCTTCCAGCGAGGCACCCGGTTGGAACACTTGGGCGACGCCTAGGCTTGACAGCGTCTCCGCGTCCGCGTCAGGAATGATGCCACCGACGATCACGCGGATATCGGCAGCGTCCGCTTCCTTGAGCAAAGCCAGCACCCGGGGCACGATCGCCATGTGCGCACCGGACAGGATCGACAGGCCGATGAATTCTACGTCTTCCTGCAATGCAGCGCTGACGATCTGCTCCGGAGTCTGACGCAATCCCGTGTAGACCACTTCCATGCCTGCGTCGCGCAAAGCGCGGGCAATTACCTTCGCGCCGCGGTCGTGGCCGTCCAAGCCGGGCTTGGCGACAAGAACCCGCACGGGCTGGATAGACATACCTGAAGGCATCGTGTGGCTATCTTAGTCAATGCGCACCGGCTCCGACCACCGTTGCCAAATATGCACGGCCCGGCGCACAGCTGGCTATCGGAACTGGGGCCATGGCAGCGACAGTTCTGCCCCACTGATCCGGCTCAGGAGCCCGCTGCCGCGCACTGTGGCACCGGTCAGCGCCCATCGCGGCTTGAGCTTGGATCATGAACGATCGCCAAGTCTATACTTATACAGTGGCTCTCGGTTGAGGGCCTGCATTGCATCCTGACCCCATGAGAGCGCGAGAGTCCCGTTTTAGAGCGTCCGTGCTAGCACTTTCCCTCGTATTGGCCCTGTGCGCCCAGCTATCCGCGGCCGACTCATGGGCATCATGGCGCGGCACGGCCTCTGATGGAGTGTCGCCAGATACGGGCTTGCCAGACACTTGGTCCGCGGATGGCCACAACTTGCTGTGGAAGGCGCCCTACGGCGGGCGCTCGGCACCTGTGGTCGTCGACGGACGAGTCTGCATGATGCGGCTAGCCGAGCCAGACACACCCACACGCTGGCAGGAGCAGGTGGCCTGCCTCGACGCCGACACCGGCGAACTTGTCTGGGAGTACCGCTACAACGTCTTCCAAACCGATATTCCGCATCACCGTTTGGGCTGGGCCAGTTTGGTCGGCGATCCGAGCACCGGCAATGTCTTCGCGCACGGCGTCGAGGGCATGGTGATTGCATTCGATCCCAGCGGCAGCGTGCTGTGGGAGCGCTCTACCTCCGAGGAGATCGGGCGCATCTCGGGCTTCGGCGGCCGCACCGTTACGCCGATCCTAGACGGGAACCTGCTGATCGTGAGCTTCCTGTCGGCTGGCTGGGGCTCCACCTTCATACCCCGCCACCGCTTTTACGCTTTGGACAAGCGCACCGGGGAGACGGTTTGGTTGTCCACGCCCGGCAACGCACCCTACGACACCACGTACTCGGTGCCGGTCGTCCGCGAGATCGATGGCAGCCGCCTGCTGATCGCCGGCAACGGAGACGGCGGCATCTATGCGATGCAGGCCGCCACGGGGCTAAAGGTCTGGGGGTTCCCGCTGTCAAAACGAGGCATCAACTCGTCAGTCGCGGTCGATGGCACCACCGTCTACGCTTCCCACAGCGAGGAGAACGTCGATGCCAGCACATCCATGGGCCGCCTTGTCGCGCTGGATGCCGGGGATGTCGAAGACGGACAGCCGAAGCAACTATGGACGGCGGACGGCTTTGCGGCCGGCTATGCTTCGCCGGCCATCCAAGACGGAATCGTCTATCACGTGGACAATTCCGCCAACTTGGTCGCTTTCGATGGTGCCAGCGGCGCGGAATTGTGGAAGCGCAACATTGGCATCGCGCAGCGGTCGTCGCCGGTCGTCGGCGACGGCAAGCTGTACGTTTCGGACGTGGACGGAAAGCTGCATATCCTGCGGCTCTCGGGACGGCAGGAGCCGACCCGCACCGATCTCGACGAATTCAAGAACCCTGACGGCAGCGCAACGCAGATCAACGGCTCGCCGGCCATTGCCAACGGCCGAGTGTATTTCATCACCAACAACGTGATCTATTGCATAGGCAACGCCCAGGGCCAGCCGGGCGACGCCCAACCGGCCGTCGGAGAGCCGCGCATGGCCCCGGCCGATGCCGAGCCGGCCCACCTGCAGGTCGTGCCGGGCGAGATCAACCTCGCCCCCGGCGGCAGGGCGCGCTTCACGGCGAAACTGTTTGACGTAAAGGGGCACCTGATCGGCGAGCGCAGCGCGGCATGGTCGATCGAAGGGGCTCTCGAAGGCGAACTGGACCCGGACGGCGACTTCACGGCGGGCAGTCTGTTCCCACAGGGCGGACTGATCGTCGCGACCGTCGGCGACCTTACCGGCAAGGCGCGTGTCGCTGTCCGGCCAACCGGCGGCTTTACGGAGGACTTCGAGCGCTATGCCGCAGACAGCGTCCCCGACGGCTGGTCGGCGGCGCGAGGACGCTTCGCCGTAGCCGAGGTAGATGGCGGCAAGCAACTCAAGAAGCCGTCAGGCAACCCGCGCAGCTGGCGCACGACGGTCTACGTCGGCAACCCCGGGCAGAGCGGCTACGAGATCGAGGCCGAGATGATGTCCACGGAGCAGCGCCGGCGCATGGCCGACATGGGCTTGGTCTCGCACCGTTACACGCTGGCTTTGATGGGCAACGCCCAGACCCTGATGATCCGCACCTGGCTCTCAGAACTGGGCCGCTTCTCCAAAGAGATCCCGCTGGAATGGGATCCTGATGTTTGGTACCGCGTCAAGCTGCGCGTGGAGCCTGCCACGGACGGAAGCACGACGATCCGCGGCAAAGTCTGGCCGAAGGGCGAAGACGAGCCCGAAGCTTGGACCATCGAAGCCGTGGACGCACTCGGACACGACCATGGCAGCCCGGGTATCTACGGTTACTCCTCGGCCGACATTTACTACGACAACCTCAAGGTCACGCCGTTTGGCGGCTGACCACAGCCAACCGGAGATGGAAATGCTAGCTCGCCTAATTCCAAGCCAGTACCTCGCCCTCGCGCTTGCATTCGCGCTGACATCGGCCGCAACAGGCGCCGACTGGCCGATGTGGGGCGGCAATGGCTCCCGCAACATGGTGTCGTCCGAGACGGGCATTCCGCGCACTTGGGACATCAAGGCGATGGAGCGGATCAAGTGGCGGGCCGAGATCGGTTCCCAGTCCTACGGCAACCCGGTAGTGGCCGACGGCAAGGTATTCCTCGGTACCAACAACGAGCTGCTGCGCGACGAGGCCTTTGGCGACGATCGCGGCGTGGTGATGGCCTTTGACGAGCAAAGCGGTGAATTCTTGTGGCAGATGACGCACGCCAAGCTCGAGGCTGGCCGCGTCAACGACTGGCCCGAGCAAGGCGTCTGCTCCTCACCTGCAGTGGCCGATGGCGTGGTCTACTACGTTTCTAACCGCGCGGAAGTGATCGCGCTCGACGCCGACGGCTTCCGCGATAGCGAGAATGACGGCCCGTACATGGACGAGGCCAAGCAGGACGCTACCGATGGCGACGTGATCTGGTCGCTGGACATGTACAACGACTTGGGGGTGTTCCCGCACAACATGGCCGCCACTTCCCCGCTGATCGTGGGCGACCTGCTCTTCGTCAACACTTCCAACGGCGTGGACGAATCGCACATAAACATCCCCTCCCCGCGCAGCCCGAGCTTTCTAGCCGTGAACCGCAAGACGGGCGAGGTCGTTTGGGAAGACCGCTCTCCCGGACGCAACATCCTGCACGGACAATGGTCATCGCCCGCGTACGGGCCGTCCGGCGGCAAGAACCAAGTGGTCTTCGCGGGCGGCGATGGCTGGCTGTACAGCTTCGTGCCGGAAACCGGCGATCTGATCTGGAAGTTCGATGCCAATCCGAAGGAATCGGAGTGGAAGCAGGGACGTGGCGACCGCAACAACATCATCGCAACGCCGGTCATGCTCGATGGCAAGGTCTTCATCGCGGTCGGCCAAGACCCCGAACACGGCGAGGGCGTCGGGCACCTCTGGGCCATCGACGCATCCGGGAGCGGGGACGTGACCGAGAGCCACGTTGTTTGGCACCACCCATTCCGCCGCACGATCTCCACGGTGGCCATCCACGACGGTATCGTCTACGCGGCCAATTTCTCGGGCTTCTTCCATGCCTTGGACTTGGCTTCGGGCGAGATGCTCTGGGAACATGACATGCTGGCGGCGGTGTGGGGATCGCCCTACGTGGTCGATGGCAAGGTCATGATCGGCGACGAGGACGGCGACCTGTCGGTCTTGAAGGCCGGGCGCGAATTGGAAGTGCTGTCCGAGATCAATTTCGGGAACGTGATCTACTCCACCCCGATTGCGGCCAACGGCACGCTGTTCGTCATGACCCGCTCGCACCTTTATGCGATCGCGGCCGATTGAGGGGTCGAACATGTCGGTCGGGCAAGACACGCTCCAAGCGGCCAAGGCCGCGCTGGACGCTCACGTACAGGAAATCGTCGCGTGGCATTTCGATCCGGCGACCGGGTCCCCATTTTGGCTGGAGTTCGCCAAACAGCGCCTAGCCTGGGATCCGCGCGACCGTATCGGCGGATTTGAGGATCTGCGCCTGCTGCCTGCATTCGAGGACGAGTGGTTGCGCGGCGGGCCAGTGCGACGCTGGGTGCCGAAGGGCTTGGAGGGCAAGCCCGTGTACGTTTTCGAAACCGGCGGAACGACGGGCGTACCCAAGTCGCGCGTCAATGTGGAAGACTTCCAGGCCGACTACGAGGAATTCTCAAAGACGCTGCCAGACGAGTTCTTCCCGCCCGGCTCGGACTGGCTGCACCTAGGGCCGACCGGGCCGCGCCGCCTGCGCCTTGCCGTGGAACACCTCGCCCAGGTCCGGGGAGGGATCTGCTTCTCTGTCGATCTCGACCCGCGCTGGGTCGTCAAGTTGCTAAAGCGCGGCCAGTTCGAGGAGGCGGAGCGCTACCGCCAGCACTGTCTCGATCAAGCCATCACGATCCTCAAGGCGCACTCGGGGGTCCGCTGCTTGTTCGCGACGCCAAAGCTGTTGGAGGGCCTCTGCGATCGGATCTCGCTGAAGAAGTTCGGCATCACCGGCGTGTTCTGCGGCGGCACCGAGATGACGCCGGAGTTCCATCGCTTCGCCCGGGAAGAGTTGCTCGAAGGCGCCTACTTCGCGGCCACCTACGGCAACACACTGATGGGGCTGGCCTGCCACAAGCCGTTCGATCCGGCTGACGACCACGCCATCATCTACTACCCGCCACAGCCGCGGGCCGTGTTGGAAGTCTGCAACCCGGACAACCTCGACCAGGTCGTCGGATATGGTGAGACCGGGCGGGCAGTGCTGACCACTTTGACGCGGGAGTTCTTCATGCCGAGGTTCCCAGAGCGGGACATCTGCGAACGCGAGCCTCCAATCGACCTATACCCATGGGATGGCGTGCGCAACGTACGGCCCTACCAAGACTCCAAGACCGGCTCGGTTACAGTCGGCGTCTACTGATCCAGGCGGAAACACTCGGACGTGCCACAAGCGACAGCAACATCGCCCTACCGCTTGCTGGTCGGCGTGCTGCTCGCCTTGGCGTGCATCGTCGCGAGCGGGTCCAGCTTGCAGGCACAGGAAGATTCGGAAGCGATCGAGACGCTGGTCGGGAAGTACGCGTCGGCGCGCGAGTCAAGAGACCCGCAAGCCATCCGCGAGCTGTTTACCGACGACGCAGACCAGCTCGTCTCATCGGGCACATGGCGGCGGGGACGCGAGGCGCTCGTAGACGGCATGCTCGGCAGTTCACGCCGCAACCCCGGAACCCGCACCCTGACGGTCGAAACGGTGCGCTTCCCGGCCCCGGGCGTCGCGGTGGCCGACGCCCGCTACGTCATCGCAGGCAGCGGTGGCGCAGCGGATCGGAAGATGTGGAGCACATTCGTGTGCCTGCGCACCGACGATGGCTGGCGCATAGCCGCAATCCGCAACATGCTGCCCGCTCCGCGCTGACTCGCTGAAGGTGGCTCAGGGCAGAGAAAACGTCTCGACGCTCGTGCTGATCTCGTCGCGCGGCAGCAGCGAGGCATGGTGGGCCACGACCTGCCGGACGCGCGGTCGGCCGTCTCCGAAGCCGGTGGCTGTAGGCGGACCGTTCAGCACCAGCGGGATCATCTCTCGGCTGAATCGCTCGACCGGGGCGCGATCGGCGGCACGCACGCCAATGCGCAACTGGACTTCGGGCGGATCAGGGTTCGGAGCTGCCGCCGGGCCGTGACAAGCGTCCAAGCCGAGCACCTCTGCCTGGATGTCGTCAAACCTCAGTCCCAAGTCGTCCAACCGCCGGCGCACCATTCTTTCGGCCGCTCGCGCCTTCTGCGCCGCGTCCGGCCAACTGTAGACCAACGCGCCGATCGCCTGATAGCCGGCCGCATAGGTGATTGAGGTTTTCAGCGTAGGCGGGCGCGGCCCGCCGCGCACCCCTTCAACGGCCACTCGGTCAGGCCCGTCGTCGCGCAATGCGAAGCTCGTGAAATCAGCGCGACAGTCCGGAGTAAGATACGCCGCGGGGTCGCCAAGTTCATACAACAGCTGTTCCTTGATAGAAGCAAGTGTGATCCGCCCGCCTGTGCCCGGGTGCTTGCTGACCACAAAATCCCCGCTCTCCTGGGCTTTCACGACCGGAAACCCGATATTCGCCATGTCCGGTATCGTCTGCCAATCCACCGAGCAATTCCCGCCGGTACATTGCGCGCCGCACTCGATGATGTGGCCGGCGATCGTGCCCGCCGCCAGCCTGTCCCAGTCCTGCTCGGACCAGCCAAACTCGTGGATCATGGGCGCAAGCGTCAGGGCCGTATCTGTCGACCTGCCGGCGATCACGACCTGCGCCCCAGTCGCGAGCGCATCCGCCAGCGGAAACCCGCCCAGGTAGACGTGGGCGCTGAGCAGGTCCGCGCGTATGTCCTCGATCGGCCGCCCGGTCTCGATCTCGTCGAAGCGGATGCCGCGTGACAGCATCTCGTCGATGCGATCGAAGATGTCGTCGCCGAGCACGACCGCCACGCTCACGCCACTGATACCGGCGGCGCTCGCTTTCTCCAAGATGGCCCGCGCACAGGCGCGCGGGTTGACGCCGCCGGCGTTGGTGACGATCTTGATGCCGCTCGCAAGCATGCGCGGCAGCAGCGACACCGCCAGATCGACGGCGTCGGTAGCGTAGCCCTTGTCCGGGTCGCGCCGCTTCTGCTTTTCCAAGATCGACATCGTGACCTCGGAGAGATAGTCCAGCACCAGATAGTCGACCGGTCCGTCGGCCAGCAAGCGCCGCGGAGCCTCCAGCCAATCGCCCCAGAATCCTTGGCCGTTTGCGATTCGAACCACGCCCCAACTCCGTGTGAGCCATACCCGCGCCCCCGCCCCTAGGTCTCGGCACCCCGCTCCAAGGTGCCGAAGCGGCCAAGCGACGGGTGCCGCTCATGTTACAGTATTGCCCTTCTGGATTCGCCGAGTCTGGACCATGCGCAGGACTGAGCTTCGCGGCAAGACCGCGCTGGTAACGGGAGCCTCGTCGGGAATCGGCCGGGCTTGCGCGATCAGGCTTGCGCGAGACGGTGCGAAGCTAGTGCTGAGCGGCCGGCGGCGCGAAGCATTGGAAGAAACCGCGACTCTGATCGGCGGGGCCAGGATCATCGAAGCCGACCTGACAGATCCGGCCGCCCTCGCGTCGTTCTGCTCCAAGGTGCTGGACGAATTGGACTCGCTAGATATATTGGTTCACAACGCCGGCGTTGGCGTTCTCGCGCCAGCGCACGCAACCGAATCAGATCATGCGCGCGATCTGATGGCACTCAATTTCTTGGCACCCGTGGAGATCACGCGGCAACTCCTCTCGCTGATCCCTCCAAGCGGCACGATCGTCATGGTGAGCTCGATCGCAGGCAAACTGTCGTTGTCCGGCATGGGCGTTTACGCGTCCTCGAAACACGCCCTCAATGCGTATGCCAACATCCTCAGGGAGGAGCTGCGAGAGCGGCGGGTTCACGTGCTTGCGTTCTGTCCCGGCTACGTGAGCACGCCATTCCTCAGCAACTTGCTGGACGGCGCATCGACCAAGGTGCCGCCGGGCCGCGGCCCGTTTGCACTCACCGTCGAACAGTGCGCCGAGGCGATACGCAGGGGAATTCTCAAGCGCAAGCGCACCTTGGTTCTGCCGCGCATCGGCTGGCTGTTAATTGCTGCCGAGCGTCTCTGCCCCGCCTTGGTACAGGGCGCAATCTCACGGGCAATGCGCAGGAACAGCGCGGCGTGACTACCAACAGATCCAGCGCCGAACCGCCGTCGGCAATTCCAAGCGCAATCTTCTTGGCGGGTTTCATGGGATCGGGCAAGTCCACCGTCGGCCGTCGCCTAGCAGAAGCGCTGGAATGGGCGTTCGTCGATTTGGATGCCGAAATTGAACGGCGCGCGGGCTGCTCGATTGCCGATGTTTTCGCGGACCATGGCGAAGAGAGGTTCCGCGAATGCGAGCACGAGGCGCTTCGCGAACAGGCCGAGATGAGCCGGCTCGGCACGCCGCGAGTAGTCGCGCTGGGCGGGGGCACCTATGCGTTCGAGCGAAATCGCAGCCTGTTGCGACAGGTTGGCCCCACCCTTTGGCTCGATGCTCCAGTCGAGGCGCTGTGGGAACGGGTGCGGCTGGAGTCGCACCGCCCACTGGCTCGCGACCACGCCGGATTCGTGCGCACCTACGAGGCGCGCAAGGAGTCCTACTCCCAAGCCGACAGCAGAATTGACGCCTCGGCGGCCCCTGCGGACGTGCTGCGGCAAGTGTTCGAGCTAGGATGGATGCAGGGGCTTCGCGCAGATGGCTGAGCCAGTGATCCGCGCCGAGGGCCTGAGCAAGACCTTCCGCAGCGGCGAACAGGCGCTGACGATTTTTTCGGCGCTGACGTTTCAAATCGGACAGGGCGAGAGCGTCGCTCTGGTGGGCGAATCAGGTGCCGGGAAATCGACCCTGCTGCATATCTTGGGCGCGCTTGAGAAGCCCACGGCCGGCAAGGTGATCTTCTGTGGCAACCCGCTCACGTCACTGAGTGAGGCACAGCTGGCCGACTATCGCAACAGAGATATCGGCTATGTTTGGCAGAACTGCCACCTGCTGCCCGAATTCACGGCCATCGAGAATGTCGCCCTGCCACTGCGGATCCAAGGCAGGACGGAGGACTCAGGTCAGGCGCAGGCGCAAACTTGGCTGGAGCGCGTGGGACTGGCAGAACGGATCCACCACCAGTCCGGAGAGCTGTCGGGCGGCGAGCAGCAGCGGGTTGCGATCGCCAGGGCATTGGTGTCCGGGCCGAAACTGCTGCTCGCCGACGAGCCGACCGGAAACCTCGACGAACGCACCGGCCATGCCGTCATGAAGATGTTGCTCGAGTTGGTGCAGCAAGAAGGGCTGGCGATTCTACTAGCGACGCACAACCCTACGTTTGCCGGACTCTGCAACCGCGTTTTTCGCTTCGAGCACGGCAGGCTGCGTCAATCAGCCTAAGCGATTCGGGTCTCGCTGATGCCAGGCAGGCTGCCCTGCCCGTCCGAGTCGGCCGCGCAGCCGGCCTGCACGAGTTCCCGCAACTTGGACCAGCGGCGCAATTGCGCCGATGTCTGCACGGCCCGCTTGACCGCGCTGCGCTGGCCAACGAGAACGACGAGGCGCTTGCCCCGTGTGATTGCGGTGTAAATCAAGTTGCGCTGCAACATGACGAAGTGCTGGTCCATGATCGGGATCACCACCGCAGGGTATTCGGAACCTTGGCTCTTGTGGATCGTGGTAGCGAAGGCGGGGACCAACATGTCTAGATCCCGCAGTGCGTAGGTGAGCTTGCGGCCGTCAAAGTCCACCTCAAGCGTACCTTCCTCCATGTCGAGCGATTCAATCTTGCCGATATCGCCGTTGTATACATCCCGGTCGTAGTCGTTTTCGACCTGCATCACCTTGTCGCCGGGAACGAAGCTCCAGCCGAACCGCTCGAATTTGCGTTCTCCGGGCGGGTTGAGTGCCGCTTGAAGCTCGGTGTTGAGCACCCGAGCACCCATCCCGCCGCGGTTCATCGGGCATAGCACTTGGATGTCGCGGACCGGATCGAGCCCGAACCGCTGGGGAATCCGACTGCGCACCATTTCCACGGTCTTCTGGATGGCGTCAGCCGGCGCATCAGCCGGGACGAAGTAGAAGTCGCTTTCCCGTTCGGGTTTGGCGAGTTCCGGCAGCTCGCCGCGATTGACCCTGTGCGCGTTGACGACAATACGGCTGCTCGCGGCCTGGCGAAATACTTCGACCAACCGCGCTACGGGCAGCGCTCCGCTGTTGATCAAGTCGGCCAATACCTGGCCGGGCCCGACGGAGGGCAGCTGATCGACATCTCCGACAAGCAGCAGAGCCGCCTGCCTGGGCAGCGCCCGCATCAGCGAGTTCATCAGCGAGACGTCGACCATTGAGGTCTCGTCCACCACGAGCAGGTCGCAGTCCAATGGCTTGCCGGCGTTGCGGCGGAAGCCGGCACGAGCGGGATCGAACTCGAGCAGCCGATGAATCGTCTTGGCTTCCATGCCTGAGGTTTCGGACAGCCGTTTGGCGGCCCTGCCCGTGGGTGCGCAAAGCGCGATCTCGACTCCCTTGGCCAGCAATACTTTCAAGATCGCGTTGACTATCGTTGTCTTGCCGACGCCTGGACCGCCGGTGATCACCATCACCTTGGACCGCAATGCCAAGCGCACGGCTTCGACCTGACTCGGCGCGAGGCTAAGATCGATGCGCCTCTCAACCCACGGAATCGCCCGATCCGTGTCAACCCGAGGCCACGGCGGCTCTCCCCGCAATGAGGCGCTCAGCACCTTGGCGATGCCCTGCTCGGCGCGGTGGAGGCGGGCCAGAAACACGCAAGGCTCTCCCTCGACTCTATCCTCGACGACGTTTCCGGCCTCGATCTCGGCCCGCAGGGCTGGCTCGATCAGATCGAGCGCCACACCGAGCAGTTCCGTCGCCAGCTTGAGCAGTTCTTGGCGCGGGAGGCCGCAGTGCCCCTCGCCCATGGCCTCGCCTAGCGCGTAGCTGATGCCGGCACGCGTGCGGACCGAGGCGCCGCGATCCACGCCGAGCTTCATGGCGATGCCGTCGGCAACCTTAAATCCGATTCCCCGGATGTCCCTTGAGAGGACGTACGGGTTTTCGCTCATCACCTGCACAGCGTCCGCGCCGTAGGTCTTGTAAATGCGCGCCGCCCGCGCCGATCCGATGCCGTGCGCGTGCAGAAAAATCATGATTTCCCGCACGACCTTCTGTTCGTCCCACGCCTCGATGATGCGCTTGGCGCGGACAGGCCCGATGCCGGGCACTTCCCGCAGCCGGGCCGGATCTTGCTCGATCACCTGGAACACGTCGCCACCGAATTCGGCGACGAGCTTCTTGGCGTAGACGGGACCGATACCGGGGATGGCGCCCGAACCCAAGTACTTCTCGATCCCCGAGTCCGATTCCGGAGCCGAAGCCTTGATGTACGCGGCCTCGAACTGGCGGCCATGAGAGCGGTCGTTCACCCAATGGCCGGATGCCGTGATCCACTGGCCCGGGCTTACCGTCGGCGTGCGGCCGATTACCGCTTGGAGTTCGCGCAGTCCCCGAATCTGCACTCGTAGAACGCAAAACCCGTTCTCGGAATTATGGAATACGACCCGCTCGACCGAACCCGACAGAACCTCGCGTTCGAGAATCTGCGCTTGCTGGGTCACAGGCTAGGACTGCTCCGCGATGCGGGCAGGGCCCGCCCGCTTTCCTGAGATAGGTTAGCGCACGGCACGACCCTGCCCACGGAGTGCGGACGCCCGACAGCGCAGCAGCCCGGACTCCGCGAGTCGCTGGTTCAGCAAGAATTTCTTATCGCGGGCATAACGCCGTGAAGGCGCGCATTCTGTCCCTACACTGGAATCTCAACCGGCAGGTTCGACCTGTGCGAGCAATTCCCGTCCCCGCCCGGAAAGCGATCCAGCCTAGGACGCCCGGCGGTGACCGCGCCGTGATGCCATTGGCGGGGATCTCAGGGACGCACCCTGCCGTTGGGCTGCGAGGCCAGCGCGCTGTCCTCGTGGCAGGCGTGTCGGCAGGACGCCTCGCTACTGAGTGACGCGCGAGGATCCTGTCCTAGGCTGCGAAGGTGCGCGATGCGGGTTGGCCGCCTTGCCCGTCACAGGACCGTCCCGGGGGAACTAGAGAGGATTCACAGTGAGTAGGCAAGCAGCACAGGGGATCGTTGCGATGGAACCGACGAGCGATTTGGACGAGCCCGGTCGGCCCAGTGAGGGGCGGCCTGACTCCGGGGGCAGTTCGCACCTCGAGTTCCTGCACCGCATCAGCGAGCGGCTCGCAATCGCGGATCCGCTGCACGAGGTGCTAGACCAGATCGTCGGCTTCCTCAACGACGTCGTGGGCGCCGACTCGTGCTTCATCTACCTGCTCGAAGGCGACGAACTCGTCCTGCGCGCCTCCAAGAATCCCCACCCCGAAGCGGTCGACAACCTACGCCTGCCCGTGGGCGAAGGCATCACCGGTTGGGTCGCCGAGAAGCACGAGCCGGTCGCCATTTCCGAGCGGGCCGTTCTGGACCATCGCTTTCGCGGATTCAGCCAACTCCCGGAAGATGGCTTTGAGGCCTTCCTGTCGGTTCCCATTCTGGCGGGTGGGCGCTTGATCGGCGTGCTCAACCTGCAGCACCGCCAGCCCCACGCGCATCCCCCGACCGAGATTAAGTTGGTTTCCACGATCGGGCACTTGGTGGGGGCCGAGGTCGAACGGGTCAGGCTCGACTGCGAGGTGGCCAAGCTGACCGGTCAGCTCGAGACACGCAAGTTGCTCGAGCGGGCCAAGGGCATCCTGCAGCGCGATCTTGGGCTGACCGAGGAGCAGTCCTACCTGAAGTTGCAACAGGAAAGCCGCAGGCGTCGGATCCCCATGAAGCAGGTCGCGGAAGCCGTCGTGCTGTCAGACGATCTACGCCGCGCGCAGCCGGACTGCCATCCTCCTGCAAGCCGGGATTAGCCGCGCTGCTTGGCTGACGGCGCACCTTCGACCCTCACCGTGACGATGTCGGTGCCGTGGTACTGCTGGTGCCTCACCGAACTGGCATAGTGCCGCAACAGCTTCAGCGAAATGGGCGCTTCGCCGCCCTCGTCTGCCCAGCGGCCCAGTAGTGCAAGACGATCCTCGAGATTCTGTTCAGCCGACGAGGCGATGAGTTCCATTTCTGCGGCGTTGCGATCGCCGGACAGCACGAAGAACAGGTGCTTGGGCGGATCGTCAGACTCCTCCTCGGCAGGCAGCAGGCTTAGGATGGCCTCTTCTCCGGCGGCGCGCAGCCGGTTCGCGGACTCGTCGTCCCAGCGCTTGTCCTCGGCGAATCCCCGCAAGAACGAATCCGTACTCGGCAGCGACTTGGCTGTCAGTGTCGTCTTGAGCGTCCGCCGCCTAGGCTGGGCCAATTGCATGACGAGCACCATCAAGATTGCGGCCAAACCGCCCGCTGTCATGCCGTTACCGAGGATCGAAGCAGCAAACTCACCCAGGCCATCCGCAAATATCTGCTGATTCTGGAACCCGACCCCAAGCCAGAAGGCGACCCCAACCACGACACTCTTGCGATAGTCCAAGCCGTCCTTTACCACGATGCGCATGCCCAGAGCGAACAGGATCGCCAACAGCACCAGCAGGTAGGACGCCACGACCGCGTCAGGGATCGCAAGGATGACCGCCGTGACCTTCGGCATGAACGCAAATGCGAAAAACAGGCCTCCAATACAGACGCCGACAGAGCGCGCAGCAACGCCGGTCAACTCGGTTATGGCCACGCTCGAGGAATAGGTCGTGTTGGGCACCGTGCAGGTCAGACCCGACAGGAGGTTGCCCAGCCCGTCGGCCGCCACGGCTCCCTGCACTACTCGGAAGTCAGTAGCCCGAGGCTCGCGCCAAGAAACATGTTGGATGCCGATCGCGTCCCCGATCGTTTCGATGGCACCCACCACCGTCACCAAGACGAACACTGGCAGCAGTGTCCAGAACGATAGGCCGAAACTCAAGTCAATCCCGGGCCAACCCGTATTGGGCAGCCCTATCCACGGCGCAGAGGCGATCATTGTCGTGTCGTACAGCCCACAAAACGCCGCAACGATACAGCCCACGCCCACGCCGATCACAGGTGCCCACAACCGCCAAGCCCCCTTGGCGAGCAGGGCCAGCACAACTGTCGCCACCAAAGTCGCGGCAGCGGAGGCCTGAACTCCGACCGCAGGTATGCCCTCGGGCACCTGTGCCATCATGTCAAACGCAATTGGAATGATCGTGACGGCTATCAGCATGATGACCGTGCCGGCGACCAGCGGGGTGATGATTCGCCGCAACAGCGAAAGATGCGATGCGAGCACGAACTGGAACAGCGAGGACGCAATCACCAACGCTGCAAGCAGGCCGGGACCGCCCTCTACCAATGCGGATACCGAGACCGCGATGAAGGCCCCAGAAGTCCCCATCAGCAGGATATAGCCCGCGCCGATGCGCCCGACGCGGACAGCTTGGACCAATGTGGTGATGCCGCAAACGCAAAGGCCCGCGAAGACCGCCCATAAGAGATAGCCTTCACCCCCGCCGGCCGACCGGATCACGATTGCGGGTGTCAGCACAATCCCGCTTATGCTGAGCAGGGCATACTGCATTCCCAGGCCCAGCGACAGTGCCGCAGGCGGATTCTCGTCGGGTTCGTAGCGAACCTCTCTGGGGGCGGGAGCACTGGAGTCGTTCACAAGCGGCTATCTTACTATCTTCGGCGGAAACAGCTTCGCGCCCCGGCTGGCTTGACCCTCATTGACAAGCCGTGTGAAGCAAAGGCGTTGCGCCACGATATCGCGGTCTTCCAGAACCCGCTACCGCGTCGCTGGGCAGCGCCGCACAGCTACGTCGCGTCCATCCGGCAGATTCGGACTTCGGCCTCTAGCGGCTCGGCCACAGCATCCCCCCGAAAGCTGCCTCGTATCGGGCTCACTGCCGAGGGCGTGCTCGCAGCCGCCACCGCCACGTGCCGGTCGCCGACAGCCGATCCCAGCGTGGGGTCGTAGCCGCGCCAGCCGCCGCCAGGCAGGTACACCTCCGCCCAAGCATGCATGAAGCGGGAGCCCGAGCCTTGCTCTTGGTAGCCACTCACGAAACGCGCGGCGATGCCGACGGCGCGGCAACAGTCCATGAAGAGCACGGCCAGATCGCGACAGGCGACTTGTTCGGCGGAGAGGGTCTGGGCGGGCGAGAACGGCTCGCCGTGCTCACGCACGGTCACCGTGCAAGCTTCGTGAATCGCCTGGTTGAGCCCGCTGAGAAACGGTAGCGTCCGGCGCTCGGACCGTGCAACGATCGGCCGTATGAACCCGTCGACCGCGGGATCGGGCCCGGCCGGTCGCGCAAGCGACGGTGCTAAGCGCTTCCGCAGTGTCACGGGATACTCGACCGGCAGCCTCTCAGCGCCTTCGCCGATGACCAAGTAGTCGAATGGATTGATCCGCAGCGTTTCGATCTCAAATTCGCTTGTGGCAGCGAGCACGTTTGTCAATCCAGAAAACCACACGTGCGCAACGACATTGCCCTCGGCATCCAAAGCGTGGCTGAGCAATTCGGGCTCCGGCGACACCTTGAGCCGGTATCCCAGCAGGCGCTGAGAGCAATCACACCTCGGCCGCAGTCGAATGGCGTGCGGCTCCAAGTACACTGGCTCGCTATAGCGAAACCGCGTCGTGTGGGTCGCGGCGATGCGCATGCGCGGGATAACCCCAGAAGTCAGGACGAGCTGCTCTTGCCATCGCCGTTCGGTTTCAGCTTGGCAAATGCTTCCTCAAGCCACTCGGCGGGCAAATCACGCATCGTGATGCGCAGGTGCTCCTGCCACCAGTTCGAGATCGAGGCCAATTCATCCTTCTGGAAGCGGTGCTCGACGATGCGGAAAGAGTCCGGCGCGTAGAGCACGACATCGATGGGGAAGTCCACGTCGGCGGCGCTAATGCGGGTCGAGTCGAACGCCAAGCAGCCCGTCTTGAAGGCGTGCCGCATTGAGTCGCCGTAGGTCAGGGTGCGGTCGAGAATCGGCTTGCCATAGCCGCCCGAGCCGATCACGTGATACGGTGTGCCGCGGCTGGTGTCGACCCAGTTGCCTTCGGGATAGACCAGATACAGCTTGTGTGCCCGGTCGCCGCTCATCTGACCGCCGATCAAGGCCTTCATGTTGAAGGACAGCCCGCCGTCCACCAGCGACTGCTTGTCCTCGCGCGACACGCGACGCACCTGGTCCGTGAAGAGATTCACAACCTGATAGAGCTTGGTGAGGGGCTCGTCGCGCTCGGCCAGCGCCTCTTCGAAGTACGTGAGCGCCTTGTCACGGATAGAGCGCAGTCCCGATGTCATGATGAACAGCGCACCCCCTTCGGTTTCGTAGGCGGTGACCTTTCTGGCAGTCAGGCACTCGTTTCCCGATGTCAGCCTGGTGTCGGCGATCCCGACCAAGCCGTCTCGCACGTTGATTCCGAGGCAAAACGTCATTTCACGGAATTCGCAACCGAACTTGACCCCGGCGCGATTCGCGGGGCGAAGAAAGAACCGTGCAAGGCATCCCCGATCCCATTGAGCCCAACTTGCAACTCGTCGAGAAACTCGTGCAGGCCTGCAATGATGACCTCATCTACCGCAGTATAGTCAAGGCTCGAGACAAGTCGCCCCAAGCGGCGCTCGGCCAGATTCCGGAACGTCCCCGGCGGAGTGCCCGTGATAGCGTGGAGCGACTCGTCGGCGCGTCGGAGGCAATTCCTTACAGATCGCGGAAACTCCGGATCGAGGACCAAGAAATCGGCGGTCTTGTCGAGTCGCACCATGCCGTGCCGCTGCCGGTACATCTCCAGCGCGCTCACCGACTGCAAGACAGCCGTCCAGTGCAAGTCGTCAGTGGGGCTGCCCACGTCGGCATGCGAAGGCAGCAGCATGAAGTAGCGGATGTCAACGATGCGCGTGGTCTTGTCGGCACGCTCCAAGAGACGCCCGATCCGGCTGAAGTGCCAAGCCTCGGCGTGCGACAGGGTCGCGTTTGTCGCTCCTTCCACACTGTGGCTGGCGCGCACGACATGTCGGCGGAAATCGTACGAGAGTTCATCGCTGCTCTTGGCGCGGCTTTCCACGTACAGATAGGCCTCGTTGATTTCGGCCCAGACCGCCGACGAGAGGATCTCGCGGATCGAGCGGGCGTTCTCGCGGGCGGCCCGCAACGACGAAATGATCGAGTTGGGATTGTTGGAATCGAAGGTCAGGAACCAGCACACCTCTTCCTGATCCGCCACTTTGTGAGCCTTCTTGAACGCTTCCGCATCGCCCGTGATCTCGACTAGCGGGCCCCACTGCGGCAGAAGGCCGGGGGGCGAGTCGAGCATGAGGTGCTCGTTGACTTCGACAAAGCGGGCCACGTTCTCAGCGCGCTCGATGTAGCGGCTCATCCAATAGATGGATTCTGCGACGCGGCTCAGCATTTCTCGTACCCTAGTTCTTCGCTACCTTGTCCTGCGCGGCCCGCCGCGATTACGCCGCCGCACCGGCCTTGGCAGAGGCCAGCACCCACGTGTCCTTGCTGCCCCCGCCTTGCGAGGAGTTCACGACGAGAGACCCCTTGCGCAAGGCCACGCGGGTCAAGCCGCCCGGCAGTACGAAGATCTTGCGCCCGTACAGGATGAACGGCCGCAGGTCGACATGGCGACCTTCAAAGCGGCCATCCACCAAGGTCGGCACCCGCGACAGCGACAGCGTGGTCTGGGCGATGTAGTTGCGACTGTTGGCGCGGATCCGCCGACGGAACTCCTCGTGCTCGCGCGCGCTGGCGTGCGGACCGATCAGCAGCCCGTAGCCGCCCGACTCGTTCGCGGGCTTGACTACGAGGCGCTCGATGTTGGCCAGCACGTGCTGGCGCTGCTGCTCGTCCCAGCACATGTACGTGGGCACATTGGGGATGACGATGTCCTCGCCCAAGTAGTAGCGGATGATCTGCGGCACATAGGCGTAGATCACCTTGTCGTCGGCAACGCCCGTGCCCGGCGCGTTCACCAGCGCGACTCGATTCTTGCGATAGGCACCCATGATCCCGGGAACGCCCAGCAAGGAGTCCGGGCGAAACACTCGGGGGTCCATGAAGTCATCGTCGATCCGGCGATAGATCACGTGGACGCGCTCCAAGCCGACCGTGGTGCGCATGTATACCGTGTCGTTCTCGACGACCAAATCACGCCCCTCTACCAATTCGACTCCCATCTGCTGGGCAAGGAACGAGTGCTCGAAGTAGGCCGAGTTGAACGGCCCTGGCGTGACGACCGCCACCTGCAACCGCTCGCGGTCCGGCGGGGCCACGTCCTCGAGCATCGCGAGCAGTCGGCCCGGGTAGTCCGCCACTTGGCGCACCCCCAGACCGCGGAACACCCTCGGAAAAGTCTGCTTGAGCACTGCCCGGTTCTGCAGCACATAGGACACTCCAGACGGTACGCGCAGGTTGTCTTCCAACACGTAGATTTGCCCGTCGGAGTCGCGGACTAGGTCGGTGCCGGTGACATGGCACCAAACGCCCTGCGGCGGATTCAACCCGATGCACTGTTGTCGGAATCCTTGGGCGGAGAGGATGATCTCTTCCGGGACGACACCGTCCTTGATGATCTTGCGGTCGTGATAGATGTCGTCGATGAACAGGTTCAATGCGTGAATGCGCTGCCGCAGGCCCCGGTCGATCCACTCCCACTCCTCGGCCGTCACCAAACGCGGCACGAGATCGAATGGAAGGATCTTCTCCTGGCCGCGATCATCGCCGTAGACGTTGAATGTGATGCCCATGTGCATCAAGTTGCGCTCGGCAGCACGCTGCCGCCGTTCGAAGTCGCCCTCGGGCAGGGAGTTGATGCGATCCACGAGAGGCCGAAACTTCTCGCGCGGGCTGCCATCGGCAAGGAAGAGTTCGTCGTAGAATCCCTCCGTGTCGTAGGAGTTGAAGTTCATCTAAGTTCTCGCCACCAGAATTGGCGCGGGCGTCGCCGGTCCGCGCAGCACGGTGCTCCTTCTATCAGAAAACCACAAGAACGCTCCCGGATTGAAGCGAATTTTCTCATCTGGCCAATAAGCACTCGCCGCCTTGGAAACAGTTGTGCCAGCGTCCCGCCGGCCGGTTCGGCGCAGTACCGCCTTGCGCTGGGGTCGGATTCTTCGCTGCCGCCGCCGCAGCCAAGGCTCGATCTTGGTGCCGCGATCGAGGCCTGACCAGTCGCCAGCCAGTGAGGGCATGCCATTGATGCCCCTAGCTTGCTGGCTTGTCCGCCAATTGGGACGGCTCTTGGAACCATCGATCCACAGCCGGAACCAGCCCAACCGAAGCATGCTGCAGCGTGTCACGCATCTTTGCAGCGTCGACGCTGGGATCCAGCGAACCTCGGCACGTGAC
>LXNI01000829.1_pt1 | contig 32472 bp, 30 predicted proteins | sample 809091 | NCBI WGS metagenome assembly LXNI01 (sample SAMN04870527, study PRJNA318959) | sponge metagenome | biome: 01000161; feature: marine sponge reef; material: water | host: Sarcotragus foetidus | place: Greece: Milos, Mediterranean Sea | collected 2013-05-29 | depth 5-7 m | reverse complement strand
TCAGCATGGAGGCTTCATCGCTCAGGATGTCCCCGAACATGTTCTCCATGACCAGGACATCGAACCGGTACGGGTCCAGCACGAGGAACATGGCGGTCGCGTCGATGATCCTGTCCTCGAAGCCGACCCGGTCCTCGTAGTCCTCCGCCATGCGCTGCCCCACCTCCAGAAACAGCCCCTGCGTGTGCTTGAGGATGTTCGCCTTGTGCGCCAGCGTCACCTTGCCGCGATCATTGGCCACAGCGTAGTCGAAGGCGAAGCGAACGATCCGCTCCGACCCGTAGCGGGTGGTGATCATGACCGATTCCGCGGCCGCCTTGGGGTCGTTCTCCATGCCGATGAAGTGCTCGACCCCGACGTACAGCCCCTCGGTGTTCTCGCGGATCAGCACGAGGTCGATGTCCTCGTAGCGCCCGCCGGGCAGGATGGTGCGAACCGGCCGCACGTTGGCGAAGAGGTCGAACTCCTTGCGGATGGCGACGTTGATCGAGCGAAACCCGGAGCCGGAGGGCGTCGTGAGGGGTCCCTTGAGCGCGACCCGGTTGGTCTGGATGGAGTCGAGCGTCTCCTGCGGAAGGGGACTGCCCTGGTACCTGAGCGCGGTCTCGCCCGCCACCTGCTCGTCGTAGTCGAGTTGTGCGCCGGCCGCGTCGAGGACCCGCAGCACCGCGGCGGTCACCTCCGGGCCGATCCCGTCGCCGGGGATGACGGTGACGGACCTACTCATATGAGTATATGTGCATGTGTGCAGGTCACCCCTCGTCCCCCGCCTCGAAATCCAGCGCCGCCGAGTTGATGCAGTACCGCTGCCCGCCAGGCCCCGGTCCGTCCGGAAACACATGCCCCAGATGGGCATCGCACCTGGCGCAGACCACCTCGGTCCTCCGCATGAAGAAGCTGCGGTCGTCCTTCTCGCCCACATGTCCCCCGGCGGCCGGTCTGGTGAAGCTGGGCCACCCCGTGCCCGAGTCGAACTTGTCCGAGGATTCGAAGAGCGCGTGCCCGCAACACACGCAGAGGTAGGTTCCGTCTTCCTTGTGCTCCCAGTACGCGCCGGTGAAGGCCCGCTCGGTGCCGCCCTTGCGGGTGACCTTGAACTGTTCGGGCGTGAGTACCTGGCGCCATTCACGATCGCTCCGCCGGACCTCGGCCCGGTCCGGAGCGGCTGTCTTCTTCATATCAGATATCCACCGTCGACTGGTATCACTGCTCCCGTAATATGGCGCGAAGCCTCGGAGCACAGGAACAGGATCACCGAGGCGACGTCCTGGGGGTCGCCCAGCCGGCCGAGCACGCTTCGCTCGCGGGCCCGGTCCAGTATCTCGGCCGGGACCCGGTCGGTGAGCCGAGTGGTGCGGATGTATCCGGGGGCCACCGCGTTCACATTGATGTTCGCGGACCCCAGTTCCAGGGCGGCGCTGCGGGTGAAGCCGATCAGGCCGGCCTTGGTCGAACAGTAGTTGACCAGTCCGAACTCGCTGGACAGGCCGTGCACCGAGGAGACGTTGACGATCTTGCCGAACTCCTGGGCGCGCATGTGCGAAACGGCCGCCCGCGTGCAGTAGAACGCCCCCGACAGGTTCGTGTCGATCACGGACTGCCACTCCTCGTCGCTCATGCGCCAGAGCGCGCGGTCGCGCCCGATGCCCGCGTTGTTGACCAGGAAGTGGAGCCCGCCCAGCCGGTCATGCGCCTGCGCGACGAACGCCGCCGCTTCTTCGGGGTCCCGCACATCGGCGGCCCGGGCGAAGACCCGCACATCCCTGCCCCGCAGCATCTCGCACGTCTCCTCCGCCATCCACCGGTCTTCCTCGCCGGTGTCCAGATAGTTGAAGGCGACATTGGCGCCCTTCTCCGCAAAGGCCACCACGGTGGCCCGCCCGATCCCGCTGGAGCCGCCGGTCACCACCGCCACCCTCCCCCGCAACGACTCGCTCTCCGCCTCCACCTCGGGAGCCGTTCCGGTCTCCATGCGGGTCAGCAAACCCTCCACCGCTTCGTCAATACCGGCCTGGCCACCGGACGTCTTCGCCGCCCCTTCCGGAGACTCGCTCACGCCGGACTCCCCATGTGCTTGATCGACCTTCCCTCGACCAGGAACACCACGTCCTCGGCGATATTGGTGGCCAGGTCGCCCACCCGTTCCAGGTTCTGCACCACCACGATCATCTCGAGCCCGGGGCTGATGTAGCGCGGTTGCTCCAGCATGTACGAGACGATGATGCGGAAGGCCGAGCGCCGCAGGTCGTCCACGCGCCGGTCGCGCGCAATCACGTCCCTGGCCTTGTCCACGTCCCGGGTCACCATGGCGTCGAGCGCGTCGCCCAGCATGCCACGCACCTGCCCCCCGATTTCGTCGACCTCCAACAGGTCGGGCAGGGGGGGATGCCGCGTGAGGCGCAGGCTGGCCTTGGCGATGTTGACGGCGTGGTCGCCGATGCGCTCGATGTCGTTGGACGCCTTGAGCGCGACGAACACGAGCCGCAGGTCGCCCGCCATGGGATGCCGAAGCGCAAGCAGCTCGAGCACCCGCTCGTCCATCTCGACTTCGAGTTCGTCGAGGCGGTCGTCGGCCGAGCGCACCCGCCGCGCGATCTCCGGGTCCCGCGCCGCCAGTCCCTCCATGGCCATGCGCACCAACTCCTCGGCCCGGCCGGCCATCTCCAGCAGCGACTGCTGCAGACGGTCGAGCTCGCCCTCGAAGGGGCCGCGAATCGGGTGTGGGTCGGTCATGCGATGCGGCCGGTCAGGTAGGATTCGGTACGAGGGTCGCGCGGGTTGGTGAACAGCGCTTCGGTTGGACCGTACTCGATCAGTTCCCCTCCGGCCAGATACGCGGTGAAGTCGGAGAGGCGCGCGGCCTGCCTGCGTCCGTGCGTGGCCAGCACGATGGTGTAGTCCTGCTTCAGCTCATGGATGAGGGACTCGATGCGCGCCGTGGCGGCGGGATCGAGGGCCGAAGTGGGTTCGTCCAGCAGGAGCACTGCGGGTTTCAGCGCCAGCGTCCGCGCAATGCAGAGACGCTGCTGCTGTCCCGCCGACAGCTGCATGGCGGGCCGGTCGAGATCCTCGGCCACCTCGGACCAGAGGCCGACGGCGTCGAGCACCTCCTCCGCCAGTTCCAGCAGGTCGCCTGCGTGGCCGCCGGACCGGGGACCGAAGACGACGTTGTCGAAGATGGACCGGGGAAAGAGCGTGGCCTGCTGGAACACCATGCCGATGCGCCGGCGCACCTCGACCGGGTCGACCTCTTCGCCGTGCAGATCGACGCCGTTGAAGCGCACGGTCCCCGTGGTCGCCACGCCGGGCACGAGTTCGTTCATGCGATTGAAGGCGCGCAGCAGGGTGGTCTTCCCTCCTCCCGACGGACCGATCACCGAGACGACCCGTCCGCGGGGGACCGCGAGCGTGACGTTGGCCAGAGCGGTCCGGCCGCCGAACCGCACGGTGAGGTCGTCGGAGGCGAGGACGGGGGGCGCCGGGCGGGTGAAGGAGGAGGTGCTCAAGTGGGGATTCCTTGCAGACGGCGGCGAACGGCAAGCGCCGCCAGGTTCATGACGAGCAGCACGAGGAGAAGGGCGACACCCGCGCCCGCCGCCACCGCCGCGAAGTCCGGCTGGGAGCGGGTGGTCCACGCGAAGACCTGTGTCGGCAGCGAGGTCAGGGGGTCGGCCGGAGAGCGCGGGGCGAAGGTCATGAAGGAGACGGCCCCCAGGACCAGGAGCGGCGCCGCCTCGCCCGCCGTGCGGGTAAAGGCCGCGCAGCTGCCCGTGACGATTCCGGGCGCCGCCGCCGGAAGAACCTGGCCGCGCACGACCTGCCACCGCGTCGCACCCAGGCTGTAGGCGGCTTCACGGAGGCCGCGGGGCACCGCGCGGATGGCCGTCCGTGCGGTCACGATTACCGTGGGAAGCGCCAGCGCGGCCAGGGTGCAACCCCCCGCCAGGAGGCTCGGCCCCATGCCCAGCCCCCGCACGAACAGGGCGAGCCCCGCCACCCCGTACACCACCGACGGCACCGCGGCCAGATTCGCCAACGCCCCGCCCACCGCCGCCGCCACCCCCGTGCGGGGCGCGTACTCTTCCAGGTAGACCGCCGTACCTATCCCGACCGGCAACGCGAAGGCCACCGTCAGCGCCGCCAGCCACAGCGTCCCCGCCAGCGCCGGCCCGATCCCCGCGCGCGCCGCCACGCGGGACGAAGGGTCGAACAGGAAGCCGGGGTCGACGGTGCTCCAGGCCTTGGCGGCCAGCACCACGGCCACCACGAGAGACGCGGCCGCGACCATCGCGGCGGCCGCCCCACACGCCGTGCCGATCCAGTCCCGGCCGCGCTTCGGGCCCCTCACTGCACACCCCCCGCGCTCCGGCGCGACATGAGGAATCTGCCCGTGGCGTGCAGTCCCCATGTCACCGCGAACAGCACCGCGCTCACCGCGAAGAAGGCGCCGTACTGAACCGTTCCCGTGGGAGCGTCGCCCAGGCTCGACTGCGCAATGTAGGCGGTGAGCGTTCGCAGCCCCTCCAGCGGGCTCCAGGTGAGCTGCGCCTGGTTGCCCGCCGCGAGGGTCACGATCATGGTTTCGCCCGCGGCCCGGGCCATCGCGATGAACACCGCCGCGCAGATCCCGGGGGCCGCCGCCGGCACCATTACCCGCGCCACCACCCGGCCACGCCCGGCCCCCAGAGCGAGCCCCGTCTCCATGAGCGCCACCGGCACCGACCTGAGCGCGCTGCGCGTGAAGACGATCAGCGTGGGAAGGATCATGAGGCCCACCGCGAGACAGGCGGCCAGCGCGTTGAATGCCTCCGTCCCCGGCCAGAGGGCGCGGAGCAGAGGGGTCACGAAGGTGAGCGCGAAGTAGCCCAGGACCACGGTCGGGACCGCCGCCAGAAGGCCGGTCACGCCCGCCAGCACGCGCTTCGTGCGCACGCCGGCGTAGTGCTCCATGTAGACCGCGGTCATCAGGCCGGCCGGAACCGCGAAGAACGCGGCGCCCGCGGTGATCTGCGCGGTCGCGGCGAGCAGGGGGAGTACGCCGAAGCGGGGATCTTCGGCGAAGGGGGTCCAGTCGACCTCGGTGAAGAAGCGCACGGGCGACACGGCCCCGAAAAAGCGCACCGTCTCCACGCCCAGAACGCCCACCACCGCGACGAGGGTCGTGGCGGCCAACACCGTGCAGGCCAGGAAGACCGGCCGCGCCAGACGGTCGGTGAGCCCGCGCGGCACGCGGCGGGTCACGGAGATTTCGGCCGCCGTCATGGCGGTCCCTCCGCGGGCGCGGCCAGCAGCGCCAGACTGCGCTCGTATTCCCCGGCGGGTAGCGGCGAGTAGCCCATCTCGCCGGCCAGTGCCTGGCTGGCGGAGACGTAGTAAACGGCGAAGTTGTACAGGCTATTGTACATCTTGTTGTACACATTCGAGACGTAGATGTACAGGTCGCGCGCCAGCGAACCGTAGCTGCCGTCTGCGATCGTGGCGGGCGTGGGGGACACACAGCCGAATCCCGTATCCACGGCGAGCGTGCGAACACGGTCCTCGTTCGCCGCGTAGCTGGCCGACCCCAGGTACCCCAGCGACCACCGGTTGCCGGCCACGCCGCGAGCAATCAGGTGGTCGTCCTCGGTCTGATAGTGGTCGGAGCGGCTGGCGCCGGCGCGTCCCATGACCACGGCGGTGAAGAAGTGGTGGGTGCCCGAATCCGTGCCCGGTCCGAAGAGACGAATCCTCTCGGCGACCAGCCCCGGTCTCAGGTCGCGCCAGGTCGATACGGCGCTGCCCGGCTCCCACAGCCGTCCGAGTTCGGCCAGGGTCAGGCAGTCCACCGAATTGTTGTCGGCGTTCACCACGACGGCGACTCCGTCCCGCGCGACGGGCAGGGCCAGGTAGCCGATCGCGTTGCTGCGGCAGCGCGCCGCTTCCGTGGATGTCATGGGACGCGAGGCGCCGGCGATGTGGATCTCGCCCTCGCACAGACGCCGCAGTCCCCCCGACGTACCGGACACGCGGACGACGACGCGCGCTCCGGGGTGCTCGCGGGCGAAGTCCTCGGCCACCGCCTCCGAGAGCGGGTAGAGGCTGCTCGAGCCGCCCACCACCACGATGGATCCACCACCTCCCCCATCGGCCGAACACCCCGCCAGGAGCGCGGCAAGGAAAGTCAGCGCCGGGGCAGTCCGGGAAAGCCGCCCCCGCGGGCCGATCGCAATCATGTCGCCTCCACCCCCGCCACCGCCCCCCGGTGGAGCGGCACGCTGAAGGTGATGGTCGTCCCCGATCCCCAGACACTCTCCGCCGAAACCTCACCCCCCATGCTCGAGACCAGGTGGCGCACGATCGCCAGCCCCAGCCCCGTCCCCCCCTCCTTCCGCGACCGCGCCGCGTCCACCCGGTAGAAGCGCTCGAAGATCCGGGGCAGGGACGCGGCCGGTATCCCCGCGCCGTTGTCCTTCACGGCCACCACCGCCACGCCGCCGCGGGAACCGATCTCCACGCCGATCCGCCCCCCGTCCTCCGGCACGTAGCGGAGCGAGTTCTCGAAGAGGTTGCGGAAGATCTGGTACACCGCCGCCTCGTCCCCCACCGCCCCGCCGGCGCCCGCCACATCGAACTCGACCCCGCGCCGCGCGGCGGCGGCCTCCTGTTCCCGCCACGCGGCCCACGCCACCCGGTCGATCTCGACCCGCTCCCGCGCCGGTCGCCACTCGCCCGACTCGTAGCGCGACAGGTCGAGCAGATCGTCCACCAGCCGCTGGAGCCGCACCGTGTTGCCCTCGATCGAATCGAGAAATCTGCGCCGCAACCCCTGGGGGAGATCCTCGTCCATGACCGTTTCGGCAGCGGCGCGGATCACGGTCAGCGGGGTCTTGAGTTCGTGCGACGCGTTGGCCACGAAGTCCGAGCGGACCGCCTCCAGACGCCGCATCTCGGTCACGTCCACGAGAAGGACCACCGACCCGCCCCCGGTGCCCATCTTGGTGCGCACCTCCAGCTCGCGCCCCCCGATCCCGACCTCCAGACGGCCCTGCGGCCGAACGACCGAGGCCTCCAGCAGATCGCGCAGCACCGGATCGCGCACGATCGATCCGACCGGCGCGAAGGCCGGCACCTCGGCCAGCCCCAGGAGCTCCCGCGCGGCCGGATTGATGAGCAGGATGCGGGCGTCGCCGGTGAGCGCCATGAGTCCCTCCGCCACCTCGTCCATGAGCTGCGCCAGTTCGTCGCGCTCGCGCGACACCCGCGCCACCTGCTCCTCGAGTTCGGCCCTGACCCGGTTCGCCGACGACGCCAGCCGGGCGAGCTCGGTCACGCCGGACAGCTTGACGCGCGGCCCCGGGGCCTGGCCCGCCGCCAAACGCGTGAGCAGCCGCCTGACCTCGCCGAGCGATCCGGTGACCACGCCCGTGGTCCGGTGGGTCAGGAGGAGTACGACCAGTCCCCCGGCCAGCACGCCGGCACCCACCAGGCGCGCAACCCGGGCGGCCGCGTCCCGTATCGGGTCCACGAGGTCGCCGAATCGGATCACCACCGGCTCCCCCTCCCGGTAGAGGCGGGTTGCGCTGAAGAGGTAGCGCTGTCCGTCCAGGAAGCTCGTGCGCCGGGCCGAGCTACTGACGCGAAGCAGAGCCCCCTCCACCTCGCTGCGCCGCGCGCGGTCCGGCAGCGTGTCCACCGTGGCCGGGCCGAGATCCGAGTCGGCCAGCAGCGCCATCCCGGAGTCGAAAACGCTCACCCGGTAGCCGGTGGCGAGGGCAAGGGCCCCGGCCACGCTGTCGAGCGGCAGGCCGCGGGAAGCGCGGAGTTGTTCGGCGCCCAGAGCCGCGGCCGCGCCAAGACGCCTTTCACCCTGTTCGTACATGGCTTCCACCGCCGCCCAGCGGGCCACCCCCCACGCAGCCGCCGCGACCAGGACCACCGCCCCGGCCCCGAGTGCCCACACCGCCGAACGAAGCGGAATCCTCATCGCGGAGGCCGGAAGCGGATCCCGCCGGCCAGCGGCGCACCGGGTGTCAAGCGGCCGGCTCCTCCCCGGCGGCCCGCAGCCCGCGGACAAGATCCCCCCGGCATTCGACCGGCGATGCATCCGGGCTGGCCGCTTCGCTTCACCTGTCCACCATGTAAAGTAAACATTACATTATGTCATGTTCGCTATACACTATGCAGCGTCAAGGCTTCGCTCTGCGTTGCTCCTCGGGCAAATAGCGGTGCTATTCCCCTCTCGTCGCGCCTTGCCAGCCCGGCGCCTCGCCGCTCTCGGTGCTCGCGGGGCCTTATCCACGGACTGCCCTCACAATGCTCAGCACCTCATCCTCGGTCAGAGTATGGTCCGAGTTCTTGGCCCGCGCGAAGATCCGCCGGCAGAGCGCCGCGTCGTCCGGATCGTACCCCCGCTGCGCGAGCCAGTACCTGACGTTGGAGATGCCCGACATGGGGCCGATCTCGATCTCCTGGCGCCTTCCCACCATGGCGGCCGGCACCCCGGAGTAGACGCGGTCGGCCAGCCAGTTCGCCCCCTTGGCCTGCGCCTTGACGATCGCGGCCGCGTGCACGCCGGTTGCCGTGCGGAAGGCATCCTCCCCGAGCACGGGGTAGTTGGGAGGCAGGGGCACGCCGCACTCGCGGGCGACCAGTTCGCAGTAGTCGGCCAGCCGGGTGAGGTCGGCGTCGTGCACCCCGGCCAGCGCGAGGTTGACCAGGAGGAGGTCCATCTGGACGTTGCCCACCCGTTCGCCGATACCCATCGCGGTGGCGTGGATGCGGTCGGCGCCAGCCTCGATGGCCACCAGGGCGTTCGCCAGTCCCAGTCCCCGGTCGCGGTGGCCGTGCCAGTCGATCTTCACATTGGCGCCGGAGGGGTCCACGACCTCCCGCCTGATGAAGCGGATCAGCGCCCTGACGCCGGACGGCGTGGCGTGGCCCACCGTATCCGAGAGACAGATCCTGCGGACCCCCCACCGGATGGCGTTGCCGTAGAGGGCCTTCAGCGTCTCCCCGTCCGCCCTTGTCGTGTCCTCGGTGACGAACATGACCGGCAGACCCTCCCGTACGGCGAAGGACACCGATTCCTCGGCCGTGCGCAGCATTCCGTCGATCGTCCACTCCTCGGCGAAGAGCCGGATGGGGGAGCTGCCGATGAAGGCGCACACTTCGAGTGGCACGCCGGTCTTCTGCGAAATGCGCGCCGCGGGCTGGATATCGGCCAGCACGGTGCGCGCGGCACAGTTGGCCGTGATCGACAGGTTGGCGTCGCGGATCTCCTCGCATAGGCGGGTGATGTCGGCGACCGCCCGCGGACCCGCGCCGGGAAGGCCGATGTTGGCGGTGTGAATCCCCAGCTCGTTCATCATGTGAAGCAGTTCGATCTTGGCGCCGACCGGCGGATCGGTGACGGATGGGGACTGCAGACCGTCGCGCAGCGTCTCGTCATCCAGCTCGACGTGACGGCCCCAGGCCAGCGTTTCGAACTCCTCTACATTCCAGTCGTGAATCAGCGGACCGTCATCCATGGTGGCTCCGATCGTTGGTTGGGCAGGACGGCCCCGCGCCGCCGCCGCAATCGCGCCGCGAGACCGTTCCAAGATTGCCATACCCCGTCACGCGGGGAAAGAACCGCTACCAATCCGTTACGTTGAGCGCGCCACGAAATCCCTCCCCTCGGTTGACCTCCGACACGGGTTTTGGACAGCTTCCAGACATGTGGAAGGGATTCACCGAACGCGCGGCACGCACCAGCCCCGACAGTGACGACCCCGTCCTGGCGGGGCGCACCTACGCCATACCCTTCGATCCGGTGTGGAAAGCCGCACTGGAACTTTCCAGCGGCGGATTGAAAGGGTGGACGCTGGTCAGCTCCGACGACCAGCTGGGCGTGATCCGCACCGATGTGCGAAGCCCGCTGCTCCCGTTGGAGGCCAACGTGCTCGTCTCCGTCACCCTGGACCCGGACGGCCAGACGCGCGTCGACATGTCGGCCCTGGGCAACCACCGCGGGGGAGATCTCCGCGTGAACCGCCGGAGGATCAAACGTTTCTTCCGCTCGCTCGACCTCTCGCTCGGTGCCGGGCCCGAACAGATCCTCAAGCCGCAGTCATCGGCGCGGCATGCGGCCTGACGCACGGCGGGCGACACCCATGATACGGGTGATGCCGCTCGTGATCTGGGCGGTTCTTTCCGTAGCGGCGTGCTCGCAGGACGGATCGGACCCCGGCAACGCCGACGCCTCCAACGTGTCCGGAACGGCGGGGGCGGAGACCACGGGTTCCGAGATTGCACCGGGGACCGTCTACCAGCGCTCCCTGGTCTTCATGGATGTCGCGAACGAGACGACCATGTTCGTCCCCTGGGACTTCGAGAACCGCACCGGGCCCGACAGCGTGGGGCACGTGCTGAGAGGCTGGCTCGGACGGGGCGGCGAGTGGGCCCCGTTCGCCGACGAACAGTGGGTTACGCCGTTGACCCGAACGCCCTGGCGGATCCTTCCCCGTGGAGCCACGCGCATGGTGATGGGGCTCGACGACGTGCTCCGTGAGATCTACTACAGGGAGGGCATCGCCGACCTCGCGGTGCGGCCCGGAGAGGTTGTCGCCGAGTGGAGCGGTCAAAGGGGCGACACCTATCGGCTCCTCAACGGCGTCGCGCGGCTCTCCGAGGTGGAGTATCCGGGGCTGGTGGTCGATGTGTACACCCCGGGCACGAACGGTTCCGACCAGCCCTCCGAGTGGATGCTGCTTGTCGGCGACGGTCCGCTCTACCTGTTCCTCGCCGACCTGGACGGCACGGAAACGGCCCGGGCCTGGGGGATGCGGGATTCGGAAGAGATGTCCTGGCCCACCGTGACCCTGACCTGGGGCGAAACGCGCAGTTTCGAGCACGCCCGCCGCGACATTCCGCTGCTATGGCGGTTTCGGTCCAGCGACGGTGAACTGATGGGGGAAGTCGAGCCCGTGAGCCAACAGCTGCAGGCCATTGCGGGGGAGGATCCGATCCTTCCCGTGCTCGGGATCTACGAAGTGGCCGGACAGGTTACCGTCGGCGAGACCCGGGTGGACGTGAAGGGTTTCCTGCGCCACTTCCAGCGATGACGAGCGACGTGATCATCAAGGCGATTGTCACGGTGTTGGCCGGAGCGGTGGCCGGGGGACTCACCAACACGGTGGCAATCTGGATGCTCTTCCACCCCTACCGCCCCCCGTCGGTGGCCGGACGCCGTCTCCGCTTCCTTCACGGTGCCATTCCCAAGAACCAGCCCCGGCTCGCCTCGGCGATCGGACGCGCGGTGGGGAGCCGCCTCCTCACCGAGGACGACCTCACCGATGTGCTGGGACGGCCCGAATTCCGCGAGGCCTTCGACGAGGGGCTGTCCCGTTTTCTGCACGAACTGCTCGAGGTCGAGCGCGGGTCGCTCAGCGAGCTCCTCGGGCCGGAGGTGATGCGGGAAGTCGACGACATCGTCGGTGAAGTGCTCGATCACACCGCGGAGAGGGTCGGAAGCTTCGTGCATTCGGAGGCCTTCGAGACTTCGGTCGAGGGGAGGGCCAGCGCACTGGCGGAGGTGCTGGCCGACGAACCGGTCGGGGACCTCCTCACCCCCGCACGGGAGGCCCGGATCACGGAATCGGCCGAGGAGTGGATCGACGGCGCCGTCACGGGCGAGGCCTTCCGCGAGATGGTCGGGAAGTACGTGCGGCGCGGTTCGCGAACGATGCTCACCGCCGACCGGACGATCCAGGACATGCTCCCGCCGGGCGCGGCCGGGACGCTGGAACGGGCGGTCGAGGGCTACGTGCCGCTGGCGATCCAGCGCCTGGGGTCGGTGCTGGACAGGCCCGAGGCACGCAAGCGCCTCCAGCGCGCCGTGCAGGACGTGCTTCACCGCTTCATGCACGACCTGAAGTTCCACCAGCGCGTCGTGGCCCGCCTGGTGATGACCGAGGACACCGTGAAGAAGGTCCTCCGGACCCTCGAGGTGGAGGGAGCCGAACGGATCAGGAAGATGCTCGGGGAACGTCCGTTGAAAGAAGCGATGGCCACCGGAATCGGCGAGGCCATCGCCGACCTCCTGAACCGCCCCGTGAACGAGGTCTTCGGCGATCTGGACGACGAGGCGGTGATCAGGGCCTGCGACACGATCGAGTCGTGGATCGTCGACCTGGCGCGCGACCCGGACACGCGGACTTTCGTGACGCGCACGGTCGAGGCGGGGCTGTCGCGCGCGTCCAGCGGCACCTGGGGCGACCTGCTTGGCAGCATTCCCCCGGAACGGATCTCGGAGTGGGTCGTCAGGGCGGCCCGGAGCGAGATCGCCGACAAGGGGTACCGGCAAGGGGCTGGCGCGCTGGCCACGGCGATTCTGGAGCGGCCCGTGGGGCGGCCCGGACGGTTTTTGCCCGAGGGCGCGGTCCCGAAGATCGAACGGGCGCTCAGCGAACCGCTATGGGAGTGGCTTCAGGCCCAGATCCCATCGGTGGTGCAGCGGCTGGACGTGGCCGGCCGCGTCGAAACGAAGGTGCTGGAGCTGCCGGTCGAGAGGATGGAGAAGATGGTCCGCGGGGTCACCGAACGGGAGCTGAGGATGATCGTCTACCTCGGCTACGCCCTGGGCGCCACCATCGGCGGCATCATGGTGGTGGTCGATTCCCTTTTCGGGTAGGCGACGGGGGCTTGCCCGCGCCGCCCGGGGGCTTCCTTGTCGGCGCGGCGGTGTGGAAGTAGCGGCGCTCGCGGCGGCGGTCGGACGCGCGCGGCTCCTTCCGCAGGAAGCCGAGGGGCGTGAAGTAGCGTTTCGCCCGCCCGCTCAGCGTGGTCGCACGCCCGAGATCCCTCTCAAGCTGCTCCAGTTCCCCTTCGTCGTGCACTTCGGAGGTACGCCCGGAGGTGTGCACCTTCCACCGCCGGCCCCTCGCGGCGACGGGTCCGCCCCTCCCGGGCAGCCCGAGTACGATGCCCAGCGCGACCAACAGGATCCCGATGAGGATCTTGCCGAGGGTGATCGTCACCGCCCCACCCCCTCCCCACCCCCCGACTCGATGCGCTTCCTCGCCTCGGCCAGGTAGCCCGTCTCGAGCCCGATCAGGTGCGAGATCTTCCTCATGATGTAGTCCTCCCGGGTCGCGAACTCACCGTCCGCGAGCACCACGCCCCACATCGCTTCGGCGAGCACCAGCTTCTGTCCCGTGGAGTAGTGCGCCTTGATCAGGTTGGTGAAGCCCCACAGGTCCACGCTTCCCCGCCGCTCGTCCTCGGCCAGCACGATCAGCTCGTCGGCCGCGTCGCTCTTGAGGCCGAAGTGGCGCCGCACCAGGGCCCGCATGTGCTTGCGCTCGCCCTCGCTGAAATGGTCGTCCGCGTTGGCGACCTCCAGGAGAAGCGCGCAGGCCGCGATGCGCAGCTCCGCCGGAGCGGGCCCGCCCTCGTCATCTTCCGGCGGCGGGGCCATTTCACGATGGAAGAAGGATTTGATTCGGTCGATCATGGGCGACCCCGTCCGCACTCTTTCCCCACCCACCGCAGGTACGCCGGATTCCCGTCCACCACCTCCTGCACGAGCATTTCGGGGACTTCGTACGGATGAAGCGCCCCCGCACGCTCCAGGACTTGCGGAACCAGCCGCCGGACCGTCTTCAGGATCACCACCACCTCTTCGTCGCGATGGACCGCCCCCTCCCAGCGATAGAGGCTCACCGCGCCCGGGACGATGTTGCCACAGGCCACCAGCCTCTCGTCCAGGAGACTTCGGACGACCGGCTCCGCCACGTCCACTCCGGGAGCCGTCATGAGCACCGTCACCACCGCATCGTCACCTGATATCACAACAGTATCATACTGATATCAGGGTGTGAACATGGTCTGCTGGACGGACTCGGGACGGTAGAACGACTCGATCAGATCGGCGTACTTGGCGGTGACCGCGGTTCGCCTCACCTTCTGGGTCGGGGTGAGAGTACCGTCTTCGACCGAAAACGCCTCGGCGATGAGTCCGATCTTCTTCGGCGTCTCGAAACGCGCCAGGTCGCGGAGTTCGCCGAAGATCTCCTCCTGCAGCAGGGCCTGGCACCGTGCGTCCGCGAGCAGCGCCGCCCCGTCCGAGGCGTCCAGCCCGGCCCCTTCGGCCCAGCCATCCAGCCGTTCGAAGGCCGGCACCACGAGCACCGACACGAACTTGCGGCCCTCGCCGATGACCACCACCTGGTCGACGAAGCCGTTTCTCTTCAACAGGTTCTCGATCAGTTGCGGCGCGATGTACTTCCCGCCCGAGGTCTTGATCAGGTCCTTCTTGCGGTCGGTGATCTTCAGGTAGCCGTCGCTGCTGAGTTCGCCGATGTCACCGGTGCTGAACCAGCCGTCGTCCGAGATCACCTCCTGCGTCATCTCGTCGAGCCCGTAGTATCCCTTCATCACCTGCGGACCCCGGATCAGGATCTCGCCGTCGTCCGCGATCCTGATCTCGGTTCCGGGGACAGGCTTGCCCACGGTGCCGACACGAAAGTGCTCGAAGGTGTTCACGTTGGTGACGGGAGAGGTCTCGCTGAGTCCGTACCCCTCGAGGATCGTGATTCCCGCACCCAGAAAGAAGCGGTTGATTTCGGGCGCCAGCGCTGCCCCGCCGCTGACGAAGAAGCGCAGCCGTCCGCCCACGGCTGCCCGGATCTTGGTGAAGACCAGACGATCCGCCAGCCCGTACTTGAGCTTCAGCAGGAATGGCGGCGCCGTCCCCGCCTCCCGGTGAAGCGCGACCCGCCGCCCCACCCCCGTCGCCCACGCCACCAGCTTCCCCTTCGCGCCGGTCGCGCTCATGACGCTCTGGTAGACCTTCTCGTAGAGGCGCGGCACCGAGACCAGCACGGTCGGCCTGAGCACCTTCATGTCCGCGGCCACGGTCTCGATCGCCCCGTGCGTGACGGTGCACCCCCCGGCGAAGAACATGTAGTCGACCATGCGCTGAAGAACGTGCGACAGGGGCAGGAACGAGATGCTCACGTCGCCGGGGGCCACCTCCAGGATCTGCCCCGAGGCCCAGATGTTCGACGCCACGTTGTTATGGGTGAGCATGACGCCCTTGGGCTGGCCGGTGGTGCCCGACGTGTAGATCATGGTTGCCACGTCGCCGGGGCCCGCCCCTTTTGCCTCGGCAAGGAAACTCTCACTGGTGGCGTCGTCGCCCCGGGCCAGGAAATCGTCCCAGGAGACCGCGCCATCGCCCGCCGCCGAGGCGTCGAAGACGACGACCTGGATCTCGCGGGTCAGCCCGCTCGCCGCCTCGCGCACCTTCTCCAGCTGCTCCGCGTCGGACACGAAGACGAGCGCCGCTCCCGAGTCCTCCAGGATGTACGCGACCTGGTAGGCCGGCAGCGTGCTGTAGATGGGCACGTCGACCACGCCCGCGCACAGGCACGACCAGTCCGCCAGCGCCCACTCGGCGCGGTTCTCGGACAGGATGGCCGCGCGGTCGCCGCGTTTCAGTCCCGAACGGGCCAGAGCGGCCGCGCCCCGCCGGGCCTGGTCGCGCACCTGGTTGTAGGTGAAGGCGCGCGCCGCCGCTCCGGTGACGTTGTAGGCCTCGTGGTCGCCGTGTTTGCCGACCGTGTCGAGGAAGAGTTCGACCAGGGTGCCGGTGGGCACGTCGGCCGGGGTCGCAAAGTAGTTGATAGTGTCGGACATTTTCAGCGGTCCTTGGATAGAGCCGCCCGAGCACCGAGAGTGGTGAGGCGCCGGGCTGGCAAGGCGCAACGAGAGGGGAATAGCACCGCTATTCGCCCGAGGAGCAACGCAGAGCGAAGCTCTCGATTGACGACATGTATACTACACATGACATAATGTAATATTCTCTTTACATCGCGAACAGGTGAAGCGAAGCGTCCAGCCCGGATGCATCGCCGCTCGAATGCCGGGGGGATTCTGTCCACGGGCCGCTTAACCCCCTTCAATGACAGTCTCCAGGTCCAGGTCTCCGCGCAGGGAGAAGAGGACCGAGCAGTACTTCTCGCGGGAAAGTTCGACCGCGCGTTCCACCTTGGAACGGCTGCCGGGCGGCACCCCCGTGACGGAGAATACAAGCTGAACGGCGCGGTAGTGGCGGGGTGGTTCGTCGCGGCGTGCGCCGCGGGCGGTGACATCCAGGCTGTCGAAGGGAACGCGCCCCTTTTCGAGGATGACCTTGATGTCTATGGCCATGCAGGCGGCCACCGCCGAAAGGACCAGGTCCATCGGCGACGGACCGGTGGCCGAGTCGCCGTCCACCACGAGTTGGGGGCCGCCGGTCGCCCCCCCGTCGAAGACCAGGCCGGAGCCGGTCCAGGAAAGCCGAACTTCCTTGTCCGCTTTCATGCGCTCCCCTTCCTCAGGCCTCGACGGGTTCCTGTTCTTCCTCCGCCCCGCCCTTGAGTTCCGCCAGCGTCCTGCGCGCGTGACTCACATAGTCCTGCGCTTCCGCATCGGTAGGGGCGTTGGTCAGGAACGCCTCCAGGTGCTCGGCCGCCTCGGACGAGGCATCGCGGTGCAGCAGCAGAAAGGCCAGACCGTAGTGCGCCCCGGGGGCATCCGGATTCCTGTGCAGGACATGCCGGTAGGTCTTGATGGCCTCTTCCTCCATACCGATTCGCGTGTACGCGATGGCGATCTGCTGGAGGACGATGGGGTCTCCGGGTGTTTCCTTCAGCGCCAGCCGCAGAGAGGTGAGCGCCTCGTGGAATTTGCCCTCCTGGGCAAGGAGGAGACCCTCCTCATAGTAGTCGATCCGCTCGGCCCTTCCGGGCCCGCCGAAGATCTTGTTCCATAGTGACATGGACGAAGGTTACCGTCCTGATCCGGGAATGCGCGAACCCGCTGCGCTCGCCTGTGGGTGGTCGTTACAAGGTATTGGATTCCGTGGTGCGGACCAAGATACCACCATCTACTTCACGTCTCCCATAAGGCGCTTCATGAAGGGGCTGACGATCATCGCGACCAGACCGCATCCACCGATAATCAGGGCGACGGCCATGAAGAGCGGCGACGGTTCGAGACCCTCGAGCCGCCCGGCCACCCGTCCGGCGATCAGATTCCCGAGCGCCGCCGCGACGAACCAGACGCCCATCATCTGGCCGACCCGGGTGCGCGGAGCCAGCTTGGTCATCGCCGACAACCCGACCGGAGAGAGCGCCAACTCGCCGACGGTGTGCAGGAAGTACATGACGACCAGCCAGGAAGCCGACGCCGGGGCATCCGGCGTCGCGTTGGCGGCGCCCCAGGCGATTACGAAAAAACCGGCCGCGAGACCCAGGAGCCCCAGCGCGAACTTCATCGGCAAGGACGGGTTGGCCTGGCGGTTGGCCAGCCACACCCAGAACCACGCGAAGACGGGCGCCATGATGATGATGAAGAGGGCGTTGACAGAGGCGAACCCGCTGGCAGGGAACTCCCAGGATCCGATCATGCGGTCCGTGTAGTCGCGGGCGAAGAGGCTGAGCGAAGTCCCCGCCTGTTCAAAGCCGGACCAGAAGAGCGCCGCCAGCAGGAAGAGCCAGAAGATCACCACAACCTTCTTTCGCTCCTCGGAATCATGGCCGCCCCAGAACAGGACGTACAGGAAATAGACGCCCATGATCCCCAGAATTCCGTAGGTCATGTACTCGGCAATGCCGGCCAGGCCCACGGGGATCGTGCCGTTGGACACCAGCAGCCCGAATGCGACCACGGCCACGGCGAGGGCGGTGCACGTACCGAAGAACGACCGGCCGGTGCGGGCCACTTCCTCGGGAGTCTTGTCGGTCCGCAGGAGTCCGGCGTTCCCCAGATTGCGGTAGCCGAGCCGGAACTGGATCAGGCCGGCGACCATGCCGATCCCGGCCAGCGAGAACCCCAGGTGCCAGTTGTACCCTTCCCCCAACAGGCCGCAGAGGAGCGGTCCGAGCATTGCCCCGACGTTGATCCCCATGTAGAAGATCGAGAACCCGGCGTCGCGCCGCGCTCCTCCTTCGGGGTAGAGGTCGGCCACCACCGCGCTCACGTTGGGCTTGAGGAGCCCCGTGCCGATGACGATCAGGACCAGTCCCTGGAAGAAGGTGAACTGGGTCGGGATCGCCATGCTGAAGTGACCCGCCGCGATGATGCAACCTCCGACGAAGACCGCCTTGCGCTGCCCCCACAACTGGTCCGCGACCCAGCCGCCCGGGAGAGCGAGCAGGTAGACGAAGCTCGTGTACAGTCCGTAGATGGCACCCGCGGTCACGACATCGAATCCGAGCCCCGGATTCGTGCCGATCGTCACGCCGGTCAGGTACAGCGTGAGGAGCGCGCGCATCCCGTAGTAGGAGAAGCGCTCCCACATCTCCGTGAAGAAGAGCGTGGGGAGACCTCGCGGGTGACCCGGGAAAAAACCGGGTTCGAACTCGATCCCTTTTGGAGTCGACATGTGTGCCTCTGGGTGGAGGGAAGGCTGAATGACCGGGTTGCGTCCGCTGGGCAAACTACGGTCAGAGGCGGCCGGGGGCGAGTGGGGCGGTACCGCGGCTCAGTCCTTCGTCGAATAGCGAGAAGTCGCCGAACTGGTCATGACGAATTCTCCCATGCCCATTCCCATGCTCACCGTGCCCGTGGAGTGGCCCTCGATCTCGATTGAATGGAGCAGGTTGCGTTTCGGATCCCAGAGCAGGTATCCCGTGTCGGAGCTTTCAAGGGTCTGCACAAAGGAGGTTACCTCCGATTTCGTGGCTGTTCTGGAGTTCGTCACTCCAGAGATCAGGATTCCGGTTAGCGTTCGTCCGTCCACGACGGCATCGCCGAAGAGCGTGTAGGTGTACACGGAGCTGCTGGCCAGCTCAAGTCCCTCGGATTCGTACTCCCAGGAAGTGGTGTCCACCCACTTGTCGCCGGGCCGAACGGCATCGTCCGGCAACCGGGGAAACATGCCATGTGCCATTGCGATGATCATGAATTCGGTGATTGCATCCGCGTCCGGCGTGGACACGACATCAACCCTCCCCCGCGAGTCGACGACCAGGATGAGGTCGCCCGTCACCGCCGGTTCCATCGTCCGCGTTCCCGTCAGGCCCGAGTCCCTTATCGTAAAGTCCTCCAGACTGGCCGTCACGACCAATCCCGCCGGACTTGCCTCAAAGGTCGCGTTCAGCGTTGCCGATGTCTCCATTGAGGCGACAAACTCCGTCGTCGACGACGCCAGGGAGATCTGATAGACTACCCTTGAAGGCGCAGGGAGGGTGTACCTGAGGGAATCGCCAGGGGTCTGAGCGGCGAGCGGGGTGCCCAGGGCAGGGATCAGCCACGCGAACACGGATACCGGGGTGCTTCGGGACATTTGGGCGACTTTGTCTGTTGGAATTGTGAGCAGCCTGCGGAACCATGACGGCAGACGCCTGTTAGCCGCAAGCGATCACGGCAAGCGTCCCTCCACAATCGCCCGCAGCACCCCCGCATCGATATTGCCGCCGGAGACGACGGCGACAACCGGGCCTGCACCGATCCCCGGCAACCCCTTCAGCGCCGCCGCGACCGATGTCCCCCCCGCCCCCTCCGCCACCACGCGGCCACGTTCGAACAGCACACGGACTGCCGCGCACGCCTCCTCCACCGAGACGACCCGCGACCCGGCGAGGGACGCGCGGGCCAGCGGCCACATTTCGTCGAGCACACACGTCGAGCCGATGCCGTCCACGAAGGAGTGCGTGTGGCGGACCTCGACCGGATGCCCCGCCCCCAGCGCCGCCGCGAAGGGAGCCGCGGTCTCGATCTCGGACGCGAAGACCGACACGCCCGGCCGCACCGCCGCCACCGCCGCCGCAATGCCGCACGACAGTCCCCCACCCCCGTAAGGCACCACGATCGCGCGCACATCCGGCAACTCCTCGACGATCTCCAGCCCCACCGTGCCGTTGCCCGCGATCACCGCCGGATCGGAGACGGGATGGACGAAGTGGCCGTCCTCGGCGGGGTGGCCGTGGTCGCGCAGCACGCTCCACCATTCGTCGAAGGGCAGCGGCACCGCGGCCGCGCCCAGCCGCGCGATGGCCTCGAGCTTGTTGCGGGGGGCGGTTTCCGGCACGACCACGCGGCAGGGAACCCCCAGCCGGCGGGCCGCCAGCGCGAGTCCTTGCGCCATGTTGCCCGCGCTTCCCGTGTAGACGCCGCGGGCGATCGCGGCTGGATCCGCCAGCGCAAGGGCGTTGGTCGCTCCTCGGACCTTGAACGACCCGATGGGCTGCAGGCATTCCAGCTTGACCCACAGCTCGGCAGGGGCGCCGGGAACATCCAGTGGCAGGAGCGGGGACCGGATGGCCGTCCCGGCGATGCGCGAGTGGGCGGCGCGGATCACCTCGATGCCGATGGGGGCGACCGGCTTCACGGTGCGTCCCGCAGGGCGGCCGCAATGCCCTCCGCAGCGCGGGCGATGCAGCGTTCGCCGATCGCGCGGCTCATGCCCCGGGCATCGCCCAGCACTCCATTGGGGGTGACGGCGCGGAAACCGTCCCGGAAGATGCGCTCGGCCACCACCTCGTCGAAATCGGCCACGTAGCCGGGCGCGGCGAGATCGTCCCGCACCAGTTCGGGCCGGATGCACAGCATCTCCGAGCTCTCCGCGATGTCGGCGTGTCCCCCCACCCGGCCCACCACCTCCGGGGCCACCTCGGCCACAGCTTCCTTCCAGAGCGCGACGAAGCCGTGCAGATCGGTGTAGGCACGGACCTCGCACTCGGGCGCGACCGCGTCCTGAAGATCGTCGATCATGGCGGCCAGTGGTTCGAAGTTGCCGCCGTGGGAGGGGACGAAGTGCACGGTGCGGAAGCCGTGGCGTGTCAGGCTCACCGCATAGTCCATGCAGATTGCCTCAAAGGTGGAGTCCCGGAGCGAGAGAGTGCCCGGGAACCCCATGTGGTGCTCCGAGCAGCCGACCCGGATCGTGGGCGCCACGAGCGTCTTCCCCAAGAGCCGCGCCACCTCGAGCGCCAACCGGTCACCCCGGACCGCGTCCACCAGCAGCGGAAGGTGGGGGCCGTGCTGCTCGACCGCACCGGCGGCGACGACGACCGACGTGAAGCCGCGGGCAACGGCCCGCTCCACCTCGGGCCAGGTCATTTCCTCCAGGAGAAGTTTCTGCCGGGTCATGCGGGAAGCTATGTGGCACGCCGACACCGGGGAAAGCGGACCAGGCGGAATCTCCGGCCACGATTGATCCGGGGCCGGCAACATTGCGGGACAACCCAGTGCGATCTTCAGGCGTCTCACGGGTGTCGCCACCGCCGGGAAGTCAGGGCGGGTATCGTCACACCCGGGGTCGCCGGAACCCGCGGCACTCCGGGGCCCGGATTCGACTTCAGCATGGAGCCAACAATGGCCGGTTCAGATCCGCTGGTCTTCAACGTCGATCGCGAGGCGGGCCGGTCGCGCTCCCGGCTCGCCGATTTCCTCTATCCCAGGCCCGCCAAGCGCGGCGTGGGCGCCATCTTCAGGTGGTGGGAGAGACGGCGGCTTGCATACAACGCGATCATCGCGGCGGGAGGTGCGGTTACACTGACCGTCGCCGGGTTGGGCAACCTCCTGGTTGGCAATCCGATCACGCTGGGGTGGCTGCTGACTCCGGTCCTTCCCGTGCTGCTGGCGGCGAACGCGTGCTACACCCTGGGGCCCATCGTCGAGAGCCTGGCTCACAAACTATGGGGACGCGAGGTCCTGCCGGTCGGGCCGCACCTGTTCCGCGCCGGATTGATCTTTTCGGTGGGGCTGACCCTGGTTCTGCCGATGATCCTGCTCGGCTTCTTTTTCGTGATCCGGGTTCTGGCCGCGCTGATCTGACCCCCGGATAACGCGTCGTCGACCCAACTCCCGTCACACAGTTGCTTTACGGTCCCTCGACCACCATTTTCCGCCCGGATGATCCCCAACGGACCCGCCAGCGGATTGCTGCCGCAGCCCCAGGGGCAACCGAAGCACCCGGAACACCGAGGTCACCCATTGTCGGAACTCGAATTCGGCCACGCTCCGCTGCACAAGCTCAGCCCGCGCCGAAAATCGACCCAGATCAATACGGCGATGCTCGCGCTCATCGTCGTGACCGTGCTGATTCCGGTTTACGGCCACTACTCCACCCACAACATTCGGGACGCGCTGCTGGAAGGAGCGGACCAGACCGTGCCCGCAGTGGTTTCCGAGCAGTCCTCCACCGCCGCCATGGAGGCGCTCGCACAGGCGCGAACCCGATGGCTCTCCCTGGGGATTGCCGCCGCCGTCCTCATCACCTTCGTCGCCGTTCGGATGATCCACCTCGGGATGAAGACCGTGGCGATGGAGATATGGATTCGGCGCCTGGGTGCCGGTGACCTCGAATACACGGTTCCGGTGACGGGCAGGGACGAGATTGCGGAGGTTGGACTTGCGCTCGAGAAGCTGCGGCAGAGCTCGATCAAGGCCATGCAGCTGGACCTGGTCAAGAAGCTCTCCGAGGGCCTGGAGAAGAAGAACCGGGAACTGGAACAGGTCCTCAAGGAGCTGCGTCGCTCGCAGGAACAGATCGTTGCGCGCCAGAAGCTGGTTGAGCTCGGAGAACTCACGGCGGGGGTCGCCCACGAGATCAGGAACCCGCTCAACTTCATGAAGAACTTCGCAGTCGCCTCGGAGGACCTGATCGAGGAGCTGACCGAGGCGCTGGACAAAGTGAAGGACAGGCTGGACGGAGAGCACCGTGAACTCGTCGAGGAAATCTCCCACCACCTGACCGACAACATGAACCGCATTCGCACGAATGGCGAACGCGTGGACCGTATCGTCGATGACATGATCAAGATCGGCCGCGGGGGCGGGAGAACGCAGCACGTCGACATCACCGAACTGCTCCGCAAACAGGCGCAACTGACCTACCAGAGCCACCGTGCCCAGGATCGCGAGTTCACGATGGACATCGGAACGGAGTTCGAGCCCGACCTGGGGACCGTCCCGATGGTTCCCGAGGACATGGCCCGGGTGTTCACGAACATTGTGGGCAATGCGTGCTTCGCGACCGCCGAAAAGGCCCGGCAGCGGGGGGAGGCAGGGGACGACGCCTACCTGCCCACGCTGCGACTGTCCGCGAAGCGCACGGACGATGTCATCGAGATCCGCATTCGCGACAATGGTACCGGCATTCCCGCCGATGTGGTGGACAAGATCTTCAACCCGTTCTTTACGACGAAGGACACGGACAAGGGCACGGGGCTGGGATTGAGCATTTCGCATGACATCATCCGGCAACACGGCGGCAACATCACGCCCCGTTCCGAGGCCGGCGAGTACACCGAGATGGTGATCAGTGTCCCGGCGAAGGGCGAGGCGCTGGCTGCAAGTGCTTAGCAGTCCGCAACTTACAATCTGACTAAGTAACTTGACTAACTTGGTCCACCAGCGGCACGAAACGGACCGCGCCGAGTTCCTCGCGGATGAATTCCCCCGACTCCCCGCGCCGTTCACGGATCAGCCGCTGCGTCGCCCAACGGCCTCCGATCGGGATGACCAGGCGTCCTCCCTTGCGGAGCTGTGCCCTGAGCGCACCCGGCACGGCCGGGCCCGCCGCCGCGACCACAATCGCGTCGTAGGGAGCGTGCTCGCTCCAGCCTTCGTTGCCGTCCCCGTGCCGCACCCGCACGTTGTCGCAACCCAGTTTCCGCAACCTTTCGGCCGCCGCCTTCGCCAGCGCCGCGTGCCGTTCGACAGTGTAGACCGACTCCGCCAGTCGGCCGAGCACGGCAGCCGCATACCCGGACCCGGTCCCCACCTCGAGCACCCGGTCTCCCGGACCCACCTCCGCCGCCTCGGCCATCCACGCCACCACATACGGCTGCGAGATGGTCTGCCCCTCGCCGATCGGAAGCGGTCCGTCCGCATAGGCGCGGCGGGCCTGGACGGCCCCCACGAACGCCTCGCGGGGCACTGCCGCCATGGCCTCGAGCACCCGCCGATCGGAGATCCCGCGCGCCTTGATGTGGCGGCGCACCATCCGCCGCCTCGCCCTGCGGAGTCGACCCCTCAACGAACCCCGCCGGAAGCGGGCGCACCCGGCCAGAAGTCGATGCCGCCGGACTGGTGTCCCAGTTCCACCGTGGCCACCAGTTCGAGCGTCTCGAGGTCGATCACATCCAGGGTGCCCAGGACCGACCCCACCGATTCGTTCGTCACAAAGGCGTAGCGACCGTCCGGACTGGTCACCACCCCATGCGTGACCGGCCGCGAAGTCGCTACTCGTCCGACCTCCGTCCCGCTCTCCAGGTCGAAGACCGCCACCGCCTGCTCGCCCTTCAGCGTCGCCACCATCCGGGCGCCATCGGCGGTCACCTCCAGGTTGTAGGGCGCCTTCCCGGTGGCGAACCGGCGCACCACGACCCAGCTGTCCGTATCGACCTCGAGGATCTCCTGGTTCTTGTTGCACGCCACGTACACCACGCGGTTCGCGCGCGCCCCCTGCCCCGGTTCGACCCAGGTCGGGCTGCACACCCGATCCCCCATGCCGTCGTGGCCCTCCATGTCTCCACCGTGCATCGGCCCCTCGTGTCCCGGCGCGACCCGAAAACGGCCGCTCACCTCGAAGGTGCCCACGTCGATTTCGACCAGCTGTTCGGAGTGCATGCACGCCGAGTACTGTTTCGCGCCGTCGGGCCGCACCCGGCTGCCGTGCGGCATCAGACAGGTCCGCACCTTGGTGACTTCGACCATCTCGGGTGTGTAGACGACGGAGATGTCCGAAGGGACCATGTCGCCGTGCAGGTTGAAGTTCGCCGCCAGCATGAACTGCCCGTCGGGGGTGATGCCCATGGTGGCGGGGAAGAGCCCGAGCCGCGTGCGCGCGACCAGGGTGTCCGGGCCCGCGTGGAACTTCCACACGTAGCCGTACGGGGTGCCATGGGCGATGGTCACGTACCAGTAGCGGCCGTCCGGCGACACACTCAGCCCGTGCGCGCCATCATTGTCGCCGGGCATGACGCCGACGGCGATCTCGTTTTCGACCACGGCGCCTTCGCCCGGCGTGAAGGCCACCCGGCTGATCAGGTCGGAGGACTCGTTGGCGACGTAGACGCGGTATGCGGGCGACTGGGCCCGCGCATCCCCCGCAAGGAGCGCGAGCGCCACGGCCAGTAGCCGAAACGGAGTCCCCCTCACGACACCGGCGCCTTCTTCTTCGGCACCACCTTCACCACCCACAGTCCCGAGTTCAGATCCGAGACGAATACGTGGCCCTTGAACGGCTGCGGCCCCCACGCCATCGGCGAGTTCACCACATGCCCGTCCGGCGTCCCCGTCGGGAACCAGGCGATCTCGCGTCCCTGCCTGTACAGGTCGCCCCTGAGTTCGCCCGACACGTCGACGACCCTGAGTCCGGCCTGGTAGTAGGCCACGTACATCCTGTCGTCCTCGATCCACAGGTTGTGCGCGCCCGCCTCGGGGACCTCGTAGCGCGCCACCTCGCGCGGGTTCTCCGGATCCTCCATGTCGAGTACGTGAATGAACCCGCGCGATCCGTCGCCGGGAACGCCGTTGCGCGAGATGCAGTCCTCGCAGTCGAAGATCTCGTCGCCGACGAACAGATAGGGGTGACCGTCGGCGTTGGTGTAGGGGAAGGCGACGTGCGTGTTGCCCTCTTCGTACGCGAAGCTGCTCACCTCGACCGGCACCGTGGGCGTCCCGCCCCAGCGGAAGTCGCCCACGTCGAGGATGTACACGCCGTCGTTCCAGTAGGAGACGTAGGCGAGCCCGTCCGCGATCCATATGTCGTGCAGGTACTTGCCCGGCTTGTCGATCCCCCAGCGCCCCACCTCCTCCAGGTCGCCGGGGTCGGAGATGTCGAGGATGTGCACGTCGAGGGTCCCGTTGTGGATGGCGTAGAGATAGTCACCCCAGAAGAAGACGTTGTGCACACCCCCGGTCAGGTCCTTCGTGTAGGTGTCGGCGATCACGGGATGGGCCGGATCGGTCAGGTCGAGAACCACGATCCCGTTCTTGCGATCCGATGCGCCCTCGCGCGTGATCACGGCCAGGGTAGCATCGTGGTTCACCTTTACGTCGTTCACCACCCGCGCGTCGACCTCCACGAAGTCGGTGAGTACGGGGTTCGCGGGGTTGGTGACATCCCACGCCAGCATGCGCTGGCCGCCCAGGTGCGTTCCCGTGTAGACGTAGTCGCGCCCGTCGTTGCCGGTGAAGGCCCACAGGTCCGAGGTGGGCCGGTCGGCCACCAGGCCCCGCCCGGTCACGACGACCTCGTGCTCCATGCCCCGCTCGACCACCTCGACCAGCGCCTGTCCCGTCCGCCCGGCCACGTCGGCGGTCACCCGATACAGCCCCGGGCGCTCCGCCACGAAGGCCCCGTCCGGGTACACCGACGCCCCCATGTCGGCGCGCGTCTCGAAGGACGCCACCGTGTAGTCGACCGGCGCCCCCTCCACCACCCCGCCCCCCGCGTCGCGCGCGGCCACCGAGTAGCGGAGCACATCTCCCGTCCTTCCCCGCGACGGCCCCGTCACCTCGACCGCCTCAACCGGATTCTCCTCGACCTCGAAGGAGTAGGTGCCCGTGATCTCATCGTCGACGGTGGCGCTGATGGTCACCGCCCCGGGGCGAAGCACCGTTACGAACCCGCGCGCGTCGACGGTGGCAAGGCGCCGCCTGTTGCTGGTCCACTCGACCTCCACGCGACGCCGCACGCCGCCGTCCGCGGTGAGGGCCCGGGCCTCGAGCCGGACCAGCGCGCCCGTCAGAAATCGCACGCCCGGATCCACGATCTCGACGTTCACAACCGGGGGTCCGACCACGGTCAGCAATGCGCTGAACGTCTTGATTTCGGGCGGTCCCGTGCCGCTGGCGGGCGGCGCCTGAATCGACATGCGCAGCTCGGCTTCCCCCTCGCCGAGCCCCTTGACATGCCCTCCCTCCAGAATCGCGAAGCGGGAATCGATGTTGGCCAGGATCCGGACGCCGTTCACCGGATTGCCCGCCGCGTCGTAGGCGACCAGGTCCAGGTCCTCGCCCATCTCGAGCGAATCGCCGACTTCGACGACGATTTCGGCCGGCTCGGCGCGCACCACCGCGACCCGGGCCCCGATCTGGACGGCGGGGGTGTACCCGGGCGTGAGCGCGGGAGTGTTGGGGACCTCGGGGGCTTCGGCAGCGGCGCTGTCCGGCGGCGGAGCCTCGGGCTGGACCACGGGCGCGGCGGGGGGAGGCGGTCGCGAGGGATCGATCGTCGCCCGCGAGGTGCTGCCGGTACACCCCGCCATGAACAGGAGGGTGGCCAGCGCGACCCCCGGACGTGTTCCCCGGCCCCGAGGGTAATTCTTCATCAGCAACCCGTTTCCCGATCTGAGCATGTGAATCTCTCCAAAGTCGTGGCTGTATACTGCGCTTTACAATCTGTATACTCCCGTTTACCTGATCGTAGCGCGACCGGGCCGCCGGGAATAGGTTTCCGCCGCTATGAGCGCGTTTTCCGAAAGAGTATACGCCTGCGTGCGACGGATCCCCAAGGGTAGGATCATCAACTACGGGAGCGTGGCCGCCCTGGCCGGCGAGCCCCGCGCCGCGCGAGGGGTGGGCTACGCGCTCAGCCATCTGCCCCATGGAACCGATGTGCCCTGGTGGCGCGTCGTCAACCGCCGGGGCGCCATTTCGACTTCGCGCGCGAGTGGCCTGGCCCAGCGCCAGAGAGCGCTGCTGGAGCGCGAAGGCATCGTCTTCAATGAGCTTGGAGAAGCTTCATGGGAACAGTTTGGATGGGATCCGTACGGATGAGGATGATGGCGGGGGCCCTCGCGGGGTTGCTGGCGAGTTGCACGGGTGACCCTCTGCCACCCGCCGACACTCAGGCCGCCTACGCGGAGATCGTCGCGGAGGAGGACGCGCGGGGTGAAGCCTGGTTGGATCGGGTTCATGCGCACCTGGAGAGTGATGATCCGGGGGTTCGCGCAATGGCGGTGCGGGCGCTTGGGAGACTGGAGGATGCGGAACAGATTGGGCGGATCAGGGGGATGCTGGACGATCGGGACCCCGGGGTGAGGATCGCGGCCGCGGGGGCGATGGCGCAGTCCGTCTACGGGCGGGATCCGGGGGACGTGTTGCCGGCGCTGGCCGGGCGGGTCGGGAGCGAGACCGATCCGGCTGTTCTCGGAGCGCTGGCGGTGCACCTGGGGCGCCTGGCGTTCGGGAGTAGCGCACAGCGGGAGGAAGCCGGGGAAGCCATTGCGGACGTCGCTCGCAGGGTGGGGGAGGATGACGGGGGACTTGCGGCGCGGCTGGGTCTGGCGCGGGGGATCGAAGCGTTTGCGCGGGGCGGTGGGGTGGAGGGGTCGCTGCCGGTGGAGTTGGTGGACGCGGCAACGGAATTGACCACAACGGCACCCTCGGCGGCCGACTCAGTGGCCGCGGCTCGGGTCAGACGGCTTGCGACGGCGGCGCTCATCCACACCAATCAGCTCACGGCCGCTCACGCCACCACGCTGTTCCAGGACGAAGACCGGGGGGTGCGCCGCCAGGTGATGATATGGGCGACCCGGAACGGGACGGACGCGGGCGCGATGATCCGAACCGGTCTCAGGGATCCCGAGCCGCAGGTCCGGGTGGAGGCGATCCGCGCCCATGACCGGTGGATCCGTCCGGGGGCCGAGGGGTGCCGCGGGATCCTGGCCGCCGTGGGCGACCCCGACCCGCATGTGGCCGCGACCGCCCTCGGTCTGGCGGCGGAGCCGTGCCCCGAGAGGGAGCTGGAACTCCAGCGCCAGGTACTCGCGACTCGCGTGATGGAATTGGAAGAGGATGGGGACGGTTGGCGGGTGCCGGTGCGGGCACTGTACGCGGTCGCGGGGATCGCGCCGGATGGGGCGGGGGAGGAGATTGGGCGGTTCGCGCGGCACGGCAACCCGTTCGTGAGGGCGTGGGCGGCGCGGGCGGCGGGGCGGGCGGGAGAGGTGGAGGTGCTGGAGGGGCTGGGCGGCGACGAGGATCCGAATGTGCGCGAGGCCGCGCTGCAGGGGTTGGGGGTGGTGGCGGGGGGTGGGGGCGTGGACCGTTACCTCGCTGCGTTGGCGGGCAATGATCCGCAACTGGTGATGAACGCGACCCGGCTGCTGCTTGAACACGCTGCCGGAGAAACGTCTGTTTCCGCTCTACTGGTCCCCCTCGCCCGTTTCACCGGCTCCAGGCGCGAGACCGACCGGGATGTCCGGGTCGCCCTCCTCGAGGGGATCGGCGAGGTGGGCGGGTTTTCCAGCGACGACCTCACCCCGTACCTCACCGATTTCGACCCTGTCGTGGCCGACCTGGCCGCCGCGCTGCTGACCGAGTCGACCGGATCGGTCCACGAGGCCGCGCCGCAGCGGCTCCCCCGCACCCCACCCCCCGACGCGGCCCGGATCGCCACGCTGGCCGGCTCCCAGGTCGTGCTCCACATGGCCGGTCTGGGCGAGATCGTGATCCAGCTCCGCCCCGACCTCGCCGCCACCAACGCCGACCGCTTCGCGCGCCTCGCCGAGGAGGGCTACTTCGACGGCCTCACCTTCCACCGTGTGGTGCCGAACTTCGTCATTCAGGGCGGCAGTCCCCACGCCAACGAGTACATGGGCGACGGACCGTACAGCCGCGACGAGATCAGCGATCATCCCCACTGGCGCGGCACGGTGGGCCTGTCCACGCGCGGCCGCGACACCGGCGACGCCCAGATCTTCATCAACCTGGTGGACAATGTGCGCCTGGACTTCAACTACACCATCTACGGCGAGGTGGTCGAAGGCATGGAGATCGTGGACGCGGTGCAGGAGGGTGGGGTGATCGAGCGCGCGGAGGTCGTCGCGCGATGATCGGCACGCTGCTGGTTGTGCTCGCCACGCAGTCCGCGATTCCCGCGGTCACTCCGGCCGCCGCTTGGCGGCCCGGCTCCTCCGGGACCGTCGTCTCGCGCCCCCTCACCGATACGATCCACGCCCTCGCCGAGCGCGTCGAAATCGTCCGCACCGCGTACGGAGTCCCCCACATCCTGGCAGACGACCTCAAGGCGATGGGCTTCGGCCTCGGGTACGTCCAGTCGGAGGACTACAGCATCTCCATCGCCGTCGGGATGATCGGGAGCCGCGGCACCCTGGCCCGCCACCTGGGCACGGAAGAACTCGACGCCGACTTCGTCGCCCGCGATGTCCACGCGAGAGCCGTGGAGACCTTTCACCGCCTGGATCCGCGCACCCGCGACGTGTATGACGGGTTCGCGGAGGGAGTCAACCACTACATCCGTCTTCATCCCGATGAATTCCCGGCCTGGGTGACCCCCGACTTCACCGGCATCGACGCGCTGGCCCGCGATGTTCAGACGTGGAGCCGGCGTGACGCGGGACGCTTCGTGGCGCAGTTCGACACGCCGGAGGCCAACCGGGATCCAGCCTTCCGTCCCCCACCCGAGCAGACCTTCACCCTCGACGGCTCCAACGCCTGGGCCTTCCACGGCACCCGCACCGCATCCGGCCACACCATCCTGCTCCGCAACCCGCACCTGCGCTGGGACGGCGACCACGACCTCCTCTCCCGCCCCTCCGGGCTCACCTACTACGAGGCGCACGTCCGCGTGCCCGGCGTGATCGACTTCTACGGCGACTTCCGCATCGGTACGGCCTTCGGGATCATCGGCGGCTTCAACCCCGACCTCGGCTGGGCCACGACCAACAACTATCCGACGCTGTCGCAGGTCTACCGGCTGGACGCCCATCCCACCCTCGAAAACCACGCCGTTCTCGATGGCCGGCCCATGCCCCTGACCCGCCACGAAGTCACCGTCGACTACCTGGCGGACGACGGCGCCACGGCCCTCGAAACCAGGACCTCCTGGAGCACGCCGCACGGACCGGTCATCCACCGCACCGGCGAACACGTCTACCTGCTCAAGGACCCCCGGGACGGCGAGTTCCGCCGCGGCGAGCAGTTCCTGCGCATGATGATGACCCGCACCTTCGACGAGTGGCTCGAGGTGATGAGGATGCGCGCCCACCCGACCTCGAACTTCACCTATGCCGATCGCGCGGGGAACATCGCGCACTACTACAACGCGCGGCTCCCGCTGCTGCCCCACCCGGTCACCGGCGACACGGCCGCGGTCGCGGTTACTTCCGCAGACATCTGGTCCGAGCTGGTCCCCTGGGAGACGCTTCCCCTCTACATCAATCCGCCGGGTGGATACGTGCAGCAGGCGAACGATCCGCCGGACTACACGAATCTCAACGTGCCGATGAACCGGGACACGGTTCCGCACAACCTGCCGGAGCGGCGGCTGAGGCTGAGGAGCCAGTTGTCGCTGGAGTTGGCGGCCCGGGCGGGGGATCGGCTGACGTTGGAGGACGTGATCGAACTCAAGCACTCGCCGCGTGTGCTGATGGCGGAGAGGGTGGTGGATGAACTGGTGGGGGCGGCGGGGGGTGAGGCGGATCCGGGGTTGGCCGAAGCCGTGGCCGTGCTCGAGGCCTGGGACCGGAGGGCGGCCGCTGACAGCCGGGGCGCGGTACTATTCGAGCGGTGGGCCGCGAGGTATTTCGCGGCGGTGGCCGACTCGCTCCGTTGGCGGGAGTCGTGGGACCCGTCGAATCCGGTGACGACGCCGAACGGACTGGGTGACGAGGGGGCGGCGGTGGAGGCCCTCAGGGGGGCGGTCGGCTCGCTTCGGGAAGAGGGTGTTGCGCTGGAAGCACCCTGGGGCGACATCCACCGCGTCATTCGGGGCGACGTCGACGCGCCGGTTTCGGGATGCCCGCCGACGCTGGGCTGCTTCCGGGTCCTCATGTTCGAGGCGAGGGAGGATGGGCGCAGGGCGGCGAACCGGGGCGATTCGTGGGTGCTGCTGGTCGAGTTCGGGGACCTGCCGAGGGCCTACACGGTGTTGGCATACGGCCAAACGGCGAGGACCGGGGCGCCCCACTACGCGGACCAGGCGGCCATGTTCGTCCGCGGTGAACTGAAGCGCGTGGCGTGGACCGAGGAGGAGATCCGGGCCGCGACGGTCAGGCGGTACCGGCCGGGGGAGGAGGCGGGGGGGCGGGGGTGACGGTGGTTTTCTGGCGAGCTCGCGAGCGCACCCGCCTGCCGCCCGGCAGAGCCGTCATCATCCTGCCCCGAACACACGGTCCCAATCCGACATGCTCAGGTCCCGGGTTTTGCTGCGGCGGCGAGGTTAGGATGGTCCCGTGGTCCAGAATGGTCCCGTGGTCCAGGGCGGTCCGTGGGCCAGGGCGGTCCCGTGGTCCAGAGCGGTCCGATGGGTCAGGGTGGTCCCGTGGGCCAGGGTGGTCCGTGGGCCAGGGTGGTCCGTGGGCCAAGGCGGTCCCGTGGGGCCAGAGTCGTCCCGTGGGCCCAGGGCAGTCCCATTCCGACATGCTCGCGTCCCGCCTTTTGCCGCGGCGGCGTGCGGGCGGGTGATCACGCCACCGCCTCCAGCGCTTCGAGTTCCAGCGACAGCGGGACCTCGGCGTCGACGAACCGGGGGGCGCCGTTGGACAG